>ERZ724561.42-NODE-42-length-24151-cov-4.653263_pt1 | contig 24151 bp, 15 predicted proteins | sample MGYA00375855_ERZ724561 | MGnify/ENA primary metagenome ERZ724561 (study PRJEB28725, sample SAMN03264854) | marine sediment metagenome | biome: marine pelagic biome; feature: marine oligotrophic desert; material: ocean water | place: Pacific Ocean:North Pacific... | reverse complement strand
TCCTGCCGCCGGTTGCCTTTGACAGAGCCTCCATATCGCTCTTCTTAGCCCTGCGTATAGCGAACAGGCCAGCCTTCGACATGTAGTGCTGAGCCACGTCGTCGATGCCCTTCTGGCAGATGACCACGCTTGCTCCGGAGTTCTGGATCTTGTCGACGAGTGACCTGAGGTACTGCTCCTCCTCATCGAGGAACTGTGACAGCATATTGGGATCGGTAATCTGGATCTTGGCATCTACCTCAGTCTTCTTGACCTCGATGGCCGAGTTGATTAGCGCTACCTTTGCACCGGAAACGCTGCGGGGCATCCCGCTGTGGACGCGTTCCTTGTCGAGGATAATGCCGTCGACGAGGGAGCTGTCCTTGATGGAGCCGCCCTGCCTCTTCTGCACCTTGATGTCATCCAAATCGACCACAGTCTCCCCGTCGACCTCCTGGGCCACGGAGAGAACCGCCCTGACCGAGATGTCAGCGAGGAACTCCTTGACCGCGCCTGCGCTCTTTCCGGTGAGCGCGGTCTTCGCCACCTCCTCCAGCATATCCTGGTCGACTTCGATTGAATGCGCCTCGATTAGTTCCGACGCCTTGTCCGAGGCGAGCCTGAAGCCCTCACAGATGACCGTCGGGTGCACGTTCTGCTCGACTAAGTCCTCACTTCGCTTGAGTAACTCCCCGGCTATCACGACCGCGCTGGTGGTGCCGTCGTAGCAGTGCTGCTCCTGGGTCTTGGCAATCTCGATAATCATCTTGGCAGCGGGGTGCTCAATGTCCATCTCCTTGAGTATCGTGGCGCCGTCGTTGGTGATGACCACGTCGCCCATGCTGTCGACCAGCATCTTGTCCATACCCTTCGGACCGAGAGTGGAGCGAACCGAGTCAGCGACTGCCTTCGCAGCAGCGATGTTGTTGCTCTGCGCTGAGCGCCCACTGGTACGCTCAGTGCCTTCCTTGAGGATGAAAATTGGCTGTTGACCGCTGTACATAGGAAATCACACTCCGGAATCCGGCGACCAATGGGGGGGTCATAAGCCCTCGCACGGGCGCGAGCGGGTGTGCATCGCGGCACTATTCACGGTTCTGCTGGTCCAACCAGCGCTGGCCGTAGTGGATCCACTGCTCGATAGACCATCCCTCAGGGAGGCCCTCCTCTGGAATCGGTGGCACTCCAGGTGGCAGCTCGGGCTCTGGCTCGGGCTCGGGCTCTGGCTCGGGCTCTGGCTCGGGCTCTGGCTCGGGCTCTGGCTCCATTGGAGGTGGAGGTGGCATCTCGGGGGGCTGTTCGAAGATTTCCTTCGCTCCCCCATACATCGAGTTGGCCACATCGTCGTCTGCCGGGAGCTCTGGCGCGTCGGGTATCGACTCGTCCCCGCCCCATCCACTGCCGTCGACGGTCATCTCGTATGTGTCTAGGGTCGAAATCTCCTCCATCGGCGCGGTCGCGCTCTTGAATATCCTAAGGGAAGCCAGCAGAACCGCGCCCATGACTCCTATCCCAATCAGTAGGAAGAGGATGTTTCCTGCCCACCATGCTGTCTCTTCTACGTCGACCCCCGTCTCTATGGGGTTCAGCTTGTGCATCACGACCGAGCCGTTCATCGATACCTTATCCCTGTCTCCGTCGACCTCTAGGGTTATCTCGAAGGTCATCTCGTTCGCTGCGAGGTTCTCGAGGTTGTCCTCGGTCACCGTCAGCCAGACCGTGATGGTCCTCGAGTCGTTTGCGAGCAGGACGAAGTCCCTGTCTCCGGCGTCGACTCGCGCGTCGAAGATGTTGAAGAAGATGTCAGAGTTCCTGTCAATGTCGGCCCTCAGCAGCTGGTCATCAGGATACAGGTTGACCACCGTATACACTAGAGCGTAGTCGTCACCGCTCTCGGTAATCTCCAAGGGCATGGGGGCGAGCACTTGGAAGAATCCCTGAGTACCGACGATGAAATCGGCCTTCCCGCTTCCCGTGACAGTGAGGCCTTCGCTGGCGGCCTCTACACTGGAGGCAATCAGGGTGACTTCGCGCTCGCCGGAGGCGGAGAAGTCGAACGAGTATCGAACGGTCAGGTTCAACGACGAACCGGCCGGGATGTACGGAGTCCTACCATTGGTCAGCCCGGTCGCCTGAACCCACACGTCGGGGTGACTGGTTTGGAAGTCGATGGTGAAGGCGTCGTTGACGTTACCGTTGTTCCAAATCTCCCAGTTGACGGTCCTTGCATCGTCCCCTCCCCTGAACACCTCCTCAGTCATGTCTAGGTCCTCAACCTCGACCAGATTGGTCACAGGAACGGTGAGCAGTATCCTGACGCTCGATTGGTAGTCCGAGTCGTCTTGGCTGGCTGCGATGATCCAGATTTCGTAGGTCTCGTTTGCGATTCCATAAGGCATCGGAAGCAGCAGCATTACGGTGCTGTCCCCTCCGAACGGGTCTATTCCGAGACTCTGCTCGGCGTTCAGCGAGACGCCGAGTTTCCAGTCGGACAGCACCGACAGATCGAACGCCTCCTCGGAGTTTCCATTGTTAACCATCCTAATCTCAATCAGCCTGAGGAAGCCATCTGCAGCGGCCGTAATCTCCGTGGTCTCTGGCTCGAGCATTAGGTCGTGTAACACCGGGACCTCGATGTATATGGTCCAATCAGCAACGAAGTTGGCAGGGGGCCTGCCGCTTGCAAGCAGGGTTATCGGGTAGGTGCCGGGAGGCATCTCGTCGGGCACGATGACGGTAGCAGTGAGTTCAAACTCGTCGGTGATGTTCATCGAGAGGCTGGTGACTACGGAGCCGTTGGCATCGTGCCAGATCAGGTTCTCGGCACCCCAGCGATTGTCGCCGAAGGTGGCGCCTAGGTTCCAGGTCGCTATCTGGTTCCCGGTGTTCTTAACCACCATAGCGACATTCCCGGTTGTTCCTGGATACAGGACCGCAGCGGGGTTGGCGAGTGTCTTCTGGTCGAGGGTGATCGAGTACGCTGCTATGACCGATACGGGCAACTCGATGTAGACCTTGGAGAGGTTCGTCGTCCCGTCATTCACCCAGACAAACCAGTCGAGTTCCTCGACGCTGGCACCCTCAGGTATGCTGAGGTTGAACCAAGTGTCCATGGTCTCCAGAGCGTTGATGACCTCCGAGACGACGTAGTTGTCATGGTCGAACATGTTGTTCGAGTCAATCCTAAGTGGGTAGTTGTTCATCCACGTCTGGTTCGAGACCTCGGTGTAAAGGCGCAGCGTGATGTCGACATACCCGTTGTTCTTGATCTTGCAGTAAAGCGATGGAGGCCTAGGGTCATCGGGCACAACCATGTAAGCGTTGGGCAGCGGGTCGTCGCAATCGACGTCGACTGTATACTCGGCGACCTTCTCGAACCCGAACAGGAGGAATGAGTCTAGGTGGATGCCTTGGTTCGCTAAGGAGCTGTTGGAATCGAAACGAAACGCGAGTGTATAGTCTGCGTTCGGGTGTACGTCGGTCATGTTCCAGACCAGTTGCGACCACTCTCCGTGGTTCTTGGACAGGTTCTGCGCGGTGTAGTTGTAGTGGGCTAGGGAGCCTCCGGCATCAGCCTCGAGCCTGATCTGGTCACCGGCAGCCATCTCGCCCCAGGCCTCGGTGACTAGATGCATCGAGATGAAGTCGAACGACCTCACTCTAATCTTGCAGAAGTTGTTGCCGTACAGGGCTGAGACCGCCGAGTCGAGGGTTCCGTACTTGAGTCCGTGCCCGGGGTCGTCGCAGTTGTCGAACGGGGTGAACCAACCCCACCAGAGCCTGTCATGCCTGTTGCTGGCGTAGTCCGAGCCTGGCCTCGACACCCTCCAGTGCCAATCGCCCTCTGCGCTAGACGCGTTCTCCATCCTCCAATGGCCGTACCAGTCTGGGTCTGACGAGAGGGAGCCATCCGAGTTGTAGCCAGCGCCTGCCCACGTCGGCTCGTTGGCGCTGAGCTGGTTGGTGCAGTCAATGACCTGATCGCCGTCCACGTCCCCGCAGAAACCGTTGTCCATCGCGTCCTTCCAGGCTGCTACCGGGACCTCCCTATCCAACTCGTTGTTTTCCTCGTTGTCGTCAGCTAGGCCACCGTCTATGGTGCCACGCAGTATGATGCCGCCGTAGAGATCGCCGTGGTCATCGATGGCGCTGTGAGCAGCGCTGGGGTTCCAATAGAATGTCTCGGTTGTGGACTGCAGGCCGGACAGTGTCATGTTGACGTAGTGCTCCTCCATCACGAACCCAATCGGATGCCACACCTGCATCCAGCCCTCTGCGTAGGCAGGCTGGCTGGACGTGCCAGCCTGAGTGAATGTGACGCTGACGAGAATCCATTGGTCACGGAGGACGTACTCGGCGGTCGAGTTGTCTGACTGGTTCCACTGATGGGCCGATGTCAGGGAGTCGCCGAGCTCTATCGAGGTGACTTCGAAGTCAATCAGCGCCTTCGGGGTGGCCGCGCGCTCGTCGACGGCCGCAGTCATCACCGAGTTGGCGGCCAACGGGGCCATGCTCATGACTAAGAGCAAGGACACCAAGAGGAACGGGGACAGGCTACGCATGTGACGAATCTTCGGTCCTACAACCGTGTATGAAGGTTCGCTAGCAGCGTTCGCCGCCCGGAGGGCGGCATAGAACGGATTGGCGGCTCTCGGACGCTTCCCTAACTGCCCGGTGGTGGCACGGCTCCGATGAAGGGCTTATGATGACTCGATGAGACGTGACTGCTGTGACCGTGGAGGGACTGTACCAGAGGTTCGTACTCTACACAGTGGTCGTGTTGCAAGTCACGCTGGTCCCGATAGTCGGATTCTCCCTGACCTACTTGCTTGAGGTGGATCAAGACAACTTCTCCATTGCCATGCGAACCGAACTTGTGTACTGGATAGTCATCGCCGGCCTGCTGTACGGATTCCTGTCGCTCCTGCTGGCTCTGTTATTCGGCGGTTACAGGCCTGCCTCGGTCGCCGACAAGGGCGGATGGATGCCTGTCCTAGGCCTGAGCAGGAGAGCGGGTGACCCAGAGTTGATCGATAGGTCGAGGCTGGCCCTGCAGGCGAGTCCCTACGGCAGGATGGCGAGGATCGTGCACGAGAAGACTGTCGACGATGGCCATGACCTGATAGCAGTTCACGGCGGACTCCAGCTACTGGCCGTACCTATGCAAGTGCTGCTAATCGCAGTGCCGCTGCTCATCATGGAGGGCGTGCCCGAGGAGGTTATCAAGTCGGACCGGGCCTTCGAGTTAGGCATGGCAGGCTACATGATTGCCCTGTGGATGGCAGTGAGAATCCAACCACTGGTGTCGGGTTGGCTGGTGGCCTACGCGGCGATGTTCAGGAGCGTGCTATGGCGGATATCGAGGTTCTCGTGGCTGCTGCCGGTACTGTTTTTCTGGGTCATCGCCAGAACCTTCCTAGCAGCCTCCCTCACCTGGCTGGATGTCGACATCACGCAGTGGGACGAGGTGCAGCTCGAAGCAATCCTATTGCACGTGGTCGCCCCTGATGCGGTGGTCCCCGATACCGCTGTAATCGACTTCCTGGTGGCCATATCGGTGCTGCCGATGGCGACCTTCACCACGATGTCAGTACTCGGGGGGGCGCACGACATGCCCGGTTGGATGAGGGGGCAGGAGAGTGGCCTTGAGAACCTGCATATGGACCTGCTTGAGGGTCCGGGGGAGTCAGGCAGCGATGAGGTCGTCTATCCTGAGGAGTCCGATCCCCCTGAGGCCGAGGGGGATGTCGAGGAAGAGGCTGAGGAGGACGACTCAAGCAGGATGATTGATCTTCCCTTCAGGCTGTTCGAAGACTGATTATCGAAGCGGTGTGGCCCGTTCGACCATCTCATTCAACAGAATCCACCCCGAGCCGATGGCCAGGCCGAATCCGATTGCAGACGGGCCGAGGGCATACAGGAATGCTAGGGAGGACAGCAGGATTGCGGGTGCCAGTGCACTAGGCCCGAACCTAGGGCTCTCGCTGCCGATGTACAAGCAGGCGAGGAAGAGTGCGAAGGACTCGATTGGCCCCACCTTGGTCAGTCTCCCCTGAGGTCGGCCAGCACCGCCTCGACCCTGTCCATGCCCCTCTCTATTCCATCTCTGTCTATGGTATATGCGAAGCGGAGATGCCCCTCGCCCAACTCACCGAAAGCTGTTCCAGGGGAGCAAAGCACTCCTCCCTCGAGCAGTGCCATTGCTATCTCCTCACTGTTCATCCCCGGAACCTCTACTCTGGGAAATACGTAGAACGCCCCGGTGGGGACGTGACAGGAGACTCCTGGAATCGCATTGAGCCGCTCACATATCAGATCTCGCCTAGCCTTGAACTCGGCGCACATCTCCTCGGGGTAGTCGGGGGCGTTCTCAAGGGCCTCAAGGACGGCGTGCTGCATGGCATCGTTGCTGCATGCGGTGACGTAGTACTGCATCTTGGTCAATTGCGACATTGCCTCGGCGTCCGGAGATAGCAGGTACCCAATCCTCCATCCGGTCATGGCGAAGGTCTTGGAGAACGACTGCACCATGATGACCTTGTCGTAGCCCGCCCCCAGGAAGGAGACGTGCGGGGAGTCGTACACTATGCGGTCGTAGACCTCGTCGCTAATCAGCCAGAGGTCGTGCTCCTTAGCGAAGGTCACGAGCTCGTCCCTTTGGGACTCGTTCACGTTGCCACCGGTGGGGTTGCTAGGGAAGTTGTACAGGATGGCCACCGTGTTCTCATCCACTCTGGACTCAAGGTCCTCGAGGGTCGGGACGAAACCGTTCTCGAAGGTGCATGGGTACAGGTTGGGCTGGCCTCCGCAAATCACCACGTCCGGAGGGTACAGGGGAAAGTAGGGCTCGGGCAGCAGCACGTTGTCCCCGGGATTTACCAAGGCTAGGAAGATGTCGAGGAGTCCATTGGTACCGCTCATGGTGATGCAGACGTTTGATTCGTCCAGACTTGGGACTAGGTGGTGCCACATCTCGGCAACCTTCTGCCTCAAAGGCGGGAGTCCGGCGGTTGTGGTGTACTTGTTCCGGCCGCCTTCCATTGCCTTGGTGAATGCCTCTATAGCAATCGAAGGAGGCTGGAAGTCCGGTTCCCCCAAACCGAACTGCACTGCATCATCTCCGGCCATGTCAAACATCCTCCGAACCCCTGTAGGACGGATGCTGCTCGCACGCTCGGAGAACCTCACCATGGCCTGCGGACGAATGTTCTAGGCTTTGAACAAGGCGCTTCGAATCCTATGGATTCGCTATTCGGGGTCCTGTTCGGGAATCAATTCAGCTTCGAGCACTTCCTCAATTGCCGAGTCCTCCTCCCTGCGCCACCTCGAGAGCAGGCTGTCAATCTCGCCGTCCGAGCGGAGTCGGACGAGGGACAGTGAGGCCAACCAGATGACGAAGACCACGACGATTCCGAATATCACAAGCGGTGGTACGGAGAAGTTTGAGGCACTGCCAGCCGTGCCGTGCGCGGTCGCTAGCACCGGTAGCGAGTGGTTCTCTCCCGAGACCGCTCTGACCTCTATCTGATGGGGGCCCTCGCCGAGTTTGGTCGGATCGAGGATGACATGCCACGAGAATGGCGTCAGGGCACCGATCTCAGCGGGCTCGGCGGAGTATGTCGCCTCGTGCCACTCGCCTCCGTCGATTCTGAATTCAACCCTGTCGACACTGCCCATCTGACCCCATGCGTGTCCTGTGACGTTGATTGTGCCGTTGGAGTCGACGAGGTTCAGCAGATGGTTCTGGAGGCTGACGTCCAAGGAATCCGTTTGCCCTGTTTCGGCTATGTACTGTGCCAGTGCTACGGCTGCGTGAGCGTCCACCATGCCATATCCGAATTCGCGATTCCAGTATGGGTCAACCTCCGGTGCACTAGGCTCTCCCATCCTCTCAGATGTCTGCTTGAGGACTTCCTTAATCTGCAGAGGGGAAAGTTGGCCGTTGGCCTCAATCACTAGTGCCACAACACCTGTGACTGCGGGTGTCGCGTAAGATGTCCCGCTGCCTCTTCCCGTGTAGGTGTTATCTGAGGCATCGCCGCCAAGGAAGTTGTTGCATCCTCCACTGGAGACACAACCTTCAGCCTGAATAATATTGGTCCCAGGGGCGCTTAGCTCTGGAATCAGCTCGTTTACCGGGTTGCCATCGCCGTTGTCTCTCCTTGGACCTCTTGATGAGTAAGAGGCGATGGTGTCATCGTCCCGGTTCACTGTGTTCAGGTCATCCGTTGCGGCTACTGTAATCGATAAGGAAGAAGCGCTCATGCCAGAAAGTCCGTCGTTGTCCGGGCCTGAGTTACCTGCTGCGTTTGAGACTGTGACGCCAGCCAGCATAGCATCATCTAGAATGCGGCTGTGCATATCAGAGCCGTCTGATTCTCCATCCTCATGGCTAGTTATTCCCCATGATAGTGAGATTATGTCTATTCCATAGTTTGCCTCGTCCACTCCGGGCCAAGCGTCGTCCCTGTGATCGATTATCCACTGCAGGCCGTTCATCGCGGACTCGTAGAACTCCTGCTCCAACAGATAGTTCTCGAACGGTCCCGCGCCGACGTCGGTGCCGATTCGTACATCGACCAGCGAGGCGTTAGGTGCGGAGCCGTAGTAATTCGACTGAGAGCCGTCTGCCTCGATTCCCGTGGCACTGGCCATCCCCATGCACGCGGTACCGTGCTGGTTGCCGTCATCGGGGTCGAAGGAGCCGTCCTCCTCGCGACCCCCCGCTAGGAGGCACTGGGGGTCAGTGTGCATGTAGCACACGGCGTCGTACCCGGCCACGAACTTGCCAGAGAGCCCGGGGTGCTCGTTGTCGACCCCGGTGTCGGTCAGTGCTATGTTTACTCCGTGTCCACTGACTCCGAGGTCCCACGCACCCACTGGGTACTCCGTGGAATTACTGGCCTTGACCGCAGGCGTTTGGATATCACCGTAGAACACCAGAGAGCCGTAACGCTCGACCATCACCACGCCCTCTAGCTGAGATAGGGCATGCACATCTGAGGCATCCACGTCCCCGATCAGTACAGCGTTGACCGAGGGCAAGTCCAGATGTATCTCGTGACCCATTCGGGCTAGATCGAGTCGGTTGGAATCGGTGACCCTGCCGTCGTAGGAGAGTCCTACGTTGACCGGGCCGGATGCTGTCTGCAAGGAATCATGGATGCCATTCCTGTCAGAGTCCAAGGAGGTCCACGTCCACCATGGTCCCGGACTCGCCCAACTCACAGGAGCCTGAACTGGAGCCGTGGTCTGTTGCCCCACGTCGATTAGTTGCAGCCCGTCTTCACCGAGTGTGGATATCTGAATGGGGGCCACGCTACCGGCCAGTGGGACCAGGAGCAAAGCGCACATGATGGCGTGGAGTCCCTTGGCGTCCATCGAGTCACGCGAAATACGCGAAGTCCTTCAACCCAACCTATGCCGGAGTTACTGAGATGCTGTACGCACTGGGGCATATGGTGGGGGCACTGGGATTTGAACCCAGATCAGCGGGTGTCTTCCACCTAGCGTGCACCTGGATTGCGCACGCTCTCGGGTTGCGATAGGTCGGTGCTCCAGTTGGTCATCAAAGCCATCAGAAAAACCACTTGTCGTCATTCCCGTGCAACTGGAGCCCGCGGTACTACCAGGTTATACTATACCCCCTTAGGAGTGCATCGCCATAGGGCCTCGCTCTTATGATGCTCTCGGTCCTTCGAATGAGACCTCACAATGAACCCATGACGGGGCCCACCAACAGAGCCAGCGCCACCCAAGTCCCTAGGATTGCGGAGGCGAGGCCCCACGCGCGCGGGCGAATGCCTACGCTCAGCCAGCCGAACACCCGCGAGAGATTTCCAGGTGATAGGGCGACGAGTCGTGCTATGTTAACCACAATCCCGGCAGCGACTAGGAAGCCCAGCATGGCAAGCACGGAGAGCATGATTCCCAGTATGTCCGACCTAGCGACCGCGCCCACTCCTTGGGGGATTAGCGCAGGCGTGCGCAGCCACAGCAGCCAAGCCAGCCAAAGTCCCAAGTAGACATCCTCGGCGAAGCTGGCTCTGTCGCGCCAAGCACGGAATCCATCGGGTAAGCGCGAGTATGTCACTGTGATTAAGCGCTCGACCTCTGCTATCTTGCCGTGCAGCAGCACCGACAGTCCGTGGTACACGAGGACCACCGCGAGGAGTAGTTCCACCCAGATCCAGAACGCACCGAGCCCGAACGCGGCCATCAGCGCCACAGGCAGGGCCCAGAGTCCGAATCCCGCGGCCGCGCCGCCTGCGGTCATGAGAGCTCCGGCACCTGGGAACAGAGGCTCCTCAGGCAGCTCCAGCTCCCGGTCCCTCGGCATGGCGAGGACAGCCAGAGGCAGCAGAGCAGTGCCGATGATTACCGAGAATAGCGACAACGGATTATTACCTGAGCCTCTGGAGGCGGATGACACGGCCTCGTCTATCTCCAGTGCCGACATCGTACCCGGTTGCCAATCGGTGACGAAGCCCGCTGAGTCGATGATGATGACAGCGTCCGTGGCACCACTTGGGAATGCCTTACCAACGGCAGCATCTGCCTCGTCCATGAGCAGGGGCCATGACTCGTTGAGAGTCAGGGAATAGGTGTCCAGATCAACTGACTGAACGCCCTCGCCGGTGGCGATCTGGATGAACGCGATATCAGATTCGCTGATTATCTCGGTACCACGGAAGTCGTCGAACTGCCTGATTGCGTTAGGCGAACCGGTTCGGAACAGCCCGACAACCACGGCATCACTCCCCTTCAGCAGTTCCGGCAGCTTGACCAGTTCACCATCGTGCGATAGCAACACGAACGATGGGGCAGCTCCCTCCTCCCTCGGGGCGTTGCTGTCTATGTCGGGCAGGTGCATGGCAGGACCGAGTGCTGCTATCGCAAGCAGCAGTAGTATCGCATAGGTCTGTATCGGCAGCATCGCTTCGCGCATCGACACCCCGATCCAAGCGATTATCCCCAGAGGGACCACGACTGCGGCCCACATCGAAGACAGCATCGGCTTGGGGTCCTGCGGAATCTCGAAGCGAAGGACTCCGATTGCGTCGCAAAGCTCCCCTGGATTCTGGTCCGTGACCGTGAAGCAAGCGTCAATCATGTATCTGCCAGGCAACAGAGGCTTCTCCGAGGACCAGGTCAGTATCGTTCTGTTACCCTCACCGGTCCTAGTTCCATGAGGAGTCTCGAAGTGCTCCAATCGCTGGTCCTCCTTACCGAATCCGTGGACCATCTCGTCCCAGTCCAGGGGCCCCACTATCTCGAGTACTTGCCCATCGAAGTCCCCTGGTCCCCATGGAGAAATTGGTGTGAACTCCACCCTTGCCATTCTATTGGAGTCGATGCTGTATTCCAACTTCGGTTCGATGACATCCCCGTCGAAGATGATTCCGGAGGTCGCATCATATGTCCCCCACCACAGAACCCCCTGCTGTAGGCAGTCGTGCTGTACATCGACTTGCAGCGAGATGGGGTCTCCGGATGCCAGTGAGACGTTGACATCGAGTGCCTGTACTGTGAACTCGTGGGCCGAGAGGTAAGATTCCTCCATGGGCAGCGAATTGGTCTGAGCGTTCTCTATGACCACACTGCTACCGAGGGACAGGGTCACTGAGAACGAGGTCTCGGCACCAGCGGAACCCGGTAACACGTTAGTCAGCCTACAGCCGTCGTTGGTGGAGTCCAGAGATGCAAAAAGCCGTACTGTGATGTTACCCTCGAACCTGAACGACTCCGCCAAGGGTGCAGATTGGATGTCGATGAGATTGGGGTTTAGTGCGGAACTAGTCTTGGTGAACTCGGCCCTGCCGAGGGGCTGACCGGTGTTGGTGGTCCAGTTGCGATCCAAGAACGGCTGTTCCTCTGTTCCCTTCAGATACAACATGTGGGTGTCAGGGAGTGTCCATTCGATGCCTGGGCCTTCAGCTTCCATGACATCTTGGGCGTTGACCATCAAGGAGGTCGAGGTAACCGTCAGAAGCATGGCCAGAGCAATCAGGATCCCGGCTCTAGCAGCTCTAGTCCCCGGTCCCATGCCACTATCTCCTTCTCGCTCAGTACAAACCCCTCGTCTTGATGTTACAGGAACCTAAATGCCACCACAACGGCCATTGCCGCCCCTGAGAGCGTTGCTAGGAAGTTAACTGAGTGCTTGCCGATGTACCCCTTGTTCTCGAGTAGTTCCCCAAGGATGGAGTCAACTTGGCACCCCAGCCAACCCACAATTGTTACCGTGATGAAGATGCTGGCAGCGCTCATCGTCTCTCCATAGACAGGGGCAAGCAGTGCGGTTGACCCAGCGATGATCATGGCTCCGAGCAGTGCTGCCATCGTGCCTGTCGGGGACATTCCCCCGTTGGTTCCGGGTGGCACCGCCTCGAGCGTGATGATGCTGCGAGTCCTAGGATCGAGGCTGCCAATCTCCGAGGCTAGTGTGTCTGAGAGGGCCACAGAGACACTGCAGGTCACGGCTAGGAAGTACCAATCTCCATCGCCAAACCAACCGAGAATCGCGACCATCGATGCAGCCGCACCGTTCGCCATCACATTGCGCCAACCTCTTGCGCCCTCATTGGACTCCTGAATCGACAGCGCTCGCTTCTCCTCGAAGCGCCACTTGGTCGCGATGGAGGCGACGAAGAGGAATATCACGAGAATGATGAGCCAGGTCCAGTGCCCTAACAGAGATACCGTGAGCCCGACCCCCATCGCAGCGAGCATTCCGCTCAGGTTGAGCATGTCACGGAGCTTGGATACCAGCAGCAACCCAGCGACTAGAGCGATAGAAATCATCTGGTCGTCGGAAAAGTAGGTCGATGGGTCCACCATTCTGCTCGTTCTCGCTGCCTTGTGCAGCGGTCATGAAGGATTCCCCTGTGAGAAGTCCGTTCCCTAGGAACGGAATGTTGACGGGCAGGTAGGGGCAGGGATGAAAACGGCCGGGCGTCATCGTCGGTCATGGAGAACGGGATTCCCCTTGAACAGGCCGTGGAAGGTGGCTCCCGGGCCTACGAGGATGCCCCTGAGGCCGAAGAATCGAGGGGCGAGAGGAGCAAACTCGCTTCCTGGCTGCTGATTGCCTCCTCCTGGGTGTTTACCCTGCTCATCATCTTCCTAGGTTTCTTCCTAGTGGGTATCCTAGAGTTGTTCGGCCTTTCAGAGGACGTATCATGGGAGTTGATGGGGTCCTTGGTCTACGTTGCAGTCCTCGCGATGACCGTGCTGTACCTCCACTGGGACGGGGACCTTGGCGGTACCCTTCAGATGTTCAAAATAGGCTCATTGGGGGCTGGTTTCATCTTCCTCGTTGGCCTGCCTTTCATGATTACCGTGATTGACTTGGTTGCGACATCCATCTACGACATGCTGTACATCGCGCTATGGGGAGAATCGTCCATCCCCGAGATGGTGTACTACGTGGACGATTCGGAATACGATATCATCCGTGCACTATCGTTCGTCTCTATTGTGATTGCAGCCCCAGTGGTGGAGGAAATTCTGTTCAGAGGATACATTCTGGATGCCATCAGGGAAATGCACGGGGACGTGTTGGCGGTCTTGGGCAGTTCCGTGTTGTTCGGACTGTTGCACCTAGAGCCGTACGTCGTCGGCATGGCGACCGTGGGAGGAATCATCTATGGCATTGTCAGAATCAAATCCGGTAGCCTGTGGCCTTGTATAGTCAGCCACATGTTGTGGAATTTTTTCGCCTTCCTCTATATCTGGTACGGGTGATTGTGTCGCTCAGATCGCCCATCACTCGCGGCGCCCGAAGCGCCCGGTGCGGTTCCTCATCACTGCGACGGGTTGTCGGAGGGGCTGGTGCGTATGGAATCTCGCTCAAACGATTGCGCCGCAGGCTCCGCAGTACAGCTCACCCTTCGTACTGTCTCTCTGCATGCTCCACTGGCCGCATGCCGGACACGGTGGCAGACCCTTCTCGCTGGCCTTTACACGTGGCCCTGTGCGGGGCTTCTTCTTGTTGGGCTTGAACCAGCCCTTCTTCGGTCGCTTCACCTTGGGCACCGCACCACCGTGCTGACCAGAGCGGCCGGCACTCAAGAGGTTGCCCGAAGACGCGAACATGTCAGCCGACGGAATCATCAGAGGTATGGTCATCGCGGGTCATGCGCTGCACGGTCGTGGGAGCCGGGGTGTCCGGGCTTTCATGCGCAGTCAGGCTCCTAGAGGCAGGACACGAGGTGGAAGTAATCTCGGACAGATTCAGTCCTGACACCGTGTCGGACATCGCCGCTGCAATATGGTACCCATTCCTCACCGCGCCTGCTGACAGGGCGGATGGTTGGAGTATTGCGACTTACGCCGAGTTGGAGAGGCTGTCTGAGCGCGAGCCGCAGTCCGGGGTGCGCATGAGGGATGGCAGGGAGTACCTCAGGCAGGCAGTCGACCCTCCTGAGTGGAGTGAAGACATTGCTGCCTTCCGAATACTGGATGACAGCGAGATTCCTGAAGGCTACGTCTTCGGGTGGCAGTTCAGGGCACCAGTTATCGAGATGCAATTGTACATGCCATGGCTTCGCTCTAGAGTAGAGGCTCTAGGAGGCTCGTTCGTCCAGTCGTTCGTCGAGGACCTCAGCGAGGTGTCCGGCGAGGTGGTGGTCAACTGCGTGGGATTGGGGGCTAGGGAGCTTTGCGGTGACGAAGAGGTCAGGCCGGTGAGGGGACAGGTCATTTTCATCGACCAGGACCCAGGAATAGGTCACTTCGACCAGCAGCCTGAGACATTGACCTACACCATCCCTCGCAGCGACGTCACGGTCCTTGGAGGGACTGCCCAGGTCGACGACTGGGGAATGGATATCAGGGCCGAGGACGACAAACTCATCCTGAGCAAGGTGGAGGCGTTGTGGCCTGAACTGGATCGCTCTAGGATAATCGGAGGTGCCGTAGGACTGCGTCCGTCTCGCAGCGAAGTTAGGCTCGATGTCGAGTACATCGGCGAGAGGAAGGTTGTTCACAACTACGGTCACGGCGGCGCCGGAGTGACTCTATCTTGGGGATGCGCCGAGGAAGTTGCCAATCTTGTCTATCAGTCGGCGTGACCAGCCCAAGCTGCCTCTGCGTGCAGCATCTTCGACTTCACCGGGATAATCTTGCGGTACACTTCGGCCGGGCTAGCGACCTCTCCATCCACGGTGAGTAGTCTCTGCAAGGGTATGCCGAAGTGCTCCTCATTGCGCTGCAGCAGCGGTTCGACCACGGCCCAGTCCAAATCTGTCATTTCCGTGAAGGCCCCGCCGTTGAGCTGGGAGTCTGACAGGCGCTTGTGTGGGTCGCGTACGTAGATTGCACCGCCGCTGGCAAGAGAGAACAAGTTGCCACCTGGATACGGAGTCTCCAGAGAAAGCATCTCCCCTCTCTGGTCGAACATCATCCCGTTGATGATGACGAAGCCCCCTCCTTCGAGCGGGTCACCTGCCATGAATGACTCAGCGAGGTAGTCCAGTGCGGTCCCGTTTATGACGACCTTTGGACTCCCAACGGCGTTAATCATCGGCCTGCCTGCGGCATTCCCGAGGACGAACAGCCTGCCTCCCTTGGCCCCGTAGCCGTAGCACTGACCGACGTCACCGTGGACAACCAGCTCACCCGTCTTGTGTATCTGGGCGACTTGATCCTGGGCATTGCCGTGCATTGTGATTCTCATCCCGTCGCTGCCGCTGCCGAGGTAGTCGCCGACAGCCCCCAAGACATCTATCTCAACATCGGAGGTGTCAGGTCCGAAGCCGTTGCCGATGAAGCGATGGCCCCTGCAGTGCAGAATTACGAAGCGCTTCCAACCGGCCTCGTGAAGTGCGACCAGTTCTAGTGCAAGGGAGTCGGTGCCCTCGGGAGGATATGGCCTAGCGTCGACGACAATTCTTTGGTTTTCCGAGGTTGGAGAGGGGCGATGTCCGGGGGCCATCTGACCGATGAATCCGTCACAAGGCTGGTGCCTAGCCGCATAGGTCGTCATTATGAGCGAAGCCTCGACCGAATCGAGCCAACGGCTACGTCTCAACGAGCCGGTGTCATACATTCTGTCCAGAAGCAGGGTGAGTACTTCCCATGCCCATTCTCGGCCCGCCGATGAGGCGTTTCCCTCTATGGCCTCGATGGTAGCGAGAGCCTCGGGCCAGCTCATGTGCGGTAGTGCCTCTAAGACCGATTGGTACGCGAGGACGGGGTCCGTGTCAGAGAAGCCCAAGGGCGACTCCTCGGTAGCGAAGGTGGACATGTAATCCCCGGGAGGGTGGGTGTCCACCACATCTCCGAATTTGTTCGTCATGATCAATTCCTTGCTGCCGTCTTCGCTCTGGACGACGTCGAACAGGAAGGCCCCGCCGTCTGTGTATGAGCCGCCTCTTGCATTCCAGTACTGATCGGCCCGGCGCCAGAATCTCCTGTCCTCCGAGGCGAGGCTTTCCAGAACAGCGTCTATGACCTGTTTCTCAGAGCCGCAGAATGCTATTCCGACCTCGCCGCGTTGGTAAGCGAAGACCTGGGGCCTCAGCATGCTGGTATCGGTGATACCAATCAGCCTGTGGGTGCTGTCTTCGGACTGTGCGATGATGAAGAACCACGGACCATCTGGACTGCCGTGAATGTGCGTCCTCTGGATGGCAGAGTAGACCTCCTGCTTGTCCTCGGGTAGCATGACGTAATCGAGCTCGCTGGTGGGAGCGAGGCTCTCTATGACATGCTCCATACTGTATCCATAGACTCGTCGATGTAGATCGAATGCCAGCGCGCCGACCTCTGTATCGGTGAAGAACAGTGGCTCCATCCCTCTCTGGGCAAGGTAGTCCTTGACCGAGACATAGTTGGAGAAGTCGCCGTTGTGCACCAGCGCGCAGTCGATGCCCTGTCCGAAGGGGTGAGCCCCTCCTGGATGGGTGACCCTTCCACGAGTCGGGTAGCGATGGTGGCCAATCCAGACGTGAGCGGTCATGTCCTCGAGGGAGTAGTAGCGGATCACATCCTCTGCGTAGCCGACAATCTTGAGAATCAGGAGGTCTCTCCCGTGGCTCAGCACGAATGCATCCGTCCTACCGTCCTTGGCGTAGAACTCGACGTTTAGCGAATGGGTGACGTGGAAGACGAATTCCTGAGTGGCGGCCTCCCTGTCCTTCGGGTCGATGATTTCCTGCAGCTTCGTGGAAACGAACTCGTCTAGGGATGACTCGCGAGGCCTTAGGAAGTAGCACACGACGTCAGGTGGACGAGTGTCAAGGGAGGGGAGGTCTTCCTTCCACGTGGCCAAGGCCGGCATCTCGTGGACGTGGTCGACGTGGAAATTCGGATGGATGAATGATTCTTCAACAGCGTCACGGACTGCGGAGTTGAGGTAGGCGACGGAGTAAAGGTAGGAGTTCGCGAGTATTGTTTCGTCGACTCCAAACTGATTGGGATCCAGCCCCACCATGGCCACGCCACCGCCCTTGCCGTTGCCCCGGTTCCTCATCTGCTCAAGCGAGTCGAACAGGTGGCGGCCGGCCACGGGCACCTCGCAGGCCAGTCCCACCACCCCGCATCCGCCCTCAGCCGCATCCTCCTCGTTACGCTCAAACCTAGGGTGACTTGCCGTCATCTCCCGGCGAGCCCTGATTATCGTAGAGGGGTCGATCATTCGCCCGCCTCCTTCGGAATGTAACTCAGAAGGTCGGTACGGCCCCTCAGCTCACGAACGTTGCTCAGACCCAGTTTGCGGAGGATGTCGCGCAGCCGCCATTGCAATGCGGCGTACAGGTTGTCGAGCCTCCTAGCCCCCCAGTCCTGCTGCACCCATTCCTGCAGTTCGATATCCGTAGTGGTCAGGCCCCACGGACAGCCGCGCCCGGAAGGACCTCCTTCACAGTTGGAACAGCGGGTGCAACCCATCCCGACGAGGTCTGTAGTGCCAAGAACGCAGCCATCGGCGCCGAGCGCGATTGCCTTGGCAATGTCGTCTGCGGTCCTGACTCCCCCGCTAGCGATGAGAGTGACCTTGTCGCGCACTCCCTCCTTCTGCAGGAACTTGTGGACCTTGGGAATTGCGAGTTCGATTGGCATGGCGATGTTCTTCTTCGCTATCTCCGGTGCTGCTCCGGTGCCCCCGTAGCCACCGTCGAGGTGGATGATGTGTGCCCCGGCATAGTACGAACCGACTGCGACCATGTCGACGTCGTGAGGTGTGCTGACCTTGACCGAGAGAAGCGCCTTCGGGTTGACCGTCTCAATCCAGTCGAGATGCTTCGAGTGATCTTCGACCGAGTAGGTCGAGTGGAACGGGAACGGGCTGAACAGGCTGACGAACGGGACCGAGCCGCGGAGCTTCGCTACCTCCTCGCCGGCCTTGGCTGCCAGCAGGTGGCCACCGAGTCCGGGCTTCGCGCCCTGAGCGTACTTGAACTCGATAATCGGGGCCGCTTGGATGGTCTCCTCCTCGACGCCGAAGTAACCGGTCGCCACTTGGGTGATGACGCTCTCCTTGACCTCGTACAGCTCTGGCGGGTAGCCACCCTCACCAGTGGACATCAGAGTGTTCCAGTGCTTGGCGTTCCTAGCTCTTGACATCATCACGTTGACCGAAACCGAGCCGTACGACATGCCTCCGCCGTACCACGGGATGTCAATCTCGATCTCATTCTTACCATCGCCCCGGCGGTTCAAGGGCAGCTTGGTGTCGATGGCCTCGGAGTGTTCGAGCCAATCGCCCTCCTGAAGGAACTGGAAATCCAGTCTGTCGAAGCCACCGTCGCTCTCGCCAGTCTTGAAGTTCAGATTGTCCGGAACTTCCCCCGTCTCCGCCATGTACCAGGTGGAGAGAATCAGCTCGTCGGTCCAGCGCGCGTCGCCTAGTGCCTTTGGCTTCTCGAACTCGCCGAACGCCCTAGCGTTCATCCCATCTTGCAACAAGGTGGTAGTCTTGTGCAGCAGAGCATCGCTAGGCTTCACTATCTTGCCTTGATAGGCATCCATCAGATCTTGCAGCAAGGCCATCAGCAACCACCTCCGACGTAGCCCGCGATTCCCTCGAAGGCCTCGTCCTCGAGGTGCCTTACCACCATCGAGCGCCCGAACTCGCCTCTCAGTCTGCGGACCTCGCGAATCCCCATCGCTCCGAGTATCTCGAGCAACTGGTCCCTCCACGAGCCGCACAGGTTGGTCAGCCTCTGCTCCGCCCACTCCTGATCCAATTCCCTCGGCAGTGTCCCGTCGACCTTCGCCCGCTGCCTCAGTGAGCCATTGGAGCGCCCCTGCAGGGCGAACAGGACAGGCAGGTCCAGCGCGACAGCGTCAAGACCGCTGATTATGGCCTTCGGAACGTGGTCGGCCCCGACGATTCCTCCCCCTCCGAGCAGGGTCACAGTGTCTCTGCGACCTTGCTCCAACAGGAGCATGTGGGCCTCCTTGAAAAGCTCGGTGACGAAGGTGCCGTCTGAACCACGACCATGCAGGTCAGCCAGCAGGTGAATCACCTTGGCCCCCGATTCTACCGCCTTGATCATCCTTTCCTGCCAGCCCTCTTCGAAGTGGATGCGTATGCCGATAATCGCGTCGCTGACCTCCCTTGCTAGATCGAAGCCCCCCGCGTCCCAGCCCCAGGGTCTGCCTGGTGTTGAACGCAGCTCAATCAGCCGGGCTCGGGGGAACTCGGAGGCACGAGATGCCTCGGCGTTGTCAAGGACAGGTACCACGTTGGGCGCGTCGAGCCGGTTTCTAGCGACGGTGTGGGCATCCAGGCACGCTAGGGTGTCTATTCCTCTGCTCGTCGATTCCACCACCTCGGCCAACCTAGTTGAGTCGAGGTTACCAGGAGGCAGGTCGAAGATGAACGGGACCTGTATGGTGAACATCTCAGGGGTGCTCCCCGAGAGCTTGCCATCGGAGTCGAAGGACAGGTGCATCGGCTTGCTCCCGATGTCCACCGCCGTGCCAATCAGTTCGCGGCCGTGGATTCCGTCTCTGCTGGGCCGCACGATCTCGGACATGTCGGTCAGCATGCCGTCGAAGCCCGGGCCGCCGAAGCGCCCCCTGTACCCCTGACCGCGGACCGGGACCATGCCCTTCTTCGCTTCCTCGTCGATGGCAGCGATGTGGCCGTGGGTAGTGTACGAGTCTCCCATCTTGGCGAGGTCCGGGTTGGGCAGGACCTTTACGAACTCAGGGTGCTGGACCTCGCACCTCAAGCACCCCACACACAGCTTCGGCCTTGGAATGAAGCCGCCCAGTGGCCCGGAGAAGACGCCGTAGGTACAGGGTCTGGAAAGAATCACGTCGAAATGTGGGTCCCAAGGCCGGAAGTAGGTCAACGCCTCCTTGGAGATCAGCTTCGCCAGACCGACCTTTCCGACCGTGACTAGGAACCTGTGTGGTAGGGGATTCACGTCATCGACCTCTTCGGTATCTATGTGATAGCGGTGGTATCCGTCTGCAACCTCCCTGCCGATCCTAGCTGATTCGGTACCGAACTTGTCCAGCGACAAGGGGCCGTCGGATGCTTGCAGACCAACATGCGCCGCTGATTCCAACATCCCGCTCCCCCGAATACGCGTAAGCGTGCGAGAGCGTGCTATAATCATTCGCTCGTTTGTACATACAATTGGTTCATTCTTGCGCTTATTTCCATAATTTTCGCGATATACTGAACATATGTACAATAATATTGAATATTTTTCGCGATATGCAAATCTATCATTTGCTAATCCATTCATCATTGCACAAGCGTTCACTCAATTCCTACCTTAGTCGACCCGAGTCATCTTCAAATGGCCTCAATCTGGCCATCGGCGCATGAGCATGAGGGACGCTTGGAGTATTCCCGAATTCCGCCGACTACTCATCGGGAACGGTGTCAACATGCTGGGTACCTCGATCTTCATCATCGGGATGAGCTGGACGGTCGCCCAGATTGGTGGGCCTAGAATTTACGGTCTGATATTCACCGCCTACTTCCTCGGTCACCTACCTCTCCTCCTGTATGGCGGCATGGTCGTCGACAGGATGCCGCGCAGGACGGTAGCACTAGTTGCGGACCTATCTCAGGCAGTGCTGGTCGCCTTAGCGATAGTTGCGCTAATGGCTGGGCTGGACGAGATCAAGACGCTGCTGGTGGTGACCTTCCTGACGGGAGGCGCAGGGGCCTTCTCAATACCGGCGATAGGCGCATTGGTGCCCGATCTGGTCGAGGAGGAACTGCTGCCGCAGGCCAATGCTATGAGAGGTGTTGCGATGACTACGGCATGGATGCTCGGGCCGCTAATCGGCGGTTTCACCGTGGGTACCTGGGGGATAGAGACCTGCCTGTTCATCGACGTCATCACCTTCCTCTTCAGCGGGGCTGTCCTCTGGACCATCTCGGAAGTCGAGGTGGTTCGCGATGAGGTCGGGGACCTGCGTGAGGAGGTCGTCGAAGCATGGGAGTTCGTCAAGACGCAGCCTTGGCTGTTCGCGGGCATCTTCATGTTCATGATTTGGCATGTAGGTGACTCGGCCATCGAGATAGGGGTCCCGTTCATCATCGAGAACAAGGGGCTGGGGGCGAATGCCTTCGGTCTGTTCGGAGCCGTCGGGGCAATGGGTGCCATGGTCGGCTCAGTGCTCGGTGGAATCCGCCCGATTCCCAAGGAGTACAGGGGATTGGTGTTCTACATCTTCATCGGGGGAATCGCATGGTGCATGCTGATGTGGGCGATGCCGATTCCGTTCTGGGCGATTCTACTCTTCGTCTTCCTAGAGGGAGTACTCGGCGGGACCTTGGGTGTAATCTGGCGGACCACGATGTCGGACAGCGTCGATCAGCATCTGAGGGGCAGGGTCAACTCATTGGATGCGATAGGCTCGTTGATTTTCATCCCGTTCGCACCCCTTCTAGGAGGTTGGATGATTGAGGCGACGAACGTGCTCACTACCTACTCAATCGCCGTGGCGTTCATGGTGCTGACCACGACTGCTGGTCTAATCGTCCCCTCGTTCAGGAGATTCGAGCGGATACCGAATGAGCGCTTCCCAGTCAAGGCTGACTGAAATCAATCTTGTCGGTGTCGACATCGAACCATCTCCCGTAGTAGTCCCTCTGATACTTGATCACCAGGACCAGCAGGACGGTCATTAGTAGCCATGAAAACGTGGTCTTGCCCATCCTCACTGGAATCTCTGTCAGAATCAGGCCATCGAAAAGAACGCAGGCAGACACGTACAGCACCCTGCCAAGAGTCCTCAAGGGGCTCTCTCCCTCTTGGGCGAGAACCCGTTTGACCCGATCTTCCCTCCACTCATCGGAGGCCCTCTTCAAACGCCAGAACGCGGCTTCAGTCTCCTCCTCCTTGCTGAGCATCGGAGGAAGAGCAGCCTCCTCCGACTCCGTCTCCCGGGCCATCCTCTCTCCTCAGAGAACGACCGTTGCCGGGCCGTCGTCATCTCCAGATTGTGTCTGATTGTCGCCCACTACAGGCAGCCGCATCCCGGGACCCAATGGGAAATGACAGGCCACTGCATGGTCGTCGAAATCGATTGTCTCTAGGGGTGGGTCCACGACATCGCACACCCCCTCCACGGCTATCGGGCAGCGGGTGTGGAACCTGCACCCAGGAGGAGGGTCGGCTGGACTCGGGACATCGCCGCTCAGCACAATCCTCTCTCTAGAGGCCTTCTCGAGTGACGGCTCCGGGATTGCGGACATCAGAGCATGGGTGTAAGGGTGGGCTGGCTTGTCGAACAAATCGGCTGTATTGGCGATCTCTACGATCTTGCCCAGATACATCACAGCCACCCTGTCGCTGATGTGGTTCACCACGTTCAAGGCGTGGGTGATGAAGACGAAGGTGAGGCCGAGCTTCTCCTGAATCTCCTCCAACAGGTTCAGCACCTGAGCCTGCACCGAGACGTCGAGGGCGCTGGTTGGCTCGTCGAGGAGGATGAACTCGGGGTCAAGTGAGAGTGCTCTGGCCAGTGCGAGTCTCTGCTTCTGCCCGCCCGAGAACTCGTGCGGGAAGCGATTCATGTGCTCGCGCTTGAGACCCACCGAATCAAGCACGTCAGCCACCTTCTGAGTCAGTTCGGCACCCTCGGCCAGTCTGTTCACCTGTAGCGGCTCTCCGACGATTGACCTGACGGACATCCGGGGGTTCATCGAGCCCCCCGGATCTTGGAAGACGATTTGCATCCTCCTCCTGAGCTCCCTATCTGGAATGGCCCTGATGTCCTCGCCGTCATAGAAGACCGAGCCATCGGTAATCGGTATCAGTCCGAGCAAGACCCTGCCCAGAGTAGTCTTACCGCAACCAGACTCACCGACGATTCCCAGTGTTTCGCCTCGCTTGATTTGCAAGTCGACCCCGTCCACGGCCCTGACGTGGCTCTTGACCGCGGACAGCATGCCTCCCTTTATCGGGAACCACTTCTTCATGCCCTTGACCTCTATGAGGACCTCCCCGTCCCTACTCTCCTCGGTCATCTCAGGCACCTCCTTCCAACTCGTATTCCGCTGCGAAACTATCGAATGCGGCTTGCACCTGTGAGACGTCATGTGTTTGATCTGTGTAGTGGCAGGCAGCGAAGTGCCCGGGCTCCACCTCAATCATCGGCGGAGGGGTTGAGATGCACTTCTCATCAGCGAAGGGGCATCTCGGGTGGAACCTGCACCCGTCGAAGTGCAGGTTCGGATCCGGGACTTGCCCCGGGATTATTGGGAGCACGGCTCTTTCGGAACCGGCTTCTATTGTGGGTATGCTGTGAAGAAGGCCAATCGAGTATGGCATCCTAGGCCGGGAGAGGACGTCTGTGATACTTCCAGTCTCGACCACGGAGCCAGCATACATCACTGTGACATCGTCGCACATCTCGGCGATTACCCCCAGATCGTGAGTAATCAGCAGTATCGCCGTGCCCTTCTCGTCCCTCAGGTCCCTCATCAGCTTGAGTATCTGGGCCTGGATGGTGACATCGAGCGCTGTAGTAGGCTCGTCTGCAATCAGGAGCTTCGGCTCGCATGCCATCATCATGGCAATCATCACCCTCTGGCGCATCCCCCCGGAGAGCTCGTGCGGATACATCCTCACGACCGCTTCTGGGTTTGGAATCTTGACTTCCTCCAGTATGCCGGTGACCTGTCTAGTGTGGGCTGGATCAAGCCTCAGGTAGTCGAGAATGCTGACCACTGGGAGTGTCCAAAGGGTGC
>ERZ724561.41-NODE-41-length-24228-cov-2.596531_pt1 | contig 24228 bp, 18 predicted proteins | sample MGYA00375855_ERZ724561 | MGnify/ENA primary metagenome ERZ724561 (study PRJEB28725, sample SAMN03264854) | marine sediment metagenome | biome: marine pelagic biome; feature: marine oligotrophic desert; material: ocean water | place: Pacific Ocean:North Pacific... | reverse complement strand
CCGGAATTAAGAAGAACTGTTGAAAGCTACATTTAGCCCTAATATAGAGCACAAAGTGGGTTTCAAGTGAACCAGCTAGCATCAACATTAGATGTTTAACTTAATCCACAGGAATGGTGGTCGGGGAGACAGGATTCGAACCTGCGACCCCCTGCACCCCATGCAGATGCGCTACCAAGCTGCGCTACTCCCCGACCTGAACGAAAAGAATAGCATAGCGCTCAATAAACCATCAACGAAATAGAAAATCGAAAATAAGCTGAGACAAAGATAGATGTTTTAAGGGTAGAATGGCGTGAGAAGTCAGTATAGTAATATCAGCTTAAATTCATCACGTGTGACCCGTAAGTGTTAGATCACAATTAGATCACAAGAGGAATCAAGATTATGCTTAAAGAAGTGGACCTAATTAATTCGCCTTCAGATATTCGAAATGCCTTTCGAAACAATGAGTTGACCAGACCAACATCAGGACTAGCGCCGGGATATGTGCAGGCAAATCTTGCCATTCTCCCAAGGGAAAAAGCCTTTGACTTTCTACTATTTTGCCAGCGAAATCCAAAACCGTGTCCTTTAATCGAGGTTCTCGAACCAGGAGAAATTGAAGCCAGTCTCACAGCGCCAGGGAGTGATGTCAGAAACGACGTACCTCTGTACCGGGTTTACAAAAACGGTGTCCTCGACGCAGAAATCAAATCATTGACAAACATTTGGAAAAAAGATTTTGTAACCTTTCTCCTAGGATGCAGTTTCTCGTTTGAAGCCGCACTACAAAACAATGGGATAAGACTTCCCCATTTTGAAAAAGGTACAAACGTTTCTATGTACATAACTAACATTGAAACTTCCTCTGCTGGAGAATTCTCCGGCCCCATGGTGGTTTCAATGAGATCAATACCTCAAGAGAAAGTTGTCAGAGCTGTTCAGGTAACTTCAAGATTCCCCAGCGTTCACGGATCGCCCATACATGTCGGGGCACCTGAAAACATTGGAATTGCAGACATTTCAACACCTGACTTCGGCGACCCAACCGAAATAAAGGAAGGGGAAGTACCCGTGTTTTGGGCCTGTGGCGTAACTCCTCAGAGTGTAGCAATGAGCTCAAAACCGGAGATAATGATCACCCACGCTCCAGGATACATGTTTATCACAGATAAAAAAGATGAAGAATATTCGGTGTTATAAATGAATTCACACTTAACTATAGAAGACCTAATTCTCTCAAACGATCAAAGGGGTATATCGGAATTACGTGATCTCGTTCCGGCAGACTACTGCACAAGGGCCGCAAAGTTAGTCCTTGACAATACTGGAACTGTTTTAATCACCACTGGCTTTTATATTCTTAGCGCCGGAGCGCCAGAAACCGACGGTCCACCAGGAGCCATTGCTATTGGGGTTGGATTGGAACAGCTTGGATATAAGGTTAAGTATGTAGCTGATGAATATTCCAGCAAGTTGTTGCGTCCATATGTATCAGAAGACTCCGATGTTATCGATTTTCCCATAACTACAGTCCCCAAAAGTATCCAGTTCTCAGAAGATCTATTAAATACTGAAAATCCTTCAATGTTGATATCAATTGAACGCTGCGCTGCAGCAGCCGATGGCTTGTACCGTAATATGCGTGACCTAGACATAAGCGATCAAACGGCAAAAGTTGACTCGTTGTTTAACATGCATAAAAAAACCATTGGAATAGGTGATGGAGGAAATGAAATTGGGCTTGGAAACGTTATAGATGGAGTGGAGAAATCTGAAACACTCGTCTCCTATCCAGCTGTTTCCAAGGTGAGTGAATTGATAATTGCCAGCGTCTCAAATTGGGGTGGATACGGATTATTAGCTGCCCTCTCAATAGCCACCGGCAAAAACATTCTTCCTACAGTTGATGAAGATACTGAAAGAATTTCTAATATGGTTGACCTTGGAGCTGTGGATGGGTTTTCTGGGGAACAAATCAATAAGGTAGATGGATTCGATATGACAGAAAATGCTGCTCTACTCGAAAAACTCCACAGGCTAGTCGACAACACCTGAATTTCTGGGTTAGGGAATACAAAAAAGAAGAGGATTCCACCCAAACAGACTGGAATCCCCCAAGAAAGATCTTTAAGCCGATACCCTACTACCGTTAGATGGTGCAGCTTTTTCTGACTGAAGAGTGTCGATTCCTCTTCTCACTTGACCAAGAACATCAGCTAATTTTTCTTCAAGTCCTGAAAGGACCTCGCGTGAATACCTGTCAGCTCCTTCTCTTTGAAATGAAGCCGAATTTTCTGCCTCATTTATAATGGCATATGCCTTGCGCTGGGCATCCTGAATAATGCTTTGAGCCTCAGTTGCCGCGCTGGTAGTAATCTCATCTCCTCTGTTACTGGCCACTTTGATTATCTCCGAATCAGCAACCTTGAGATCATGAGTTTCCGACGCCGCACTTTTAAGAGAGTCAGCCGCGCTTTCAGCTTCATCCCGCACTCTCCTAGCTTCTAGGTTAGCCTGGCTTATTATGCTGTCCCTCTGCATGATAATGGCTTGAGCCTCTTCTATGTCAGCGGGCATCCCAGATTCAATGGCCTGAGCAAGTTGAGAAAGTCTGACAGACTCAATCATAACCTTGCCCCTAAATCCCGGTACCTTAGTCCCTGAATCCACCAGTGCCTCTAATTCATTCAATATCTGTTTTGTATCCATCGAAACTGCCCTCCCGTGGCTATACATCAAATACTTCTAATCCAGCCGCTCTAAAATCGCGGCATTTATGTGTTTGGGTACGAGGTTATCTATTCGTCCGCCAAGACGTGCTACTTCTTTGATCCTGCTTGAGTAAATGAACTGGTGCTCCAAAGCACTCATCATGCATATAACATCTACCTCTGGAGAAAGGTTTCTCCACATAAGCGCCATTTCAAATTCTTGCTCAAAATCGAACCCTGCTCTCAATCCTCTAAGAATTACTTCGGCACCCACTTCCTTGGCTACAGTTGGCGCCAATCCCGTAAATGGGGTCACCACGACATTTGTGATCCCATCTAGAGCCTTTTCGAATAGTTCCACCCTTTCATGAGTATCAAACATCAATGTTTTGGGTGGAGCATCATAGACCCCTACAATAACTTCATCGAAAAGCCTGGAAGCTCTTGTAGCAACGTCTATATGACCGTTGTGAGCAGGATCAAAACTACCTGGATAGAAAGCTTTAGCCACTTTTAACCTCGTAAAAAGAAACCTTTGAATCTCCGTACCTCTTCTCTGAAAATCTGGTGATTATTCCATATGAAGAGCTTAAGTCACTCGATGCTTTGTGTTCAGCAACAACAACTCCACCTGGTGAAACGAGATCTTTATTCCCAAGAGAATTCATAATTTTGTCCCAATTACCTTCCTCGAAGGGTGGATCTAAAAACACCAGGCCAAAATCCATTTCACTCTTTTCTATAAATTTTAGACTGTCGGACTTTTCCACCAGTCCGACTTCCCCCACACCTAAATCATCAAGATTATCCCTAATCAACTTGCAATTCCTTTGAGACCTTTCGACAAAACATGCACTTTCGGCTCCTCTACTAATCGCCTCTATACCCAAAGCCCCGGTACATGCAAACAAATCCAATACTTTCTTGCCTCGGACGGCCTCGATTCCAATAACGGAAAAAATTGCCAATTTCACCCTATCCGTGGTTGGTCTAACTCCCGGCCCACCTTTTGGTGACCCGATTTGTCTACCCCTATGAATTCCACCCGTAATTCGAATAGCCAAAGCAGACTCAATACCCGTCTAATAGATAGGATTAACCAAACTTGCAATGCGATAGTAACAACAAGATGTAATGAGTCAAAGAAGATTTTGGTCACTTTTCGGAGCAATATTACAAAGACCGAAACGTAAGAGCTGCGCCACCGCGTTAGGTACATTCAAAATTACTTGCTAATGATTGAGCAGTTTTACAAGGTTCCCAGTCGAATATAAAATATCCGCTGTGACCCCAAAGGACTTAAACCAGACTAAAAAGAAGAGCCTAATTTCTGATTCACCAAAAAGTTAAATCCTCACTATAGGCTTCACATATCAATAAACCTGTTCATACACGAGGGCTAAGTTGACCCAATCTGAAAATGAATTTTTCAAAGTGCGCCTCGAAAAGGTAAAAAACCTCAGAGATATGGGAATAGACCCATACCCAGCGAGACTCAAAAGAACTCATACTAGCCAGCAAGCTATATCGGCGTTCGAGGAATCAGTCGAAACGTCTGAAGAAAGAAAAGTTTCATTAGCTGGACGAGTTATGGCAAGACGGGGTATGGGAAAAGCTACATTTCTCGACATTGCAGATGGAGATGGCGTCATACAAATACTACTCCGACAAAACCAAATGGGAGAAAAATACGACGTTTTAGAACAGCTAGACATTGGCGATTGGCTTGGAGTTACTGGTTTCATGTTCCGTACACGAACAGGCCAAATTTCTGCCCAGGCTTCAGAATTTAGCATCATTTGCAAAGCCTTACGGCCGCTGCCAGAAAAATGGCACGGACTTACAGATACTGAAACAAGATTCCGGCAGCAATATCTCGATTTATTAGCAAATGAATCCGCTATGGAGTCGGCAAAGTCTCGCAGCAAATTGGTAACGGCTATTAGGCGTTTTATGGACAACCTCGGGTTTATTGAGGTAGAAACTCCTATGCTCGTTCCTGTTGCAGCTGGGGGAATGGCGACACCTTTTTCGACACATCATAATTCCCTCAATAGAGATCTATACCTGCGTATTGCAACGGAACTTCATTTGAAAAGACTTATAGTGGGTGGTTTCGAAAAAGTATATGAAATTGGACGAGTGTTCAGAAACGAAGGAGTTGACCAACAACACAACCCTGAATTCACGACAATGGAGAGCTACGAAGCTTTTGCAGACTACAACGACGTAATGTCTATGGTGGAAAATATGGTTTCTCACTCGGCTGAGGAATTAACGGGTTCAATGAAAGTAACATTCGGGAAAGATAATTTAGACTTCACTCCCCCATGGCCAAGAATCAGTCTCCACAAAAAAATTATTGAAGAGAGCGGAATAGATTTCTTTGAACATGACACCGTGGATTCTTTGAGCAAGGCCATGAGAGATATGGGAATTGACGTCAGCCAGCAGGTTAGTTGGGGAGGACTATTAGACAAACTAATATCAGAAAAAGTTGAACCCTCGTTGATAGAACCATGTTTTCTAATTGACTATCCGGTAGCAATGTCTCCTCTCGCAAAGAAATCATCCAAAGACCCTAGGATTGTAGAAAGGTTTGAGGGATTTGTATCAGGAATGGAAATTTGCAACGCTTTCTCTGAGTTAAACGACCCGGTTGACCAGCGTCAAAGATTTGAGGAGCAGGAACGGCTACACCAAGAATTCCAAGAAGAAGATATGGATAGACTCGACGAGGACTTTCTTGTCGCTATCGAGCATGGTATGCCCCCTACTGGTGGATTGGGGATAGGAATTGACCGACTGGCAATGATTCTCACCAATAATGTATCAATAAGAGAGGTTATTCTATTTCCTCAACTACGAAACTAGAACAAAATTATTTAGAAACAGAGATCACAGATCCAAGCAGACATTATCAGCTCTTTTTTATAGAGATAGTCATATGTTCCCCGCCAATGTCATGATCTTCTGTAAAGGGGTTGCTCCCAGCTAGATCTTGATCAAGATTATCAGCCAGAATTTCCTGAGAAATATATTCAGAATATCCCTTGAGTACACTGACGATCTGACTAGACCCTGTAACCCTAAGTAGAATGCGCTCCGATATCTCAAACTCGGCCGACTTTCTCATATTTTGAACTCTATGAACAAACTCCCTTGCTATACCTTCGTTTTCAAGCTCTTTGGATATTTCAGATGAAATCCCAACCGCATAACCACTGTCGGTAGAAGAAGACACCCCGTCAAGCTCGGTGGCAGTGACTAGAATATCTGTGGCTTCTAAAGAGTATTCTCCAAGTTGAACATCTGTACCTGATTCAACTGACTTTCTTATAACTTCAGGGTCCGCTGCTTCAAGTAAGTTCCGAATGTCACCAATTTCCCTGCCATACTTCGGGCCCAATACCGGTAAATTAGGTTGAATCCTAAAACTTACAATATCTGAAGCGTCCGCGACAGGCACTATTTTTTTTACATTCAGCTCATCCAGTATCTGATCTTCAATCATGGGCAGCATATGGGACTCAGCTGGAGTACGGGTGTGGACGAAGAGACTCTCAAGAGGTTGTCTAACTTTTATACCGGCTTTGCTACGAGCCGATCTCCCCATACTCGATAGCCTCATAGCAAGACGAGTTCTCTCGGACAAATCTGAATCTACAATAGATTCATCAGAAACTGGATATTCTTCTAAGTGAACACTTTCCTTTGATCCAATCTGGGTACTCGTCAAATTTTGATAGATAGATTCGGTGACAAACGGCATTACCGGGGCTAATAGCTTGGTGAGTGTTAGAAGAACCTCGTAAAGAGTGGCATATGCTGATAGTTTATCTTGATCTGAATCACTTTCGCCGTCACTCAACAAGCCCTCTTTCCAAAATCTTCTTCTACTCCGCCGGACATACCAATTAGACAAGTATTCTGAAAACAACTCCACTTCTCGAGTAACCCTTTCTGGCTCGAAAGCCTCCAGTCCCTTAGTTACCGTAGAAACCAAGGAGTTAATTTCGCTCAAAATCCTTTGGTCCAGCTCTGTTCTCTGCTCAACTTTTGGAAATTCTACGGATGGATCGAATTCATCGATATTCGCATACGTGACAAAAAACGAATATACGTTCCACAGCGGTATGAGAAATTGACGTCGAATTTCGTCCGCTGTTCCAGATCCGAAATTCAAATTAGAAGCTGGATTTTGCCGCGCAAACTGCCAGCGCATAGCGTCAACTCCCATCTTCTCGGCTGCATCTTCAAACCAAATCGCATTTCCTTTACTCTTGTGCATCTCCTCACCGTTCTCATCTCTCATGAGAGCGTAACTGAAAATGTTTTTACATGGCTCTGAGTCAGCCAGTACGGTGCTCATGACGAGTAATGAATAAAACCAGTTGCGATACTGACCAGGGAAACTCTCTGAGATCCAGTCTGCGGGAAACCATTTTTTCCAGTAGTCTTTGTCATCACGATATTGAAGGGTAGAGAACGATACGATCCCGGCATCCAGCCAAGGGTTGCCCACATCTAGAATTCTGTCGACCTTTGCTCCGCATGATCCACATGCTATTTTTACAGAGTCAATCCAGGGTCTATGAGGTGAATTACCTTCATAGTCAATCCAACCCTCTATAGCCCTTTCTTTAAGTTCATCCTCGCTTCCAATAACTTCGAAATGGCCACATTCACATTTGTAAATTGGAAGAGCCAAGCCATAGTACCTTTTCTTGGAAATCATCCAATCGTCCATGTTGCGTAGCCAATCCAACTCCCTCTTCATACCGAATTCCGGCACCCAGTTGATGTTCTGAGTAACTCGAGACAAAGATTCCCGCAACGGGTCCATTTTTATGAACCATTCATCGACAAGTCTAAAAACCAGTTCAGAGCCGCAACGCCAGCAGTGTGGATAGCGGTGAGGGTACCTTTCAAGGTTGTAGAAAACCTTTTTGGATTTTAAGCTTTCATAAATTCGATCATTAACTTCATAAACATTTAGACCTGTTAACCAGTCAAATCCGTCAACAAAGTTACCTAGGTCATCAAGTGGTGCAATAGCCACGAGGTTTTCTACCTTGCCTAAAGCGAAATCCTCTTTACCGGCTCCAGGAGCTATATGAACAATTCCTGTACCTTCTACCTCAGATACCTCGTCCCAGGCGACAATCTTGTGAATAACCCCTTGCTGAGCAGGAAGCTCATCGAATGGTCCCGTATATGTTCGCCCCACCAGGGAACTACCCTTAAGTTCTTCAACGATCTCATAATCACCTTTTATAGTTGATACTTGTCCTTTGGCAATGAAGATAAATTCATTCTCTTGTGACACTTTTATGTAGTCCATATCTGGGTTTACAGCAGCCGCTACGTTTGAACTCAATGTCCAAGGAGTCGTTGTCCAAACTAAAATGGATTCCTGGACCTCATTCACATCTTCCTCATCTACCAAAGGAAATTTAACAAACAAGCCAGGATGAACTATCTCAACGTAGCCTTCAGTGACAATCTCATGCTCTGACAAACCTGTACTACATCTGGGGCACCAGGGCATGACGTCCGTACCTTCATAAATCAACCCTTTGTCATGGCATACTTTCAGAAAATGCCAGATCGTATAATTGTTCTCATCTGACATCGTGTGATATGAGTTGTTCCAATCCATCCAATAACCTAGACGAATGGATTGTTCGGTAATCACATCGGAAAACCTCTGAACTCTCTCCTTACATAGAGTTACAAACTTATCGACTCCATATTCCTCAATATCAGTTTTGGAAGCGAATCCGAGCTCTTTCTCAACCTCAACCTCTATCCACAAGCCTTGTCCATCAAACCCGTTCTGATAACGCTGTTCGTACCCTTGCATAGTCCTGAAGCGTGTAAAGAGATCTTTGTATCCTCTTCCCCAGGCGTGGTGAACTCCCATGGGGTTGTTAGCGGTTATTGGGCCGTCAATGAAAGAGTAACGTTTGCCTGAATTCTGGTTACGCTCCATATATTTTTTGGCAATATCATTTTCTTCCCACCACTGGAGTATGTCTCGCTCCATCTCTGGGAAATCTACTCTAGCGTCAACGGATTTAAACATTATTAACTCCAAACTTACCCCAAATAAAAACGATAAATGGCCCGTCCCCAAACGCAAGGGACGGGCCATTTATCGGTCCGCGGTACCACCCTTGTTCCCCTTAAAAAAGGGACTCTTAAAGGTTGCCCTTATAACGGTGGGTCCCCGTCGAATCCTACTCATTTCATTTTCGGTTCGAAGCTCTGGAGTGATATTCAACTTTCCTATGATCCCCTCTCACACCATACAGGGGTCGCTTAACCACGGTTAAAGCCTACTCATCTCCTTCTCCGCTTATTTTCCATTCAAGGTTAGGAAATGCTTAACATTGTGTCAAGAAACTTTCATACAAGCGGTTTCTTGCCCGTTTTCTCCTCGTATAGCTTCCAGGTGTTCGCATTGAATGGATAATATTTTCCAGGCGAGCATTTTTCCACTGCCAATTGTTGTTTAATCACCTCTTCCACTTCTTCCCGCTGATGGGAAATCTTTATAACATCCTCAACCTCGGATCTGGGTACAACCACAACCCCATCATCATCTCCAACTATTGCATCTCCAGGACGTACTAGTACACCTCCACATTGAATCGCGTCATTAACCTGCCAGGGCCAAAAGTCCGCCGGACCCTGTTCTGCCGTCGTACTCGCTGAAAACACTGGGAAGCCATAATCTTTCAAAACAACGCTATCCCGAACCCCTCCATCTGTTACAAGGCCCCCTACCCTTCTTTGCATAAGACGCATAAATTTAATGTCTCCTCCAATTGAGCTGTACTTCCATCCCAAGGCATCAATTACTAAAACTTCTTGAGGACCACAAAGCTCTATGGCAACATATTCAGCGGAATTTTCCCCCTTCGGCTTATCAGACGCTAGGTCAGGCCTATGCGGCACAAATCGCAAGGTCACGGCTCGTCCGGCCATTGATTGCCCCAGCAACAAAGGTCTGGCTCCCTGTATGTAGCTAGACGGCCAACCTTTTACCCAGAGCCCGTCAATTAAAGTTTGAGTGGGAATTTTTTTGAGTGTATCAAGTGTTTCTTCTGAAATCGGGTCTAACTCGGACATAACTTTGGCCCCCATGATTGTTTAGCGTCAGTATACGATTAGTGTTTAACTCTACTTCTTTTAGCAAGTCACACCAAGAATACTTTCTATCATCAGAGTCCCCAAAAGTGATGTCTCATAAAGGTTCAGTGGACCGAAACCTGCAAGTGAAACACTACCAATTCCGTTGTATGCTGAGGTCACAAATTAATTAAGTGAAAAATGGGAGACCTAGATGTCAGGAAAACTAACCAACAAGGTATCGATCATAACTGGGGGCAACAGTGGAATAGGTGCTTCAACAGCCCATATTTTTGCACGTGAAGGTTCAAAAGTGTTGATTTTAGCCAGGAGAGAAACAGAGGGACTAAAAGTACAAAAATCCATTCGAAACGAAGGAGGAGAATGCACGTTCGTGCAATGTGACGTTGGCGATCCTGTGTCAGTTGACCAAGCGATTGAAAAGGCATCGTCAATATACGGAGCAGTTCATATTCTTTTCAACAATGCAGGTCACGGCGGAGGTGGGGACTTTCCTAACTCAACCACAGAAGAGTGGAACAGTGTAATCAACGATAATTTGAACGGTACATTTTATGTTTCCCGAGCAACATGGCCTCACCTAATAGAGTCAGGGGGCGGAGCCGTCGTCAACATGTCTTCATTAGCTGCTCAACGTGGTTTTAGTCCCAAGATGTTTGATGAATTTGGTGCTACAGCCCCGTCCTATTACGCTGCCAAAGCGGGCGTTGATGCGCTAACCAGGTACATGGCCGGAGTAGGCGGAAAACACAATATTAGGGTTAACTGCATAAGACCCGGACAAATCATGACACCAGGAGCAACTCGAGGCACCATTAATGACCCTGACGGAGGCCACCATGTCTTTGAAGACATGTTCAACATGGCGCAAATAATACCTGGACCAGGGTACCCAGCAGACGTAGCGAACCTAGTTTTATTTTTAGCAAGTGAAGATTCACGTTTCATAACTTCTGAAATAATCAATATAGATGGTGGAGTGGCCGCTAAAATTTAATCGACTTACAACTCTAAATAACTATCAATTGGGTATATGTAGCGACCTGATGAGTCTTACACATTTACTACAGGGAAAAACTTATGAATAAAAATTATGACTTCCTCATCATTGGTGGAGGTGTGAATGGTACGAGTATAGCCATGCACCTATCAGAAATGGGCATAGGTAGTGTGGCCCTTCTAGAGAAAAAGGGCCTAGCCACAGGGGCTACAGGTCGATCCGGTGCAATGATTCGTGAACACTATTTAACGCCTGAATTGGTACGAATGTCATCAAAAGCACGTAGTTTTTTTGAACAATGGCCTGCGGAGTATGGATACGAAATTAATTTCCATAAGACAGGGCGAATACTCCTTTTCGGTGAAAATGACGCGAATTCAGCTCGCAAAAATGCCGATATGAATCGTATGGAAGGGGTATCTATAGAAACTTTGGATACTAAAGCAGTATCCAAAATGATTCCTGATGCCGTTCTGGAAGACATAGAACTGGCCTTGTTTGAGCCTGAGGCAGGTTATGCAGATCCAGTAGCCACTACTTACGCTTTTGCGTCTGAAGCAATAAAAAATGGAGCTGATATTTATACAGACTGTGAAGTTACCGGAATCATGACACGAGGAGACAGAGTGACTGGAGTATCCTCAAACAAAGGAATATTTGAAACGGCCGTGGTGATCAATGTTACGGGTCCATGGGCAAATATTTTGCTCGCTCCGCTTGGAGAAAAACTGCCCATCGAGCCCACACGAGTCCAAATGGTTCATTTAAGAAGGCCCCCGTCTCTGGCGAAGTTTGAACATATTGTTATTGACCACACCTGCGGCGCCTATTATCGCAACGATGGTAGCCCAAATACCTTAATTGGAGGAGAGGCACCAGAGGACATGATGGAGATTGCAGACCCCAACAATTTTGGCTTGAATGCTGATCATATGTTCATTGAGCGTTACTGGTCCAGAATTACACGAAGAGTCCCAGAATTCCGTAATGCTATATGCCGAGGCGGGTATGGATCCTTGTATGACATGACTCCAGACGGAAACCCAATAATCGACAGGTCACCGAATACTCGTAATCTCTACAATGTTGCCGGTTTTAGTGGACACGGTTTCAAACTATCTCCCGTCATAGGTTCTCTTGTATCGAAGTTGGTAAATAGTGATGATATTTCTGACGCTTATTTGACTATGTTTAGAGAAGACCGATTTATAACTGGAAACGAAATTATTCCCGAATTTCCCTACGGAAACAGGGCTCATCAATAGTTTCTGTAAAAAATTTATCGTATGGACAGCTTATAACTGCAAGCATATAATTGGGTGCCACGAGAAGTTGGCCCTCGAGAGAGTGGCTATACTGCCGAGGTGGTGGAATTGGTAGACACGCAGCGTTGAGGGCGCTGTGGCCGTACAGGCTGTAGGAGTTCGAGTCTCCTCCTCGGCACCACTTCAGCGATTAACAAGGCGACGTAGCCAAGCGGTCTAAGGCGGAGGTCTGCAAAACCTCTATTCGGCGGTTCGAATCCGCCCGTCGCCTCCACTTCCCACTTTGAAAAATTTTCTACCCACCGCTACAACACAGGCTGGTGTGACTTAAGAAATCGCCGAGCATGATCAACAACGGTATCGATGTTTTCTTCAGAATCCTTCCATGGGAAAATGGTTGTTTCTGAGTTGGGAGCAATCTCAGCAACCTCCATAGCGGCTTCATACGGATGAGCCGGCACATTATCAGGCGCTATTAGTAGAGGTGTCTGGAGGGACCTCACAAAATCACGTGAGACTGTGAAAACAAAATCCGCACGGTCCGTGTACATGTTCGTCAAAAAATCGTGGACCTGAGCCATAGTAACTTCGGAACGTTTTTCACATAGCTGAGGAGCCCAGCGTTCAGTGTTATTTTCGTAGAAGATATTTGGATATTCCGGGCTGAATCCGCTGGGCTGCATCATTGCAGCTGCAACGACACGGTCCTTAGCTAGCTTAAGCAAGTTATGAATCATGGGACCTCCTATACAGAAGCCCATAACCAAAAATTCCCGAATTCCGAGATGGTCCATTAAACCAAGCTGATCATCTGAATAGGCGTCCCAAGGCCGGTCAATCTCTAGTGGGCCACTAGACTGTCCTAAATCCGCATTCCTCAAATCAGCAGAGATACATCGAAAATCGTTCTTATACCTTTCCAATGGATTAAAAGGCACAGAAGTGTCGAGTGATGCTATAGAAGAATTTAATCCTCCACCGGGAATAATCATTAAGGGAAATCCTGAACCAACATCTTCATAATAGATACGTACGGATCCTCTCTCGTAAAACGGCATCGTAACGATCCTCCATTCAACAATTTAATAATCGAAATGATATACGACAATAAATATAAAGTGCCATAAATATAAAATTACTCAGGCACGAAAATAAACAAGACTGTATGCTCTCTTTTACTTTTAATAGTGATCAGGTGAATTTATGTGGCAAGTAACTGAAGAAGACTTACTATCCATTTCTATAGGGGCGGGAATACTAGGCACGGGAGGAGGTGGTAATCCATATATAGGAATGCTTAGAGCTAGAGAAACAATCCGACAGTATGGCCCAGTAACAGTATTGTCTGCAGACGACCTCCAAGACACCGACAAAATTGTTTGTGTGGGAGGAATAGGAGCTCCAACTGTTGGTATTGAAAAGGTTCGTGGGAAACAGTCATACGACGCTTTGATAGCTTTGGAAAATCACCTTGATGTTAAGGCTACGGCCCTAATATCCAATGAAATAGGTGGCAGTAATTCGCTTGAACCTCTAATCCCAGCGGCCATATCTGGTTTACCTGTTGTGGATGCTGACGGTATGGGCCGCGCATTCCCAGAGTTCCAGATGAAAACTTTTTTTGTTTATGGAGTGCCATATGCCCCAATGGCAATAGCGGATGAGAAGGGAAATGTAGCAATAATTCCTAAGGCAATCACCAGTAAATGGGTTGAACGTATTGCAAGGTCAATAACGATACAGATGGGAAGTGTCGCTTGTTATGCCCTCGCTCCAATGACTGCCGCTCAAGTCCGTAATACTGCCGTGAAAGACAGTCTGACACTCAGTAAGAGCCTTGGAGATTCCGTGCGAAACGCCAACAAAACAAAAAGCGATCCTATAAATGCGATGCTGGAAGTTAATCCGGGAAAGGTGTTATACGAAGGCAAGATATCTGGTTTGCAGAGAAAAACCACTCAAGGATTTGCAAGAGGTGAAGTTACTGTGGATGGCTCTGGTGCCTTTGCTGGAACTGTTATGACAATCGAATTTCAAAACGAAAATCTAATAGCCAGGATTGGAAATGAAGTTGTCTGTGTTGTCCCAGATTTAATTTCCATCGTAGACAGTGAAAGAGGAGAACCAATTACTACAGAATTGCTCCGCTACGGATTCCGGGTTACTGTCATAGGGTTTCCTTCACCAGATCTCTGGACAACGGAAGAGGGGCTCCAGGTGGTAGGGCCCTCATGTTTCGGGTATGACGTAGATTACACACCACTCGTTCTAACTCAATAATGACCACTATAAAATGACCACTATAAATCTTCAGATAAATAAACATTGATCATTTTTACCCAAAGTATTTACGTTAAATTGGAGTTGTCGAATGCGCATTGGAATTGATGTAGGTGGGACCAACACTGATTCCGTATTAATAGATGGAACACAGATAGTAAGAAAATCTAAAACTACCACCACTGAAAATATTACCAACGGGGTAAAAGATTCCTTACGTGCAATTCTACCGTCAGGCGATAACAATTTGGACGTGAATGCTGTGATGATAGGGACGACACACTTTACCAACGCTTTGCTTCAAAAAAATAGACTAGCTACAACTGCCGCCCTTCGTTTATGCCTACCAGCAACCCAAATGCTCCCACCAATGGTGGACTGGCCAAAAGAGATGAAAGAGTCCATAAAAGGCTACACATATCTGGTTGACGGGGGGTTTGAATTCGACGGACGGGAAATTTCTCCGATCGACAAAGACCAAATAAGAAAAGCTGCTGACGATATGGCAAACAGAGGAGTAGAAGCCATAGCAATCAGTGGAATTTTTTCTTCTGTCGACCCAAGCCAAGAACAGATCGCTGCACAAATCATTCAAGAAGAAACACCTCATATCAAAATTTCTATGTCTTATGAAATTGGCCGCGTAGGTGTTCTAGAGAGAGAAAATGCCACTATTTTGAATGCCTGTCTCTCCACCACATCAGACTCGGTCGTACGAGCTTTTAGAGAGGCTGTGGAGGAGCTAAGTCTTGGCTCAGCACTATTCCTGACTCAAAACGATGGGACACTTATGGATGCTGACTTTGCTACGAAATATCCTGTTTATTCCATCTCCTCAGGACCTACGAATAGTATGAGAGGAGCTGCTTTTTTAACGGGTATTCAAAACGCGATAGTAGCCGATGTTGGCGGCACCTCAACTGATGTGGGGATATTAAGAAATGGATTTCCAAGAGAATCATCTATTGCAGTCGAAATAGGAGGTATAAGAACAAATTTCAGGATGCCGGATGTATTATCAATTGCCCTAGGAGGAGGAAGCGTAGTAAATACCTCGCCAATTGCAATAGGCCCAGAAAGTGTTGGCCTACAACTAACGCAGCAAAGCCTTCTGTTTGGTGGATCAATTAGGACGGCTACCGATGTAGCCGCCGCAGCTGGATTAGTAAATATAGGTAATAAATCTCTTCTATCAGAAATATCCGAAGAGGACATTAAAAGCAGCCTTAATTTGATGAATGTAATGACCGAAGACGTTATTGACCGACTTAAATTTAATGCGGATGATATCCCGGTTATTTTAGTTGGAGGAGGACATTTTCTCATCGGAGATGATTTAACAGGGGCATCTGAAGTCTTACGTCCTAAAAATGGAGATATAGCCAATGCTATCGGAGCGGCAATAGCTCAGGTTGGAGGACAGTCAGAAAGCGTATATTCCCTAGCGGAAATGAGTAGAGATGAAGCACTATCCGACGCCACGCAGGAAGCAAAAAAAAGAGCCATGTCAGCCGGAGCAAACCCAAAAACTTTAATGGTGGTCGACGTTGAGGAAATCCCTCTCACTTATCTGCCCAGCAACGCAATACGAATCAGAGTAAAAGTGGTAGGGGACATTCCCGAAATTTCTTAGATTTTGGAACGTCCCACCATATCACTCGATTTAATTACATTTAACCATTAACGTATCTTTCTCTACACTTGAATAATACTGGGCAACATTTGTTCGACGCCCCTAGTGATCTCTCCCCTATCAAGAGGTTTTATCAATCGCAGAATGAACAGAATCCGGGCTCATCGGTAAATCCAATATTCTGATCCCCGTGGCTCTAAAAGCCGCATTAGAAACGGCAGCTAAGGGAGCAGAAAGATTTGCCTCACCGACACCTCTAACACCAAAAGGATGGCCAGGATTAGGAACCTCCACTATTACCGGATCAATCATAGGTAGGTCCAAGCTAGTCGGCATGCGGTAATCTAACAAACTCGTATTTAATATCGCGCCATCGGAACCCATAAAAAATTCTTCGTTAAGTGCCCATCCTATCCCCTGAACAGTTCCACCCTGCATTTGCCCTTCCACGTAGTCTGGATGAATTGCAGTCCCAGCATCTTGGAAAGCCGTTACCCTCAAGATATCAATCTTCCCAGTCTCCATATCCACCTCCACATCTATGATGTTGGCTGAATATGATCCTCCAGATCCCCCAGGATTCATGTTCGCACTGCCTACTATCGGACCTCCTGTTTCAGGCATATTCCCTGCTATTTCCTTGAAACTCAATGATAACTCTGGGTCAGAAATATGAAACACTCGCCCATTTTTATAATCCACTTGGTCAATTGAACAATCCCATAACAGAGCAGCACGCTCGATCATTTGAGTTTTCACGTCCATGGCGGCGGTATAAGCGGCCCAACCACTTTTAAAAGCTACTCCACTACCACCAGTAACAGAGGTGTATCCAACGGTATCAGTATCACCAACGTATGGATGAACTTCAGTGACATCTATTCCCAAAACTTCGGCAAACTGCTGTGCAATAGCCGTTCTACTTCCGCCAATGTCCACAGAGCCCTCTATGAGGCTGACATTCCCATCCGGTAACACATTGGCGATAGCACAAGCCATACCAGTATTATTCCGGCAGAAACCCATTCCTACGCCACGCCCTCTTTTTTTACCTGATGGCGAATCACCCAATGGTGAATTGTAATGTGGATGATTCTTGACAGCTGTCATAGTTTCTTCGGCACCGATACGTAAATTGATTACACCATCCGCCCTTCTTTGACCTTCATGTGCTGAGTTAAGAATCCTCAGATCCATCGGATCCATATTCAAATCAGAAGCTACATCATCTAAAACCGATTCAACGGCAAAGGCAACGATAGGAGCACCCGGAGCTCTATATGCTTGCGTTTTAGGCTTGTTATCAACAACATCAAACCCATCAATGCGTACATTATCAATAGCATACGGGGCGAAAACTGCGGCTGCAGCTCCTGCCAAAGGAGCTCCGGGATAGGCTCCGGATTCAAATATGAAATTGGCTGTGGCGGCCTCAATCTTGCCGTTAGCGCTTACACCTATTTTTACCTTTACATGGCTACCTGAGGTAGGACCCGTAGCCTGTATGACCTCGGTCCGATCCATATACATCTTCACTGGTAAGCCGCTTTTTTTTGATAGAACAGCTGCCAATGGCTCTAAGTAGGGGGGTATTTTTCCACCAAACCCACCCCCTATCTCCATAGGAACTACCTTGACAGCTGAAATTGGAATTCCAAGAATTTCCGCCGTATTATCACGCACTGAAAAGTGGCCTTGGCTGCTGCACCACAGAGTTAATCTTCCTTCAGGTGTCCAATAAGCGGTGGCATTTTGAGGCTCTATGTAACCTTGATGCACAGACTTAGTATTGAATTCTCTTTCAACTACATGCGCAGCAGTTTCGAATCCCTTTTCGGCATTTCCCTGCTGATATACCTCATGGGCAGCAACATTCGCACCCATTCCCTCTGTGTCATCGGGCATAGCTTCATTTGCCCAGTGGTCGTGTAATATCGGAGCCTCCGGACTTATAGCTTCCTGTGGCTTAAAAACTGCAGGTAGAACCTCATATTCAACATCGATCAAACTCAATAATTGCTCTGCAACATGTGGGGATGTCGCAGCAACAGCGACTACTGGATGTCCTTTATAAAAAACTTTATCTCTTGCAAGAATATTTTCTGTTACTGGGGCTCCCTGGGCATAAGCTCTCGAAGGGCGTGGAGAATCCGCAAAATCTTCGAATGTGACAACCGCTTTAGCCTCTGGATGCTTTAAAACATTTGATAAATCTATCGAAAGGATTCTTGCATGAGCATGAGGACTTCTTAAAACTTTTCCGTATAGCTGCCCGGCTAGCGAAAAATCGGCACCGTACAAGGCATGGCCTGTCACCTTATCCACACCATCATGCCTAACTGGTCTCGTACCTATTACTGAGTAATCCCGACTCGCTGAATCAGTTTTGCTAGCCATACTATGTCTCCTTCGATATATATATAGAGGGCGTCAGGACAATCTTATACAAATTTGCTCTCTACTGAGCTTAGAGCAGATCTGCCTTTTAATACTCGCGACAATACTCCTTAAATCTACACATATTCTCTTCTGTGTAAAAGAGGTTTAATTTCGAAAATGCATTTTATGCGAGAATGTTTTAACAGATCGAAGTATATTGCTTTTCAGAGTATGAGAAAGTCAAATTGGTCAAACTGCTTGAAATCCTTTATCTCGTCTCCTCTAAGTTTTTAAGTGGAGTAGCTAGAAAATATGGCGATAACAGGATCATGAACCTACTATTCGTGAAATTTGAATGGGCAACCAAAAAGCCCATGTTTGGCTGCCAAATGTGTGGCCAATGCATTCTTCATGAAACGGGTATGTCCTGCCCAATGGGGTGCCCGAAAGAAATACGTAACGGACCTTGCGGAGGAGTTAGAACTGATGGAACATGCGAACTTGACCCCAAGATGACATGTTTTTGGGTCACAGCCTGGGAAAACACCAACAAAATGCGTGTCTTTTCACAGAAAATAGATCTCATCCAAAAGCCTCTTGACCGCCGTCTTAAAGGTACATCAGCCTGGATTAATCAATCACGTTAACAACCACTTACTATGATTTCTCAGCTACAAAATAGACTCGAATCTGGTATTTTCACAGTAACCGCCGAGCTCACATTACCGGACTCTTCAATAAAAGATGAATTGGTGGAAACAGCGTTAAAACTTTCGCCCTATTGCGACGCTTTAAACGTAACTGACGCAACTAGTGCGATCCCCCACTTCTCGAGTCTTGCAGCGGCATCTATTCTGTTAGATAACGATATCGAGCCTGTTATGCAAATCTCCGCCAGGGATCGAAACAGAATAGCTATTCAAGGGGATGTATTGGGCGCTCATTCTCTTGGTATTCGAAATATTTTTTGTATTACTGGGGACGCGGTAATATTTGGAGATCATCCTGACGCCAAACCTGTGTTTGATCTCGACTCCATAAGCATGTTAGCCGCGATAGAAAAAATGACAAAAGACGGATGCTTTATGAGCGGGAGAAAAATCACCCCAAAGCCCGCGTTATTCCTTGGAGCTGCAGCTAATCCCTTTGCTCCCCCACAAAGCTACAGACCTCATAGGACTGTTAAGAAGTGGAGAGCAGGTGCGTCATTCTTCCAAACCCAATTTTGCTTTGACTTACAAATCATGAAGAGCTTCACTGAAAAATTGATCGAACTTTGCAATGGAAAACCACCTCCTATATTGGCGGGGCTGGGACCATTAAAAGCATCCAGGATGGCGAGGTGGCTAGGAGATAAAATTCCCGGAGTTTCAATTCCTGATCACATAATTGAACGCATGGAAAAATATCCTCAAAAGGATCAAGCCCAAGTCGGATTGGAGATTTCCAAAGAAACCACTGAAAACCTCAAATTGATTCGGGGAATATCTGGTATACACATCATGGCTTATAAGTGGGAACAAGCTGTTAAGGATATTGTGGAAGACACTGGGTTGTCCAAGAATAAAAGACTTCCATAATATTTCACTTTAGAAAGCCTCATATCAACTTTAAAATCGTACCTTTTATAACGTCTTATTCATTTTTATCGTAATATTGCTCTAATTCAATCAATCGCATTATTTGGAGGTGGCAGATGTCATACTTTTTAAATACTTTCCGAACTCCCAAGCCAGGGAAGGAAGTGGAGGTCGCTGAAGGGGTACAGAAATCTATGGAATCTCTGGGAGTTCCCGGATTGGTAAGCGTAACTATTTCTCCACCCAATGCCCATCTTGAATCCACTAAAATCACAGCAGTGGTGCCAATACCTGACGCTGACGGGGTAGATGATCTTATGGATGCCATCTTCGGGAACGATATGGCGGCACTAAAAGAAAGAAGTGAACTTTCAGAATTATCCGTCCAGGAAAACATGTCTCTATCAAGAGTTAGGGCAAGCAACATCAATTCCCTAGAAGGATTTGATCCCAAGTACATCATGAGACGGTTCTTCCAACCAAAGATGGGAAAGCTGCAAGCTTTTATTGACTTAATGTCTGATTGGATGGCTGATGTGGATCTCAAATTCGCGTATAACATTAGCACACCAGTTGGAGGACAAATAACCAGTGTGCGAATTACTCATCTAACAGAAAGTTTTGCTTTGATGCAAGATCTTCACGACAATATAATTTCAGACGACCGGCTGTCAGAGCATCTAAGCCTGATAGAGAGGCCTGGTGTTCATTCATTGGGAAGAATTACCTACTCCAAACGTCCATAGCCAAATTAAACGGGAAGATCCCCTGTGGCATTACTTTTAACGCCTCTGGGGATCTTTTTATTTAGCACTGGACATCATTAAAACAGCTCCGAATAGTAGTTGTACCAATCGCTGCTGAATAAGTTAGTTGGATCCCAGCGTGATTTTCTTTCCAAAAATGACCTAAACTGCGGGTAAGCAGTTTCCACTTGGTCTCTTCGCGCCCATCTATGATAGGTCAGATAAAAGGAACCTCCCTCATTCAACGCGCAGTCGATCAACATTTGAAACTGTTGCGCTGCCTTACGTTTTCCCTCAGAGGAATGTTCCACCAACAAGTTGAAGATTACGCACGCGAAATCTTGCGAGGCCCACCTGAGAAATGTCTCGTTTTCCTGTTCAATTAATCTAACCGTCCCGTAGACAAGATTCGCTTCTGTTTCTTCAAGTACCGTTTTAGCCCTTCTCATAAAGTCAACGAATTTTGGTCTCGGTACATACAGTTCGGTTATCACAAGCGAACGAGGTATAGCCCACCCTAAAGTTTTGCCCAATAAAGTACCAGCCTCAGGTAAATATGGACTGAACTGATGATCGTCTGACCAATAACGCTGTCCATCAGTTTTCAGATAGTGGTTTAAATATTGTTCATAAGCCATCTTTTTGTTGGTGTGTGCTAGTACGAATAGTTTCTTCCAGTCATCAACAGTCAATTCATTACCCTGGTCCAAGTATCCGGCTTCCTTAGACGATGGAATATATACGGAAAGAATTCCCTTCGACAAAAAATCTTGAGACGTCTCGTCCGTCATATATTGAAAATCTCCATAGGTAGCACCTTGACCGGCATAATCTTCTAGAAGGGGAATCACCTCTTCCAAGGAATTTTCCGTGACTTTTCTCTCGAGCAGTTGTCTAGTTGTCAATTTGAGATTTATAGAATCAACAAACCCGAAGAGACCATACCCACCAATTGCACATTGGAACAAATCTATGTTTTCTTCTCTACTACACTTCAGACGGTTGCCATCTGAGGTAGTGATGTAAAAAGACTCAATATCTTCAACAATTGGCTTTCGTCCAAGCACTCGGCTGTGAATATTTGAAGACAACGCTCCACCCAAGCTCAACTCATCAGCTCCGGTTTGCTTTTGAATAATCGTCAAACGTTGAGAATTCCCACTCTGCTCACTAGCCAACCAACGAACTAATGATGGCCACCTAGCCCCAGATTGCACTGTAACTGTTTTAGATCTTTTATCCAGTGGTCCTATAACGTTCAAATATTCAGAGCTTAACGAAATACCGTTGGTAAGGAACTGTTGTCCACCCATGGAATGAAGCGCGCCTGCGACACAAATCGACTCACCTGCAGAGCGCGCCTTATTCAGCAATATTCCAACTTCCTTCGGAGTGGAAGGGGTTTCGACTCTTGTGACAGCAGTGCGATTTAGTTGAGATTGAACATCGTTTAATATGGTCATTTGGCCTCTTAATAAATCAACATTTATTTTGCTCTGATTTACAAAGGCGCAGGTGGCAGATTAATTGGAAATGGTACATCTGGATTTTCTTTAACCAACTGGTTCCAGACTCGATGTCCAATTTCTTCGGCCTGTTGAATGACCTTAGTTTCATCAATGTTTTTAATGGAAGAATTCTGCATAACCCATTCACCATCTACCATCACATCGGTCACATCTGAAGAAATGCCATTATGAATAAACGAGGAAACAATTCGGAGACTTGGCACAAGATGGGCTTTTTTAAAATCTATCATAAATAGATCTGCCTTCTTACCTATCTCAAGTGATCCCACCTCATCAGCGATCCCCAGTGTTTTAGCCCCTCCCATTGTCCCCCACTCCAGTACATCTTCAGGTTGAGGATTTATCTCGTCATTTCTCCTAACCCTTTCATGGAAAAGAGCCGCTCTCATCACTTCCACCATATCTTCCGCCATGTTGTCGGACCCCATCCCAATTGAACAGCCCGCCGATAACAATTCAGCAACAGGTGCCGCTGCTCCTCTGCGGGCGCCTATTGCTGAATTATGAGATATTCCAGTATTTTTTTTGCCCAGTAATGCTATTTCAGAGCTGTTGACATACCTACAGTGGGCAGCAACTAGGCGATTACTTAAAAATTCGTTGTCAAAAAGATAATGAGTTGGCAAAACCCCTCTTATACGCTTAACTACTTCAATCTCTTCATAACTCTGAGATAAATGAATCGTATACCCAAGCTCATATTTCTCCGCCAAATCTCTTGAAGCCCTTAAAAGTTGTGGAGAAACAGTCTCTGTAGCATGGGGAGCCACGAAACCTTTGATTCTGCCATTTGATTTCCCATGCCAATTATTGATTAAGTCTGATGCCTTTCCGACAGCTATTTCACGTTTATGCGATGAATATTCGTACAAACCTTCTCGCAATTTGGCATTATCGATATCATTCATGTTCTCACCAAGAAAAACACGTAATCCTGTCGCATCCAAAGTTTGGGCATATTCTTCAATGTCATCTGATATTTCTAGTAAAGTAGTCGTGCCGCTTTTGATTGCCTCTATACAGGCTAGCTTCGCAAAAACATTGCGTTCTTCTTGATCCAACAACCCACGACCAGTTGTTGGGAATTTTAGAGTTGTTGGAAATCCGAAATCTTCCAAAATTCCTTTATCAGCTGTAGCTAGAAGATGTGTATGGCAATTTATAAGACCAGGAAAAATTACTTTGCCCTCTCCTTCGATTCTAGTTGCAGAAGGATATTTTTCTTCAAGTAAGATTGTTTCACCAATGTCTTGAATAGTCCCGTTCTTGGTAAGAATCGCCGACTTATACCAAATTAATCGGTCTGGACTTCCTGTAACAACAGTGGAATCTCTAATCAAATATTCCATCGGACATACTCCGAAACAAACCTAAGTCTAATTATTAAATGGTGATTTTTTGACTTGCCCTCTACTAGTTCTAAGAATGTTCCGGTTCCACGTCTATGAACCCATAAAATGCAATTACTGACGCCTGTAGGGTTTCACTTTATCTAATTTAGTCCTGAACCCCAATAAGGCGAACGTTCATAACCGATCTACTCGGGAACATATTTCACTATATGACGACCCACAAGTCCTGTGACCGGCTGAACAAAGTAAATCCCACCTTCACTGTCCCCAGCCGCTCCGTGACAAGAAATATATTGTTCCCCCCCCCAGCGAGCGATCTGGTCTCCTACAGATGACAAAACACTAAAATTACCCCCGTTGTGCTCCGGAACAAACCCATCTCCAATTGAATCCTGCCATACCAGAGCAGGGCCTATAAGGCCTGTTGCCCATTCAGACAAAAATGTTCCATCTTGATCAAAGGCTTGAATTCTATTGTTTTCTCTATCGGAAACCAGTACTTTCCCATCCACATCCATGGAAACACCATGTGGCAACATGAATTGTCCTTTTCCTTGGCCCGGTTCTCCCCATGACAAAATATAGTTCCCCTCAGAATCAAACCTATGAC
>ERZ724561.39-NODE-39-length-24383-cov-3.121578_pt1 | contig 24383 bp, 22 predicted proteins | sample MGYA00375855_ERZ724561 | MGnify/ENA primary metagenome ERZ724561 (study PRJEB28725, sample SAMN03264854) | marine sediment metagenome | biome: marine pelagic biome; feature: marine oligotrophic desert; material: ocean water | place: Pacific Ocean:North Pacific... | reverse complement strand
TCCTGAAGTCTGATGTCTTAATTGAAAATTTTAAACCCGGCACTCTAGAGAGATGGGGAATGAGCCCTGATGATCTAAAAAAAGACAATCCTGGATTAATCTCAGCAAGAATCTCTGGTTATGGCCAAACTGGACCGAGATCACACCTACCTGGTTACGCTTCAGTCTGTGAGGGTTATGGGGGTTTCAGATACGTGAATGGTTTTCCTGATAGACCTCCAGTCAGACCAAATTTAAGTATTGGGGATACGCTAGCAGGCTTGCATGCTGCCATGGGAGTAATGCTGGCCTACATTCAAAGAGAGAAAGATCCTGACGGAAAGGGACAAGTTGTCGATGCAGCTATCTACGAATCCGTCTTTAACCTAATGGAAGCTGTTGTGCCGGAGTATTCTGGCTGCGGTGCAATTAGAGAACCTTCTGGATCAACAATCACAGGTATTGTACCAACAAACACTTACCTCACATCGGATGATAAGCACGTAATCATTGGCGGCAATGGAGACTCAATTTTTAAACGGCTAATGATTGCCATAGGTAGGCCGGATATGGCTGAAGATCCTAGACTTGAACAGAATCAAGGAAGGGTTGAGAATGAAAAAGAAATCGATGCAGCCATTGAGAAATGGACACGAGAGCATACCTCAGATGAAGTCTTGACCACAATGGATGAAGTATCTGTGCCAGCTGGACCAATTTTAAGTGTGGAAGACATGATGAATGATGAGCATTATATTGCCAGAGGCATGTTTCAAGAGGTCGAGGCTAACGGAAGAACACTTCATATACCAGCGATGCTTCCTATATTAACTGAAACACCTGGTAGCACAGAATGGCCCGGTCCAGAACTTAGTGAGCATACTGAAGAGGTGTTAACCGAGCTCTTAGGAAAAGATGAGGGAGAAATAACCCAATTAAGAGAAGACGGTGTGGTTTAGTCTAAGCTCTCTTCTTTCTTCTTCTAATCAAATAAATAATCGCCAGTAAAATCACTAATGGAGCTAACCAATAGGTTGTGGGTAAATCACCGGTGGCAATCTTGCCAAATTCGCCCTCTTTTAGATTTATAAACTCATCTTTCCATGCCTCGATAGGTAGGGATTCATCATTAATGACTTCAAAGGTTTTATTCGAAGCATCGTCATTAAAAATTGATTCAACCATTACAGCAGCAACGTCACCTCGTGGAATCCAGCCAATGACTTCATCACCTTGCTCAAAACGAATGCCCAGTGCACCTGGCTCACCCCTTAACCCCCCTGGTCTAACAATAGTAAAATCTATTCCGCTATTCCTTATATAGTCCTCGCCCAGCGATTTCCATTTCATGGTCTTGTTAGCAACAAGATTTAGAATCACCGTGCTAAAGTTTTCTGCGCCACCTGCGCCTATTGAAGACATGTAAATAATCCGACTAACACCAGTTTCTTTAGCTGCTTCAACAAAATTAATTGAGCCTTCATAGTCGATCATTTCGGAGTTATCTCCCCCGGTTGATCCTATAGTTGATATGAGAATATCTACACCTTCAAATGCTAGTAAGAGACTTTTTGGATCGGTTACATCAGCAGGTACCCACTCAAAATCACCGCCAACTTTTTGTTTAGCAGTTTCAATATTCCTTGAAAGGGCTCTTATATCAACATCTCTCGATTTCAGCTCTTCGAGAACATAAACGCCCGTCCTGCCTGATGCGCCTAAAACGGCAACTAAAGGACGATCGGCAACACTCATAGACCCAGTTGAATCATCGGTAAATAGAGAAGCTTGAGGTTCTAACATTGTTCTATTAACAGCTAATGACCTAGGGATAAGTCGTTCAATACATGGTCTGTTGAACTCATTATTTGTTGGTTCTAAGCATTCGCTGTTATGTGAGACAGCAGTTTGTGAAAACAGCAAGAGTATCGCTGTGGGTAAAATCTTTCTCAAATTCATAATTGGGTCTCTTAATTATTACTGGCTAAATATTCTAGCTTAAAATAACATCCAATTAGTATTAAAAAAAGTAAGTACGAACATGAGAAATTATTTTTATCTATATACCTTCTTTGTTCTTATAATCTCTAACAACTTATTTGCTCAAGAGATTGAAGAAATAACCGTAATTGGAAGTTATATTGGTTCAAAATCTGACAAGATAAGTGTCGAAGTTATTGGTGAAACTGAATTCAATAATTTAAACATTTCTACTGTTGGTGAGATAAGTAAGTATCTTGCAAGTTCTGCGGGCTCGCACTTTCAATCCAACACGCTCGATGGAGTTGACCAAGGTATGTCTGCAATCACCTTGAGAGGCCTTGATCATGCGTCAACACTGGTTTTACTCAACAAAAAAAGACAAACTTTTGCAGGAACCCCTTCTCACGAAGGTGAAGGCTACATCGATGTAAATATCATTCCTGAAATAGCGCTTCGTCGGACTGAAATTTTGAAAGAAGGTGCCACTTCTCTTTATGGGAGTGACGCTGTTGCTGGTGTCATCAACTTCATCACTCACGATGAGTTTACTGGAACTAGAATCAAACTTGGTCATCAGGAAACAACGGGCTATGATCAATCCGATAAAACTATTGGCATTATCTTTGGTAAAGAGTTCAACAATGCAAACTTAGTCTTAGCTGCAAATTTTTTAGACCGAAGCCCTCTATCATCTTCAGAAATACCAAAAATAGCAGAAAACGGTTTAAGCACTCTAGGTAATACATTTAAAGTCAGTGAGGGTGACTCAGTTCTGTCGGGAGACTACGCTGGTGAATATACTGCTGGGCAATGGGTGCCAGATCCAAATTGCGAAATAAACGGTGGGGTGTTAGCCGGACCATTTTGTAAATTTCTCTACGGAACAAGATTCAATATTGTCAATGATGAGGATCATAAAAAATTCTACCTAAGCTTCAAGAAAGACAATGATAATTTGAGTTATAAATTAACTGCTATTGTTGCCAATATTGATGTCAATGACAATCCTCAATCGCCTTCTTATCCAGCCCTTTCTTTTATGTCAAAAAAGATAATGCCAGGACAAGGTGGAAGTCCATTTAATGTACCAGTAACTTGGTACGGCAGGCCTTTAGGATCAGCTTTCCCTTCTCCTCTATCTCCAAAGGATATAGACCAGTATCACGTCAGTGGCGTTGTTAATTTGAGTCTCAATGAAAACATTGATCTTGAATTATCAATTACACAAAGCAAGCATGAGAATTTTCATAATCGACCAGACACAATCAATTCACGAATGGAAAATGCTATTTCAGGAAATGGGGGGAGCAATGGGAATCAAACATGGAATATTTTTGACCCCTTATCAAATTCAGAAGATCTTATTCAATACATAAAAGGCTCAGAGCAAAGTTTAAGAACAGGCAAGTTAACCTCCCTCGATGCCATTCTTAGAACAAAATTTAATAATAATAATATTGCCATTGGTCTACAACTAAATGATGAAGCATTGGATGTGAAATACAATGAACTAGCTAGATCCGAATTTGATCAGTCGGGGAACCTAATTAAAGGTGCGGACCTTCTTTTTTTAGGTGGGGGTAAAAATATTTCTTCAGATAGAAATAAAAAAGCTCTTTTCTTTGAGCTAGAAAAAATATTCTCAGAAAATCTTGATGTTCTTTTTGCTACCAGATATGAAAAAGTAGAGAACGATTCTTCTTTTGACCCAAAGCTGTCAATTAATTTCAGACCTAATGATCAATTATTAATAAGAGGCTCTGTGGGAACTTCATTTTCAACGCCTTCGATGGCTCAGCTTTTTAGCTCAGAAATTGCCTTAGGTGGTGTAAGAGATGTCATCAATGGTGTTGAGCAATCCAGTTCACTTTTTGTAAGGGTCATTCAAATGGGTAACCCTAATCTCAAACCTGCCACTTCCACCAACAGTAATTTAGGGTTATTTTGGAATTTAAACGACAACATCTCTTTGTCTGCTGATTTTTGGAAAATAAATTACAAGGATCGTCTTGAGCTTGAGGATGCACAAACTAAGATCATAGAAAACCCAGACAATCCTGACATTCAAAGGAATGAACTCGGTGATATCACAGCTGTGAGCACAACATTCTTTAATGAGGAAAAGACAAAAGTTAAGGGTTTAGATATCAATTTTAATTACAAGAAGACATTAAGCAATCAGACCACTTTAGACCTAGGAATCAATGCCACACATCTTTTTGACTACCTTACACCTGAACATGAAGAAGCAGGAGATCATGAAGATGAACACGAATCACACATGGTCAATAGAGTTGGAAGATTTAATTACAACGCTCATACACATTCACTTCCTCGACTTCGATTAAACGCATTTTTTGGTTTAACCCAAAATGGGATCCGCTATTCAGTAAACACCAGATATTTGGATGGCTATACAAATCTAAGACCATTGCCAGCTGCCGCTATCTCAAGCGGGTATGAAAACGAAGTGGATTCTTTCTTGGTGTTTGATATTGGGGCCAGCAAGATCTTTCAAATAGAGAACGGTGAACTAAAATTAGGACTGCATTTAATGAATGCTTTTGATGAATCAGCACCATTGCTCTATGATTCACCAGACTTTAGTTTTGATACAAGACTTCATGACCCAAGAGGTCGTCTAATTAATCTCTCTTTGGATTATGAATTCTAGGTCTATTTGAAGCTGGGAAGGACTTCAGTAGCAAAGATTTCTGTTTGTTCTACCATAGCCCTAAGCCTTGCGTCACGAGGTTCCGCCACAGGTGAGCCACCGAGTAAATACACATGATCAAGGCCTAGATCAATCAATTCTCCCAATCGGTCAATGCATTTTTGTGGTGATCCTGCTATAGAAAACCAGTCAATGAATGCATCATCAATAAGATCAAGATGCTCACCCTTTTCACTGGAGTGATTCATCATGTCATAATCTGTCTGAAGTTTTTCAGTTATAGGTTTTAGTTGATCAGGTAAATGCTCTGTCGGAGCTTGCTTCATGGCTGTAAAATGTGCAACAAGACCTGCCAACATTCTTGCCATAGATATAGCTTTTTTTTCATCAGGATCACAGATCAGATTAATATAAGCCCCTATTTTTAAATCGTCTCTAGATCTCCCAGTTTCCTCTAGTCTTTCTCTAGCAGTGTTCATGGCCCACTCTACTCTTTCGGTTGCGCTTCCCACAGCAAAAGAAACTTGATCAGCAACATCACAAGCCATAGCTATTGTTTTAGGGCCTGTGCATGCAATATCAATTGGTACAGGTTTAATAATTTCTGGATCAATCCACCGAATAGGAGATTGCATTTTCCCCACATCAATAGCTTGACCCATAAAATAGTTCTTTATTGTCAATACCGAACTCCTCAGTTCTTCAGTGGTTGCCTGTCGCTTACCAATATGAGCAGCCGATGAATCACCTCGTCCAATTCCACAGATCGCTCTACCATCAGATTCTTCCTGTAATGTAGCCATAGCTGAAGCAGTCACAGCAGCTTCTCGAGTAACTGGGTGTGTAACTCCAGTGCCCATTTTTATTCTAGAAGTCGCGTTAGCCATCAAAGAGAGTTGGCCATAAGGATCGGCTGATAGATTTTGTGTATCGGGGCATAAAATGGAATCAAAACCCATCTCTTCTATCAATGATGCCATATCTGCTGAACACTTTGGAACAGGCTCCATTACTACACCAATTTCTGTCACAATCCTTCTCCTTTGAATTAGAAAATTATATCTTCATTCTTCTAGCAAATAAATGAGTGCTTGGCTGCCAGGGCATTCTAAGCGAACTGCTTTCAAGTCATGATCTTGTTCAAGGTGAATGAAACATTGCTCTGAATTATTTAGGTCATGCTCTGAAATAACCTTTTGAATATCAGGGATAAGAAAACCTTGTCCAAAATATCCAATATTTGGCGGACAGGCATTACTGATATTATTTGGTACCGAGTAATTAATAGGTTCAGAAAGTGCGATCTTTCCATAGAAATGGCTCCCTTGCATAAACGTGATTAAGGTTCTTCCATCATCGGGTCTTCTAAGAAATTGATTAGATATTTTACTTGAGAGCTCATCACTAAACATTTGATGCATTCCTAGAGCATTGGAATAAAATTCCTTGGCTGCTTGAGTGTCACTGACGCAATGAGATGTTGTCACAATTTCTGTAAAACCTTTTTCAGTGGTTCCATTGGTATTAAAAAACTTACACATTTCTTGTATTGATTCATTTTCTGAGTTCTTTGGTAATTGAACTAAATTGATAGCAATACCGTCAGGACCATCAACAATAACTTCTATCGGAGTCCCTACATTATCTCCTATTTGATGCTCTGCGGGTTTAGACCATGAAAAATAACCCTTACTCTCTAATACTTTGACTGACTTGAGAATATCTTGTACATAAAAATTAATATTCCAAAACCCTCTTACCATTCCTCCATTAAGATCACTTCTTATATATTCACCTTTAAGGTCTGGGAACTCTATTAACAATAATTGGCCAACGTCACTTTTCTCTCTTCGGCAAATTGATTGTCTTATCTTGGTTCCTTCAGGAACATTCCAGATATTATTTTCTTCAGCTTCATACTCAAAAACGGGTGATGCTTTTAACCCAATAATCCCTGAATAAAATTCAATCGATTGAGCAAGATTCTCTACACAAACCATTGCAAAATTCAATTGGGCTTGATTTGCTTCAATTTTTGACATAAAACATTCCTTATATAAATCATAACAATGAACTAATTAGAAAGATGACGCAAGAATTACAAACTGAGATTGAACAAGTCTTCAAAGAAGCTGAACGTATTTGGGATTCACAAAAGTATGGCGATCTAAAAAGACTCTGGGATGAGGATGACCCTGATCCATTTTATTTAGCCGAAGAACAAGCGGACTGGAAAGTCGGCTGGGACGAGCTAAAAAAATATTGGGAACCGATACCTGGCAAGAGAATGCTTGAAGCTATTCGTATGAGATTTTATAACATTAAAGTCAAACCTTTGTCGGATGATTTCATTTTTGCAGTGGGCTGGGTCAGACACGATATGAAAATGAGAGGCCCAATGAAAGCTTGGGGTGGAGATGCAAGAATCAGCGCTCTGTTTAGAAAAAAAGAGGACGGTTGGAAATTTATAGCCTACACGGAAAGTCATAAGACTCCTGTAATTTATATGCAAGAGCTGTATGCAAAATGGTCAAAAATACCTCTAATCCACACGATTACAAAACGTTTTCTTATGCAACTCTATGAAAGAAATGTTCATCCTAAATTTGAACCCTTCAGAAGAAGGATCATGGACGATGAGAACAAGGAATACAAAGTCAGTATAAAAAGGAGATTAGGCTTTTTAAAACCTATTCTGATTAACCTTTACAACAAGATCATTGGAAAGAAGGTGATACCAAAAGCCTATATACCTGGGCTTGTTCCTTGTCTAAATGGAAGGGGCTTTATGGAAGAAGACCTTAATGATGTTTCTCAGTCCTTTGTTGAAGAATCTTCAAAAATGGAGGGGCTATCACTTGATGTTGGCTGTGCTTATGGAATCGCAACGATTGCTGCTTTAGAAAAAGGAGCTGAAGTGCTTGCATCGGATATGGATCAGGGCCATCTTGACCTTCTTTTAGAAGAAACTCCAGATGAACTAAAACCTAAATTAAAAACTAAGGCAGGGAAACTACCAAATATTGATTTTGAAAATGATTCATTTGTTTCAATCCATTGCTCTAGATGCTTACACTTTTTAAAGCCAGATGAATTAATTGAGACCATACAAAATATGTACGCATGGCTTAAACCGGGAGGACGTGTTTATTTAATTACTGACACCTGTTTCTCGGGACCATGGAAAAACTATCTTCCAGAATATGAAAAGAAATTAAAAGCTGGAGACCCTTTTCCTGGATTTATTGAAGATGTTTTAGATTGTTTACCCGTGCCAAGAGTACCCAAAGGTATGACACCCCATATGAACTGTTTAGACCCAGATACTCTATCCAGGGAGTGCAAATCTGCTGGATTTGAAATAATCACAGCAAAATTCTTTGGGCCTGCAAGAGCTAGTTCTGATTACGGTAAGGACCATGCAGGGATAATTGCGATAAAAAATTAGTCGGCCTTCAACTCTTCTATCGTTTTCAATTCTAAAGATAGCGCATGCAATTCATCCTTTAGAAATTCTGCCAACAGAGAATAAATTATTTGGTGTCGTTGAATAGGAGATGAATCTAAAAAATCATCGCTCACTATTGAAATCCTTAAATGCATTTTTCCTTCATTGGCAGCTTTGTGGCCTTTGTGTAAGTGGCCCTCATCTTCAATGATGAGTTCATGAATGTTGAGCTTCTGACGAAGGGTTTGTTCAATAATGTCAATACGACTATTCATTTCTTTTTGTATTTTAAACTTCAATATTAATAAAGATCATATAAGATTAGCCTAGTTGATGTAAGGAAAGTATCTATCAAGTGAAAAAAATTAGCCTAAAAAAACTACTCAATGGATCTGATTCTAAAAGTCAATCCGATGAATCAAAAAGATTAAAAGATGCAATGACAGAAGACTGCTATTTTCTCCTTGTCGATCATGGTGTTTCAGAAAATATAATTGATGATGCTTACGATCAATCAAGAATCTTTCATAATTTAGATGACTCAGACCTAAAAAAGCAGGCTGCTCATTATCGTCATGCACATTCGGGTCGAGGATGGTCCCCATGCGGTGAGGAACCTGCATACTCAGCAAACACAAAAGCTACCTGCTCGGCCTTTGATATGTGTTATGAGATTAAAGAAGTTGACGAAGAATTTGAGAACTTTGGTCCAAATTTATGGCCACCGAAAATGCCAGATTTTAGAAATGCGGTCTATAAATATTATCTAGAATTTACTAAAGTTGAAAAAAAATTAGCCAATCAAATAGAAGAAATATTTAACCTAGATAAAAACTTTATATCATCAAAGATGACTGAAAAGTCTCCATCTACGATGAGGTTAATATATTACCCTGCAGTGGAAGGCACGCCAGAAGATAATCTATTTGGTATTAGTGCTCACACTGATTATGAGGTTTTCACACTCCTGACACAATCTGAGAAGGGATCACAGCTAAAACATAGATCAGGAGAATGGCATTTAGTTGACTGTAATCGTTATGAAATAATAGTCATGCTAGGAGACATGCTTGAGGTGATGACAAACGGTCTTGTCAAGGCAACTCCTCATCGAGTTCCCCCAACAGCATGGGAGCGATATTCTATAACGAGGTTTTGTGCCATAGAGGGTCATTACGAAGTTAGCCCGCTAGAACAATTTGTAGATGCAACTAAAGGTCCGTTGTATGAGCCAGTGAGTCAGCAAAAAAATATCAAAGACGGTCTAGCTCAAGCCTCTGCTAATTCTGAAGCCATGCTCAAAGAAAGCAGGGTTGATGATAGATTCAAGAATCTGAAAGACAATCTATAAGATATTAATCTGAGAACATCGCCCATTTTGCAAAGGGTGTTATCCAAGCAATCTTAATGACCATGCAACAAATAATATAGAGAGTTAGAACCGTCCCAATATTACCGCGAATCGCTCCGCTGATCATTCCATGTTTAGGATCATCTGAGTTTCGATTCCTGCCGTAACGAATAACATCCGGTGTAATACTTATTGCCGCCATTAACCAGAATGCAAAATAACCATTCCAAGCCCAAGGGGCATTGTGCAGACCTCCCCATGATTCAATAAGCATTAATCCAGATATTGGAATAATAATCGAGGTAGTCATTGTGATAGACAAGGCACCTTTTCTTAAAAAAGACCTGGCCCAAATACCCACTTCTTTAGGTTGATGGAATCGAATTTGCATGGCCCAAATGTTTGAGAAAAACGTGTGTCCAAAAAAGAGGAAGCCAGAAAATTCATGAATAAATAATAGTAATAAATAATTAATGCCAAAATCACTAAGCCTTAAACCAAATAAAGGCAATGCACTAACAAAGGTAATTGATAAATAGATGAAGTACCAAAAAAAACGGTTAGGATCATCGTGTTGCATTGTTTCTGAATCGTTTTGAATTGTTTCTGAATTCACTCTAACTTCCTAAAATTTAACAGAGGGTGCAACATTTGCGGTTGCCCATACATCAAATGGAACGATCTTACTCGCAAAAGGATCAGAAAATAATTGATCTATTAGCCAGCTTTTCCTCATTTTCTCTTGAGCAATTAAATCTTCCTGAGTATAAGGATCGTCCATTCTTTCTTCAATAATCTCAAAATAGGCATCGACAAACTCAGAATACATTCCCTTGATAAATCGATAACTTAACTCCCCGCTTTCCCTATAAACTGGAGGTCCATAAAAACTAACGCCAGCACATGTGGGCTTTCTTCTAAATTCAAAAATAGTTTCCTCTGTTCCTTTGCAAACCAATGTTCTGTATAAGCTTGGATCCTTATTATTTTTTGCAAAATAATCATCTGTAACCTTTCTCAGATAATCAATATCACTCTCAACCCTAGTGCCCGGCATTACATCAAGCCAACCACCAGTTCCTACAGACCCATCACTAAAAACTTGAAGAACTAAAGTGGCGTGAAGCATTCCAACAAGTGGGGTTTTTGGATGAACATCTATGGAATAAAAGCGACCCCATAATAATTTTCTCTTTTCACCTCTTCCTGGAGCAGTCATCTTGCCCTCTGAAATCATTCGACCAATTTTTTCGACGACAGGCCCTCTAGCCACTCTGACATCAAAGTCTGAATATTTTGTATCTGAAATAAACGTTTCATCTGAAGTATTGCCATTGCTATCAGGGCAATCTGAATTCAAGGAAGCATTATCATCATTATTTATGCAGCCACTCCATTTGAAATATTTCTCATCAGAGTCTTTAATGAACTGAATTAGATCTTCAGCAATTACTCTATTTTCAACTGATAGTTTATCTAGCCTTTGAGATTGGTCTCCAAAATCCTTATCTGGAATTAGGGAACAACTACTAATAACTAGTGAGAGAATGATTAAGCTTATTTTTTTCATATGCATTTTTTTTGATTTAATTAAAACTATCTTATTTCAAGTTTAATAAATTACCTATTTTTAATTAATATCTACAGCGAAATTCTTTAGGCTCTCTAAATTAACATATTCCAAAGCACCTTGGTGTGTGGCAGACAACAGTACTTTTGGAGCTGAGCCTGCCTCATACGCTTGCTGCCATCTTGGAGCACACAGACACCAATTATCTCCTGGATTCAGGCCAGGAAAACCCATAGCAGGCATTGGTGTTGATAAATCATTCCCTACAGAAGCACTGTATTTTAAGAAATTTTCAGTCATTATAACGCAAACTGTGTGGCTTCCCACATCTTCATCTGAAGTGTCACAACAACCGTTTCTAAAAAAGCCTGTTTTAGGAGAATTACTGCATTCTTTCAATGGTTCTCCAAAAACATTTAATGATTCTTTCATGATTGTTTCTTCCTCACTATGGTTAATCCATCGCCAACAGGAATCATGGATAAATCAATTCTTTGATCGTTGAAAAGCATTTCATTAAGATCTCTCAATGCAATCGTGTTCTTGCTTTTATCATCCATGTCAGCTACAGCTCCGCTCCATAAGACATTATCAAAGATAATTATTCCATTGGGATTTAATAATTCTAAGCAGAGTTCATAGTAATTCTTGTAATTTGCTTTGTCAGCGTCAATAAAAATAAAATCAAAGCTAGATGAGTGTTTTTCTTCTATTAGCTGATTCAAAGAATCTAAAGCCTCGCCAAGACGTAAATCAATCAAATGATCAACCTCCCCTTCTTTCCAAAATCTTTTAGCAACTTCAGTTGCAATAGGATCATTATCGAGAGTAATTATTTGACCGCTTTTCATAGCCATCGCACAAACCATAGAGCTATAACCCGTATAAGTTCCTATTTCGAGTAACTTCTTAGCTCCAATCATTTTTACTATCATTCCCATAAACTGCCCCTGATCGGGTGCAATCTGCATTCTTGAACCGGGCATTGATGAAGTAACTTCTCTCAACTTTTTTAAAGCCTTGTGCTCGTTTAGTGATACCGACAAAAGATAATTGTATACCTTGTCGTCAATTTGGATGGTTGTGTTACTCATGGCTTAAATTAACCAGGCAGAGAAAGAAAGAAAATAAAAAGCAGTATTATAAAAAAGAACACGGAAACTACAGATGAAACAATCCAATATTTTTTTATATTTTTTTTCATTTAAATGGTGGGCCGTGAAGGATTTGAACCTTCGACCAACTGGTTAAAAGCCAGCTGCTCTACCAACTGAGCTAACGGCCCTTTGGAAAATAAAAAATCTGGTGAATAATAACCTAGGTGAAATAAATAAAACAGCCATTTAATCATATTCACTTAATTAATAGTAACAAGCTTCTCAGAAGCAAGTCGAGCAACAGAAGAGTTTGGGTAATCAGCGATAATTTGTTTAAAAATCTGGATAGATTTATCCATATTGCCTAATTCAAAATGACAAAAGCCAGCTTTTAGTATTGATTCCATAATTTTCTCAGATTGTGGATACTCTTTTTGAATGCTTTCAAAAAGTTCTAAAGCTGAATTATATGCTCCTTGTGAATACATTGATTGAGCTAACCAAAATTTAGCATCGTCAATAAAATCACTATCCTGGAAAGTCTTTATGTAATTTGTAAAAGCCACTTCTGCTGCCTGATAGTCTCCTTTCCTAATCAGCTCGAAAGATTGTTGATAAGCCTGTCTTTCAGAGTCATTGGGTAGAACTGAATCGCTCTCATCTTCAATCAACTTTTGGATCTCTGATAATTGATTCTTTAGAAAAGAAATTTCTTCTTCATTGGATTTATTCTGCATTGTAAGTTGAGCTATTTGATCGATAATATTTTTGTTTTCTTCTGTTGATTCTTCTTGATCAATCTCTATGGTCGAACAAGAAAAGATCGCAATCATTAAACTAATTGTGAAAAAAAACTTCATTAATATATTCACTTGACTAGGTTCTAGTTAGCTTAAGGGCCATTAAAGTTATAAGTGTTAAAAGTATTAATGGTGACCACCCAATTAAAATTGGATTTATTGAATAAATTTGAACTGATTCCATTAATGTATTTTGCATAATAAAGTAAGCTAATCCAATAATCATACCCAGGGTGACCCTATAGCCTGTACCTCTTGATCTTTGGAAGCCAAAAGACAATGGTAATGCAAATAAACACATTATCGGGATAACAAATAATGAGGCAAGCCTGCTGTGGAACGATGCTTTGTATAACTCAGCATCCAGAGTATTACTTTCTAAATATTCTATATATCGAAATAATTCAATAATATTCAAATCTTCTGATTTCACTACACTGAGACTTACAAGATCTCTGTCTAACTTAGTTTTATCAATTTTATATCTTGAATAGGTTGATTCTATGCCGGAACTATTGAAAATAGACTCACTAAGATTACTCAAGATCCATTGATTATAATCATCAATACCTGCTGATGATGCTCTAGAAATTTTGTCAATTTGTCCTTCTAGGCCTAGCTCAAAAATAGTTAATTCACCAAAACTCTTATTTTCTGAAACAAAATTAATATTAATAATTTTATTTTCTTCCTTCACCCAAAAACCCTTGGACTCGCCGATTGAGTCCAAATTATATTTATTCTTTGTCCTTAACTGGGCGGCTAATCTCTCCATTGGAGGGGAAAGGTACTCTCCGAGACTAATGGTCAAAAAACATAAAATTAGGCCGGCAAAGAATGTCGATAGAGACAATCTGAAAAAAGAGAAGCCAGACGATAGAATCACTGTGATTTCATTGTTTTTACTTAAATTACCTAGACCAATCAAACTACCTATTAAAACTATTATAGGTAGAAGCTGGAAGATAGAACTCGGTAACTTCAAAAGTGTGTATTGGATAGCTTCATAAACGCCATATTCCCCAATACCAATGTCATCACTCTGAGAAATAAAATCGACAAAGCCTGAGAGCGCTGCAAAAACAAAGAGGACAACTAATGTCATTTTTGAAATTGCTTTAAAAATATACCAATCTATTAGTTTCAATTTCTATGACCTCTTTGTTTTAGACGACTAAAAAAATTATAACTAGATAAAATCATTAAAAAAGTGAACGCCAAGGCAATTGCGTGAACCCACCAAATGCCGTATATTTCTGGAGAATCCCCTTGCTCAAACCAAACCCTAGCTGCTCCCAATAAATTTACATAAATCATATAAATCAATATACCTAAAACTAATCCTCCGTATTGTCCCTGTCTTGGAGAAGATCTGCTTAATGGTATAGAGAGTAAAACTAAAATGATCAAAGCTATTGAGGGAGATAGACGCCATTGCAATTCAGCTTTTGATTCTAAATCTTTTGCATTTAGAAGAAGGTTAAAGTTCTCAGTAGAGATGTCCTTATCTTTCTCGTTTTTTTCATTTATATATAAGGGTATCTGATGTTCTGAAAACTCTAAAATTCTAAAATCTATATCTCCAGGCTTACCTTGATACCTATTACCGTTAAAAAAAACTAGAAAATTGTCATTTGTATTCGTTTGAATTTCAGCATACTCGGCAGTCACTACACTAACCTCATCCCCAATCTCTGTCTGTAAAAAGACCTCGATAAAACGATTGTCATCATATCTTTCCTTAGAATAGAAAACTGAACGATCCTTTAAAGTTATAAATCTCCCAGGTTCAAAAAACTCAATCCCAATGTTTGAAAGAGCATTTTGTTTTGAAAACTCTATATTCTGTCTGGCCTCAGGAGATAAATAAACTGAAATTGAAAATAATGCAATTGTCAGAACAATCATTGGAAGTGTTAAAACTCTATAGATAAAAGATGGACTTATTCCTGAACTCAGTATCGCTGTCATCTCTTGGTCTTTATAAAAACGACCCAATACTATTAGAATTGATAAAAAAGTACTTAATGGAATCAAGACCACTAAATAATCTATCGAGGAATAAAGGATTATTTGCACTAGTGAAGCAGGCGGTAAATCACCTGAAGCAATATCACCAATAACATCAGCAAATTTATTTGTGGCTAAGACAACGAGCAGAATAAAAGTTACAGAAAACCAAGTCACTGCCAGTTCTTTTAAAAAATATTGCCCAAGAATTTTATTCATGCATTCTGTTATTTCATTGAGTTAGTTAATAAATAAATAAAGTCCTTTAATTATTGGTTTCAAAGCTAATACCATTACACTACAATTATCGTCATACTAAAACTATATAGATTATAGTTGGTTTTGATATTTTCCTTTTAAAAAAATAAATAAATAGGTAATAAAATGAATTTTCAAATAAACACTAAAAAAGCAACAGAAGCTAAAGCAGATTGTCTGATCCTGCCAATTTTTAAAGACAAGAAATTGCGAGGAGCCTCAAAAGCCATAAATACAGCAAACAATAAAGTAATCGATGATTTTCAAAAGAACGATGATATACAAGGGAAAATCGGCCAGACAAGAATTTTACCCGTTTTTGGCAAAGGCTATAAAAGGCTGATGCTGGTTGGTTGTGGTGAGTACGATAAATACTCTGAAAAGAATTACAAGAAAGCATTAAGCTCATCGCTAGCAAAACTTTCAAGCACCTCTCATAAATCTGTGATTAGCTATCTTAGTACAAGTGATATTTGTGGAAAAAAACCTGAGTCACAACATCGATCAACAAGGATTCTTGCTGAAGCTTGGCATCAAGTTTCATACCAATACACAACCACAAAGAAAAGCAATGAAAAGAAGATATCCTTAAAAAAGATATCACATGGAACTAATGGGCAACCAAGAATTGCTCTAATGAAGAAAGGTTTTGATGAAGGAGATGCAATAGGAAAAGCGACTCAAAAAGTTAGAATGCTTGGAGATCTCCCTTCAAATATTTGCACTCCATCGTATTTAGCAAAAGAGGCAAGAAAGATTGCCTCAAAACATAAATCCTTAACTTTAAAGGTTATGAATGAAGCACAAATGAGAAAGCTAGGTATGCATTCACTCTTATCAGTAACAGCGGGAGCAAAAGAACCAGCAAAACTAATAATAGCTGAATATAAAGGCTCTAAAAAGAGCGATAAACCGATCGCTATTGTCGGGAAAGGTATCACCTTTGATACTGGAGGTATTTCACTAAAACCATCAAATGGTATGGATGAGATGAAATACGACATGTGCGGTGCGGCAACAACAATAGGATTAATTCAAGTCGTAGCTGAACTAAATTTACCAATCAATGCCGTCTTTCTAGTCCCCACATGTGAAAATGTACCTAGCTCTACAGCAACAAAACCAGGTGATATTGTTAAATCAATGTCTGGTCAAACCATAGAAATTTTGAACACGGATGCTGAAGGCAGACTAATACTGGCTGATGCATTGACCTATGCTCAAAGATTTAAGCCAAAATTTATTATTGATATGGCAACCTTAACTGGAGCATGCGTTGTTGCTCTTGGTGCACATCATTCGGGTTTGATGTCTAATTCTGATGTATTGGCTGATAAAATTATCAATGCAGGTTTAGCTTCCGGAGATGCCACATGGAGACTCCCATTAACGGAAGATTATGCGAATCAGATTGTTAGTAACTTTGCTGATGTGGCAAATATAAGCACTAGAGGATCAGGTGCCGGGACAATTACGGCTGGCTGCTTTCTTCAAAAATTTGTAGGTGATTTTGACTGGGCCCATATTGATATTGCTGGTGTCGCTTGGTTAGAAGGTGCAAATAAAGGTGCAACGGGAAGACCTGTCGCTTTAGTCTCTGAATTCCTTATAAGTGAATCAAGCAATTAAGAAACCCCAAGTTTTATTTCATCAGTTTAAAAAAAAATCTGGAAGGGATTTGCTTGTTTATGCCTGTAGATTAGTTGAGAAAGGTTATAAACAAGGCACTTCTTCTATCTACATTCACTGCAATAATGAAGACGAAGCTAACGAAATTGATGCATTGCTATGGACATTTAGACAAGAAAGTTTTGTGCCGCATAGCCTTATAAGCAAAGAAAATGGATCACCAATAGAGATTGGCTGGCAAGAAAATCAGGCTAGCAATATCATAGCGATAGTAAATCTTAGTAATCAGATTCCAGAGGCTAGTAAAGATAGTGATAAGATCCATGAAATCGTTGAAAATGATGAAGATAAGAAAAAGATGGCTAGAGAAAAATGGAAGTCATATAAATCAAATGGATTTATAATCAAGTCTCATAAAGCGGACTAAATATGGAAAAGACATACAATCCAAATTCAATAGAACAAAAGATCTATAAAAACTGGGAAAACTCAGGCTACTTTGCTCCAAGCAAGCAAGGGGATCCTTTTTGTATAGTCATTCCCCCGCCTAACGTGACGGGAACTCTACATATGGGTCATGCGTTCCAAGACACTATTATGGATACATTAATCCGATATCAAAGAATGAAAGGGAAAAATACACTCTGGCAAGTAGGAACAGATCATGCAGGTATAGCAACTCAAATGGTTGTTGAAAGACAACTTGAAATTGAAGGAATCTCCAGAACTGAATTAGGAAGAAATGCTTTCGAGAAGAAGGTTTGGAAATGGAAAAAACAATCCGGTGACATAATAACAAGGCAAATGAAAAGGCTCGGTACTTCCACTGACTGGACCAAGGAAAAATTCACGATGGATGATGAACTCGCAGATGGGGTTAGAGAAGTTTTTATTAAGCTTTATGAAGAAGGTCTAATTTATAAAGGTAAAAGACTTGTAAATTGGGATCCTATTCTCTTGACAGCACTCTCTGACCTAGAGGTAATTCAATCAGATGAAAGCGGTCATTTATGGCACTTTAGATACCCTATAAATGACTCAGATAATTTCATTGTTATAGCCACGACAAGGCCTGAAACTATGTTAGGTGACACCGCAGTAGCTGTTAACCCAAAAGACAGTCGCTATAAAGACTTAATTGGCAAAGTCGTTAATTTACCTCTTACTAATAGATCAATACCTATTATTGCTGATGAATATGTCGACCAAGATTTTGGTAGTGGGTGCGTAAAAATCACGCCCGGTCATGACTTCAATGATTTTGAAATTGGGAAAAAGCATTCTCTTGATGTGATTAATATTTTCACAAGAGAAGCGTCTATGAATAAAGCTGTACCAGAAAAATATATTGGTTTAGATCGTTTTGAGGCTAGAAAATTAATTGTTCAAGAAATGGAAGAATTAGATCTTATAGAAAAAATTGAAGACTATGACCTCAGTGTTCCTAGAGGGGATAGAAGTGGAGCTATTCTAGAGCCTTTCCTTACAGATCAATGGTTCGTCAAAATGCAACCTCTAGCAGAGCCCGCTATAAGAGCTGTAAAAAAAGGTGATATAAAGTTTGTTCCTGAGAACTGGTCTAAAACATATTTTGAATGGATGGAAAATATACAAGATTGGTGTATCAGCAGACAATTATGGTGGGGCCACAGAATCCCAGCATGGTATGACGAAGACAATAATGTATATGTTGGAACAAATGAGGAGGAAATTAGAGATAAAAATAACATAAGTTCGTCAACTCAATTGAAACAAGATGAGGATGTCCTAGATACATGGTTTTCATCAGCTCTATGGCCATTTTCCAGTCTAGGCTGGCCAAAAAAGACCTACGATTTAGAAACGTTTTATCCCACGAGTGTTTTGGTTACAGGTTTTGACATTATTTTCTTCTGGGTTTCTAGAATGATCATGATGGGAATTAAATTTATGGGTGAAATACCCTTCAATGAAATATACATCCATGGACTGATTAGAGATAAGAATGGACAAAAAATGTCAAAATCAAAAGGAAATATTTTGGATCCAATTGATCTCATTGATGGAATAGATTTAGACTCTCTTGTCGAAAAAAGGACTCAAGGGTTAATGCAACCGGAAATGGCAGATAGGATAATCAAAGAAACAAAAAAAGAGTTTCCAAATGGTATCCCAGAATTTGGAACTGATGCATTAAGGTTCACTTTTGCAATTTTAGCCACAACAGGCAGAGATATTAGGCTCGATTTAAATCGAGTTGAGGGCTATAGGAATTTCTGCAATAAGCTATGGAACGCTACCCGTTTTGTGAAAATGAACACATCTGACATGGTATTTAAAAAAGAATTTACTGATTCTAAGGATTTAAATTTAATAGATAAATGGATCCAGTCTAGACTTAATGACACTCTTGATACCGTTGAACATAATTTTAATGCATATCGCTTGGATAGAGCTGCTAAAGCCTTATATGAGTTTATCTGGAATGATTACTGTGATTGGTATCTTGAGCTATCAAAATCTTTTTTGAATGATCCTGATCGATCCGATGAAGAGAAATTAGTAACAAAGAATAATTTAATAAGCGTCTTAGAAAAATCATTAAGGGCTCTACATCCAATCATCCCATTTATCACTGAAGAAATCTGGCAGTCGTTAATCGATAGCAATGCAACTAAGAGCATAATGATGCAGAGCTTCCCTCAAAAATATAATCTTAAAATTACTAAGACAGACAATGAGAGTATTGAGTGGCTTCAATCTTTTGTTACTAATGTTCGACAAATACGTTCAGAAATGAACATCTCACCGAAGGTAAAGATTGATGTTCTGTTAGAAGAAACTAACACCGAAGATATAGAAAAACTGGATCAAACTAGTTCATTGATAAAAGACCTAGCTTCTTTAAATGACATTAAGGTTCTAAAAAAGAAAGAAGACACACCAATCTCTGCAATTGCTCTTTTAGGAAAATCTAAAATACTCATTCCATTAGAGGGGTTAATTGATATCGGTGAAGAAACGAAAAGACTAAAGAAAAAATTTGATAAGAATTCATCTGAAGTTAACTCAGTAAAAAATAGGTTAACAAACAAAGACTTTATTAATAAAGCCCCAAAAGAAGTGGTTGAAGAGCTAAAAAATAAACTTGAGAAGCTAGAGTTCGACCAAGAAAAAATTGAGGAGCAAATTAGAATGCTCTCATCAAATTAATCTTCATCTGGAATCATCCATAGGATTATTAGTCCAGGGATAAAAAGAATTAATAGGCTTATAATCCCAATCCTTGAATCATTGAATGCTACAGCAAATATTGAAACCAAAGCTGGTCCCACAACCACAGCTGATTTCCCAACTAGGTTATAAAAACCAAAGAATTGTGCCTCTTTGTCCTTAGGTATAATACTACTAAAAAAAGCTCTGCTAACTGCTTGCATGCCTCCCATAACGAGACCAACTGTAGCGGCTAACACATAAAATTCTGTAGCGGTTGTCATTGAGTATGCAAAAAAACAAATAACAATATAGATAATTATTCCAATAGTAAGAATTTTCTGAAACCCAATACGATCAGCCAAATAACCAAAAAATAATGTCGCAGGAAAACCTACAAATTGAGTAAGTATGAGTGCGGTAATCAATGATGAAGCGTCTAAACCTATATCGGTTCCATAGGCAGTTGACATCCTAACAATGGTATCGATGCCATCCATATAGAACCAGTATGCTAAAAGGAAGATGCCCACTCTTTTATATTTTCTGATTTCAATTAAGGTTGAGTAGACTTCCTTAAAGGATCTCACCATCGTCTTAGTGAATCCGTTATCATCATTTAAATGGGTAGATTCTTTAACATTTTTAAATAAAGGCAATGAAAAGAGCGCCCACCAAACAGCTACGGTCATAAACGACAAAAGAACTGCTTCAGATGAGGAGCTAATATTAAATGATTCAGGATAGAGGTACATCAATACATTCAAAAGAAATAAAATACCCCCTCCCAAATAGCCCAATGAATAACCTAAAGCAGAAACTTGATTACGGCTTGATTGATCAGAAACAGAAACAATCAAGGAATCATAAAAAATATTCCCACCAGAAAAACCTATACAAGCAATTCCATACAGTAATGCTGCAATAACCCATTGGCCTTCGGGAACAAAATAGAATGATGCTGTGCAAACAATTCCAAGTGATGCAAAGATGCCTAAGAATCTTTTTCGTTTAGCGCCCAAGTCTGCAAAGGCTCCTAGTATTGGTGCCAAAATGACTACCACAAGACCGGAGAAGGAATTAGCATAGCCAACCATAGCTGTGCTGTCGATGTCAGATAAATCGTTGGCCCAATAAGCCTTAAAAAAGATTGGGAAAAAACCAGCCATCACCGTTGTAGCAAAAGCAGAGTTAGCCCAATCGTATAAGGCCCATGAGATTACATTCTTTTTTCTCAAATAATTCACAGATTATTCCATTACAGCTCTTGCCAATTGAAGATCTGACCAGACTTTGTATTTTTGTGATGGGCTTCTTAAAAGATAGGCAGGATGATACAAAACTACCACAGGGATGTTCTCCGAACCATAGCTATGAACAGTACCTCTTAGTTTTCCCATGGTTAGATCAGATCCTAAAAGGTTTTGTGCGGCAATTCTGCCAACAGCAATTATGATTTTTGGCGATATCATTCTAATTTGTTGTTCTAAATAAGAACTGCATAAATGTATCTCCTTTGATGAAGGGTCTCTATTATTTGGAGGTCTACATTTAAGTATATTTGCTATATAGATGTCCTCTCTATTCAAGCCTATTGAAAAAATAATCTCATTTAATAGCCGCCCTGCTCTTCCCACAAAAGGCTCTCCTTTAAGATCTTCATCTTTTCCGGGTGCCTCACCAATAAAAAGCCAATCAGAATCCTTGTTACCGCAGCCAAAAACTGTTTGTGTTCTGCTTTTATGCAAAGAGCACTTTGTGCAATTTTTCACCTCAGATTCCAATCCGTTCCAATTGCCTTTAGTGTTTTCAAGTTGTTCTGGGTGTTCATTTACCCTTAATTTATAGCCTTGGACTCCAATGAGTTGAAGTATCTTATTTGTATCGAGCATTGAATTAAAGGAATTAGCTTTCTTCTTCAGAAAGTTCTGTTTTGGTAAAAAATGACAACAGATAACTCAGAGGTCCAGAGATAAGAAAGATAACGGAAATGATTGTTAAAATCATTGGTGGGTTTAAAAGGATTAAAATCATCAACAAAGGTACAAATAATGTTCCAACAAAGGGCATCCTATTAGAAGTTTTGAGGTCTTTAAAATTATTGTATTTAACTGATGAGACCATTAGTGCTGCAGACAAAGAAAGTGTGCTTGAAATTATTGCGTAACTAATTAACGGGTCAATAAAATTAAGGTGACACTGCCAAACAACAACAGCGCAAAGTGTCGCAGAGGCAGGGGAAGGAAGGCCTATAAAATGGTTATCATCTTTTAATTGCAGTAGATTATTAAATCGGGCCAATCTTAAAGCAGTACAAACAATATAGAAAAACGAAATCAGAAATAGAATCCTTTCTTGAGAAACATCGTAAGGATTATTTGAGCACCAAGAATAATATAATATTGCAGGTGCTACCCCGAAAGAAATAAGATCTGAGAGACTGTCGTATTGTTTCCCAAAATCAGAAACGGCATTTGCAGCTCTGGCTATTCTTCCATCTAATCCATCCAAAAAAACAGCAATAAAGATAGCTATGGCTGCAAGCTCAAATCTCCCATCAATGGAACAAAAAATTGAGAAACAGCCTGAAAAGACATTCGCACTAGTAAATAAATTTGGAAGAATAAATATACCTTTTTTTAGTGCGTTCCTTTTTTTATTTTTATTTCTTTTAACAATCATAAACTTATTATAGAGAATTGGAGCAAAGCTTGGAAATTTGAAACCATGGTAACTTGAATATTTTTTTATATGGTCAGGTGCATTTCTCTCAGTAATTACTTACTATTCTATTATGGAATTATCAAAATACCCTTTAAGAACCTATAAAGATACTCCATCAGACGCAGAATTAATTTCACACCGTTTGATGCTTCGCTCTGGGTTAATAAAAAAACTTGCCTCAGGATTATTCACATGGATGCCTCTTGGGTTAAGGGTTATAAGGAAAATTGAAGGAATTGTTAGGAGAGAGCTAGATTCGTCTGGGGCTTATGAACTGTTAATGCCAGCTGTTCAACCTTCGGAGCTTTGGAAAGAAACAGGTCGCTGGGAGGAATACGGCAACCTTCTGCTTAGGATTCAAGATCGTCATGAACGTTTTTTCTGCTTTGGTCCAACCCATGAAGAAGTTATTACAGACATTGTGAGAAAAGAAATCACAAGTTATAAGCAACTCCCCGTAAATTTCTATCAAATACAGACTAAATTTAGGGATGAAATTAGACCAAGATATGGTGTTATGAGAGCAAGGGAGTTTTTAATGAAAGACGCATACTCATTTCACTTGGATCAGAAATCATTGGAAGATGAATATGAAAATATGGGAAATGCCTATAACAACATATTCAGTAATCTAGGTTTGAATTTTAGAAAAGTGAGTGCCAATAGTGGAGAAATTGGTGGCTCTATGTCTCACGAATACCATGTTCTTGCTGACTCAGGTGAGGATGAAATAGCTTATTGTGACGAAGAGGATTTTGCCGCCAATGTCGAAATGATTGAGTCTAAGAAAGCACCTGATGGAGGTAAACTCTCCTTTGCTAGAGGAATAGAGGTTGGACATATTTTTCAGTTGGGTGACAAATACTCAAAAAGCATGGGCCTCACAGTGCTAAATAAAGAGGGTAAGTCAGTAAGTCCAATGATGGGTTGCTATGGGATAGGTATTTCAAGGATTGTGGCTGCATCTATAGAGCAAAACCATGACGATAAAGGCATCATATGGCCTGGAGAGATAGCTCCTTTTGAGATCATAATTATTGTTTTAAATGATAAAAGCTCAGACCTTACTGAAAAAGGACAAGAAATATATAACTCAATAAAGGCTATTGGCAAGGAAGTTGTAATCGATGACAGAGATGAAAGAGCTGGAGTAAAATTTGCTGAAGCTGATCTGATAGGAATACCCCAACAAATTGTTCTCAGTAAAAGGGGTATCGATCAAGGCACAATTGAATTGGTTGATCGGCGCACAGGAAATAAAGAAGATTTATCTATTGAAGATCTAATCCAAAGAATCTCATCTTAAAAGAGTTATTTATTATTATCAGCTATAGCTTGCTCGATAAACTCTATAGCTTCTTTCTGCGCTCTAAGCGCATCCTGTCTAGCAGAATCATAAAGATTAACCTCTATCCTCCTTTCTGCTCGGGCTAAAAGTCGCTCTGCTTCAATAATTTTTTCGTTGGTAACAGCATCACTGCTGAGTTCCTTAGCTGCTGATATTGTTTGTCTAGCATTGCTCATTTCCTGCAACGGCGGTAATGTCGCACAAGATACAATTGCTATAAGAAATAGAGCAGAGATATAAGACTTTTTTTGCATAAACAACAATTCTTTATTTGTAAAAAAAATATCAGTCTAATCCACCTAGGTCAAGCAATGTTTAAA
>ERZ724561.37-NODE-37-length-25057-cov-4.068873_pt1 | contig 25057 bp, 13 predicted proteins | sample MGYA00375855_ERZ724561 | MGnify/ENA primary metagenome ERZ724561 (study PRJEB28725, sample SAMN03264854) | marine sediment metagenome | biome: marine pelagic biome; feature: marine oligotrophic desert; material: ocean water | place: Pacific Ocean:North Pacific... | reverse complement strand
ATCGAGGATATCCCGACCGACTTGAAGTAGGGCACGCAGTCGTCCGCCACCAGTTCGTCGCAGTTCTGCCTGTCGTTAATCAGGATGAGGCCCTCCAAGTCGTTATCAGCCGCCCGCTCGAACAGGGCGGTGTTGCCCTCTGTCTCGGGCTTCAGCCAGACTAGCCCCACCGCGTTCGACGCCGAGCCCCAATCGGCCGAGTCGTTGCCGGTACCGAGGTCGATTACCGGCATGTCATCGACGTAGCGAACGAAGGAGGAGCCGCTGTATCCCTGCAGGACGAAGTCCTCGCGATGGGAGAACTCGACTATCTCGCGGTTGACGTCCGCCGTCGTGCAAGGCGTGGGGCCGCCGATTATGACGCCGATGTCACCCGGCGTGCACAGTGAGAGCTCGGGCTCGCTGCCTATGACGAACATCGGAACATCGAACTCCTCGAGGGTCGCCGGTATTCCCATCGACGAGAAGTTGAGCTTAATCGAATCGGCGGTGTTCTTCTCCTCTATGGTTCCCGAGAGCCTCCCCTCCCACTCCGGATGGCCCAAGTCGACCAGAGACTGCGCGTAGACTCTTGACTGCTCAGCGTCGAACTCGATGAGCTGGTAGTCGGGCTCACCTTGGATCCACTCGATAATCTCGTCACTGTATAGAATCGCGCCGCCCGAGCCGCCGACGAGTATCAGCGCGCTCACGACCAGCACGGGTATCGGAAGTTCACGAGCGCGCGCGATGCTATCAGCAAGCGTCTTTCGGGCCTTGGAAGCATTGCTTTCTGCCTCGATGACCTCTGCGTCCACGACCGGCTCCACAGAACCCTCGCCCCTTCGCCGGACTATTGAACCCACGCCGGAGGGGAATCATACTCAGCCGGTTAGTCGCGGCTGACCTCGTCCCCGGTCCAGCGCCTGCCCAGCGAGTGCTCGACCCCCATCTGGTCGAGAATCCGAGCAACCACGAAGTCCACTAGGTCTCCTATGCTCTCAGGTGAGTTGTAGAACCCAGGACTGGCAGGCAGTATCACTACCCCCCAGGCCGACATTCTAGCCATAGCTTCGAGATGAGGGGTCGAGACAGGAGCCTCCCTAGGGACTACAATGAGCTTGCGTCTCTCCTTCAACGCCACCAGAGCGCTTCTGGTTGCTAGGTTGTCGGAAATCCCGGCCGCAATCTTACCGACGGTGGTCCCGCTGGCCGGGCATACGACGTAGGCGTCGAAGCGAGCGGAGCCCGAGGCGGAGCGAGCGGCGAGATTTTTGTTGTCCTCTAGCGTGACACCGTCCCGCTCACCTATGTCATGTGGGGTGATGCCGCACTCGAGGTCGAGGTTGATTGCTCCGGCGCTGGTGATAATCAGGCTGACCTGCCACCCCGCGCCCAGCAGTTCGTCGACCAGACGCACGCCGTACTGCGCACCAGACGCGCCGGTGATAGCCACCACGGCCTCGGGCATGGACAACGGTCATCGCCACTGTCCTTCAATGGTTGCTTACCTACAGGCTCCGTCCTAGGGCCTCGGCGAGGTACCTGTACTCGTCCTGATGGTTGTACAGCTGCGCCGAGATGCGGATGTACCTGACACCGTGGTGGCGCCACGGCATTACAGGGACTTGGATGCCGTACTCGTCGAGCAGGAGATTATGGAACGGGTCGCCCTCTAGGCTCATCGGGCCGACTTCGCCCTCCGTCGTAATTTCGACGGAAGCCAGCGCCGATACCATGGAGTCGGGAAACGGTGGACTGGTTCCCAGTGCCTCGCACAGGATGCCCCTGCCCTCTATGGCGAGTGCGTGGTTGCGTCGCATGATCTCGGGCCACCCGCCCTCGACTAGGCCACCGAGGTACTCGATTGCCTTCGGGATGCACATCCACGCGGAGGGATCCTGCGTCCCGGGCCATGCGAACTCGAACTCGAACTTCTCCTGCGCATCGCCCTCGAACGATGCCCCATGACTGATGTTCAGAGGCCGGACGAGGTGCTTACGGTCCTCGCGGATGTGTAGGAACGCGGAACCCTTCGGGGAGCACAGCCACTTGTGACAGTTTCCGGTGCAGTAGGCCGGAGCCAGCTCTGACAGGTCCAGGGGGACGATTCCCGGGCCATGTGCGGCGTCCAGTAGCACGTCTACTCCCCTAGATTGCAGTTGCACAGTCAGCTCCTCAAACGGCATCCTCATGCCCGTCGGACTGGTCACGGTGTCGATTAGGGCGAGCACGGTTCTGTCGGTCACCGCGCCCATGATGATGTCAAGCACCTCCTGCGGACCCTCGACCCTGAAGGGGACCTCGACCACCACCGTCTTCGCCCCCGACCTCTCGGTGACGAAGTCGACGGCATTCCAGCAGGCCTGATAAGAGTGGTCGGGGACGATAATCTCGTCCCCGGGCTGCAGTCGCAGGCTCCTGAGCACGGTGTTAATCCCCTGAGTGGCGTTGCTGACGAAGACCATGCCATCGACGTCCGCGTTCACGAACTCCGACAGCGCCCGACGAGCATCGTCCCACAGGCCGATGTTTTCCCTCTCGAAGAAACGCACCGGGTCCTTCTCCATCAGGGCCCTAATCCTCCTCTGCTCGTCCATAATCGCGGAGGGAGTGGCTCCAAAGGAGCCATGGTTCAGGAAGACGGTGTTGGGGTCGAGCGTCCAGTGCTCGGCCAAGTCGCCCTTGCGCGGGCGATTCATGCGGGCATCTCCGGACCCCACTCTACTGGCTGAGACGGTGAGCGCCCCAGGCTCGCCTCGCAGTTCTCGAGCAGCGCCCGTTCGACTCGGGAGATGTCGACTGGGTTTCCTGCAGGGTCCCTAGCGTAACCCAGTTGAGCGAGGCTGGAGTGCACTCCAGCGTTCATGCCGCATCCTTCTAGGTCCTCGACGCGTGTCCCGGGGGTGCGGATGTTGATTGACATGCCATGGCGACTAACCCAGTGGAGGAAGGAAAGCCCAATCGAGCAGACCTTGTGGCCATCCACCCAGGCCCCTTGCATGGATGGATCCTTGTAGGCTGGCACACCGCAATCCGCGAGTGCGACTATCGCCCAGTCCTCGAGCCTGCCGATTATTGCCCTGATGCTCTGCTCCCCGACTCCCCACTTGACGATGGGGTACGCTACCAACTGCCCGGGCCCGTGCCAGGTAATGCCCCCTCCTCTGTCGGTAGGAGAGGTTGGGTATCCTTGCACCTCCACGCCGTCTCTAACTGCCTTCGGTCCCACGGTCACGACCTCTGGGTGCTCCACAAGGATGAGGGTATCTGGAACCTCGTCATCGATTCTCTGCTGCTGCATCTCTTTCATCGCCTCGGCCATGATGTGATGCTCGACTACTCCGGCTCTAAGGACTCTCAACTCGCTCATACTATCCCTCAGCCGATGTGTATCGCGTGACCCAGCGTCTTCAGTACGCTCTCGTGGAAGGCCTCTGACATGGTCGGATGGGCGTGGACCGTCCCGGCCACGTCCTCGAGCAGTGCACCCATCTCCAGTGCGAGGACGAACTCTGCGTGCATCTCAGCCACATGGGTCCCGACCGCCTGCACCCCGAGGATGACATGGTCGGACTCCCTTGCAGTCACTCGGACGAAGCCACCAGTCTTCTCCGCCTCAATGCTCAGGGCCCTGCCGCTCGCGGCAAACGGGAACTTACCCACGATTATCTGCTCACCGCGTTCCTCGGCCTCTTGCGGAGTCAGGCCGACGGAGATTATCTCAGGCTCGGTGAACACGATGGCAGGGATGGCGACCTTGTCGAACTCGCGCTCGTGTCCGGCGATGATCTCCGCGACCATTTCTCCCTCAGCGCTTGCCTTGTGGGCGAGCATCGGCTCGCCAGCCACGTCACCGATGGCATAGACTCCAGGGACAGAGGTGCGACACCTCCTGTCGATTCTGATGAAGCGCCCGGCCGCGTCCATGCGGACCCCGGTGTTCTCCAGACCCCAGCCCTTGGTGTTGGGCTTGCGGCCGACGGTCACGAGGACCTTATCGACCTTGATGGAATGCTCCTCTCCGCCCTCTTCGAAGGTGAGCTCCACCTTCCTCGCAGCCCCCTTGCCCTTGATTTCGGTGCCTCGAGCTAGGGCGTTGGTGTGCACGGCAACTCCATGCTTCTTGAGCCAGATCTCCAGCGGCCTGCGCAGCTCGGCGTCCATTATCGCTAGGATACTGTCGAGTCCCTCGACGACCGTGACTTCGGTGCCCAGCTTGGCCAGTGCGCACCCGAGCTCTAGGCCGATGTATCCGCCACCGACTATGGCAGCACTCTTTGGGAGGCTGTCGAGGTCGAGCGCGGCCGTGGATGAGAGTATGAACTCCTCGTCACAGGGCATGAAGGGTAGGTCGATGTGGCTGGAACCGGTAGCGATGATTACGTTCTCAGCTTCAATCCCGACTGTCCCGTCAGCTGTCTCTACGGTGCACCTCTTGGCCCCCTCGAAGGTAGCCCAGCCCTTGACCAACTCCGCACCTGCGCCCTTAAGCAGCGCCTCCACGCCCTTGTTCAGACGCTCGACTATCGAGTCCTTCCATGACACCATAGCGGCCATGTCCACTCCCGGATCGCCGTCAACGGAGATTCCCATGTGACCTCCCTCGGAGGCATGCTGCCGCAGATGCTCGAAGCGCTCTGCAGCGTGGATAATCGCCTTACTCGGTATGCAACCTCGGATTAAGCAGGTGCCGCCGGCCTTGTCGGCTTCGACTATAATCGTCCTCAGGCCCAGTTGCGCAGCCCTGATTGCGGCGACATAGCCCCCGGGTCCTGCCCCGACGACCAGTACGTCGCATCTGCGTGTCTCGCCCATCGTCCACCTCACATGAAGATGAGCGCAGGGTGCTCGAGCATCCTCCTCAGGTGCTGCACGAGGGCTGCGCCATCGGCCCCGTCCACGACCCGATGGTCGAACGAGCTGGATAGGTTCATGATTCTGCGAACCACAATCTGCCCGTCCCTGACGACGGGCATATCACGGGCCTTGTGAACGCCGAGTATGGCTACCTCGGGGTGATTGATGATAGGGGTGGCTCCAAGCCCACCGTCCCGGCCCAGACTAGTAATGGTGAACGTGGACCCTGTCAGGTCTTCTAGGCTGGCGGTGCCATCGCGCGCGGCGCTGGCTACCCGCTGCATCTCCGCCGCGGCCTGCCAGGCATCCATCGCCTCGACGTGCTTGACCACAGGTACATACAGGCCCCTGTCGGTTTGAGTGGCTATTCCGATGTGAACGGCGCCGTGGCGAGCGACGACACCCCCTTGGTCGTCGTAGTTGGCGTTGCACTCGGGGTGCTCGGGCATTATCCTCGATAGTGCCAGCATGATGAACGGGAGGTAGGTCAGCTTGGGCTGGCTCTCGTCACGGGAGGCGTTGAGTACCTGCCTGAGCGCCTCGAGCTCGGTGACGTCGACCTCCTCGAAGTACGAGAAGTGTGGTATCGTGCTCTTGCTGATGGTCATCTGCTCGGCGATCTTCCGGCGCAGGCCGACCACCTTGACCTCGGTCACGTCAGTGCGCTTGGTCGAGTATGACGATGGGGCTGCACCGGTCACCGCACCATCGGCGGCAATGTAGGCATCGAGGTCCGCGTGGCGGACCCTCCCTGCGGGACCCGAGCCCCTGACTTGAGACAGGTCGACGCCCGCCTCCCTCGCTCGGCGCCTGATGGCCGGACTCGCGAGAACCTTGCTGGATGCCGCTGCGAGAGCGGGAGCCGGCTTTGCAGCAACAGGAGCCGGAGTCGGATCGGCTGCCGGTTCCGGAGCAGGAGGAGGCGTGGGAGGAGACGCTGCTTCTGGCTCTGCCTCGGGTTTACTGGCCGGAGCCGCGTCAGCATCGGAGTCGAACTCGACCAGAGTCGAACCGACGGCCACCATGTCGCCCACATCTCCGCTAAGGGAGGTCACGACGCCAGTGACCGGAGAGGGTATGGTGACGGTTGCCTTGTCGGTCATTACATCCACGATAGGATCATCTTCGGTGACCGTGTCACCCGCGGCGACGTGCCACTGCACGACCTCGCCTTCGACGACGCCCTCCCCTATGTCGGGCAGCTTGAATACCTGCTTGCCCATGCTCAGTCCTCCTGCGTCCCGCGTATCGCCGCGGCTATGCGAGCGGGTCCCGGCATGTAATCCCATTCAGTGGTGTGGGGGAACGGGGTGTCCCACCCGGTGACCCTCCGTATGGGAGTCTCGAGGTGGTAGAAGCAACGCTCCTGCACCGATGCCGCCATTTCCGCACCGAACCCGCTGGTCTTAGGCGCCTCATGAACAATTACACATCTCCCGGTTTTCTCTATGGAGGCGACCACGGAATCTCGGTCCCATGGGACGAGGCTCTGCAGGTCGATGAGGTCACATGATACCCCACTGTCGCGGATTGCCTGCTCGCAGACGTGAACCATCGCCCCCCATGCTATCACGGTACACTCGTCACCCTCCATCGCCAGACGTGCCTCTCCGAGGGGCACCGTGTAGTGCGACTCGGGCACCTCTGCCTCCGGGTGTCCGTCCCATGTCGGCACGTTGTGCGGGTCGCCGTAGAACGGCCCCCTGTAGCATCTCTTCGGCTCAAAGAAGATGACCGGGTCATTGCTCTCCACGGCGCTGATGAGGAGCCCCTTGGCGTTGTAAGGGGTCGAGCAGTAGACCACCTTCAGTCCGGGGGTGTGCGTGAACTGCGACTCGGGGGACTGCGAGTGGTGGTGGCCTCCCCTGATCCCACCTCCAGCCGGGGTCCGAACAGTCACGGGCGACCAGAACTCCCCTCCCGAGCGGTGCCTAATCTTGGCCAGCTCGTTGACAATCTGGTCGTATGCCGGGAAGATGTAGTCAGCGAACTGAATCTCGACCACGGGTCTTAGCCCGTTGATGCCCATACCGAATGCGGTGGCCAGGATTCCTCCCTCGGAGAGGGGCGTGTCAAAGACGCGATGGGAGCCGTGCTTGGCCTGCAGGCCGTCGGTGGTCCTGAAGACCCCGCCGAAGTAGCCGACGTCCTGGCCGAAGACGATGACGTCGTCGTCTCCATCTAGGACTATGTCGAGGGCGCTATTGAGCGACTGAATCATGTTCATGTTCGGCATGCTATCCCTCCATGGCTTCGTCGAACTGCTCCTCGAGGTGCCACGGCATCTCCTCGTAGACCTCGGTGAAGATGGTGTCAGCCCCCGGGTACGGGCCGCTGGCCATGTCCCCATATCCCACGGCCTCCTTGTACGCGCTGGTAACCTCTCCGTCGATTCTTTCCTCGAGATCGGCTTGCCGCTCTTCACTCCACTCTCCTATCTCGATTAGGTGGTCGCGAAGTCTCTCGACGGGGTCGCCCCCGGGCCATTTCTCGTGCTCGTCGCCCGGGCGGTACCGACTAGGGTCGTCGCTGCTGCTGTGTGCCCCGGCGCGGTACGTCAGCACCTCGATGTGAGTCGCCCCGGTGCCCGAGGCAGCGCGCTCCCGGGCCCACTTGGTGACCGCGTACAGAGCGAGAAAGTCGTTACCGTCGACCCTAATCGAGGGCAGCCCGTACGGCAGCCCCCTCGAGGCGAACTCGCCATCTCCGGTGGCGAAGTTCGCATGAGTAGATATCGCCCACTGGTTGTTCACGACGTTGAGTATGACGGGCGCCTTGAAGACACCAGCGAAGTTGAGGGCGTAGTGGTAGTCTCCCTCTGCGCTGGCACCGTCTCCAATCCAGGTGATGGTGACCTCGTCAAGGTCCTTGTACCGAGAGGCCATGGCTACCCCCACGGCCTGACTGAACTGGGTTCCTACTGGGCTCGAGACCGAGATGAAGCGACCGTCCTTGTAGGAGTAGTGGACCGGCATCTGCCTGCCCTTGATGTTGTCCTCAACGTTCCCTAGGCAGTGGCAGATCATGCTGACCATGTCACGTCCCCTGACAAACTGGGCACCCGGCTGCCTATACGTCGGAAAGATCCAGTCCTGTTCCTCGAGTGCCATGGTCTGCGCTATTGCGACGCATTCCTCGCCGAACGAGCGCATGTAGAACGAGAGCTTCCCCGTCCTCTGGAGTTTCATCATACGATCGTCGAAGATCCTCAGCCTGACCATGTGCTCGAGCCCCTCGCGTAGCTCGTCGGCGCTGAGCCCGGGATCCCATGCTCCTGTTGCTTTGTTGTCGTCACCTAGGACCCTGACTAGGCCATCGGCATGCGCGGATGTCTCTTCCGCTTCGCACTTGGCGGGGTCAGGACGATCTAGATCCCCTGGCTTCCATGGCCAAGACTCGAAGGTGGACTCCTCGCCCGGCCTGAAGGGAGCGTCAGGTATGCTTAGTCCGGACTTCTTCTTCTCCTTGCGCGCCATCTAGAACCACCTTTCCTCGAGCATCACGCCTGCCCTCCGAGCAGAACCGGCTGTCCTCCGTGGGATTCCTCCCACAATAGGCCCGCCCTGTAGCTTGAGCGCACCAGCGGTCCGCTGGCCACAGCATCGAAACCCATCTCGCGTGCGTCGCGGTCCCAACGTTGGAATTGGGCCGGCTCCGGGAACCTGTCAACCGGGAGGTGCCTGTCCCCTGGCTGTAGGTACTGTCCTAGGGTAATCATGCTGACCCCGGCCTCGCGCAGCATGCGCATGGCCTGCGTGACCTCCTCGTCAGTCTCTCCGAGACCGACCATGATGCTGGATTTGATACGGATGTCCGGGCGCAGCCGGCGCGCCTCCCGGAGGACGGTCAGTGACTGCTCGAATGAGGCGCGCGGGTCGCGTACCACCGAATCAAGCCGAGGAACGCACTCTACGTTGTGTGCGAACACTCTCAGGGGCAGGTCGTCGAGGAGTGCCGCCAGTGCATCGAGGTTACCGTCGAGATCGGAGCACAGCAGCTCCAAGCCGACCTCGGGACTGCGCTGGCTGACCGCGAGGATGCAGTCGCGATAGTGGCTGGCGCCCCCGTCCGACAGGTCATCCCGGTTGACGACCGTGATGACCGCGTGACTGAGCCCCATCCTAGCAACGGCCTCAGCCAGTTCGTCGGGCTCGTTCGAATCCAGAGCAGGTGGGGCCTTGACAGTCCCGACAGCGCAGAATCTGCAGCCCCGGGTGCATACCTCGCCAGCGACCATGAACGTCGCGGTGCCCCTGCCCCAGCAGTCGTGCACGTTGGGGCACCTGGCCTCCTCGCACACCGTGTGCAACCCATGCTCGTGGACGTTGGAACTGGTCTCCAGGTAGCGAACTCTGGCAGCACCAGTCGGAAGCGTCGTAGCGAACCACTTGGGTAGACGCTTTCGCTTCGACATGCGACGCTCCCGCGCACTCTCCCTAGACACTCCTCCGCAACCGCCGCCCGCCGCGGATTCGGGGTCGATGGTGGGCAGGTGCGTTGCCATCGCCCCATCGGAAGAACTCGCGCCGTTAATCATTCTCCTACGGAGAATCGCCCGGGATTGCGCGATACAACGGGTAATATCGGGAGTGGTCTTCGGCAAGGCGTGGTGAAGGGCGCGGTTCTGGTCACTGGGGGCGCTAGGCGCATAGGCAGGGCGATTTGCCTGCGTCTAGCCGCCGACGGCCATCCCATCGTGGTACACTATCGGCGTTCGGACGATGAGGCCGAAGGGCTGGTGGACACTATCCGGTCATCCGGAGGAACTGCGCTAGCCCTGCAATCAGACTTGTCAGACGCCGCATCGGCGATATCCCTTGTCCAGCGGGCTGGGGCGGAATCCGCCTTAGGTGGCATCGTCAACAATGCCTCGATGTTCGTGCATGACGACCTAGACAGCGTAGACACGGAAGGCTGGGACGCTCACATGGATGTGAACGCAAGGTCTCCGATGCTGATGATTCGCGCCCTCAACCAGCAGCTCGATGACGATGGCAGGGCATGTGTGGTGAACGTACTCGACCAGAAGATAGCCGAACCCAACCCCGATCACCTCTCCTACACGGCCTCGCGCTACGCCATGCTCGGCCTGACAGACGCGCTAGCCCGCGGCCTAGCCCCTCGCATACGCGTCAATGCCGTGGCGCCCGGCCACACTATGCCCAGCGACGACCAGAGCGAGGCCGGCTTCGCTAGGGCGCAATCCGACACTCCACTCGGGCGCGGACCCACTCCCGAGGACGTCGCAGACGCGGTGTCATACCTGATGGGCGCCGAGGCGGTGACTGGACAGGTCCTGTTCGTGGACTCGGGCGAGAGGTTTCTGTCCCGGGCCAGGGATGTCCTGTTTGAGACGGAGTGATTTCATGACCAACCACAGCGAGGCACTGATTCGGATGCTTGAGGAGTGCAAAGAAGCCTCATCGCTGTTCATGGAAGGTGTCGTGAGGGAGGTCGACGTCGGAATCCACTCTCATGAGATTGGCTCGCCGCAGAGAGTCAGGTTCGACATCCACATCATACTGGAGGATGCTCAGGCAAGAGGGGACTCGATAGACGAAGTGCTCGACTACGAGTACCTAGTGGCCTCGCTGGACAGGGCACTTGGAATGGGGCGCCCGGCCCTTCTGGAGACCTTGGCCACCAGGATAATCGACGAGGTCATCGCACCCTCCGAGGTCTCTGCTGCCTCGGTCAGTGCGACCAAGTTGGACGCATTGCCCGACGAAGGTAGGCTGGGATGCACTCTGACTCGCGTCAAATGATTGGTGCAGAGGGCAGGATTCGAACCTGCGAAGCGCTAAGCACCGGAGTTTAAGTCCGGCCCCTTTGACCAACTCGGGTACCTCTGCAAACCCCCAGCGGGGCCATCCTCACTTGAACCGAGCGCACGCAGCAGTGTCACAACTGATACATCTCGTACCCTTGGGGTACGAACGCTTTAACGCCACTCTTACGGCCGAAACAGCGTGCAGGCTAGCAGCACGACGAATAGCGGTCGCGGCCATTTCAGGCTGGCCATTGCCATGACTATGGTGATTCTGACCCCCATCTGCCTATCCATGGCCCCTGCTTCGGAATTGCGCTCGATTGAGCCCATGTCAGCCGACGACGACGTCGAACTGAAGCTCTACACCCTGTACATCTCCTCGCAGAACACCTCGGCCGGCGGTGACGGCCACATCACCACGAAGGTCCCCGAGTCAGGGGGCCAGGACAGCTCAAGTGCTCTGGACAGCGAAGTCGAGTTCCGCTCCAGCGATATGCTCTCCTCACTAATCGTCTACGGCAGGTCACAGCACGGCAGCTCTAGTTCGTACTATCTCCCGCTGGACATGTTCCTTCGGGCCACGGGCCCGAGTGGCTCCACGGTCGAGTGGTCGATTAGGCTGAAGGCCGGCGGCTCCGAGATCGGAACAGCGTCCTGGGATACCGACGCCTGCACGCAGAGCTTCACGAACAGCTGCAGCTTCGACCACGAGGAGTTCGAAATTGACCTCGGTGGCGACCAGTCGTTCACGGTCTCGAAGGATGAGAGACTGGAGATCACAGTCAGTGCCGAGATGTCGGGCTGTGACGGCGGCTCGATTCCAGGCGGCTCCAGCTGCGAAGCCGAAGTGGCTTGGAACGAGATTGACGACGAGAACAACAGGTACTCCCAACTTGAGGTTGAGGCGAATGCGATATCCAATAGCATCGTCGTCCTACAACGCGAGGGCGCCGAGCTGGCCGAGGGCGCCGAACTCGACTGGTACCCCAACGACATCCTCTCAGAGCGTGCCATGCAGTTCACCTTCGATGTCAAGAGTTCCTTCGGGCGCTACGACATCGAGTCTACCCGTCTGATTATGAGGGACCCGGACGGAGTCTACCGAATCGACCACATCATCAACGAGGATGACGAGGACATCGAGGACACCAGCCAAGGCATCTTCGGCGAGTACATCTGGACCTACCCGAGCGGCCTGCCTGCCGGAGAGTACTCGGTCGAACTGGAGATCACCGACATCCAGGGTAACGCCTTCTTGATTGAGCACGACCCGGTCGAGATGCACCAATGGGGAGTCTCGCTCAACCACCGCCTGAACAAGCTGACCGAGTACATCGCCCCCGGTGAGACTACTGCGATTCCCTTGCAGCTGGTGCACAAGGGAGACTCCACCAAGTCGATGGAGGTTGAGATGGAGGTTCTGACGAACCTAGGTAGCTCGTGGATTCTCGAGTTCGACTCACCGGGCGGCTACACTCTCAACGCTGGCGGTGACATACTCAACCCAATACTCACGCTCACCGCGCCCGACGACCTAACAGGAACCCCCGAGGGCATAGAGATTAGGGCCGTGGCCGAGGCCGAGGTGGACAGCGTGCTGCAGGTGGTCGACCAGGACATTCTGCAACTCGACCTAGAGAAGATCGACGTATACCAACCCCCAGAGGTCTCGGTATGGAACGAGGAGCACGACGTGCAGATAGCGAACTCGACACGACCCGACGACTTCGACCAGACCGTCCCGAGGTACGTGGAGTATGAGGAGTTCACCCCGTTCCTGCTGGAGATATTCAACACTGGTTTCGATGCCGACACGTTCAGGGTCGATGTACTGCAGAGGGCCAAGTCGATTATCCAGATATACGACAACGACACCGGTGAGAGAATTCTCGAAGACGAGGGTGACGGGACCTTCCACACCGCTCTTCTGGAGCGCCACTCGACGCAGGTACTACTGTTCAACGTCAAACCGTCCTCGGACCGGGACGACCCCGACATCGGCGAGATCGAGGTCGAGGTAATCAGCAACGGCAACTCTTCCCTGCGTACGACGGTGGTCTTCACGATACAGAGGACCTTCGGCATCTACGCCGAGGTTTCGCAGGACTGCGACGGCTCCCCTCTGGGTCATATCAGGGTTTCACTTTGCTCACCCTCTTCTGGTAACGCTGTAGTCGACCTCAGAGTGAGGATAACCAACAGTATGACCAGCGGAGAGTCTGCCAGCTGGTGGAGGATACAGAACCCGGCGTCCCTAGAGGAGAACACAGACAGGGACCCGGCCTACGGACAGTGGCAGTTCATGGTGCTGGACGAGGACGGCGACGCTGTTCCGAGGGTGTCCCTCGGTCCCGGCGACTTCACCGAGGTCTTCGTCACCGTGACCCTGACTAGCCAGGTTGTCGCAGGTAACCACACCGTCTACCTACGAATAATCGAGGACATAGATGACGACAATCCGAGGTACTTCGACCTCCCGATGGTGTTCGAGGTCGAGGCGGGTAATCCTAATCTGCAGATAGTACAGGTCTCCCCCAACTACGAGCTGCTGCCCGGTGAGGCCTACTCGATCCAACTCAAGGTCAAGAACAACGGCAATGGACCGTTGACCGTACTTCTGGATGCAGAGGTCGAGGAGTCTGGCTGGAGCGTCGACATCGAGGGCCCCTCTGGATCCCCACTGATAGAGCTAGAAGCCTTCGAGGAGGCCACCTTCAACCTCGAGGTCAGCGTCCCTGATTCGGCGAACAACGGCGAACAGGTCCCCGTCCAGATTACCGCCACGCCCTTCGACACCGAGCAGAGCTGGCCCGAGCAGTACACCGCCGAGGCCACAGTGACGATGACAGTGGGAATCTCATCGCTGCTGGACATCCTGATCAACGAGATAACTCATCCGCGCCTCTCCACCATGGCAATCAGCTTAGTCGGCATCCTGTTGCTGTTCGCCGGAATCCAGAGCAGGATGAACCGTCGCAGGTGGACTGCGCATCTGGCTTACCTTGAGTCATTGGGGGGCGACGAAGATGAAGAGGGAGACGACGACGAGGACCCCGATTTACCCGCTCCAGTTACCTCCGTAGAGGGGGATGAGTCGGACGATTACGAGGACGACGAGATCGAACTCGTCTAAGCCGGTGTGAATCGGTGTCCGAACGGCGCTCCATTCGTCTTAAGACCCGTACTTTCTGCCGTAGGCAGCAGAAGGCCTGAGCATGCGCGCGGTTTCTGCATCCACATCGCTCTACGAGACGTCGCGCAAGCGCCGGTCGGCCCTGCTGTTCAGCGCCCTACTACTACTGTCCTCGTACGCCGCCCTCGAGTTCGGTGCCTGGGAAGCCCGGGCCTCGACCGATGCCGACGGTGACGGCCTGACCTACGGACTTGAGTTCTACATCAACACCCAGCCTCAGGATTGGGACTCCGACAACGACGGCCTTCCGGACGGTTGGGAGTGGCAGTACGGCTTGGACCCCCTATCAGCCACGGGGGACAACGGCTCTACGGGAGACCCCGACGGGGACGCCTTCACCAACCTCAACGAGTACCAGTACGGCATACCGACAGGCTGGGATTCATCCTCTACCCCATCTGTACTCGACAACGGGGTCTGGTGGAATGGAACCGTCCCCACGAGGAACTGGGATGAGGAGAGTGCCATGCAGATCATTCAGGGCACCGGCTCGGACGGTGCTGACGAGGACCCGATGGGCAATATCTGCAACGACCAGATGGACAATGACAAGGATGGCCTTGTCGACACCTTCGACAACGACGGTGACGGCGACGCTGACTGTAGCAGCGACGACGATGACGGCGACGGTCTGATCGACGAGGATCCCGATGGATGGGACACCGACGGGGATGGCATGCCGGACGCTTGGGAGGTCGCCAACAACCTCGACCCGACCTCGAACTCAAACATGGACGGTCCGTACGGCGACCCCGACGGAGACGGATTAGGAAACCTGTGGGAGTACGTCAACCCCGCCTGGGGGACTCGAAACGGCTCGACCAACCCACCCACGCAATACTTCCGACCGGGTCCATTCAACATGACCGGCACCGAGTCCCCATGCAACCCCGTTCTCGGCTTGGGCCCGGGCGGCTGCGTCATATTCACCGCCGAGGTCGACGGCATCACCCAGACCGACCCGAACAACAACGACACCGACGGCGACGGTCTGAACGACTCGTACGAGGCATTCGTGCTTCTCACCGACCCGACCGCTGTCGACACCGACGGCGACGGAATCTGGGACGGCGTCGAGGTGAACGGCTCGTATGGAGACCCTCCCCAAGCCAGTGACCCACGCAACAACAACACCGACGGCGACCAGTTCGATGATGGCGAGGAGGACGTCAATGGCAATGGTATAGTGGACCCTGGAGAGACCGATCCGACCCGAATAGAGGACGCCGGCGACATGGACAACGACGGCATAGACAACTGGGAGGAGAACATGACATGCACGCTGTGGAACGTCTCCGACACCGATGGCGGAGGAATCAACGACGGCGACGAGTTGACGCTAGCTCACTCGACCGATCCATGCGTCTCCACGGAGGACGTCGTCAAGCAGATTATGGGGTGGGATTCCGCGAACTCGATTCTCACCCTGAACACCACTACTGGACTCGACCCGAACCCGGTTGACTGGAGGCAGCAGGGCGCTGCGATGGCCTACTATGTATCCTCGAATGGCAGCCTCACCGGCTTCAGGTACGAGTCTATCATCTCCGACACTTTACGCAATGTCGACACCGACAGACCGAGCGATGCCGACACAGTGGTGTTCCTCAACTTCTCGTGGTGCTGGAACGCCACCGCCGGCGCGATTAATGAGCCACACTGCGACGACGACTACTTCGATACCGATGGTGACGGCCTCGCCGACTGGGAGGAAGGACTCGGGACATGGGGCTACCTGTCTCTGCCCAACATGTCGGACACCGACGGCGACGGGGTCGACGACCTCAACGAGATACTCAACGAGACCGACCCGAGCATCGCCTGCCACAACCTACTCGATAGCGACGGCGACGGTCTCAACAATTACTTCGAGAACACCACCGGGTGTCCTTTGATTTACGGTCTGGGAGGCAATGGCACCATCGACACCTACTACACCATGTGGAACGTCACAGACACCGACAATGGCGGTGTGGCCGACGGTCAGGAGTACCTCGACGGGACCAACCCGCAGAACAACTCGGCCGACGACCTGAACCCCGTCGACACCGACGGCGACGGTATCCCCGACACCATCGAGCAGCAGATTGGGACCGACTGGAGAGACCCTGACACCGACGGAGGGGGAGTGCCCGACGGGCAGGAGTGCGCTCCAGAGTACTGGGACCTCGGCTGCGTCGACGCCGAGGGCAACCCGTGGGACCCCACCGACGATATCGACGAGAACATGCTGTACTTCGTCGCCGAGAACACCTCATCCGGTGTGGACCCGGATATGAGGCACTACTGGAGGTGGCATACCTACGACTACTACACCGGTGTGTCATGGGGCGTCAACACCACGTTGGTCGGCTATACTCAGATGTTATTCGACTGGTCCACCACACAGGGAGTAGCCGATTCCAGCTTCTGGCAGGAGAACGACTCACTTGGATGGACCATACAGTACGACGAAGACGGCATCTTAGGTCCGGGTGACGAGCTGATAGCGCCCTACAACGCTGTGAACTTCACCAGTTGGATGGACAACAACGCCGGGCTGAACTTCTCGAACTTCACCCGCGACATCCTCATCGATCAATCGACCGTGGACACCCTGTATGTGACAGCCCCACAGGTCTTCTTTGGCCCGCAGATTATAGCCAACTCCACCTCGTTTTCAGGAAGCAGCTACGCCTACGATCTCCCCGACGATTTCCTCGGCAAGAGCAGTTATTTCGTCGAAGAAGTAACTCAGACGGTAATCAACGAATCCGGGGCTTTCAGCGCATGGGATAAGGTGCTGGCGATCCAGGACTACCTGATTAACGGCAACGCCAGCACCAACTTCACTCTGAACTACGACGGCTCGGGAAGGGTCGACGGACTCGATGAGGACAGCGATATCGCCCACTGGATACTCAACGGCTCGCAGGAGGGCAGCTGCGACGAGTTCACGACTGTGTTCTCCGTCATGCTCAGGCTCGCGGGAATTCCAACGAGAAAAGTCACCGGGTTCGCTGGAGGGACTTGGACGGGCAAGTCGTTCGAGGTTTACGGAAAGGACTTCACCAGGTGGGTCGAGGTCCACTTGGAGACCAATCAGAACCAAGGCGGCCTCGACATGGGCTGGATCCCGTTCGAGGCCTGCCCGCCGATGGCCGAACTCGAAGTTGTGGATTTGGATTGGGGGCCGACCTGGGTGGAAAGGAACCTGTCCACCGGCGACATCTGGCTTAACGGGACCCTCCAGTTCGCCGACAACGAGACGGCCGCTGAAAACGTCACGATGTACCTCTACCTAGTCAGGTCCAATGATACTGGGGACGTGCCGGGTAGCGCGGCTCTGTCCGAGCACCTTGTTGACAACGGCACCACCGATGCGAACGGCAGCTTCAGTCTGAACGGCACCCCCGAGAAGGTCATCAACCCCGGATTCGGCTCGCTCGTTATCCACGTCTTCGAGAAAGGCTACGTCGGCTCGCAAGGCATCACCTTCACTTGGCGTCTGAACATCTCGGACGACGCCAATCTGAGCATCGGCGAGCCGCCCCCTCCCGACGAGCCGATGCTCGGCGCCGGCGTCGAGACTCTGGTCACCGGCGACATGTCATGGGCCAGCACCCCGTACAACGACCCATCCGAGTTAGACAGCCTACAGGTCATCCTGAACTACACCACCGCGAGCGACGGCCCAATTAGCCTGATTGCAGATGTCGGGGCAGGGGGTTACTACGAGTTCTCCCTGAGCATCAATGAATCCGAGCCGCTCGGCCTGATCAACGCCTCATTGAACTTCTATGGTTGGCACGAGGAGGACCTCAACAACGCCAGCACCCCTTCCTACCACCTCAGGCCGGCCACGGTGCCGTTCATGTTCAACATCACCCCCGCCCCCAACCTTACCGTAACGCTCGAGGGAGCGGGGGCCAACAACAGCATCCTCGAAGTTGACTCGCAGATCTACCTCAACGGCACCGTGCTGAGCAGGGGGCCGAACTCCGAGGCGCTGAACGGGACGTTAATTCTCAAGATGCGGCGTGCCAACACCAACGGCCCTTTCACGACGCTCACCTCGTGGTACCTGAACGACAGCAACTGGACATCCTCTCCCGGCGAGTTTTCGGTGAGTTGGCTGTTCTCTGCCGTCCGTGTGCCGCTGCCTGCCGGCGAGGTCCAAGTCAAGCTGGAGTTTGACTCGGAAGGCCTCTTTGCCAATGACCAAGTCACATTCTCGGACGAGTACGGAATACGCAGCTACGTCAACTTCGCCTACACCCTGCAACCCCTGCCTCGAGGCAATCTGGCAGTGGTCGAGGTCGTACTCACCGACCACACCAACACCTCCTTGGCGGATTTCCTCGGTACCTACATTCTGGAGCTCAACGGGACCGAGGAGTGGAACATCACCGATCCATCAGAGCCTAGGCTGGATGTGGCATTCACCCCGCCCTGGGAGACCTTCGCCGGCGACTACAGCTGGGTTTTGAACTTCTCGGGCTCGACCTGGCTGCAACCGGCTGAGGCAGTCGACGTGGTACGAATCCAGGGCAGGGCCAATGCCACCGTTCAACTGGGGCTCGAATGGACGCCCAGAGGGACAACCAACTGGGTGGCCGGGTTCGCCAACGATATCTTCCACGACATCCCGGTACTAGGCAACAACTCCTCTGTGGTGGTGCAGTTGCTGGTGCCGTCCACCCTGCCCCCGGCGCCTGACGGCTCCCCGGCCCCGCCGGTAATCCACAGATTGGCTTCCGGGTGGATTGACAACGCGACCGGGGGCTACAACCTCAGCTTCGAGATGCCCTCGGGTGTAGGCTCCGGAGTGTATGACCTAAGGGCCGTACTCGACTTCAACCAGAACCCACCCTCCGACGGAGTCTTCTTCAAGGTCCAAGACGATGCCGTATACGCCGCCGGCATACAAACTGAGTTCGTGGTAGATGCCGCTCCGAGCGCACTGATAGTGGTAGCCGGCTCGACCATGATAGTCAATGCCACCATCACCGACGTCGAGGACAACTCTCTGCTGCAGGGTGTGCTCGCTGACATCTACTTCGATTGGGGCGGCGCTTCCGAGGCAATCATGGAGAATCAGACCACCGGGTCCGACGGTGTCGCGGCGTTCAGTCCGGTGATTCCCGCCGATACGGCGCCCGGGTACTACACCATCCGGGTGCACGCACCGGACGACAAGTCGGACAACCTGACCGTCGCTGACGCAGGCAGATGGCTTGGCAACGACAGCATGGTCAACCTCACGGTGCAGGTATCTAGCTTCGTCGAGATAGACAGCATACCCGTTGAGGTCACCGCAGGGCAGGCGTTCGCCATAAGTGGCAGGGTGATTGACGCGGTCGACGCCAACAGGACCGTCAATGGGCCGATGGCAGTGGAGGTGTTCTTCCTGGCCGACTCCAGTGAGACTCTAGTGCAGAGCGCCACCACGACCAGCAACGGCTCGTTCGCAATCTCAGTACCCACGGACCCATTGGGTGACGGCGTCACCAGCGGACTCAAGACCGTGGTGGTCAGCGTCATCAACGGCAGCACGCCGTTCTACCTAACTGGCACAGGAAACGCTTCGATACTCGTGCGTGGGGTGACCCAGTTCGTCGACAAGAGCCCAATCATCAACACCGTCGCGGACCGTGGTTCATCGATCAACTTCGGGGCCCGACTGGTGGAGTCGAGCGACAATGACAGGCAGATCGGCAACGCGACCATAGGGGCGAAGTTCCACGACACGTGGCTGCCAGCGATTCAGACGAACGGTGTGGGCGTGGTGAACTTCTCGTTCGCTATACCGCATTCTCATCCGCTTGGACTGATAGCCATCACGCTGTTCTTCAACGGCTCATCCACTCTGCACTCCACCACCACCACCATCACCACCATCACTGTCAGATCCCCTACCATCCTCACCGTCGACCCAATCACGGACAACCCTGCGGCGGGCGATTCGTTCTCGGTCAACGGCACGCTGACCTCCAGTAACGGTAGTGGCATAACAGACCGCGATGGCAACAGCCTCGCCCTGTCACTGACATTCTCGATTGACGGGCAGAGCAACACCTTCACAGTTCCACACGGGCATGCGCACTTTACGCCTAACGGCTCTTGGCACGTCGAGATACGCCTGGATCTCACCTTCCCGAGGGGCACCCACGACCTGATGGCCACCTATACTCCCAATGTGAACTACTACGGCGCAAGCTCAGGTAACTCGACCTTCGACAGCCGGGGATACTCGCTGCTGACCATCACCGACCCCCAGGACCTCGACCCGGACAGCAGGACCATCCGAGGAGACGTAATCAGCGTGAACGTCTCGCTGATCGACAACGCCGGTCAGCCGATCGTGGCAGAACCGGTCGACATCCTGATTGACGGCATCTTCACTTCGAGGGGCTCCACTGACATCAATGGCAGCATGAACGCGCTTATCGATGTCAACACCAATAGGGTCCCTGGCCCGATGACGATAACCGCCGACTTCGGCGGAATCAGCGGCACCACCGGGCTGCTGGGAGATGAGTCTTGGACCCGCGTCATCATCCTCGCACCGACCGAGCTGGAGATTACCTCCATCACCGGTTCGGCCATAGCCGGCGAGAGCGTGACCTTCAGCGGCACCCTGCTCGACGAGCACGGCCAGTTCCTGATCCACGGAGGCAACCCACGAGGCGGAATCATCCACCTTGAGATAGACGGTGCCACTGTCGGTCCGGTGTACTCCACGCAGTCCAACGCCAGCACCGGAGAGTGGTCGATAACCTACGACCTGCCGCTGGATGCAGACTACGGCTTGCACACAGTTACAGTCAGGTTCCTCGGGGGATTCACCTGGGTGGACCCGATGGGTCAGGGTGATTCGCTCAACCCCGAGTACTACCTGCCCTCGTCGTACATGACGACGTTCAACGCAACCCAGACCTCGCAAGTGGTTCTGACGACTCCTCCGGGGGAGGTTGACAGGAACGAACTACTCCTGATTGAGGGTATGCTGACTGACGGCTCCGGCAGGGTACTTCCGAACAGGAACCTAGAGGTCTCGATGAACGGGGAGTTCCTGACCGGGCTCTCTGTGGGCGAAAACGGGACCTTCAGTCTGTACATCCCCGTACCTCCTGATATGGAGCTGGGGCCACGAATAGTACTGATCACGTACCAAGGAGAGGAGTTCGTACTGGGCTCCAACTCCTCTACCATCTTCACCGTGTACGGACCCGTCGAGATATCCGTGGTTCAGCCCCAAGCCGTAGCGGTCGGAGACCCTCTGATGCTGAGCGGGACGGTCAGGGACAACCTGCCCGGGGGCTGGCTCGCCAACCACTCGCTACAGATTTTCGTCGACGGGATCCTCGTCGGAATCACCAGTTCGGACGAGAACGGGGAGTGGTCGTACCTGTGGACCGTGTCGGACTTCCTAGAGGTCGGCAACCACACTCTGACAATCAGGGCGCCCGAGCAGGGCTACCACCGGGTCGGCTCCATTGAGACCGTCCTGATAATCGCCTACCACACGGGAATGACCCTGCAGGTCGATTCTCCAGTAGTAACGAGAGGAGGCTCTTGGAACTTTACCGGGCGTCTGTTCGACGAGGACACCTCAGGTCGTCCGGGGCTCGAAGGCAGGGAGTTGACCGTACGGATCGATGGCGAGGTCGCAGGCACCGTCACCACATCCATCGACGGCACCTTCAGCTACACCCACGATTTGGGGTACGCAATCGCACGCGGACCGCACAACATAGCCTTCGCCTTCCTTGGCGAAACCTACTACCTGCCAGTCCAGTACAACGTCACAGTATACGTCAGGGCGGACATAGAGATTGAGGTGTTCTCCAACAACCTCGACATAATTCGAGGGGACCCATTCGCCAAGATCAGGTTGCAGGGGCGGATTCTTGAGATAGGCGGAGAGTCCAACGTGATGAGCAACATGACGATATCATTGCACTGGGATGATCTGATTCTACCGCTGTCCGGGAACCCCTGGGACGATGACGGGACCGAGCACTTCGGCCTCGCCACCAACGCAATCCACAGCATGCCCCCGGGTCCACTGACCCTGACCGTAAGAGTCGAGCCCGACGGTTCTAGTTACCTCAATGGCGCCACCGTCGAGGTCGAGGTCGAGATTCTAATCTCCGTGGCCTACCGATTCAATCCCGAGTCCCTGTTCGTAGCCGAGGACCAGAGGCTGCTGTCAGGCTCAATCAACGTCACCGCGCTCGACACCGGGCAGGTGGTGCCCGACTTCCCGATATCGGCCTATCTGGTGAACGGCAGCTGCGTCAACAAGGACTCGCCGCACTTCGCCGTGGTCGGGCTCACCGACCAGAACGGCCTGTTCACCTACCAGTTCGAATCATTCACCGGACTTCCATCATTCCACAACCAGACCTTTTGGGGTGGGCTGAGGGTGTGTTTCGCGACTGACTCCGAATTTGTCGATCCGATTAACAAGACGTGGCCCCCTATGTTCCGCGACGGTCTCGACGTCGAGTACGAGCAGCAGTCAGGCAAGGCCTTCGGATTCTCAACCATCCTGCTGGCCGCGTTGCTCACCCTCGCACTGCTGATTGGGGCGGCCATGCTGATGCGTAGGCGCAAGCAGGCCGCCATAGACGAATTGGCTGGTGTGTTCAGCTACACGGCCGAGCTACTGGCTGCCGGCGACGAGGTCAGGGAGGCCATCTTCAACTGTTACGAGAGCCTGTGCCAGATCCTGATGCGCAGGGGGTTCTTGCGCCGTGACTTCGAGACCGTACGCGAATTCGAGCTGGCGATTCGCAACGCCCTACCAATCAGCGAGCAGGCCCTAATCGCGCTCGACAGGATTTTCGAGGAGGCTAGGTACTCCAGTCACGTGCTCGGGGAGCCTCATCGGCAGAACGCGCAGATGGCACTGTCCACCGTCCTGCAGGAGATCGACGAGCTGCAAGAGGTCCCTGAGAGAGACTCCTATGTGGTCGACGATGGAATCAGGTGAACTCGAGACTCAACTCGCCTTCCGACCAGACGGCCCTCGCCAGTGCGCTACCTTCTGGCAGGGCGAACTTCCTGAGGATGCCCCCAAAGCGCTCCGGTGCGATGAGTCGGACCACATCTCCCCGCTCATTAGCCAGCCTCTCTACTACTAACTCCTCGGGGAGAGTCGAAGGAAGGGGGATGCTGATTCTGTCGGCACTCAATGAGCCACCCAGTTCAGCTAGCATCTCGTCCAGAGGCTGGATGTCCCTAGCTAGGGACTTGGCTGCCTCAATCGGCTCGGATACGTCTGACACCACTTTGGCATGCTCTCCGCGCACCTCCTCGAGATGAGGTAGGTCGGAGAGGAACTCCTCATGCATCCGCTCCGCCCCCAAATCGAGGCCAGGCGTTACGACACCGAGAGAGGACTCATGTCCTCCTAGCCCGGGCATCTCCACTTGCACCCGAGACCATTGCATGCGCACCATCACGAGAGCCGCACTCGGATGAACCCATTGCTCATTCAGTGTACCTAGCTGGGTCAGGAAACTTCCTGAAGAAGCGCCCAGTGTGCCTCGCAGTCCTGTCCGAATCGACCGATTCCACCGCGTGGATTCCATCAGGCATACAGATTCTGAAGCCGCGCTGGAGCAGGCGCTTCTCCAGTAGCACCACCAGAGCACGGTCGGCCGCCTTCCTGATTGGCCTACCAATGGCTTGCAGGAGCCTGTTCACAGCTGGCTGAGAGCCGGCGTATCTCCATGCCAGCGCACTGTCGTACTCATCCTCGTAGTACTCCCTCAGAGCGTCCTGACGGGCGCTGGGAGGAGGCAAGGGCAGGCCGATGCAAATCACCGCATCGAGGATGTTCCCAGGGTAGTCGACGCCCTCGGCCAGCTTGCCACCTAGGACCCCCGCGAGCAGGGCTGGGGTCTTCGAACGCCTCAGTTGGTGGAGTCTGTCAACCATACTGTCCATCTGCTCCTTAGATGCTCCCGAACGCTCTTCCAACAACTGACGACTGCGCACTACCCAGTCCTCGTCTTCTAGGACTATCTGCTCCAGCAGGGCGTAGCTCGGAGCGAACACGGCGACGTGCCCTGGCGTCTGGCGCAGTACCGAGTGGATGTGCGCGCGTATCCTAGCAGTATTCTCTTCGCCCCGTTCAGCGTATCGACTGGTGACATCCTTTGCAATGAGAACCGGCCTCCTCTCGGAGAGGAAGTGAGAGGTATATTCCTTGACTATTGATACTCTGGATTTAGGGACCTTGAGTAGGTCGTAGTACATCTGCGGAGGGAACAGAGTTCCTGACATCATGACACCACCTCGACACTCGTCAAGAAGCCCCTCGCTGACCACTCCAGGGTCCAGCAGATGAGTAGTCAGTCTGTGCTCTTCGCCCCCTAGTTTATCGTGGACGAGTGCGAAAGCGGGACTATCGTGGTGCTGCATGCAGGTGTGCAGCAGGATGGCCAGCCTAACGCAGGCTGTCTCTTCCTCGATATCGTCATCATCCTCGACAATGTCGACTCTTATTGATTGCAACATCCTGACTAGGTCGCCTAGCTCGATGGCTCGCTCGACGTCTTCGACCAGTATCGTCGAGATTCGACTTAGAAATTCCGTCATCGAGACTCTTTGATCATCGGTCCTGCTCGAAGATAGGCCACCGTCTATCTCGGCGAACCACTTCGGCAACTCGTTTCTCAGTCTGCGCATTGTAGCCTTCATTCTTCTGAGTCTGTCTAGTTCAGCGTTGTTCGAATCAGCCTCGGCTCCGTCAAGCGATGCGCCCTCTGACTGAGTCCTCTCTGTATGCTCTTCAATCTCGTAAATCGCGTCCCTAATCACCTTCATCCTAATTGTGCGTTCGAATCCCTTGCGAATCCTATCTGGGAGATTGTGTGCCTCGTCAACCACAAGCAGCGTGTTCTCCAACCCTATGCCCATCGCTGAGAGGGAGGACTCCCTCACGGCCTCTACGAATACGTGATTGTAGTCGCATACCACCACATCAGCAGACGAAGCCGACTCTCTCGCTGCCTTCCAAGGGCAGATACCGTGGGGCATCCCCTCGTCGCCGGCCTTGCCCTCCTCCTTCCCCTCGCCGCCGCCGCCGCCCTGGCGCGCTTGACGTCCTGCAGCCCCGTGGGCGGGCAGCACTGCTGCCCTAACTGTGTGAGCGGCACAGGCGCAGTCGCGCCGTGTGGCCCTGGCAACCAGCGCTGCACCGCCAACCACAGCGACGCGTGGGTCCACATACAGGATCCGAGCGGTTGCGGCGTCAACGA
>ERZ724561.36-NODE-36-length-25281-cov-4.035501_pt1 | contig 25281 bp, 24 predicted proteins | sample MGYA00375855_ERZ724561 | MGnify/ENA primary metagenome ERZ724561 (study PRJEB28725, sample SAMN03264854) | marine sediment metagenome | biome: marine pelagic biome; feature: marine oligotrophic desert; material: ocean water | place: Pacific Ocean:North Pacific... | reverse complement strand
GGATGGGATTTCCACACTGAAACTGTTAATTACAGAGATTCAGTGGGATATCAAAATCGATTGAATTACCTTACATACTATCTACCAGATCGACTTCCGCTAGCGCCAACTGATAGATGGTGGTCTTCATATGATAGAACTACATGGGAAACAATTGCTGTCTTCGGTGAAGTCAACTATCGATTCAATGAGGATTGGGAGCTAACAGTCGGTGGTCGATACTTCGATCGTGAAGCTGATAAAACTTATTGGGTAGAAAATCCAAGTGGTGCATTAACTGCTGATGGAATTCTGCCTAAAAACAAAAGAGATAATCCTAGTAATACTGATTTTGTTCCTAAAGTAAGTATCAAATACAATGTGAATGATGACACCATGGCTTATGTTCTTTACTCAGAAGGCTATAGACCAGGTGGTGTAAATCGAGGTAGATCATCTGCCCCAATTTACCCTGATTCATACGATGCTGACTTCTTAGAGAACTATGAATTTGGTGTGAAAACCACACTAGCGGATGGTCGTGTAAGACTAAATGCCACGTATTTCACAATGGATTGGGATAACTATCAGATTGAGCTTGTTGATCCAAGTAACTTACCTTGCGGATCAGCAGAAGCATACCCTGCTCCTTCATGTGGACAGCCATGGCAAAAAGTGGTGGCTAACCTAGGATTTGCAGGATCTGATGGATTCACTCTGGAAGTATTAGCTGCAATTGGAGACAACACAGAAATGGGTTGGAACTCTCAATGGGTTGAAGCTGAAACTGTCTCTGAACTAGCAGACGGTAGTGCTCCAGCAGGATCGAGATTGCCACAGGTTCCTGAGTTTAAAACTAACATGTGGATTGAGAAGAGCATGCAAATCAGTGCCTTTGGTGCTAACGAAGCCTTTATTAGAGGTTCCGTGAGTTACACTGGAGATTCTGTAAGTGCAGTTCAACCTGGTTACTCTTTCGATCAAAAATCCTACACCATTGCAGATGCTAAATTCGGTATCTTGGGCGATGATTGGGAAGTTAATTTCTTCATCAATAACATTACCGATGAAAGAGCAGAGATTGCCGTTAACGATTGGTACTTTGACTTCTTCTTTGGAAGAGGAAGACAATACACTAATAGACCTAGAGAAATAGGTATTAGATACACCAAACGTTGGTAAAATCTTCGTAAGATATAAAAAGCCCCTCAGTGAGGGGCTTTTTTATTCCAAATAGCCTATATACAATACTTACATATTAAAACTCAGAAAAGATAAGATGACAAAAGCTGCAACAGAAAAAAAATCAAAGATTAGAACAGGTCCCTATGACTCCTTAAGAGACTATATGGATGCGATTGAAGCTCATGGCAACGTAATTCGTATAGATGAAATTGATCAAGATAACTATGAGTTGACCGGGTTAATGTACAAACTCATAGATAAACACGGTTGGCGAGGAGCTCCTGCTTTGATTGTTGATAAGGTTAAGGTCTCTGGTGAATGGATGGAAGGACCTATTATAGTTAACCAATATGGTATGGGAGCACATGAAGCCATAGCGGTTGGAGTTGATATTGAGCATTTAGAAGAGGGTCTACATATTGAAAACTATAAAAAAGCTCTGCAAAAAATGATAGACATGGGCGAAATCAAACCCTTAAAGACCAATGAGATAAAAAGAGAAGATGCTCCGAGCAAAGAGATTGTGATTGAAGGAGATGATATCAATGTACTAGATTTTCCTTTTCTACAAAGTAACCCTGCAGATAATGGAAGATTCATCAATACCGGTAATCTGGTTCTAGTCGATCCCGAGATGGGAAAAAATGTTGGCACATATAGAATGCAAATTAAAGGACCTAGAAAAATTGGCATTAACCCTGAGAGAAATCAAGACGGCTGGAAATTCTTAATGGCAAAAAGAGAAAGGGGCGAGGAAGTTGCAGAAGCAGCAGTTGTTCTAGGCACTGACCCAATCATATTTGCTATGAGTAGCTCAAAAACAGCAAGAACGGGCCAGGACGAGCTTGAAATAGCAGGAGGCTTTAAAGGTAAAGCCGTTGATGTAGTGAAATGCGAAAACAGCGAGCTACTAGTACCAGCTAATGTTGAAATGATTATTGAGGGTGAGATTCCTCTGAATGATATGGAAAAAGAAGGTCCATTTGGAGAAATGTATGGCTACATGGGCCTACCCCATGAAGAACAGTTTTACATGAATATAAAAACAATCACTCACAGGAAGAAGCCCCTTATCGTTAATCAATTCACTGGAGTAACGCGTGGGTTTGTTACCAGTCCAGGAGAAGCAGCCTCACTTAGGGGATTTAGTAAATTTATGCCTGAATTAACTGGTTTTACTATTCCAATTAATCATGTTGGATTCATATTTATTAGTATTGATAAAACAAAACCCCATCAAGCTATTGAAGTTGCAGAAAAGTTTAATTTTCTACCCATAGGTAAAATAGTCATAGTGGTTGATAAGGATGTCGATATTCATAATACGACAGAAGTCTTTAGTACAGTGGGTGCTCGCTGGCAACCGTATCCTGGAGCTAAGATTATTGAGGAAGGACCTGGTTTCTTCTTAGATCCGAGCGCTAAGACTAGAGGAAAGTCGTCTAAAATCATCATTGATGCAACCAGGCAATTACCTGAAGAAAATGGCCCATCCCCCTACCCTAAGTTAAATAGAGAACATCTAGTTGAACACGACCCTGAAATATTTGACTTAGTGAAAGAGAAATGGGGTCACCTATTATAAATAAGGAGCAGACATGACCAATGAATCAGATTTAAAACCCTTTGAGAACGGAGACATTCTTGCAGCAGCAACAATTTTAAACAACCCAGATGATGATCATGCTGGAGATGGGAGAATCATCCAATACGATAGCAATCTGAATGTTAAGGGAACACTTTGGACTAAAAACACCACACATCTGGTGCAAGGACTTAAGTTTGATAAGGCTAATAATCTTTGGGCTTTTGACAGTCAAAACTATTCAGTAATAAAAGTGGCTGCTAACGGTGAGCAAATTGAACAGATAAACTTTGGCGATCGTTCATTCTCTAATGTCTGTTTTAGTGATTCTGGACACTTATATTTAGGTGAGCATCTGGTCGGTGATGAATCAAACAACAAAGCACTAGAGGGGCCAAGGAAATTAGGTACCGTGCTGCCCTTTATGCCAGACACACAAAGATATGGTGATGGCAATCTTTATAAGTTCTCTTCTGAGGGAAATCTTCTTGAAACTTACGAGACAGAAACACACGGAGGAATGCCAGGATTTTTAGGTATCACAGCTTCGGCAATGGATGCTGATGAATCTAAAGTTGTTTATATTTCAGAATTAGGTAACAGAATATTCCAATACGATATTATCAATAAACAGCAAATGGATGACTTCATCACATATGAGCCTGATAGTGGCAATATGGTAATCGCTATAAGCTTCGCGCCTAATGGTGATTTCTATTCAATCAAAGCAAATTTCGGGTCTGGTTTTGCACTGTGCAAACACGATCTAGGAACTGGAGAAATTATGGATGAAAAGATCTTACCTGGACCAGGTTGGGCATCCTTATGCCTTTCATCTGATGGGCAACATGCCTTTCTTGGCAACTTCTTTAATGGTCAAATTGGTAAATTTTCTATCGAGTCTGGAGAAATAATAGCCAGTGCAGAAACTTCTGTAGAAAGATCTCTAGCAGGATTAGCAGAATTTAATTGAGTTAGATCCTACCAGGGGACTGGTTTACCGTTGTAATTTATATAAGCGGCAGTGTTGTCTACACTAATCGTTTCAATATTTCTAATCATATCTGAAACTGCAAGTTCAGCACTTCTCATGGGAAAAGGCATATCGCTCACAAAATCTGTATCAGTTAGTCCAGGGTTGACCATTCCTACAGCAATGCCTCTACTCTTTAGTTGAAAAGCCAGATTAACCATAACCATATTTAGTGCCGTTTTACTGGAACGATAGAAGAAAAGACGACCTCCGCCTCTCTTGAAAGCGGTTCCTATTGATCCTTCACTACTCGACACCGAAACAATTTTTTTCAATTCGCTGTTTTTGACATGAGGATAAAAAGCCTCTGCCATCTTCAACGGCCCTATCGTATTGACCGACAGGACACTTTCATAGATATCATAATCCATGTTGCCAAAAAGTTGATTACTTGAACCACCTGAGATTCCGGCGTTATTAAGAAGAAGATCAATCGGTACACTTTTAAGCTCTAAAGCAAGCTCGTCAATTCTTTCATGATCAGTAACATCGAGTTGTTGGATAGTAAGATGATCTGGATATTTCTCTTTTAAATCAATTAGTTGATCTGCTTTTCCAGGTTTTCTCGCGGTTGCTATAACATTCCAACCCATCTCTAAATACTGCCTAGTAAACTCTAGTCCGATACCTCTGTTGGCTCCTGTGATCAATGTTGTTGGAGTATAAGATGTTTCCTCGTCTGCTTTTGATTCAAAATTAAATGTAGTTCCCAGCACGAAGACTGCGAGCATTAACACACCTGTCAATGACTTATAAAGAGTTTTTATTTTCATAATTCAACCTAATATTTTCTTATTGAACTGGGATTTTATCCAACACCCAGCCTTTTTGCTTTTTCCTTTCTGGAGATGGAATTGCAAAAGCTTTTTTGCCCTGTTCATTTTGAACTGCATTTGTATCTATTTTCCAGCCCTTCTTTTCCCAACCAGAAAGAAGTTTTCTGTATTTAATACAAGGTTCATCAGCCGGGACTAAAAATTCTTTTGTATTTGAGCTCGGCGTTAGCACAGGTTCCAATTGCTCCAAAACAGTAATATCTTGCTGTGCTATAGCCATGCATCGATCAGCAATAGGCTTGTCCATATTTGGATCAAGCATCATCTTCCTCATGTTGACTAAGAATATTTTTACATGATCTTCTTCAATTGGGCACTCAAACATATACTGCCTAAATTCAGATTTCTCATTAAAGACAATATAGGTCCACATCTGATTTGGTCCTACGATACCCGAGCCGGCCATTCGTTCATCACTTGCCTCTTTTATCTGAGGACCTTCTTTTTTAGAAGCCGGCGACTTAAACGCATGCCAAAAACCAAAGCCCCATTTCTTGGGTCCAAACATATTATCAACAAACTTAAGATCACCAACTTTATAGTCATCATCTTCGCCTTCATGTCCATGAGTTGGATGAACAAATTCATTGTGAGCAGCATCCAATCCATTTTCGATTGAACGTTCAAAATTGATTTTTGCCTCGTAGTTTAGCCAATTAGCTCGCCAGTTCTCCTCATCATCTAATTCAGCAATTGGCATTATAGGCGGTCTTTTACTCTTTTCTAAATCACCTAGAAATGCAAAGACTATACCGTATTTCTCTTCAGTAGGATAAGCATCTATTCTTGTTCTTTTAGGAATCTTCGCATCCTTGCCTAATGAAGGTATTCTTTTACATTCTCCTTCACCATCAAATCGCCACCCGTGATATGGACATTGGATACAATCATCTCTGATAACACCGCCGGATAGTGATCCGCCTCTATGAATACAGGTATCACTTAATGTTTTTGGAGCGCCTTTTGAGTCTCTAAAGGTAACAAAATTCTGCCCTAACATTCTGACTCTTACCGGCTCATCTTTGAGTTCTTCACTAAGAATTACTGGATACCAAAAATTAATATACACTTTCCACTCCTTTTAAATTATATAAAAGTACAACAGACTCATATTTTAATCTAATTTCTTTAACAGTAGAATACGATATATGAATCAAAATAGATTTTTAACTGATATATTGATTAACTTATTTGAGCAATAAAAGAGGTATTGATATGGCAATGATGCAAGGAAGCAATAAACCAAAAGATGAAAGCAAACCTGCTGGCGGACCTCCATTGGATGCTATGACAGCAGAAAATCTGGCCCCACCCACTGGTATGGAAGGTCGAGAAGAAGATCTGGCTAAAGCTATGCAGATTTTGGTAAAAACAATGAAAATACAGAAACCCTATCCACATGATACAAATGATGCTTTGATAAAAGCGCATCTAAATGCAGTTCAATTTGCTAAGGATAATGACATGCTGGAAGCCTACATAGAGCATGATTTAAATACTATGAAACCGCTTCTAGAGCGCACAAAAGCTATGATCGAGGCTACTGGTGATAAAGAGCTAGCTTTGGTTATGAATTTTGAAAGAACCGGGTGTTTTTTCCAAATGTTCCTTGACTCACATGCAGAACCTGGAAAACGTACTTTTACCTTTCCGTTTAGGAAGGTTTTAAATGCTGCTAGAGGCATCGGTCAATTTGACCTCACTGAAGAAGAGGTATTTGATACTTGGTGGCGACCACGTTATCTAGGCTATGGTAAAGCAGTAGGTGTTGAGCTTAAGATCTCCGATATGGATGAAGACGGAAAAGTCATTGTTGAGATTGCATAATACATTATGAAATCAGCTCAAAAAACTTCTAATCCAAGTTATATACCCAGCAGAGAAGAAATAACTAAGGCTGCCTCCGATTTAATACCAAAATTAAGAGAGAGAGCGCAAGAAGCAGAAGACCTTCGAACAATGCCAGATGAAACTTTACAGGAAATGAAAGATGCTGGCATTCACAAAATGTTTACACCTAAACGATACGGTGGGTTTGAAATGGATTGGGGAACTCAGGTAGATGTTGCCAGAGAACTGGGTAAAGGTTGCGCATCAGCATCATGGATGTCATCCGTGGTTATGTCACATTCTTGGAACCTAGGAAGATTTCCTGCTGAAGCACAAGAAGAGTTTTGGCCCTCGTGTCCTGATGCAATTATTGCCACAGCCTTTGCTGGTGGTGGAGAGATGAAAGAAACTGAAGGCGGTTACATTCTTAATGGTTTATGGAGATTCGCTAGCGGTGTTGATCATTCTGATTGCTCAATAGTTGCAGGACAATATAAAAATGCTAATAGTAAATCAGGAACAGGCTTGGACTATAGAATGGCTCTAATAATGCCTGATCAATATGAGATTGTTGATACTTGGCATGCGGAAGGATTAAAAGGCACTGGCAGCAAAGATATAAAAGTCGTTGATGCCTTTGTCCCAGAGCACAGAACTGTAAAATCACTCGAACTGGGAGGTAAAAATCCACCTGGCTCAGAGTTACACGACAGCTACATATATCGAGTGGAAATGGGCATGTATTTTAACACTCTATTATCAGGACCAATTCTTGGGGCTACCCACGGGGTTATGCTTGAATATCTAGATCAAACCAGATCGAGGTTTGGCTCAATGTTTGGTGAAAAAGTTTCAGAACAAGCGCCCGTTCAGCAAAAAATAGGGGAATCTTATGAAGAACTGAGAACCAGTGATTTAATCATTGATAATTTGTGTAACTTTCTTCATGAGAAAGGACAAGCCGGAGAATCTATCAAAGGAGACGATAGATTAAAAATCAGAAGAGAAACTGCTATGGCAGTTCAACTGTGCATGAAATCAGGCACCCGCCTATCTAGTATGATGGGTGTTACCGCTCAAACAGGGCGTAACGCAGCCCAACGACACTTTAGAGACTTAAGAACAATGTCTACTCATGGTGCTGTGCATTGGGATAATGCAACCACCCCTACTGGCAGATATTTGTTAGGGATTGAAACGGGTGACCCTCTTATTGATAAACACAATACATTGATAGATGAATAGATTGTGTACGAAGGAACCTTAAGAACAAGATTACTCATAATAACCCTATTCCTTCTTCTTCAAACTTTACCCACCTTTGGTGAAGACTCTATAAAAGCGGAAAAGTTTGCAGAGTTGGCTCTGGAATGTGTGCATAAGGAATACCCAAATAAAATCTCCCATACTTTACAAAGTGATGAAGATGTAAAACCTCCTAGAGATCTTTATCCGTCATTCTACGGTTGTTACGATTGGCACTCATCTGTTCATGGCCATTGGTTATTAACTAGACTGGCTAGACTTTACCCCGAAAATGATCTGAGCACAGAGTCTATAGTAAAACTCAATAAAAGCCTCACTGCTGAAAATCTTATAGAGGAAACAAACTACATTAAAGGCAAAGGTCGAGCTGCGTTTGAACGTCCCTATGGTATCGCTTGGTTATTGCAATTAGCGGCTGAACTTGAAGAATGGAATAATGAATCGGCCAATCTATGGCGAGAAAATATTAAGCCGTTAGAGGAAATTCTATCCCAGCGAATTGAAGACTGGCTACCTAAGCTGACTTATCCAGTAAGAAGCGGCCAACATTCACAGACAGCTTTTGCCCTGGGTTTAATTATAGATTGGGCAAGAACTACAGGTAATGTAGATTTAGCCTTGCTTATTGAGGAACGAAGCATTGATTACTTTGCTAATGATAAGGACTGTCCTATTTCTTATGAACCGTCAGGAGCTGATTTTCTTTCCCCCTGCTTAGCAGAAGCTGATTTAATGAGAAGAGTATTGCAGCCTCAAGACTTTTCAGCATGGCTAAGCGACTTTATAAGTATCCCTATAGAGGAAAATGTGAATTGGCTAGAACCTGCAATAGTAAGCGATCCTTCAGATCCAAAGTTGGCTCATTTAGATGGTCTAAATCTCAGTCGTGCTTGGATGCTAGAGGGCATAGCAAGTGGATTGCCGCCAGATGATCCAAGAATTAGAAGCTTATTGAGAGCAGCAGAAAAACATGCTGATACGGGTCTGGCAGCAGTGACAGGGGAATACTATGAGGGAGGTCACTGGCTTGGTAGCTTTGCAACCTACCTGGTTACCCAAAGAGGTTTGTAGTTATTCAGGTTTCTTGAACTTGAGTATGAAGCGGCTTGTGCGATCTCTTATATGTTTTTCAAAAACCATATCAATTAACTCGTCTTCAGGGTTCTCAAGTATTGTTGATTCTCCATCAAAAATAAAACCTGAAGATACCACCTCTGCTATAACGAATTCTTTTTCAATCCGATGAATATCATGACAATTATCGATACCTTGACCTGTCTTGGCGTTATGGTCGAGTATTCCATAGACCCCACCAGGATTGAGTGACTCAAAAATAGCTAAATTCATTGCATCTCTGTCTGCTTTGGTCCAAACAGAGTCATGGTAGGTCATAATATTTAAGATCTTGTCGAGCTGTTCTGGAAAATTAGGGGATTCCATCTCACCTACAACAGGAATCATATTATCTTGTGGAAATTCACCAAGTCTTTTCTCAATAGGATTACCTTTCCAGCGTTCTACACTCATTGGTGAAGTATGGGCGTACATTTTCCCTCCATCTTTTAAAGCATGGGCAATGATGGAAGAAAGATAGCCTCGTCCTGAATTAATTTCACCAACTTTATCGGTTGTTTTTATGTTAAAAAAATCCAGAACTTCTCCTGGTTTTCTGTTGGCATCACGCTCACGATCTGAATCAGGCCTATTTTTATGTGCCACTGCATTTAAAATGTGTTCAGCAATCATTTTTCACTCCTTATTTTTTAGTAGAATTCTTCCAGGCAGTTCGCCACTGGGTTCTCCATTGTTTAGAACTCTGATTCCATTCACCCAGACTGAATGGATGCCTTCAGATTTCAGTGTTGAATCCGAGAAGGTTGCATTATCCTTAGTATTATCTGCATCAAACAACACCAGATCTGCAAATGCACCCGCTTTGATTACGCCTCTGTCTTTTAAACCTATGTTTGTGGCTGATAGCAGTGTCATTTTATATATAATCCTCTCAAGAGATCCTATGCCGTCTTCACCGCGATACTTAGAAATAACTCTAGGGAAAGTTCCACAACCTCTTGGATGTGAGCATACCAATTCACCGTCACTGGTTACATTACTGTAATCCCAATTAAGAAGTAGACGAATATCACTGTCCAACATCCCTTTAGCGACTACATACTCGACCGGAGATGCTGCTGAACCTAATGTATAACTCTCTTTACTCAGCTCTGAAAGCATTTGAACCTCTGTTTTTCCATTCTCTCTTGCTATCTCTGCAACAGTCTTTTGAACATACTCAGGGTGAAGAGTGTGATAGACAAAGGTTATATCCTCAGCTGAAGATAAACTGTCTAGAATAAATTTTGTTTCCACAGGATCATCAAAATTTCTCTCTGGATAAAGGGTAGCTATACTACTAGACCAGGCTTCATAGGGGTAAACATCTGTGGTTACATTGATTCCCTCTTCTCTAGCTGCATTCAAAATTGACAAAATCTCATCTGTCCGACCCCAATTAAATTTCCCATTCAATTTAAAATGATCAATATTTACTGGAATTTTTGCCTGACGACCTATTTCTATCGTTTCATCTATAGCTTCCCAATATTCTCTATCTTCACTTCTGATGTGACTTTTATATTTTCCTTGGTAACCCCCAGAAACTTTAGCTAGTTCAATGACCTCATCGGTAGAAGCAAAAATACCTGGGTCATACTCTAGTCCTGTGCTTAACCCATAAGCTCCCGATCGCATGTCTAAATCTACTAGGGATGACATCTGCTCTATTTCTTCTACACTAGCTTCTCTCCTAAAATCCTCTTCCATCACTTCTAGGCGAATACTGTTGTGAGCTGAAAAGCTAGCAACATTAATCGCAATAGGTATGGATTGAAAATATTCTGCAAACTGTCTGACAGAAAAATAGTTAGCATCTTGAAATCCTTCTGAAAAGCCGTCCATCCCTCTGACAATTGTTGTAACTCCTTGAGTAATAACTGCTGATGCTTCTGGTTCTTTATCTAGGCCAATATCATGGTGTGAATGCGTATCAATGAACCCAGGCGCTAAATCTAAACCCATGCCATCGATAATTTGATTATCAGAACCAATTCGAGGAACCTTATCGCTTTCGACAGTTAGGATCCTATCTCCCTTGATCCTTACTTGCCCTTTAAAAGGCATGGCACCGGTTCCATCATAGATCGTAACATTGGTAATCAATACAGTTGGAGGACCGTCAATAACTATCTCTTCTATAGCATCAGCTTGGGGGTTGAGTAGGATAGAGATAAGAAAAATAAAAATGGTTTTATGTATAAAACGAGTCAAGATATAACCCCTATATTGATGATATTAATTTAATATAATGCCGCTAGGATAATAATAATTTTAAATTTCATGGATAACAAAGAAAAAATTCTAGGTAAAGGCTTCAAAGCCTTAAGACCAGAAATTGAATACGCAGATGATGTTATTGCACCTCCATATGATGTGCTTAATTCAGAGGAAGCAAGGACCTTAGCTGAGGGCAAGCCGTTTAGCTTTCTTCATATCTCAAAACCTGAAATAGACCTTCCGAAAGACATTAGTGCGGATGATCCTTTGGTTTACAGAAAAGGATTAGAAAATTTAGAGTCCATGATTAAAAAAAACATTTTAGTTAGAGATGATAAAGAGTCTTTATTTGTTTATAAGATTTCGACAAAAGATCGCAGTCAAACTGGAATTGCATTTGTTGCCTCTATTGATGCATATGAAAATAATCTAATAAAAAAGCATGAGCACACTAAACCTGCTAAAAAACTAGACCGGATCAACAACATCAAAGCACTTAATGCCCAAACAGGCCCTGTCTTATTGACCTATATAGATAACACTCGATTAGACAATCTGGTAGCTGAGTATATTTCTGGTAATGAGCCAATCTATAGCGTTGTTAATAAAGAAAAGATAGAACATTCGATATGGAAAATTGATGATATGAATAGCATGAATGAAGCGATTAGCGCTATAAATGACCTAGAATCTCTTTATATAGCAGACGGTCATCATCGATCTGCTGCTGCCAGCAAGGTTAGAGAGTCAAAAATGAATGCAAATTCCCAACATACTGGTAAAGAAGATTATAATTATTTTCTTGCTGTTGCTTTCCCAAAAAGCAAAATGACAATTCTCGATTATAATCGCTTAATCAAGACCAGTAATGGGCACTCAAATAATGATCTAATTGCCATGATAGAGAAAAATTTCAAATGCACTCTTTCAGACCACCCAGTTAAACCAACTCAAGAAAAATCATATGGTCTGTATACGGCTGGGCAATGGTACTATCTTGAATTAACTGGTGACTATGATGATAAGAGTCCAGTGAATTCTCTTGATGTTAGTATTCTTCACAATCTTATTTTAGATCCAATACTTGGCATTAAAGACGAAAGAGTGGATACGAATATTGATTTTGTTGGAGGCGCGAGAGGTCTAAAAGAGCTTGAAAGAAGGGTTGATTCAAATGAAATGGCAATCGCATTTTCATTATATCCGACACCTATTGATGCTTTAATCTCAGTTGCTGATGCTGATCTTATAATGCCACCTAAATCAACATGGTTTGAGCCTAAGCTATTAGATGGACTGTTGTCGCATATTATTGATTAATTTTTTTCAATTCCCTGCTTCACGTTTTATTAAAAATTTGACACAATCAAACCTAATAAATTTTATTTAAAGGAAAAATAATGGACGCAGATGCAATAAAAGAAAAAGCAAACAGTGCAGCAGAAGGAATTACTTTCAATGACTGTGCTTGTGAAACATTAAGTCAAGTTCCAGATTTTGCTATGGATATGGCTATCAGCCATATGGTTAGCGCCGCTCAGGAACAAGGTGTAGACACAATCTGTTGCGATTTCTTAGAAGCCAATAACCCTATGGGTTAAAACTTGGTGGTGATGGGTGGAATTGAACCACCGACCTTCGCGTTATGAGTGCGACGCTCTAACCATCTGAGCTACATCACCAATAATCTTTGAATCATGGATTTTCAATCTGAAAAGCCTTTCTGTCAAGCAGAAGAGTTATTTTAAAGTAAAAGTTTAGAAATCAATATGCCAAATAGAAATTTATATATTTTAGCGCTGCTTCTTGCTGTTGGGCTTGTGATTCCTGATTCATCTGAATCTGCAGTCTTCCCAGGTGATGAATGGACAACTAGATCTGCCTCAGATCTTGATATTGATCAAGGCAAAGTAGATAGATTATTTGATCTCTCCTTTGAAGATGATGCAACTCAGGCGGTGGTCTTAATTAAAGATGGGTATTTGATTGGGGAACGCTATGCAGAAGGTTTTAACGCGGACTCATTTGGGACATCTTGGTCTATGGCAAAAAGCTTTTACGCGAGTTTAATAGGTATATCTATTGATCGAGGAGAAATTAAAAGTCTTGATGATAAGGTCAGTGATTACCTAGATTACTTCAATGATGAAAGATCAGACATCACAATAAGAGATATCCTCAATATGGCATCTGGATTGCAATTCCCAGAGCATGAACATGAACTTATGTTTTTTAAGAAAGATCATTTGGCTTATGCAAAAGATATAGGGGTAGAAAAAAAACCTAATACGCTCTTTGAGTATAATAATGTTAATTCAATGTTACTGGGTGATATTTTACTTGTAGCAACAGGAAAGAAAGCGGATGAGCTGCTTAATGAAAGAATTTTAAAACCTATTGGAGCTGAGAATTCAACACTATGGAGGGATAGCTCAGATAATGTTCTAACCTATTGCTGCATTGATATGTCAGCAAGAGATTATTCAAGATTTGGCCTACTCTTTTCCAGAAATGGTAAATGGGAAGAGGATCAAATAATCTCATCCGATTATGTAAATGAAACTTTCACGCCTTATTGGGAATTCACACCAGAAAGATTTACTGATCTGAACCGTGGTTATTCACTTCATTGGTGGTTTTCAAAAAATGATGATGAAGGACAAATTTTTAATGCCAGTGGAAAATTTGGTCAATACATCTTTGTTGATCGAAAAAATGATGTGATCTTTACAAGAATAACGAAATATTTTCCAACCCCTGGCTCCAAACAAGACTGGGGGATCCTAGAAAGATTCAATGTTAAAGATATTGAAAGATTTCTAAAAATCTCTCGTTTCCTCGAAACAATAGGACTTTTGGATATGGAAGATGATATCAAGACACCAAACACAAGGTCTGAGGGTGAGTCTGAGGAATTTTATGGCAACTATCCTGAAATCATAGATGCGATGGCTGATCTGAGCAGAAATTAAAATTTTATCAGTGAAAACTTTTTTGATTAAACATTAAATTTAAAGTGCACAACGTCGCCCTCTTGCACTAAATATTCTTTGCCTTCCAGCCGTAACTTACCTGCAGATTTTGCGGCCTGCTCACCGCCCTGCTCAATATAATCCTCAAAGCTTATAACCTCTGCTTTAATAAATCCCCTTTCAAAATCTGTGTGTATTACTCCAGCTGCTTTTGGAGCCTTTGAATTTCTTTTGACAGACCAGGACCTTACTTCCTTAGGGCCTGCTGTGAAAAAGGTTTGGAGATCAAGTAATGTGTAAGATGATCTGATTAATTTATTGATGGCTGGCTCATTTAGCTGAAGTTCTTTCAAAAAATCTTCCTTCTCAGTAGCATCTAATATAGATATCTCAGCTTCTAGTGAAACGCAAAGAGAAACCATCACTGTGTCTTGAGTTTCATCCACATACTCCTGTAATTGCTGAATATGTTTATTAACATTAACTATCGAAGACTCATCAATATTTGCTACGTACAACATAGGCTTTGCCGTAAGCAGGCATAATTCTTTCATCAACTGTTTTTCATCCTTAGCCACTGAAAATGACCTGGCTGGATGATTTGAGCTTAAATGATCCATTAGTTTAGTTAAAAAAGCTTTTTTTGCTAATTGCTCCTTATCACCCGTCTTAGATTGCTTTTCTGCTCTTAAAAGACGTTTTTCCAATGTTTGGATGTCAGCCAATAGTAATTCAGTGTTGATAATCTCAAGATCTTCTAATGGGTTAATCTCATCAGAGACATGCATGATATTTCTATCCTCAAAACAACGAACGACATGAATAATGGCATCTGTTTCTCGAATGTTTGCTAAAAATTTATTACCCAGTCCTTCGCCCTCTGAGGCACCTTTAACCAGTCCTGCTATATCAACAAACTCAATAACACTAGGTATAACCTCTTCTGGATTAGCTATTGCTGCTAATTGACCCAACCTTTGATCGGGAACAATGACAATACCAACATTTGGCTCAATGGTACAAAAAGGGTAGTTCTCAGCTTCTGCTGATCCTTCTGATAAGAGGTTAAATAGTGTCGATTTCCCCACATTTGGAAGTCCAACTATGCCGCATCGAATACCCATTGTTATAAATTATTTTTGATCTGCTTATAAGCCAACTCGGCACCTAAACCTAGAGCTCTTATCTTGCTTCTGGCAACATTTACAGAAATCGGAGCCATGCCACAATTACTGCAGGCAATTAATCTTTCAGAATCCATATGTTTAAGCGCTTCTATGATATTGTCTTTGACCTCATCTGCTGTTTCTATATGATCATTCACCACTCCGATCACTCCAACCATGATTTCTTTATCCGGAAGTAGTCGCATGAGTTCTGGTGGAACATTTGAACCAGCAAATTCTAATGAGATCTGGTCAATGCTACTTTTATTGATTTCTGGGAAGAGCGATTCGTATTCTTTCCATTGCTCTCCCAATGTTTTTTTCCAACTAAGATTTTCCTCTATTCCATAGCCATAACAAATATGAACAGCAGTCTTGCAATCAAGATTAGCTGCAGCTATTTCCAATGCCTCCATACCCCAGTCAATGGATTCAGTGGTGAACGAGTTAAATGCTGGTTCATCAAATTGAATGATATCAATCCCAGCTTTCGCTAGTTCACTGGCTTCATCATTTAGAAGCTGTGCAAAATGCATAGCCATATCTTGTGATGAGTTGTAATAATCGTTGGCAATTGTATCGGAGATCGTAAGTGGCCCGGGGAGAGTAAATTTAGTCGTACTTTCTGTATTTTCTCTTAAAAAACTAGCTTCTTTAAGATGCACAGAGCCCTGTCTTTCAACTTCATGTGTGACGGTTGGGACTTCTACTGTGTATCGATCATTTCTAATACCCATTTGGGTTTTTTTATCCCAATCTATACCGATAATCTTTTCCAGGAAGCCATGAACAAAATGTATACGAAATTGCTCGCCTTCAGAAACAATCTCCAAGCCTGCATTTTCCTGCTCCTCAATCCAAAGCTTGGCTGATTTTTTTTGCTTATCCCAAAGCTCATCACCTGAGGCCTTCCATTGAGGCCATAAAGTTTCTGTCTCGGCAAGCCAATCATATTTTGGCAAGCTTCCAGCAGTGGTTGCCTTAAATTTTTTTTCCATTTTACTGATTAAAATGATTCATGGCCTCATCAAGACCACGATCTAATATTATTTCAATGCTTTCCATCGCATCGAGTTTTGAAGCCTCTATTTTGTCTTTATCCTTTTGTGAAGGGTTCTTAAGCACATAGTCAATGACCTCTCCTTTTGATGGATGACCTATACCAATTCTGATTCTTGTAAAATCTGAGCTTCCACAGCATTTGATGATATCTCTTAAGCCGTTGTGACCAGCATGCCCTCCTCCAAACTTCAGTTGCAGATTACCTGGCTCTATATCCAAATCATCATGAATTACACAAATATCTTCGGGTTTTAGTTTATAGAATTTTATTAACTGATTAACTGAATGGCCGCTCTCATTCATAAATTTAGAAGGCTTAAAGAGAATAATTTCTTGATCTCTTAGATTTGTCTTAATGAACACACCAGAAACTTTCGCATGTTTCTTGAAATCAATTAACTCATATTTATCTGAGAGCTTATCTAAAACTTGATAGCCAAGATTATGTCTGTTTCTAGTGTAACGTTTACCCGGATTTCCCAACCCAATAAAGACTCTGGGCATAAGTTTTTGAGGTCGCATAAGAATACTATACTATTGCTATTCTTTATTTTCCTCGCTATCTCCTTCAGCGGTCTCCTCTCCTGCTCCCTCAGCTCCTTCTTCAGCAGCTCCTTCAGCTCCTTCTTCAAGCCCTTCTTCATCAACTTCTGGCTCTATCTCTTCTTCTGCAATTCTAAGAAGTCTAACAGCAACAATTGGCTCATTAGCAGGTTCATCTTGAGTCAGCAGAGGTATTTCAACACCTTCAGGTAGAACGATATCTTCCAAATAAAGCATATCATCTAATTTTAGATCTATTACATCCACTTCAAGTTTTTCTGGAAGGTCCTTAGGCAGACAACTAACCTCTACCTCATTCATTAAAGGTGTTACTGTTCCGCCCTCAAGTTTTACACCTTCAGCCATATCTTCATTTAAGAACTGGAGTGGTATAGAAACTCGGATTACCTGATCAGATTTAACACGTTGGAGATCGAGATGAATTATTTGTCGTTTAGAAGGATGCACTTGAACATTTTTTATAAGAACAGATTCTTCCTTATCATCAATCTTTATATTCAAAATACTATTAAGAAAACTTTCATTAGCTAACTTTCTGAGAAGTTGATTATGGTCAATCGCTAAGTTCAGCGTCTCTTTTTCAGCGCCATAAATCACTGCAGGCACCATACCATCATGCCTCATTCGCCTTGAGTGAGAGGTTCCAGATTTGTCTCTTGATTCAGCAATTAAATCTATATCATTAGCCATAATTTTCTCTTTGTAGAAACTATATTATCTTTAAAATGGTGGGAAATAATAACCGATGTTGTAGAGTGTGGCTAGTGAAAAATGCTTCTGTATATTGGTCTAATCAGCATAGAGTGAACTTACAGACTCGTCATCAACCATTCTCTGGATCGTTTCACCCAATAACTCTGCTATGGATAACTGTCTAATTTTACCAATTGCCTGAGCTTCCTCTGATAGAGGTATGGTGTCTGTAACGACAACCTCATCTAGATCTGACTCTTTAATTCTTTCAATCGCAGGGCCAGATAAGACCGGGTGAGCTGCATAGGCTACAGTTTTTTTAGCGCCGTTCTCCTTGAGAGCTGAAGATGCATTACATAATGTTCCTGCTGTGTCGACCATATCATCAAATAAGATCGCCGTTTTACCCTCCACATCTCCAATAATATTCATCACTTCGGATTTATTAGCTGCCTCTCTTCTCTTATCAATAATAGCTAGGCCTGCGTTATCAAGGCGTCTTGCTATAGCCCTCGCACGCAAAACTCCGCCAACATCTGGTGATACCATGACTGGCTCATCATACCTCTGTCTCCATATATCGCTTAGGAGCACTTGAGATGAATAGATATTATCCACAGGAATTGAGAAAAAGCCTTCTATCTGATCCGCATGAAGATCAACAGTAATTAATCTTTGTATGCCTGAAGTTTCTATTAAGTCAGCTACAAGTTTTGCCGATACAGGCCCTCGTGTATTTCTTGGTCTCCTATCTTGTCTTGAATAACCAAAATAAGGCACCACTGCTGAAATAGATTTTGCTGATGCTCTTTTACAGGCATCAGCCATCAATAAAAGTTGCATCAGATGCTCATTGGCCGGCTCATAAGTGGATTGCATGAGAAAAATATCCATCCCTCTGATGTTTTCTGAAATTTCTATGCTGGTCTCTGAATCACTGAACTGCCCTACTTGAATCCAGCCAAGAGGTTGATTGAGATAACGGCCTATTAAATTACCCAGTGAGCTAGAAGCAGGGCCAGCAAATAAAATTATTTTATCCCTATTCATTTTCAGTATTTACTTATTTTAGCTTTATTAATCATATATATCCTGGCTGGGGTGGCAGGATTTGAACCTGCGCATCACGGGATCAAAACCCGTTGCCTTACCGCTTGGCTACACCCCATTATAAAAACTTTAATTACAATCAAGTCATTCTGAGGTTGCTTGATTATGCTGTCAAGCATCGGCTTTGTATTATTCATATTTTTTCAAACAATTTTAAGGAAAAAGTTATTTCGTAGAACTCGTTTGAAATTATAACTTTCTTTGGTATGGCTAAACTCTCAAAATCCATGTAAGCCTCATAATCAATCCTGTGGTTGGGAATTAGAATTGATTCAAGCCTACCGTATTGATTAAAAATCAGGTCCTTTGTTGGCAAAAATGAAACTCTAGCTAATAACAATGAGGGTAAATCGAAGTTTAGTGATTCTATTATTTTTAGCTCTTTGCTTGATAGGCTTAAATTTGAAGCTTCAAACAAATCTGGCAAATAATTAGACTTTGATGAAATGATAGTTCTACCAAAAAAATCCGTTAACAAAATATAGTTTGCACTATCTTCACTAACTATCTTGTAATTACCTAGAAAATTTTCCTCTTTACTTTTTAAAGAAACAGCTCCACTCATAGAGTAGGTTTGAATATTTTGAACTTCTCTTTGATTATTTTCCCAGTTAAATCCTTGATTTTTAAGCTGAACATTAGTGCAGCTCATTAGAAATAACGTCATTAAAAAAACGATCAACATCCACAAATAACGACTCTTTATATGTCTTTTGAGTATAAAATACTCATAGGAATATTTTTTTACGCTTATGAAAGATTCAATCATAAATAAACTAAAGATTATTAAAGAACAATACCATTCTATTGGAAAACAACTGTCAGATGAAGCGACGCAAAAGAATAATAAGCTGATGGTGGAACTTTCCAAGGAACTCTCACGAATCGAGCCTGTGGTTAAACTATTTGAGGAATATTTAACCTTATTGAATGAGAAAGACAATGCTGCAGATCTCATAGATGAGAAAGATGGTGAACTGCAAGCGCTTGCCAGAGAAGAGATAGAGCTTATAAATAAACATCTGCTTGAGATAGAGGAACAAATCATCCCCCTTTTGCTTACTGATGACCCTAGAGACAACAGTGATATTTACCTGGAAATAAGAGCAGGCACAGGAGGCCAGGAAGCAGCTATATTTGCAGGTGATATCTTCAGAATGTATGCCAGGTTTTGTGAAGAACAGAAGTGGTCTGTTGAGATATTGAATCAGAATGAAAGTGGGCAAGGAGGATACAAAGAAATTATTGCTCGTGTTTTAGGTAAAGGAGTATTTTCAAAGCTTAAATTTGAATCTGGCACTCATCGAGTTCAAAGGATACCGAAAACTGAATCACAAGGAAGAATTCATACCTCTGCTTGTACTGTAGCAATCATTCCTGAAGTAGATGAAGTGGATGAAATTGAAATTAACACAAATGATCTAAGAGTTGATACCTATAGAGCATCCGGTGCTGGAGGACAGCATGTAAATAAAACAGATTCTGCAGTCCGTCTAACACATATCCCCACTGGAACTGTGGCAGAGTGCCAAGACAATAGATCCCAACACAAGAATAAAGCTAAGGCAATGAGCCTCCTTAAAGCCAGAATCTATGATATGGAACAAAAAAAGATTGCTGATCAACAAGCCGAAGAGAGAAAAATGATGGTTGGAAGCGGTGATAGATCTGAAAGAATAAGAACATATAATTTTCCTCAAGGTAGAGTTACTGATCACCGAATAGGGCTAACTCTATATAATCTTGCAGAAGTTATGGAAGGAGATCTTATGAATCTTATAGAGTCTTTAGCTCAAGAAAATGCAGCTAAACAAATGTCTCAACTAGATGAATAATCAATCAGTAAGAAAAGAATATTATAGTAATGACATCATAGATGAAGCCGCTCATTATTTATCAACTATTACTGATAGCCCAAAACTAGAATCAGAAATTTTATTAGCAGATATTCTAAAAACAGATAGGCTAGATTTCTACAAAAGAAATCTCTCTATTGATCATCTTTCTTATAAAAAATACCGAAGTTTGTTATCAGAAAGACAGAAAGGTAAACCCTTGGCGTATCTTACAGGTAAGAAAGAGTTTTGGTCATTATCTCTAGAAGTCAATGAAGCTGTATTAATCCCAAGACCAGAAACAGAATTGCTAGTGGAGAAATGCCTTTCGTTTATACAAAAAATTAACAACCCTAATGTTCTAGAGTTGGGTACAGGTTCAGGAGCAATATCAATTGCATTAGCCAAAGAAAGTCCTTTAATTAGATTTACAGCTATTGATATTTCTACTAAAGCTTTAGAGATAGCGAAAAAGAATGCAGTCGACAATCATGTAAATAATATTCTTTTCAATATATCCGATTGGTTTAGTGAAATTAATGAGAAGTTTAATATTATCGTTAGTAATCCGCCTTACGTTGATAAAGATAAATTAACAAAAGATGAACTAGATAATCTATATTTTGAACCTGATATTGCACTATATTCAAAGGATTCTGGGCAATCCGCAATTAATCATATTATTAGAAACAGCCATGGATATTTAAGAAAGAATGGATTACTTCTCTTAGAGCATGCCTATAATCAAAAAGATTTCTGTCAAAATGAATTAAAACTGAATGATTATGCTGACATCAAAACATATGATGACCTAAATCATCTCCCCAGAGTAACAATAGGAAAAAAGATCTAGAGATGCCTGAGAGTATAAGATACATAAGTCACCATAATCTTGAAGGTTTTGGCAAGGATGGACAGAAAAAACTATCCAATAGCTCTATCCTAATAATTGGAGTTGGTGGCCTTGGTTCAGCTACAAGTCTTTATCTGGCTGTATCAGGAATAAGGAAATTAACTTTGGTTGACTTTGATTCTGTCGATGAATCTAACCTTTCAAGACAAATACTATTTCAAGAAAAAGATATAGGAATGAATAAAGCCATAGTTGCCAAAGGAAAACTTAAAACTTTCAATCAGGATATCCTTATTGATGCAATTGAAAAAAGACTCGATGAAGATGAACTAAGAGAATTCATTAATGATTCTAATCTAGTTATTGATGCTACAGACAACCTTGAATCAAGGTTAATGATAAATCAAATTACTTATGAACAAAGAAAACCTCTTTGCATTGGGGCTGCAATCCGTTATGAAGGCCACCTAATTACTATATTAAATAAAGATAAAGATGAAAGTTGTCTAAATTGCCTCTATACCGTAGGTGATGAAAGTCTTTTGGACTGTGATGGAATAGGAGTACTTTCTCCTGTTGTTGGAATTATGGGTTCAATGATGGCTATGGAGTGTATAAAAACAATATCAGGACTAAATAAAGGTCAAAAAAATATCGTTTCGGTCTTTGACTTTAAAAATAATATCTATAACAAAATTAATCTTGAAAAACGTGTCAATTGTGATGTATGTTCTTAGATCTCCTTAGATAATACATCTATATTCGTCGATCTCCTTAATATGAATTAACTTATTTTGATAATTCTTGTTTCATTAAATCATTAACCAGCTTAGGATTTGCTTTGCCTTTGGTCTTTTGCATAACTTTGCCAATTAAGAAACCAAGTACCTGCTCTTTACCTGATAAATATTGATTCTTTTGCTCCTGATGTTCATTTATTACTTCTAAAACTACAGACTTAATCTGATCTTCATCAGTAATTTGTTGCAACCCTTGATCTTCTATAAGATCGTCAACGCTGAAATTGCCATCTTTGAGTTGATTGAGAATATCTTTAGCGATTTTTGAGGATATTGTTCCATCATCAAGTCTCTCTATTAATTGTGCAAGAGACTGGGGTGTAATATCTAGATCATTTATCTGAATATTCGCTTTATTGGTAATTGCCATAATCTCTGTGAGTAAAAAATTTGCCAATAGTTGTGGATTCCTATTGTAGGTTTCAAGTGATTCTTCAAAGTAGTCAATGAGATCTATATTTCTCGTTATCTCATAAGCATCCTCTTCCTTTATAGAAAGTTGGTTAGTATATCGCTCTAATTTCTCCTCAAGTTTCTCAGGGAGTGAGGAGGTAATTGTTTCTATCAAACTTGAGTCTATGCTTATTGGAAGCAAATCTGGATCGGGGAAATACCTATAATCGTTTGCCTCTTCTTTACTTCTCATGGATCTGGTTTCATCACGATCTGCATCATAAAGGCGTGTTTCTTGAATCACTTCCTTACCCTCTTCTAGAAGCTCTTTCTGTCTCTCAATCTCATAATTAATGGCATTCTCAATAAACCTAAATGAGTTTATATTTTTTATTTCTGCCCTAGTGCCTAGTTTTTTTTCACCATCAGGTCTTAATGAAACATTAGCATCACATCTAAATGATCCTTCCTGCATATTGCCATCTGATATCTTGAGATAACGAACCAACTGATGCATTTTTTGCATATAAAGAGACGCTTCTTTAGCTGAACTAAGCTCTGGTTCTGAAACTATTTCAAGAAGCGGTGTCCCTGCTCGATTAAGATCAATTGCCGTTTCGTTATCAAACATATCATGTATAGATTTGCCTGCATCTTCTTCTAAATGTGCTCGAGTGACACCAATTCTTTTATCTGTCCCATCATCTAGCCTGATCGTCAATGATCCCTCTGAAACTATTGGTAGCTCATATTGACTAATTTGATATCCCTTAGGTAAATCAGGATAGAAATAGTTTTTTCTGGCAAAAATAGATCTTTCAGCAATGCTAGCTTCTATAGCCAAACCGAACTTTATTGCCATCATAACAGCTTCTTTGTTCAAGACAGGTAATACGCCTGGATAGCCCAAATCCACTAGTGATGTATTTGTATTTTGCTCACTGCCATAAACTGCTGATGCACCAGAAAATATTTTACTCTTAGTAGATAACTGAACATGGATCTCAAGACCAATTACTGTCTCCCAATTCATTTCTTAACCTCATTAATCATTTCGGGTTGTTGAAGATGCCAATCAGTTTCTAATTGATACTTATGAGTAAAATTTAAGAGTTGATGTTCCTGAAAATGTGGTGAGATTATCTGCATTCCAAATGGAAGATTATCAGCAAATCCAATAGGGTGTGATATTGCAGGTAGTCCAGACAAATTTGAGGAAATGGTATAGATATCATTCATATACATACTTACAGGATCGTCTATTTTTTCACCAAGTTTGAATGCTGAAGTTTGTGTAGTAGGACCCATAATGGCATCGACGTCATTAAAAGCTTCCAAGAAGTCGTTATTGATTAATTGCCTGACTTTTTGTGCCTTAAGATAATAAGCATCATAATAGCCAGCTGAAAGAACGTATGTGCCAGTAATAATTCTTCTCTTAACTTCTTGGCCAAACCCTTCTTGTCTATTTGATTTATAGAATTCATCTAAATTATCAGTTCTATCAGAACGATGGCCAAATCTAATACCATCATATCTTGCTAGATTTGATGAGCATTCAGCTGGAGCTACCACATAATATGTCGGTACCGAATACTTAATATTTGGCAAGCTAATCTCTTTGAAGCTTACACCCATATTCTCATAGACTTTTATACACTCGGAAATCAGATCTTGATACTTAGCCTCTAGACTTCCATCAAAGAATTCTTTTGGCAATCCCACAGTTTTACCAGAGAGATTGTCATTGATAAATTTAGAATATTTCGGAACTTCCTCCGGTGATGAGGTTGAGTCATTTGGATCAAAGCCTGCCATTAATTCTAGGAAAATTGCTGCATCCTCAGCAGTGATCGATAAGAGACCTGCTTGATCAAGACTTGAGGCAAAAGCAATCATGCCATATCTAGAGCATCTTCCATAGGTCGGCTTTAACCCAGTTATTCCTGTAAATGCAGCAGGCTGTCTAATAGACCCTCCAGTGTCTGTACCTAAAGCAATAGGAGCTATCCCTGCAGAAACTGCAGCAGCTGATCCGCCTGATGAGCCCCCAGGAGTTCTTAAAATATCCCATGGGTTCTTAACCTCACCAAAGAAACTAGTCTCATTAGATGAACCCATTGCAAACTCATCCATGTTTGTCTTGCCTAAAAGATTAACGCCACTATCTTTCAATTTCTTAACAACGGTAGCATCGTATGGAGGGATAAAGTCCTCCAACATTTTTGAGCCACAGGTAGTTTGAATTCCGTCAGTACAGAAAATATCTTTAACAGCATAAGGTATGCCTGCTAAAGGCATCTTATCATTTGACTGGTTAGTTTCAGAATCTAAGGCGCTACTTATTGTGTCAGTGATATAAGCATTGATGGTAGGATTAATTTCATCAATCCTGCTTTGATAAATTTGATTAATCTCCTCAAAGCTAGCTTCTCCTGAGCTAATCATTTCTTGTAATTGCTTTACGGTGTAGCGCTGCACTTTACTCAATCACTTTGGGCACTTTATAAAAACCGCTTTCTGTGTGCTCTGTATTTTTTTGGTATTCGTCTCTTCGATCAGTTTCTAAAACTTCATCCGCTCTTAATCGTTGTGTCATGTCTAGTGGGTGAGCCATGGGGATTATATCTTCAGCTTCCACTTCCTGAAGTTCTTCAATCATTTTTAGAATAGATTGCATTTGCTCTAGAAAGACAGCTTTTTCATCTTCTTCCAATTTAAGCTTTGAAAGATTACAAAGGTGCTCTATGTCTGACTTATTGATACTCATAACTAAGGACTAAAAA
>ERZ724561.35-NODE-35-length-25304-cov-2.491242_pt1 | contig 25304 bp, 23 predicted proteins | sample MGYA00375855_ERZ724561 | MGnify/ENA primary metagenome ERZ724561 (study PRJEB28725, sample SAMN03264854) | marine sediment metagenome | biome: marine pelagic biome; feature: marine oligotrophic desert; material: ocean water | place: Pacific Ocean:North Pacific... | reverse complement strand
CACCAAGGATCAATTGAAACTGCTAAACAGAGGGTGTCGGATTCAGGGGTTGGAGACAGGATTGGGTTTGAGGTGGCGCCTGCCAATAATTACAAAACAAAAGATTTGGATCTAGTTTGTTTCATGGATTGCCTCCATGACATGGGTGATCCTGATGGGGCAGCTTTACAGGCGAAAAAGTCTCTGAATCCCGGTGGATCCGTTTTGATCGTAGAACCTTTTGCGAATGACAATACTGAAGATAATTTTGGTCCTTTGGGGAGGCTTTTTTATGGTGCCTCCACATTTGCTTGTACCGCCAATGGAGTTGCCCAAGGAGGCGGGAGTAGAGTTTTAGGTGCCCAGGCAGGAGAGAGCAGAATAGGGGAGGTTTTCCAAAAGGCTGGATTTTCCTCGTTTCACAGGGCGGCGGAAACTCCTTTCAATATTGTTTATCAAGCTAAGATATAGCCCTGGTACAACGCAGATTAGACAAATTTACGTGACATTTGTGTCAAATAAATAATCAAATCAAACGTATTAAACCTTCATTTGACGTCCAGTATATTTGCGGCCTATTTGAGCAGCTTCTTCACTTTGACCGGCTATTACCCTGGCGCCTGTATCGATAATCTCGGTAATGTTCCCAGGGTTGGCAGACTCTAAAAATTTAATGCCATTTTTGTCACAGGCTTTTTTTACCCTTGCGGATGCTTCCTTGATTCTTGGGTCGGGAGGAGATCCTGGAACTCTTTTAATCTTCATTGACATAGACATATCACCAGGACCCATTTCTGCAAATCCGATACCTGGAACACTTAAAATTTGTTCGCAGCTGTTTAGTCCTGCTAGCGTTTCGATTTTCAGGCCCAGTAGAATTTCTCCGTTTGGATTTAGAGGCCAGGGATCGGCTTTGGACCTGTAATCATTGTCATCTGAAAGCCCCCATTTTTCTTTGGCTTTAAATTCGGAGCCTACCCCTCTAGTCCCATCTTTTAGCCCAAACCCGACTCCAATTTCGTTGATCTTGTATCGGCATGATTCCACAAATGCAGCCACCGCATCAGGGGTCGTGGCTTCACATAACAATATCCCGTGGACTCCTCTCGCCAAAATTTGTCGGATTTGCCAGGCGTTATATCTTATTATGTCGGCGCTTTCTCCTTGAACGGGGAGTTCAACAATAACTGTGGGGGTTACGTGTCCGGAAGGTGTGGGACCACCGTCCACCAGTCCATCCATGTAGGCTTCCAATCCTCCCATATCGAAGGCACCATGTTCCATGCCTATATTTATATAGTCGGCCCATATTGATGCATCTTTTTTACCCTGCTCATAGGTTAGATAGTCGCGGTCAAACGAATGTAGTCCCGTGTAATAAACAGGCTGATCGTCCTCAAATAATTCAATGACTCTGTTTATTCTCTTGGTCATGCACAACCCTCCATATCTATTTCTAATCCAATGTACAACGGTTTACTTACACTGCAAAACCGAGCACGGATTGTATCAAATCCAAGTCATTATGCAGCAACTAAATGGATATAGAATTCTTTTATATGGAACAGAGACCTTGGAATTAAGCTATATTTTCCGAGATAAAATTCTTGATCATTTCGATGGCCTGGTGGGATTCAGGAAGGGGCTCTCGAGCGAAGTTATGATGCATTCCCTCAAACATACGCAGTTCGATGTTGCCACCAGCATCTGAATAAGTAAGAGCATATTTTTCAGGTATTGCATTTGGGACAGCAGCATCGGCGGCTCCATGAATTAATAAGGTTGACGGTAAGGATTCATGTTCCCCTCTCTCAAGAACTAATTGTGGGTTCCCCTCCCTCATTGTTTCCTCGTCGTGAAAATATCCAAGGGATCCCTCTATGAGATTTGTGCGGCCTATTTTTTTAGCGTATAGGTAGCGGGCATGAGAGTCTAAAACAGCGGACGAGCCAATGGAATAAACGACGGAAGCGTCATATTCTGAATCCAAAGAATGATGTGAATAAATTGGATCGTTTGGTTTCAGAACATTAAGCATGAGTGTGTGGCCTCCACTTGATAGGCCTAGAGCTCCTAACGTGGTCGGGTCACCTCCATAATTTCCACAGGCCGATTTCCACCAGCGTAGTGCATAGTTGACGTCCTGCACCTGCGCCGGATACGGATCTTCTGGTGCGATTCTAAAATCGACTGCGGCCACTAAAATCCCGCTGGCCGCAAGTGACTTATCCATGTATTCCCCATCGAATCTCGAACCTCCCTGCCATGCTCCTCCATGTACGTCCAAAAGAATCGGAAATAAGGAAGAGGTTTCATCCCGCTTGGGAATCGGGGAATAAATAGTGGCTTGGTACTTCTGCCCAGTTTCCGGAATAACGAGGTACTCAATCTCTGTTTTCTTAATGTCATATATAGCATCACACTGATAATTAACCATGTATCTAATTCCTTATTTTTGGTTCCAATGGGACTTCTTTCTCAGAATCGTAGCTTTATTTCAAGGAGCCTAGACCTTTGTCAGGGTAAAGTTTTTGTGCCCTTAATAAAAGGTCTGGGGACCTGGGATTTATCGGTTTTAGACTGTATCACTGGTAATATGGCGTGATCAGGAATATTTAGTGGAAGTAAATACTTAGGGGGATACGTGCATAAATCAAAGGCTGTAATTGCGAGAGATAAGGGAAAAACGGTCGAAGTGATTGAGATTGCGGTTCCTGAACCAGGGCCCAATGAAGTATTAGTCACTATTAAATCCTGTGGTGTATGCCACACAGATCTGCACTATCGCGAAGGTGCGATTAATGATGATTTTCCTTTCCTTCTAGGGCATGAAGCGTCTGGTTATATAAAGGAAGTGGGAGAGGCTGTGACGAACGTCTCTGTAGGAGATTTCGTGATTATTGCCTGGAGATCCCCCTGTGGACTCTGTAGATCATGCGTTAAAGGTAAACCATGGTATTGCTTTGATAGCAGGAATGCTGTTCAAGATATGTCATTAGCTGATGGAACTATTCTTTCACCTGCGTTGGGTATCGGGGCTTTCTCAGAGTTAACGTTAGTTGACGCAGGACAGGCTATTAAGGTGAACCCTTCGGTTAATCCCAATACGGCTTCTCTCCTAGGTTGTGGTGTGATGGCCGGGCTTGGCGCCGCTATAAATACGGGTTCCGTTGCGATGGGAGATTCTGTTGCTGTTTTTGGATGTGGCGGTGTTGGGAACGCAGCGATAGTTGGTTCCAAGTTGGCAGGAGCCCAAGATGTAATTGCTGTGGATATAGATGACAAAAAATTAGAGTGGGCCAAGGAATTTGGAGCGACCCACACCGTGAATAGCCTAAATAACGATCCAGTGGACTTCATTCGAAGCGTTACTGATGGGAATGGAGCAGACGTAACTATTGAAGCGGTTGGAAACCCAAAGACATATGAACAGGCGTTTTATGCCAGAGATCATGCTGGGGTATTGGTTCTAGTTGGAGTACCCGATCCAGCCATGAATATCAATCTTCCCCTTATAGAGATTTTTGGGCGAGGAGGATCCTTAAAGTCTTCCTGGTATGGTGACTGCCTACCTTCCAGAGATTTTCCTAAATACATTGACCTTCACTTGGATGGAAGAATAAATTTAGATAAATTTGTTACGGAGACAATATCGTTATCTGAAGTGGAGAGTGCCTTTCATAAGATGGAGACAGGAGAAGTCCTAAGGTCGGTCGTTGTTTTTGAATGATCTAAATAATCGCATTGGTAATTCGAAAATCGAAGGAACCAAATTAAGGAGTTGACATGGTAATAACCATTCGGAGCAGAGAGATGGTTTCAGGTTCTGTTGCGACCCTCATGAAAACAATCGATGATGGGTTTATGCCCATTATTAGTAATCAGCCAGGATATATAGCTTATTACGTTATTGATGCTGGTGACGGCTTGGTGACAGCAGTAAGTATATTTGAGGATGAAAAGACAAGCGATACCTCTAATGAACTAGCCCAACGATGGATATCCGAGCACTTAGGAGATGTGGTGCCTGGGAAGGCGCAAGTAATTTCTGGAACAGTGATGGTCCCAGCTCAAAATTAACGGAAGAGGTGAATGATTATGACCCGACTGAAATATCCGCTTGCTGTACCAGTAAAGGCCGGCCTACAGAATATAAACGAATATGACCTTAGATCTGAGACTTCACTTCGAGATAATGTGAACGACTTTCGGGAATATGCTGATGTTCTTTATAGTGCTCACGCTCCTACCACGATAGGAGACGAACGATTGAATATTGCCGCCACAGATAGTGATTTCAGAAACGAATGTATTTTGGTTTTTAAAGATTATATTGATCGCTGTGCTGACTTTCCGCATATCCGGCAACTAAACATGCATTATGGTCTTAAGAACTGGGTTTCTGAAACGCAACCTCGTGGGCAAAAGGGGGATTATGAAACGCACGTTGAATCAATAAGAACCCTATCTGATTACGCTCGTAAGTCGGGCATAGAAATAGTGTTGGAGAATTTGATTTGCTATTGGAAAGTCAACGATATTGCGGACGATACAGACTGGGATCAGGTGGACTGGCGTAACACGAAAGAGGCATTCGGAATGGACCCGAAAGAGTGGATCCAGATGTGTTTGGATGTTGATAGAGATAATGTTCACCTCTGCCTAGATACGAGTCATGTATCGACCTATGCACATAGATTTCAAGAGCATGAACGGGCGGAGAGGATTCAGGCTTTTCTCGACCGTCCCGACCTCATCACACACGTACACTGGAGTGATAATTATCTTTATGACGTTAGGGGTAGAAATGATTCCCATCTGTCCGTAGGTAAAGGTTCAATACCGACAGATTTTCATCGGGAAATTAAGGGTTTAGAAGCGACTATTCTCTTGGAGCATTTTTACACAAAAGAGGAATTGCATGAAGAACTTCAGTATATTGAAAATTTGTAATTAAGTGCCTGCTTACATTGATCAGTTCATGATTAGGTCAGTGATGAACTCCAAATATAAGTCGACGTTTTAGCCAATGGCATCAGGCAGCAGACTAAGATTACCTCCGTTTCCGATAACAATTACGAGTCTTTCGGTGGCGGCCGCGCTGCTAGGAGACGCGATGTTATATGTCGTTATGCCGTCAAGGCCAGAGCTCTGGCATATAAGTATATTTCAAGTAGGGATATTATTATCCGTCAATCGATTGGTTAGACTTTTTACCAACCCAGCGAGTTCCTACATAGTTGCTCGCTTCGGCGTTTATCAACCGTTCCAGTGGTCTTTGTTAGCTTCTTTGGGGGTGCTAGTAGGATACGCTTTTTCCTCAAGTTTTACTCTCTTGGTGTTAGCCCGTTTGGCCTGGGGAGCTTGCTGGTCCACTCTCAGGTTAGTGTCACAATGGATAGCTTCCGACCAAAGCAATGAGAGAAATGTCGGTTTCAATCTTGCAAGCAATGCTTCACTAATAAGAATTGGATCTATAGGTGGGGCAATATTTGGAGGGATTCTTTCTGATTACCTAGGTTACAAAGTGACTTTCGGAATCTTTGGGATATTAACTATTTTGTCTTGGTTAGTGTGGAGGAATGCCTCTTCATATCGTACGAAATCCATCGTAGAACAGACAAAGGAGGAACGCCACAATTTTCTCCGTTTGTTGAAAAACTTGGACATCCTCCTTATAGGTGTTAGCGGTTTGGCGGTAGGTATAGTGATCTCTGGACTCATGTCGGCGAGCTTGGGACACTTTGTCCGTTCTAACTTTGGAACAGATTTTAGTTTATTGATTATTCCATTTACTGTTACCGCCTATACGGGATTAATGCTTGGTTTTAGAAGCTTTGCTGAAGTATTTGTGGGCCCGTTTGGAGGATATATATCTGACCGGTACGGGAGATTGAAGGTACTGGTTATATCGGTTGTCCTGTCATCGGTGGGTTTACTTTTGGTAGGTGTTACTGAAGATATTTTGTTTACCACAATTATGCTTCTTCTCATTTTTGGGGCAGGGGTATTACTTACTGTGCAATTACTTCCGTTGGTTAGCGTAGTTGCGGAGCAAAATTCTAGGTCAGGAGTTTTTTCTGTTTACAATACTTTTCAGGATTTTGGTTCTGCTTTAGGACCATTAATAGGCCTGTCACTGGTTTCCGCCAAGTATTTGAGTTTGTTATATCAGTCCAGCTCTGTGTTGTTGGTAATTCTTGTGCTTTTGCTGGTCTTTCAATTTAAGCGCCGTTAGGGCGAAGGGTATGTCACATCACTTTGTACGTCTTTTTTGACTGATTATTTTTATTCGACGTGAAACAGATCAGTTGTCTTCTTTGTACAATTAGGAAAACGTATCAAACTTTCTTTATAAAGGATTTATGTATGTATGGCACGATATTCAATATGCAGGTAAAAAGTGGTCATGAACAGGCCTTTTTGGACCTATTGGAAGATCAGGATCCACCCGAGGGTATGTTGGGATGGTTCCTAATGAAAGCGAGTTCTGATGACGGCCAAATGATTGGTGTGGCTGTTTTCGAAAGTAAAGAAGCTCATATCGCAAATGCGAACCGTCCTGAGCAGCATGAATCATTTGTCAAAATGATGGAGCATTTGGTTTCAGAGCCAGAATGGAACGACGGTGAATACATAATAGGGGAGATGTTTTAACCCGGGAATAGAGCTGTTTTGGGTTTTATCCGTATTCATCTGTTTTTACCTTAGTTATATACATAGTCGGTGCCGCGCCTTCAGAGAGGAGACTTAATTATGGACAAAGTTTTTTTCACATTAGAAGAGGCTCAAGGCTGTGTAAATTGGTTGAAAGAGCAGTTTGAAGCTATTCAATCCTTGCGAAATAAAATCGATGGGCTAGACCAAAAAATACAAACCCTAGAAAGTGGTGTCAGCCTAAACGGTGGAGGTTCCATTAGTGGACAGATATCGAGTTACAGTAGTGAGAAAGATTCATTTATTGAATTAGCCGAAGAGAAAATCGACTCGATCCAACGTAAAGGCATATTAGTAAAAAGTATTGAGCATGCGTTAGTGGATTTTCCATCAATCTTGGATAATAGAGAGATTTATTTATGCTGGCATGGGGGAGAAGATAAAATTCTCTATTGGCATGAGATTGACGTAGGTTTCAGTGGTAGGCAGGCATTATAAAATCTATTTCATAATGGAGTCTTAGCGTCAGATAATTAAAATGGAAATTAATTGCGAGGACATATTATTGACCTCGTTGATTAGGGAGATATAACTATCCTGCGGTAAATCCCCCGTCGATTGTCAGCATGTGTCCAACGACGAAAGAAGCCTTGTCAGAGCATAACCATATGACAGCATCCGCTATTTCTTCTGGTTGTCCAGGTCTGCCGATCGGTTGAAAATTGTTTGCCTCAGCTTTCCATTCTGGATTGCTGGTCCAGATGCGATCCATTAAAGGTGTTGCTATTAATCCGGGGCATACCGCGTTAATTCTAATGCCCTGTTTGGCATAGGCTATTGCATTCGCCTTGGTGAGGCCTGCAACTGCATGCTTGCTTGCAACATATATTGGCTGCTGGGGTATTCCATTTAAACCAGCGATTGACGAACTATTTACAATTGTTCCTGACCCTTGAATCAACATTTGATCTATTTCATACTTCATGCAAAGCCAAACACTTTTCAGATTAGTATCTATGATTGATTGAAATGTAGACTCCTCGAAGCGTCTGGTAGGGTCGGTTAGTTCCTTTTCTAACCCCGCGTTGTTGAAGGCACAATCTAGACTCCCGTACATATCTATGGCTTGGTGAATCAGTGCTTCCACTTCATCTGGTTTCGTAACATCTGCTTTAACAAAGGCACATTCCCCTCCAATTTCACGGATCATCCCAACTGTTTCAGCACCTCCATCTTCATCAATGTCAGAGACAATGGTCTTTGCACCTTCTTTCGCGAATGCAAAGGCCGTAGATCTCCCTATTCCGGAAGAGGCTCCCGTAACGAGAGCGGTTTTTCCATCTAAACTTTTAACCATGCCCTTCTCCTAAAGAATACTGAGATGCAGATTTTACTGGGGTGAAATTTAAATATGTCGCTTTATGTTTGGCATTATAGACCGCTTAAGAGTAGGGATTACTTCAGAAGATAGTCTCTCTTGGGGAACTCTTATAGGGTCGGGGGAGACCTAATTGGGGCTGTTAGCTATGTTGAATATGAGCTGATTCTTGATTTAAAAAATATCTGTGATTTTTTCAGGGGTCAGCTTAAATACGACGACATTTTCCTTGTCGTCGGGGTATTGGTGAGCGAAGTTTTTACCCTCTTTGGGACCGTAATATCGCGTTGCCATCTCTAAAACAAAATCGTGGAGTGGAATTCTTATTTCCTCGACTTTTCCCTGCAGCATTGTCGATCTGTATGGGATCTCTCTTTTGTCAACGCAGAGTGAGGCATATGGAAATTGAGTGAGGTTCCGCCACTTCGTGGTTTTTGTCCCTGTAAACATTGCGGCATATTCTCCATTCCATTTGTACCATATAGGTGTGGAATGTGGGCGGCCTGAAGTGTCTATGGTGCTGATAACAGCAACCTGAGTGCAATTCAGGAAATCATGGGTTAGCTTTGTAATTTGCGTCATCAGTTTCTAGATCAGTCAGACCTTTCTATTTAGGGCTTCATTCGGAGTGAAAATGGGGCATTACTTCCTTAGCAAAGAGGCGAAGTTGATCCAGGAAGATGTCTCGGGGCATACCTTCAGGCCAGTGGAGTATTACGTGTTCCAATCCAGGGTACTTTCCTTCAATTTCTTTGAGATGTCGCACGAAATCTTCGGCTGGGCCACATATCCATGCTTTTTGTGCCACGCCATCTTCTATCCTAGGAGTTCGAGCTGGAGCGCCTGGGGTCCCCCATACACGCCCTTCTTCGTCGGCGTATCGAACAAATCCAAAAGGGGAAAACCATTTGTACCTTTCATCATGGAAGGGACGTAAATTATCGATCGCCTCTTGCTGTGTATCAGCTATATAAAATCCGAGACCAAGTGCGAGATTTTCCCCTAGAGGACCTTCCCGATCATTTTTGGCGCAGGCATTTTGGAATTTGTGAAATATATCGTCCACGAGTTGATCCCCTGTTAGTGCAACTACACCGTTAAAACCCTTACTAGCAGTGAATTCGATACTGCTTCCGCTTACTATGGGCTGCCATGTTTCAACTGGTATATTTTGAGGTCTCGGAACCAGAGTAATATCCTTTAGGTCGTAGCCTCTATACGGGACCTCAGCAGGAATGGTGTAGTGATTTCCTTTATGACTGAAAGTTTCTTGGTTGAATGCTTTGAATATAATCTCTATTTGCTCTTCGAAGAGCTCTCGATTGGCATCATTATCAATAACCGGGGACCCAAATGTTTCAACTTCTCTTGAATGGTACCCACGGCCTACTCCAAAAATCATTCTGCCGCCGGTCAATATGTCTGCCGTAGCATAATCCTCAGCCAGGCGGAGTGGGTGCCACATTGGTACTATGTTGAACCCGCAACCAAATTTCAGTTTTTTAGTCTGAGCCGCTAAATGGGTACTTAACAATATTATGTTTGGGATACATGCATATCCTTCTCGCTGAAAATGGTGCTCAGCCATCCAAAGGGAGTAGAAGTTGAGTTCATCCATGAGAACCGCGGCCTGTGTGGCTGTTTCAAAAGATTCGACTAACCTGTCATTTGAATACTTTCTGTTATTAGCTGGGGACCCTGATAGTCCCACATTCTCCAACTCTATGTTTCCGACATAAAGGACCGAAAAGTTTTTAATCATGAGGAATCACCTTGAGACGCGGATTTGGTTTCCTGAACTCTATAACTTAATAGCTTTTTAAGTAAAGTAATCAGTAGTGAATTTCGAGAGGTATTGGATCAGATATACTGGTTGGGTTGTAACTGGTACGGATCACTTCATAAATCTATGCGAGAAAGGTCATATTTCGTGAAAACTAGAACTATTACTGGGACACCTTCTGAGATACTTGTTGAGCAACTGGTCGCATCTGGAGTCAAGTATGTTTTTTACAACTCCGGCTCAAGAGAGGCTCTTTTTTTTGACGCCCTTCATTCGAATCCAAACATTCACGGGATTTTAGCTTTGCATGAGGGTAATGTGACCTCCATGGCAGGGGGCTATACCCAAGTTCATAATCAGCCTGCAGTAATGGTAGTTCATTTAGGTGCAGGTCTTGCCCAAGCCATGGGCCAATTCATTAATGTCGCCTATGGAGGGCTTCCGGTAGTCGTCATCACTTTTGCTGGTGACACAGGGAGTTGGGTCGACAGAATTAACTTGGATTTTGATCATTCATTTGCTCCAACTTCGGTTGCCAGACCTGTGGTAAAGGCCAGCTGGACTGTTATTGACCCCGAAGGTTTGCCCGCTGCGGTTGAAAGGGCCCTGCAAGTAGCTCAAACTCCTCCATACGGTCCAGTCCATTTAGCGGTGTATGACAGTATGTTAAGTGATAAGCAAGTTACGGTAGACATTCTTGATGATCCCGTATCGCCGTTAAGTGCGGGAAATGCGTCTGATACCGACTTGGATACGATTCTAGGTTATTTGGACAGCTCTGAAAGACCCATGATATATGCAGGGGACGGTGTTTGGAGAAATAGTGGAGAAGAATTAGCTGGTGAACTTGCAATCCACTTTGGTGCAGCTGTATGCGGTACCAATGTTGACTACAGAGGGATATCTATAAAACATCCACAACACCTTGGTGAGTTTGATGGGGCTTGGCCAGAATATGATCCCGATTTGATTTTCTGCCTTGGAGTCAAACATCAAGGGACTGGTTATGCTTCTGATCATGCTCCTTTTAGGCGTTTAAGGGAGCAGGGGGGAAACATAATAGCTTTGGGCTCTTCTCAGCCGTATATTACAAATTATCCGGGATTAGATTTGGCAGTCCTAGGAGATGAGAAAGATGCCTTGCGGAGACTATTGGAAAAAGCTACGAGTAATTTTCCAATATCTGGCTATATTACCAAACGGGCAACCGCTATCGCTGCTAGCGAGAAGCGTAGGGAAGGTTCTAGAAATGCGATGATGCCGGAGCCTGTTGAAGGCCTTGTAAGGCCTGGTCTATTGATTGATATTCTTGATAGAGAGTTAGAGGCAATGGGTGGTGGAATCGTGACCAATGAAAATTCCACTGCATCTCAGGAGGCCATTCCTTCAGGCGACCCACCTTTTCTAAACACATACATACGGCAAGCTGGTGGCTCTGAGGGATGGGGAGTTGGGGCTGCGATGGGAGCCAAATTAGCCTCAGGGGATGTGCCTGTAGTGGGATTTGTGGGTGATGGTTCGCTCTATTATGCGGAGTCAGGTTTATGGACAGCAGTTCATCACAACATTCCTGTGCTATTTGTCATCACTAACAATGTTGCATATGGAATAGTCGCAGGCTTTTTTGATAAGGCAGGTGGGCAAATGAGTGATACAGGGAAGTTCGCCGGAGTATCACTTGAGGGAATAGAGCCGGTGAAGATTGCTAACGCTTTTGGAATGGATGGAGAGACGGTTCAAGAGGAGTCAGACCTAGAGGACTCTTTAAGAAGGGGACTAGAGATAGTCAACACAGAGGGACGGCCATACTTGATAGACGTTAGGCTTCCGTCCGGGTTACCAGAAGGTGGTGTTCCAGCAGAGCAATACCGTATGAGGTAATTAAATTCACAAGTATTATTACCTCAAAGTCTGAGTTTCAGCGCACGACTTGGCAAATAGGGGCTGCAAATGCTTAAAATACTTAATCCTCCTTTAGACACTATCCTCGTAAATAACTTAGATACTCTCTGGCGTTCGGCTTTTGGAAAAGATTTTGTAACGGATGTGCCTAGATCTCTGTTAACTGAGAATGCCCCATTACCCCATACCGTCGACGTGTATACAAAAGTGATTGAGAAGAGATTTGTTTCAGGAGCAGTCGCTATTGCTGGAGGCTCTTTTCCTAAATTAGGCGGGTTGGGAGAAGTCTCGACGGTGCCAGAATTCAGGGGATCAGGCTTTGCAACAGAGATTTGTCGTGAAGTTTTGCATAACTTTTTTGACTCATCAGGAAAGGCGCTTTATCTGGGGACCACAAATCCTTCTGCTGCGAGGATATATTCGAAACTTGGCTGGAAATATATTCCAAAGACTAAACTTATGGTTAACGTTGGTAAAGACGATTCTTATAGGGAATTTATAGAGGAGTATTTCTTAACAGTCCCGCCATATAAATATAGGCGTGGCGAGATGTCAGCAAGAATTCCGATGATTCCGTTGGCGATTGTTCATTCTGACTGGGATTTATTGGATACAAATATTGGCCTACTTTCAACTCTCCAGGAGGAGCAGGAGTCCTGTCTGGGACTTTATAGGCGATATGACCAGATCAGAATAGACGGCCTTGGTGAGTTTTTTACTCTGGCTGATAGGGACGGGAGACTAATTGGAATTTCTACAGCTGTGAAAAAAGATGAGGGATATTGTTTGCTTGACGGTTTCACGCATCCACTTCACAAGTACTCTTTTATAGAACTACTTAAGACGGCGCTAGATTGGGGTGAGGCTGAAGGTCTGAGTAGTTTTAAGATGGAAATTGCTGATACGGATCAGGAGAAAGCCGAACTAGCGGCTGGTTTAGGGTTTAAGCTGACGGATGAGAGATCTGTATTTGAAGGAAGATACATTTCTTGTAACACCCATTTGTTTACCCTTAATTAAGTAATATCTGTCGCTCATTCACTTGCCTTATCGCATGAATTCTTTTCGATTGGAAAACCGACTATACTTCCCCATTCAGTCCAAGAGCCATCGTAGACTTTGACATTGCTAATATCCAATATGTGGGTTAGGGCGAACCACATAATTGTGGCCCTGTGGCTCAGTCTACAGTAAGTTACGACATCATTGGATAGCGAGTCTGTTATGCCGAGTGGTCCAACTTTTTCAATGAGCTTTTCGGCCGAAATAAATGTGTCGTCTTCGTTCAAAATATCACGGAAGAAAAGGTGCTTGGAGCCTGGAATCCGACCCACTCGTTCTGCGCCATGATCAAAACCTCCAGGAGGGCTCACCCTCTCCCCCATGTATTCTTCCGGTGAACGCGCATCAATCAAAACACGTTTAGAATCTGTGAGACCTTTGAGGACTTCGTCTCGTCCTATTCTTGCGATTAAATTAGCCCGGTTTATAATGGGGGTTGTTGTTTCATAGCGAGGTATTTCCCTCGACAGAGAACGGCCTTCAGCAATCCATTTGGTCCTGCCCCCGTCCAGTATTGCAATGTTATTAAATCCAGCCATGGCCAACACCCAAAGCCCGTAAGTGCCGTATTGGATTGGATCACCATAAATGACTATTTTCGATCTTTCAGTGGTGCCTATTTCCGCTAGAGACCTGGATATTTCTGTCGGAGATGCAAATTCCCGATTTGTCGTGTGCCAGAGCTGCTTCTTCCAGAACCAGAAAACCGCGTTTGGTATATGACCCTTGGAATATGTTTGACCTTCTGGATCTCTGGAGATTTCTATGACCCTTAGATCTGGATCATCGATATTTTCAGCAAGCCATGTGGTTGTAACTAATTTGTCTGATTTAATATGCATAACTGTGTCAAGATTTCCGTTGAGACTTGTTGGTTGATACATTTATCAAGTTTGATATTACAATTTTCTCATTGCTACATAGAAAAATGCTAGTTAATGACCCTGAGATCGATTAAGAAATGGCCAGTTGTTTAAGGATGGGTTTAAAGAAATTTTCAATTTTAAGGTGAACAACTGGATCGTTGCTGTTGCGATCTGCTCGGGAATGTTTATATCGGTCCTAGATAACTCTTCCATCCATATAGCTCTACCCAAGATTGCTCTTCAATTTAACGCCCAGATACCTGAAGTACAGTGGCTGGCGATCGGATATGGGTTGGTGTCAGGGGCATTAATACTACCTATGGGTCGTTTGTCGGACCTCGTCGGCAGGAAACGCATTTACCTGACGGGATTTTTGATCTCGGGACTTACTGCAATAATGACGAGTATCGCTCCCAGCCTAACTCTAGCTATCCTATTTCGAGGTTTACAAGGTGTTGGAGGCGCAATGATTCAAGCCAACGCCATGGCTATATTGATTAGTTCATTTCCCGCATCGCGACGTGGATTAATAATAGGGATATTCATGACGACAGTTGGTGTCGCCAGTGTAATCGGTCCTGTATTTGGGGGTTTAATAGTCCAGTATTTTAGTTGGCGGTGGCTGTTGTTTATTCCTTCTCCACTTGGATTAACGGCATTTGCAGTAGGTTACTTGATTCTTCCTCATATGAAACCAGGTTCTTCCGATGGGTTGGGAGCCTCCAAATTTGATTGGATAGGTTCGTTATATTTTGCGGTAGCCCTGTGTTCACTTATGTTGACGATAACAAATGGGCACCGTCTGGGCTGGTTATCCGAAATCATAATCGGTCTGGTTATAGGCTTCCTGGTTTTCGCATTATTATTTGTCCTGCGACAGGCACGAACTGATTCTCCTCTGATTGCGTTAGAGCTGTTGTCCAGGAGATATTTTTCATTTGGATCACTAGCCAGTTTATTTACATTTATGACCGGCACTTCCGTATTTTTTATCATGCCCTTTTATCTTCAAGGGGTCCTTGAGTATAGGCCTGCGGAGGCAGGTCTAATGATCACGCCAATGGCAGGACTGTTCGCTTTATCCGGACCGATAGCAGGATATTTATCTGATCAAGTAGGTTGGAGGAAAGTAGAATTGATCGGACTTATTGCTACGGTCATTTCACTGCTCGGACTTTCGATAATTAATTCCGACTCCTCTTCCTTATTACTATTGATTCTCCTCGGCTTAATAGGCTTTGGAATGGGCTTTTTCTATTCCCCAAATTCCGCCTCCGTTTTAAGTGTGGTCGAAAGGGAAAGATATGGTGTTGGTACGGCTTTTCTCCAATTAACCAGAAATTCTGCGTCAATAATTGGGATTTCTATAACCACCGCTCTAATAACGATTGTGATGGGCTCAATGGGTTATGAACCAAGCCTTGATGCAATCTATAAGGAAGGTGTTACCACTGGTTTGAAGAATGCATTTGTGGATGGACTGGGTCTTGCTTTAAGGATCCAGGCCGCTCTGGTTATTGTGGCTGTGTTACTTACAGTTGCAAAGGGGAAAGAACGGAAAATCCAGAAAAGGCCCTAGTTGATTAACTTAATTGTGTACAGTTATTGCAAGTACCAAACAGTTCGAGGGAATGCGAAACAATAGATATCGATCGGTACTTTTCAATTTTAGCTACCTCTGACTCCAGTGCCGCTTCCAATTCCTGGTTTAATTCTATGTCAGTAATCGACCCACATTCTTTGCAGAAAATGTGATGGTGGTGTCCGCTCTCGTCCGAATTCAGCTCTATTACCATAGTGTTTTCTGGAGTCGTGAATTCAGTTATCAGGCCAAAGTCCCGAAGGTCTCCTATAACCCTGTAAAGAGTAGACTGCGCCAGTTTACCTTTTGACAATTTCAAAACCTGATCTATCGTCAAGGGCCGATTCTCTTTTATAAGTAACTCTAATACAACTAACCGTGGATTAGTCATCGTCGCATTTTTTGAACTTAACAGATCCCTGGATTGATTTCGTAAAGATGGCATATTTTTATTATAAGCGCCGATTGTATAGTTGACAAAAATGGGAATGAGAATTAATCTCAAATATATTAGAAATGAGAATTATTCTTAAGGAGAAGAGGTAGATCTTGTTAAATAAATATTTAAGCAGGCTTTTCATAGCTTCATTACTTACAATTGCTGTTGTAATCGCTCTAGTAGCGTGCGGTAGTGGTGATGAGGAAGTAGCCCCCGCAGCGCCCGCTCCAGCGGCGGCTGCAGCCCCAGCTGCTCCAGCACCAACTGCCCCATCAGCCCCAGCTGCAACGGCAGCCCCAGCTGTAGAGGTTAAGCCAACTTTAGAAAAATTAAATGTAGCCGCGACAACTTCGATTGTCGCTGATTGGGTTCAACAGGTCGGAGGGGAGAGGGTGATTGTAGAGGCGGTCGTCCCTCACGGGGCCGACGCCCACGCATATCAAGTTACTCCCAAGGGTGTAAGGATGATCGCCGACTCGGATTTTATATTCGGAGTCGGGGTGGAATATGAGGAGAAATGGTTAGCTAAGTTGCTGGAGAACTATCCAGATGACCGAGTTGTATTCCTCGGAGATCTAGTTGAGCCAATATTGTTTGCTGACGAACACGACGAGCATGAAGAACACGACGAGCATGACGAACACGACGAGCATGACGAACACGACGAACATGACGAAGACGAAGAACACGACGAGCATGACGAACACGACGAACATGACGAAGACGAAGAACACGACGAGCATGACGAACACGAAGGGCATGACCATGGCCAATTTGACCCTCATGTTTGGTTCGATCCTGTCAGGGTGGCATCAATCGCATCCATTATTGGGGCTGAACTAAAATCGATCGATCCTCAAGGTTCCCAATACTATGAGGACAGAGTTAAGGCCTATGTTGAAGAGCTTGACGCCTTACATTCCCAGATACTTGCTCAAATAGACGAAATAGATATTCACGATCGGGTGATTATGACATCTCATGAGGCCTTGGGGTATTTAGAGGCTCGCTATGGTGTTGAAGTTTTGCCCGCGGTACTTCCTGGACTAGATGGTGATCTTTCTGCGACCCCAAAGGATCTTGTGCATGCAATAGAGGAGATAGAGGAACATAACGTAAAAGTTATCTTTCTCGATGAAACAAGAAGTGCTAAGGCCGCAGAGAGAGTTGCGGATGAGACCGGGGTAGAGGTAGTTTCAGGACTCAAGGTTGAATCCTTAGAATCAGGACAAACCTATATCGAGTTTATGGAAAAGAACATGAATATTATTTTGTCTCACCTGCACGAATAGACGTCGGAGAGCACTCCATTTTCCAAAAATGGGGTGCTCTTCTAAAACACTTTTTCTGAAAGTAGTTTTCTGCCAGATTCCCGTATTTAAAATCATCTCTCTTGCGCTTACCATGTCTCCATTAATGCTTGAGAGACTCCACGTCAAAATTGATAAGTCTTGAAGCTGACGGGGTCATGTTTGGGTTTTCACTCACGAACAGCCGTATGCGTTGTATTCCCCTGAGCTTCTCGTGGAAAGATAATCTGGTTTCTTCGGATACCCATATCTGGTCCAATTTTTATTGGAATTTCCTCTGGAGGAACCAGATATTTTATGAACTAAATAAAGGGTTCGTAGATCCAAAGGCGTCTATTGTCGCTCCAGTAACAGCCGATGAATCTGGGCTTATCAAGAAGGTGCATAATTTGGCTATTTCAACGGGGTCCATCATTCTGACTTCCCCATCTTCCTGTGGACCGAATGCTTCGACGTAGCCCTCAGTTAATACGCTCCCAGGGCATATGCAATTTACGTCTATACCCGATTGTTTCACCTCCGCGGCAATGGACTCTGTGAAGCTGATCAAACCTGCCTTAGTGACCCTATAAGCACTTCGTCCGGCAGCTCCTTTCCGACCACCGATAGAAGAAATATTTATGATTTTCCCGTAGTTATTGGCAATCATAGCTGGGAGAACAAGTTTCGTTAATTTCATAGCGGCGATTAAGTTAACATCTATAACTCTTTCCCATTCAGATATTTCAAAATCGACGAGTGATAGACGTGGGTGGATGATGGCAGCGTTGTTGACAAGAATGTCCACCGATAGATCGTTAGTCTCCAGGTATTTATGTAGCTTATTTATTCCTTGATCAGTCCCGAGGTCCGCGGAGACAACGTGCGCTTCGACTCCGAATCCCTCGATTTCTTTTTTCACATTATGCAAGCGAGTTTCATCACGACCTGTTGCGAGTATGTCCACCCCGGTTGCAGCTAAATCAATAGCAATGGCTTTTCCGATACCTCTGGAGGAGCCAGTTATCAATGCAAGTCTCGCGGATTCTGTCATATCAATAGTCCTTAGTTGTAAGTTAAGTTCGTCACATCTAACTGAGTTTATAGGCAAGTTGACTGCTATATATACGACTTTGTAGACAAAAAGAACGCGGTCTATAGAAATTCCGCAATGTGTTACATTTCAGTAAATTTAAACCGTCCAAGTCTGGGATGCAGTTACTACTTCTATGACTTAATACTTTGAAAGTGAGTTGAGCGTATGTCAATTTCCCCTTTCCAAATTGATATTGATAAGGCGATTTTGGAAGACTTAAGGAGCCGACTTCTGGCAACAAGATGGCCTGATCAACTAGATGGTTCAGACTGGATCTATGGAACCAACGTCGATTATCTAAAGGAACTGGTTAGTTATTGGATAAATGAATTTGATTGGTTCGCTCAGCAGGAAATGCTAAATAATTTTCAGCATTTCACGACAATCGTCGAAGGCCATGATGTTCATTTCATCAAGGAGGATGGGAAAGGTCCGAAACCTATGCCTCTCGTAATAACTCATGGATGGCCTAGTACTATCTTAGAGATGTACAAGATCATACCAATGTTGGCAGATCCAGCATCATATGGGGGATCTGAAAATGATTCGTTTGATGTTATTGCTCCCTCCTTGCCTGGCTACGGGTTTTCCGGAAAGCCATTAAAGGCAGGCATGGATGTTGAAGGGGTTGCTGCTCTCTGGACGACATTGATGACGGACAATCTCGGTTATCCTAAATTTGCTTCCCATGGGGGTGATATTGGTGCGGGGGTTACTTCACAACTGGGGAGAAACCATGCCGATAGATTGATCGGAATTCATTTAACTTCTGTCACTCGCCCCGATCCATATTTAGGTGAGGGCTCCCGGCCTCTAACGTTGGCTGAGAAGGCACATGTCGCCCAACGTCAGGATTGGCAGGACAATGAGGGCGGTTACGCCCATGTACATGGGACCAAACCTCAGACACTTTCTTATGGGCTGAACGATTCCCCTGCGGGATTGGCCGCTTGGATTGTTGAAAAATATCGCACATGGAGTGACTGTGCTGGTGATGTGGAAAAGCGTTTCAGCAAAAATGAACTTCTAACAAATATTACTATTTACTGGGCGACTCAAACCATAAATACTTCTGTGAGAATGTATTACGAGAATCGGCGTAACAACTGGGTTGTTGGTCCTAATGACAAGGTGCAAACTCCCACAGGCGTGGCAATTTTTCCATTTGACTTGGCTACTCCCCCTCGAGAATGGGCTGAAAGGTCATATGACATCAGGAGTTGGACAGAAATGCCGCAAGGGGGGCATTTTGCTGCAATGGAGGAACCAGAACTTTTAGTAGAAGATATTCGATCTTTTTTCAGACCGTTGAGATAAATAGACGCTAATTCTCCGCCTTCTCTTCCCTGATGGCCGAATGTGTCACCTGTTTACGGTGATCCCTCCGTCTATAACGAGTTCGGACCCGGTAACATATCGAGATTCGTCGGAGGCAAGATAAAGGACTCCCAGGGACACGTCTCTTGCAGTAGCTATTATCCCAAGTGGAGTTTTATTGATCATAGATTGGCGACCGTCCCCTGTGCCGATAAGACCGTTCACCATTTCTGTATCAATCACACCTGGGTGAACAGAATTACACCGGATTCTCTCAGGCCCATATTCAACCGCTATTGATTTAGATAATATCCTCACGAGCCCTTTACTAGAAGAATAAGCTGTCGAACTAGATCCGCTTAGGCCAGCAATGGAAGATATGTTCACAATGGATCCTCCACCTGCCGCTCTCATGGCCGGGACTACAGTTTTTGCGCCGAGAAAGACTCCCCGGGAATTTACATCCTGTACGGTGTCCCATTCGGAAGTTTCTGTCTCTTCGAGACCTTTCAAAAGCAATATCCCGGCGTTATTGACCAGGATATCGAGTTTTGAATATTTGGTGACGGCCATTGACACAGCATTTTTCCAGTCTGATTCCCTTGTCACGTCGAGATGAAGGTAGGTAGCGCTTCCCCCCTCTTGCTCAATTTCAGATGCGACCTGCTGGCCTTGTTGATCTGTGATGTCGCCTAAGACAACGGAAGCTCCTTCGGCAGCAAAAAGTCGTGCCTCATCCGCTCCCTGTCCTCGAGCTGCCCCCGAAATTAATGCGACTTTTCCCTCCAGTCTGCCCATTATTATTCCTCCCATGCTTCATGGTTTTGATCATCCAACAGCTCTGATAATACCCTTGTTTCAGTTTTTTGGTTGTACTATCAGCAAGAGTGCGATATTACTTGGAATTTGTGCCAATGACTAATATTACTGACCGTTTATTTATTCGGTCATTTCAAAATATAATGAAGAAGCATCCTGGAAGCGCTGGTAAAAAATTAATTGGGGGAATCTATGAATGGTGAAGAAAAGAAGCTGAAGGCCCATTTAATGAGACGGGCGGGTTTTGGTGCCACTGCGAACGAATTAGATCAACTTGATAATCTCACTTATGATGAGCTTGTCGAGTCTCTGTTACACCCCATTGACACCTCATGGATGGGCGAGCATATGGTTCGACGGTTTCACCATGAGCAGTCGGGGATGATGAGCGGATTCGGGCCCGGGGAATACTGGCTGTATCGAATGGTTACTACCAACTCCCCACTCATTGAGAAGATAACACTTTTTTGGCACGGTCTTTTTGCTACGGGCTACCCCAAGGTAGTCCATGGAAAGGTCTTGTCTAATCAAATTGACATGTTCAGAAGGAATGGCATGGGTTCTCTCGACAATTTGCTGGTTGAACTGTCTAAAGATCCAGCGATGATAGTTTGGCTCGATAACCAGGATAACCACAGTGGAGCAATTAACGAAAATTACGGCAGGGAACTTCTTGAATTATTTTCCATGGGTGTTGGCAATTACAGTGAAGATGATATCAAGGAGGCTTCAAGGGCTTTTACTGGATGGACGATAGGTAACACGGAATACATGGTGTTGCGATCAGATCGCGATTCCGATATGCCGTATGGACGCATCGCATGGCATTTTGAATTTAAGGAAGATGACCATGACTCTGGTCGGAAAACTTTTCTAGGAGAGGAGGGTAGCTTTAACGGGTCAGACATAGTCGAAATTATATGTCGGCAAGAAGCCACAGCTAGGTTTATATCTAGGCACATGTACAGTTTTTTTGTTGAGGATGAAATTCCGGTTCCCTCATGGCACGAAGTTCCCCCTAAGAATCCGGAAGCAATCGATTTGTTGGTTAGAAGTTACTTTGAAAATGATCATTCGATAACAGAGATGCTTAGAACTCTGTTCACTTCTGATTTTTTTAAGGATAAGGCAATCTGGTACAAAAGAATGAAGAGTCCAGCAGAACTAGTGGCAGGTGTTCTTCGGCTTTCTGGGCATTTGGATCGGCCGAGACGGGACGTCATCGACCATGCGATGAAGATGACATTTATGGGGCAACATCTTAATAATCCACCTACGGTGGAAGGTTGGCATGAGGGAGAAGAGTGGATTGAAACAGGTTCCCTACTGGAAAGAGTGAATTTTGCTTCAGAACAATTGGGGAATGATACCTTTCCAGGAGTCTCCCGAATGATTGAACGTGCAGCGGCTCCAGTTGACTCAAACATAGCCCTTGCTGAGAGATGTCTGGATGCTATGGGATCTCTCGAGGTTGGATCCGACATCATGGAGATTCTTCTATCTCTTTCTGATAACTTGGATGATGATGACCCTGTGACTACTAGGCAGATTATCCGTCTTATTGCGGCATCTCCGGAATTTCAAAAATGTTAATAATTAACTTGTAGGCTAGGGAATAAAGGAATTGATGAATGGTCATTAATAGCGGGACGGGTAACATAACTTATCAGAGGACGATTGGCATGTCTGTTATGGAAGGGAAGGGATTTTACTATCCTGCGGATTCGGCTTTCGGTCCAGATGGCAGAATTTATGTTTTGAATCGTTCTCTGGAACTTGCGGGCCGTGGGAGAGGTATGAGAGTGGCTGTGTGTGATCCGTCAGACAATTATCATGGAGAGTGGGGGGAGTTTGGCGATGGGCCTGGCCAATTTATGTGGCCTTCAGCAATATGCGTTACCCCAGACGCTAGGGTGATTATCGCTGACGAACACTAAATAAAATTATGGTATTTACTACAGAAGGCGAGTTTATTGAAGAGTGGGGGACCATCGGCTCAGGGGAGGGGTTTCTGGACACTCCCTCTGGCTTGGTTCTAAATGATGACGACGAACTTTTTGTTTCTGACACCTACAATCATCGGGTTCAAGTGTTTTCAACTTCTGGGGTATTCTTGAGATCCTTTGGGGAAAATGAGGGACTTGATATGCCATGGAGGCTAAGTATTGGGGCTGACCGGAAGGTATATTTGGCTGACTGGGGTAACGATCGGATCTGTGTCTATACACAAGAAGGAACTTTTTTGAATTCATTCGGTGATTCTGGTTCAGGCAATGGCGAATTTAATAAACCTTGCGCCGTAGTATCCGATCAAAAAGGGAAAATATTTGTCTGCGACTGGGGAAATGAACGGGTCCAAGTTTTTGATCAAAAAGGAGAATTTCTTGAGTTGACGTTGGGGGAGTCGGATCTTTCCCCTTGGGCTAATAATTTCTTGACTATAAATGTTGAAGAAGGCGAGGCACGTTTAAGATCTGACTTAGAAAACCTGGATATACCGTTTACAGACCCAACAGATAGACACGAAGTCTCTTCCCACATTGAAAAATTTTTCTGGTCCCCAATGTCGGTGTCGATTGGCCCAGACGGACTCTTGTATGTGACTGAAAGTAATCGGCATCGTATTCAAGTGTTCAATATCGCTTAGATCCCTGTTTCATGGTTTGGCTTAAGCCGTAGTAAACAAGCACAACAGCTTTAAAATCCTTGGGGCTGTTTATGTCCCTGATTTAGGTAAGAATGCCAAGGCTAAGGCGGACTGTAAGCCGAGTTCTGTCCTTCGTTGTTACGAAGTGGCGACCATCTATCTAGCCTGTCCGTTGCCGAACAAGTCAAGCGGCCAACCCGGGTATGGCCCGGAGCCATATATACCCCTATTAGGCCTTGCTCCGGATGGGGTTTACCTGGACCAAGGATGTCTCCACCCTTGCGGTGGGCTCTTACCCCACCATTTCACCCTTCCTGACATGCAGCGGTATATTTCTGTGGCACTTTCCGTCGGGTCACCCCGCCCCGCCGTTAGCGGGCATTCTTCCGGGAGAGCTCGGACTTTCCTCCGGTCGTGACGAATAATCACAACAGGCGGCCGCCCGTCTACCTTAGCCGATATCAATTCTAGCATTTTAGCTAGGAAAAGAAGAGGAGGAATATCAAAGCTGGAGCTTTACAACCCTGTCCTTAACGGTTATGCCACGGACGAATTCGTTCAAGAAAGCCTGTTGCTGTCCAAAGTTTTTTTGAGACCAATTTTGTAGGAAACTCCCAGAGGCGTCTGTTTCTACCGATAGAAATGCTTGATCGCGTGCTAGGTCTAGATCTTTTAGGTATATCTCTAACCTTCCTAAAACGGATTGTCCCAAGGATGTTTTTCTCATGAATTCAACGAATCTATTCTCTGCTTGCGAAACGCGCTCCAGTCGTTTTTGTGACGCAATAAGACGTTTATTATCACCCGCCTCTCCAGTCATGCTCTCCTGTAATTCTCCGCATGCATGTGCTTCTTCCAGTAAATGCTGGACCTGTTTCTCTAGTCTGTCAGTAGGCCATGTATGGTAAGAACAGGTCCCCTTATTGGTTTTGGACTGGCAACGGTAATAGCGGTATTTATTTGTTCTTCGCGTTCCGTCATCTCTTCTCCAGCTTTGTTTTCGATTTGATCCCATCATCGTGTTACCGCAGTAGCCGCACACACATAGGCCGGAAAGCAGGTATGGACTGCTATCGGCAAAATTTCTATACCGACGTCTTTCCCGAACTTTGTCCTGGGCCAACCTGAAAATTTCAGGAGAAATAACGGGTTCGTGGTTTCCTGTTAGTCGCAGTCCGAATCTTATGTAAGTGCCAATATAAGCCGTGTTTTTTAAGATGTCTCTGATTGTGACAATATTCCAATCATTGCCCTTCTTGTTTTTTATTCCCTTACTGTGGAGGGTGTCCACTATCCGGCGTAAACCGAGTTCACCTTCTGTGTAAAGATCGTAAATAAGGCGGACAATTTCCGCTTCTGGGGAGTCTATAGAAAATTTGCCCTCTTCAGATATCCTGTACCCGTAGGGAGGTCGGCCAAGGGCCTTTCCCTCGATTGCTCTCTTTTGCATTGACGCCTTTATTTTGTTTGAGGCTATTCTGGACGTTCCGGGACTATCCATGTGTAGGAATGCATTTTGGAGGAGATCAGGATAAGCATCCTCGAGACAGTAGATGCTGGATTCATATTTTTCGATGCTTATAGCTACTCTTGCAATACCTTCTAGGTCTTCACTTACGTGCGTTGCATCGGGGACAATCACCAGAAATCCACCGTCTTGTTCTTCTAAGTAATTTAAAACTTCAGAGAATGCTGAATCCTTGTTGGTTGTGACCGGATCGACCTCTGTTATTACCGTTCTCACTAGCTCATGCGCCAGTGAATCACAAAACTCCTTGAAAATAGCTAAGTATTCATCTTTCGTCCATCCCACGCTTGGGCCTGTAGACGAACTAATTTGTGCGAATCCCACTGCTTTCATTAATTTAGTCAGCTGTCATAAGAATTCTTTGGCAAGAATTACAAAACCTAATTTCATCAGTCGATGCCACTGTTTGGGCTATTTGCATCGGAACGCTAATATTGCAAGCAGAACACCTCTCACCCTGCATGACACTAACGGCTAATCCATCTTTGGATTTTCTTAGTCTTTCATAGGTGGCGTACAGTGTTGAAGGGATCTTGGCTTGGAGTTCACTTCTCGTAACTTCAAGAGAGGCTAGGTCTAGTTCCAGTTTTTGTTTTTCCGTTGATATTCTTTGTACCAGTGATTCTCTCTTTTCCTGAACAGCACTTAGGTTTTCGGACGATTTCTTAACTCCCTCCTCGTATTTATCGTAATCCACCATTGCAGACAACAATGAGTCCTCCAGCCCTTCTATTCTTCCTTCGAGGTTGGTAAGTTCGTCCTGTAGTGCGGTAAGCTCCTTTTGACTAGTGATGCTCCCACCATAAATTTTTGTGGTTATAGATTTTTGCTGGGTCTGCAGGCTGTTATTGTCGCCTTCTAGCCTACGAATTTGTGTGGAAATGTTTTGAAACTGTAACTGAATCAGATGGAATAATGACGTGCATGTTAGGCATTGCACGCATAATTGCAATATCTTCA
>ERZ724561.34-NODE-34-length-26449-cov-2.384925_pt1 | contig 26449 bp, 24 predicted proteins | sample MGYA00375855_ERZ724561 | MGnify/ENA primary metagenome ERZ724561 (study PRJEB28725, sample SAMN03264854) | marine sediment metagenome | biome: marine pelagic biome; feature: marine oligotrophic desert; material: ocean water | place: Pacific Ocean:North Pacific... | reverse complement strand
TTGCAATCTCAATAGCTCCCAGCAAATAGGCTCCGGAAGATTGTCCTGCAAACATACCCTTTTCTGCCATCGCACTAGAAACTTTGTATGCTTTTAAAGTATCAATAGTTAACATCTGGTCAACTACTGACTTATCAAACGTCTCAGGAATGATGTGACCGTCGCTCAAAGGTTTAAGACCTTCGACACCGGGCCATTCTTCGAAGTCTATGCAAATAATCTCTATATCAGGATTTGTTTCCTTGAGGCGTCTGCCTATTCCACTAATTGTTCCTCCAGTACCTACCCCTGCAACAAAATGTGTAATGAATGGAGCTTGATCCAATAGCTCTACCGCCGTAGTTTCATAATGGGCCAACGGATTATTCAAATTACTGTACTGGTCACAATAAAAGTATTTATCAGGATTCTTTTGAAACCTCCGTTTCACCTCATATAAGGCCTCATCATAACCTTTTTGAGCATCCGTAAAGACGAGATTAGCACCATGGGCGATTAACCGTTTTTTACGCTCCTCACTAGCGTTTTCTGGCATAACAAGTTCAACGGGATATCCTAGTATTGCTCCTATCATCGCATAAGCTATTCCTGCGTTACCGGAAGTAGCATCGAGTATAGTTTTCCCTGGGGTTAAAGTTCCGTCAATTATTGCTTCAGCAAGCATACGTAATACAGGTCTATCTTTGATAGAACCACCTGGGTTCAAGTGCTCAAATTTTGCATAAATTGAGGCTTCCCCTATATCAGCAATATCATTGGGGATATCAAGCTCGACGAGAGGCGTGTTACCAATAGCTTTTAAGGCTGGATACTTATCTATGAAATCCTGGATCTTTGCGGTGTATGGCACTTATCTGATGTCACTTTCAAAAATAGTAGAAAACACAATTAACACACAATCGAGTATATATTTCAGTGCAGCAGCAGTCTAGCAGCTAAACAGAAGCCAATTAATATGAAGTAGCGAATTAGCTATTGAGAGCCAGTCATTAGGTGTATAACATGAAGCAACAGGGACAAGAAACTCAGATCTCATGAATAAGAACATGTTTCAACATAGAATTGATGAATTGCGTTCAGAAATCGAACGCCATAATCGGTTGTATTTTGTCGATAACGATCCTGAGATTGGAGATAGAGAGTATGACGAGTTGATGCGAGAACTGGTGGAAATTGAGAAAGAGCATCCAGATCTAGTAGTTCCCCAATCACCAACTCAACGCGTCGGCTCAGAACCACTGACAGAATTTTCTCAGATTAGTCACCAAGTACCCTTGTTAAGTTTAGGCAACGCTTTTAATGACGATGACCTCCATGCCTGGCATGAAAGAATGGCAGGATTAATTGAATCCAATAAATTCGAACTTGCCTGCGAACTAAAATTTGACGGTCTAGCAGTGGCTTTGGTTTATGAAAATGGCCTGTTTGTTCAAGGAGCAACGAGAGGAAATGGCGCAACAGGTGAAGACATTACTTCCAACCTTAGAACTATACGAAGCATCCCTCTAAAACTTGAAGGAGACTATCCTTCTAGATTTGAAGTGAGAGGAGAGGTATTTTTTCCAAAATCCGAGTTCAGGAAATTTAACGAGTACCGGGAAGAAAACGGTCTTGATACATATGCAAATCCAAGAAACACAGCAGCCGGATCTCTCAGGCAACTTGATTCAAGTATCACCGCTCAAAGACCACTGGATATATTCATCTACGGTCTAGGTTGGGTAGAAGGAGACTTCCCAATTCCTAAAACACATATTAGAAGCTTGGAGTACCTAAAGACTTTGGGATTCAAAATAAATCCATTTAATCAATTGGCTCCCAATATAAAAAATGCAATTGAATTCCACCAAAAATGGGTCCACAACAGGAATTCGATCGACTATGACTGCGATGGAGTTGTTATAAAGATAGACAGTTTTGACTATCAACAACATGTAGGTACGTTGGGAAGAGAACCTAGATGGGCCATTGCTTACAAATTCCCATCAACACAATCCATAACCAAACTTTTAGACATACGCGTCAATGTGGGTAGAACTGGAACAATTAATCCTTACGCGGTACTTGAACCCGTAAACGTAGGTGGTGTGACCGTAAAACAAGCAACACTACACAACGAAGATTATATAGAGGGCAAAGATCTCAGAATTGGGGATAGTGTCGTGGTAGAGAGGGCTGGGGAAGTCATCCCTCAGGTAGTAAGTAGTCAAAAGACTCATCGAGATGGAACCGAACAGAAATTTTTGATGCCTCAGCTATGCCCGAGCTGCGGCTCCCCAACAATTAGAGAAGCCGAGGAATCAGCACTGTATTGTAGGAATAATTCTTGCCCCGCACAGCTAGTTAGACTCGTTGAGCATTTCGTAAGTAAATCTGCAATGGACATTGATGGAGTTGGAGGGAAAATAGGTACATTACTTATAGAAAGTGGGTTGATAACAGACGTTGGAGATCTTTACACCCTACGAAAAGAACAACTCACAAAACTGGAGAGAATGGGTGAGAAAAGCGCCTCCAATATAATTGGCGCCGTTTCTGACAGCAAAGATAGACCCTTGTCCAGACTTTTGGTAGCACTAGGCATCTCACACATAGGGACTGAGGTAGCAGAGAATATCTCCAATCGATTTGGCAATATGGAAAAAATTATGCAAGCCTCCGAAGAATCCCTAACCGATATACCTGATATAGGACCAAAAATTGCTAAAAGTCTCACAACTTACTTCCAATCAGCCACCAATTTATTACTGATAGACAAGTTAATTCGAGCAGGACTTAACATGGAAGAAAAAAACGACACAGGATTGTCACAGGCACAGGAGCAAGTCCTGCGCGATATGAGATTTTGCGTAACTGGTCGACTACAACAATTCAGTCGTTCTGAAATACAAAACCTAATCAAAGAATTAGGGGGAAGTGCGAGCAGTTCCGTATCAAGCCGAACAAACTACCTAATCGCGGGAGAAGAAGCAGGGTCTAAATTATCAGACGCTGCACGTATTGGTATACCAGTCCTGTCTGAGGACGATTTTTTGGCGATGATTCAGCAACGACCCTTCTATGATGATGATGCGTAGTAATTAACATACTCAAACATAAGGCAAAACATCATTTAAAAAAATATCTAACTGTCTTTCCTGGTCAAATGATGCGAATCTCACTATGACCGTTTGGGCTCCGGAACTGTGATAGCTATCGATCCTGCTTATGGCTTCTTCCGTAGGGCCCCATGGTCCCCATCGATCCTGCCAAATATTGATCCCGTAGTAAAGTTTAAGAAATTTATCCGCCTCTTCCTCCGCTGATGCTCTGTCTTGACCCATATTAAGAGTCATATAAAAAGTTTTTTCAAGATTGGAGTTCTCAATGTTTTGCTTATCAGCATGATACTTTATTCTTTCCAACCCATGAGAGTATTCTTCTGGATAATCAGATATTGATATCGATCCATCGCCCAATGTAACTCTCTGAAATTGTCGTTCCAACTTCGATCGTCCGTGTGCTGCCACCAAAACGGGTACTCCGTTTGGCTGTGGTGATACAGGCTTAATGGAAACATTCTCCAAGTCAAAATGTCGTCCATGAAATGTAACAGATTCCCCACGCGTCAAAGGTTTAAAAATCTCTAGTATCTCCTCAAATCGAGTAGCCCTTTGATGTGGATCGATTCCAGCATTCACCCATTCAGTTCTTTGAGCCTCGTTAAAGGCACCTCCAACTCCCATCCCAAGGATAATACGCCCACCAGAAATTAGGTCGGCTGTGGTAGCGGCATGAGCGAGCGAAAGGGGATGCCTTAAGGGCGCTAACATCACAGCAGTTCCAAGACGCACCAAGGAAGTTCGTGAAGCTATAGCTGAAAGGGTAGTAAGTGGCTCCAGTCTTGGTTTTGCTGTAAGACTGTCACCCACCCATACTGAATCTATACCTGCTTTCTCAGAAGTAACTGCCATGGAGATAATTTGTTCAATATCATCAGGTTGACTTCCCTCCATCAGTATCCCTCTGGTAGGCAATAAGATCCCAATCTTTAGTTTATTTGTCATTTTAGGTCACTCAAGCATGCCTTCATGTAACGCTCCTAACCTGTCTAAGAATCCCGATTCTATTTCCTCGCAATGTTCCAAATCCCGCTCAGTATCCAAGTCTAGAGCTAATCCAGACGGCCTTATTATTCTGTATGCCCAAGTATTTCGTTCAGCGTATTCACAATGTTTTTTGAGGCTATCTACTCCCAAATGGGGTTTGAAAGTAATTTCAGGAGGAACAAACATAGCATTAGTTCCACCATCAGATTCAGAAGGAACAAACACTATAGTTTTACCATCTTCAGACGATTTGATGATTTCTTCAATATCATCTCTAGTTATGAATGGGACATCTCCAGGTATATAAATATAGGCTCTTCCAGAGTTTCTTATGGCCGTTGAAGCCATTTCAACATCGTTATTTAGATCCCGTCCGAGAACATCAACCCACCTAACAGATGCAAATCCTTGCTCCCTAATCAACTGCTTAAGAGGGTTAAAGGTACCACCTGCAACAACGATATCTACAACACTTGAACTGACCGACGCTTTTAAAACCCGTAGGAGCATATTTAAGGTAAGTTTTGAACGCTGTGAAGCGTTAAGTAGCCCTGACAGCCGAGTCTTAGAATGATGCGGGTCCTTAACGGGAATCAAAATGGTAACTGGGGGCATCTACTAATAATCCAGACTTAATATTTCTTGGGCCAATTTCCTTTTTTCCTCATCGCTGCGCATTATTGTGTTAGTTACAACAACCCTCATCCCTAGCTTTTCGATCAAGGCGGCTTGATGAGCATCCATTCTATCGATAATGCAAATATCGCAAATATCCACATAACGCTTTGCCACACCAACACAGGAAACTTCATGTCCAAGCTCTTCCAATATCTTCCCAGCGGGCCCTTTTATTGCCTCTCCACCCACAATAGGACTTACCGCTATTCGGGGGCCCTGGAAACCCTTAATTTTCTCACGGACGCCAGGCACTGCCAGAATAGGGTCGATACTCAAAAATGGATTTGATGGACAAAACACCAGCAAATCACTAGCTTTTAAAGCTTTCATAAAACCGGGAGAAGGAGCACATTCTGAAGATAAATCAAACTTGAGAGATATTACTCGGGGTTCGCATCTGTTTTTTACAAAATACTCCTGAAATGACATATTACCTACTTCAGTGACTACAATAGTCCTGAGTCTGTGATCAGTCATCGGATAGATAGAAGGAGCAATACCTAACGACGAACACAAACTGTTGGTAACTTGAGAGAGGGTATTGCCTTGCCCCAATAATTGCGTCCTCCTTATATGTGTCGCCATATCCATATCACCTAGATTAAACCAAGTGTCCGCTCCGTACTGCTGCAGTCTTTTTAAAGATCGAAAAGTTTCCCCAGTTATTCCCCAACCGGTGTCAGGATTAGCGATACCTCCAAGGGTATACATAACTGTGTCCAGGTCAGGGGAAACATGCAAACCATAAAATTCTTCATCGTCCCCAGTATTCACAACAATAACAAGGGTGTCTTCATCGAGAATTAAATTAAAACCTAATGCTAATTTTGCTCCACCGACCCCACCTGCAAGAGCAAGCACTTTTGATTTCTCCAATAATTAACTCCTTCAATGTAAATCGTACGATTAGGTAATATTCCCAAAAGTATCTCACAGTAAAAGTTACCAGTCAGAAATCGTTTGTTTAAAATTAATTAGAATCAGTCTTTTCCTCGTGCTAGAATCGAGACTGTCCGGTTATGATATTTCATAGGTTAATTTAACCAAATGTCCACTTGGAGAATAGACAATACACATCTCCAACATCTCTATTTCAAATTTTCGCAATTACGATCAGTTAGAGTTGGATCTGCCTGAAGGTTTAACACTGCTGACAGGAGAAAATGGACACGGAAAAAGCAATCTCTTAGAGGCCTTATATATCCTCGCTATGGCGAGATCAGCAAGAGCATCCGTAGAACGAGACCTAATTAACCATGCTTATGCTCCCAGTTCTGAGCAAGAACCTACTTACGCAAAAGTGAGTGCAACCGCCCACAATGGAGAATTATCAAACAGAATAGAAATCCACTATAAATGCCTTTATTCAGAAAATAAAGATGGCTTTGCTACACAGAAATATATACGAATTAATGGTAGCCCAAAACGGTCATCTGACCTAATTGGGACTCTAAACGCAGTCCTCTTTACAGTGGATGACCTAGATCTCGTATTCGGAAACCCAACAGTTAGGCGCCGATATCTCGATATTCTCATTTCTCAAATAGAAAAACCCTATCTAGATGCACTAAAGCGCTACCAAGAATCCAACAGACAAAGAAATCACCTACTAAGATCTATCAGAGAAGGAACATCATCCCAAGATGAGCTACAGTTCTGGGATGATCAGTTGGCAGAAAATGGATGTGAAATTATGAAAAGTAGGATGACTACGGTTAATAGGCTATCCAGCTTGTTGAAGCCTTTTCATATCCAGTTAGGAGCCGCTGAAGAATCACTACAGCTAATGTATCGTCCTACTATACCAATAGAGAACGACACTCCAACTTCAAATTCAATACTGCTAGCACTGGAAGGCTCCAGAACCAGAGACATATCCCAAGGTGCTACATCGATAGGTCCCCACCGCGACGATATGTCCATATTGATAAACCAGAATGTTGCCAGTCGATATGCGTCGAGAGGACAGGCAAGAACCGCTGTGTTAGCCATCAAGTTAGCAGAATCAGCCTATCTTAAAGAACGTCGAGAAAGTGAGCCACTACTCCTATTGGATGACCTGCTATCAGAACTCGATACTGTAAGACGGGGTCAGATTATGGAGCATATCATCCAATACAAACAATGTATTTTAACCACTGCAGAACTCGATTCTGTTCCCAATAAATACATCTCCGTGGCCAACAATCTCCGCGTCAACAATGGAATTATTATTCCTGTCTAAAGCCCCGAAAAATACTTTAATGGGTAGTAGAATCAACCATATAAAAAATGAAACACAACCTCTAAATCTATTTTAATGACCAAAGATAACTTTAATATTGATGAATCTTTAGTACGAGATGCTGCACAAAGTTTGGTTGATTCGTCCTACACCATAGCTCTTGTTGGAGCAGGAATTTCAGTCGAAAGTGGAATACCAACTTTCCGTGGTCCAGGAGGACTTTGGACAAAATTAGGAGAACCTTCGTCAAATGGATACAAAGACTTCCTAAGAAACCCAGAATCGTGGTGGCGACAAAATTTAGATCCTAATATTGACCCAGAAAGAACCAAATTTAGAGATGCTATAGATAAGGCCATACCAAACGAGGGACATTACGCGTTGGTCAGGCTAGAGCAAATTGGTGTTTTACACCATCAAATCACCCAGAATGTTGACGATCTACACTTCCAAGCTGGCTCTAGGTCAGTCACTGAAATACATGGCAATCGGACAATGCTTAGATGTATAGGTTGTGAGACACGATGGAGCAAGACTGAGTTTCCAACCGGAGAAATTGTCCCTGAGATAACAAGTCGATCAAATAACTTTCCACCAATGTGTCCTGATTGTGACTCTCCAATCAAGTCAGATACTGTGATGTTCGGAGAACCAATACCCATGGGAACACTTGACTCATGTTTTCTACACAGCTCTAAAGCAACCTGCATAATAGTTGTAGGTACATCCGCCACTGTTTATCCAGCGGCAAGTTTTCCACAAGATATCCAAGCAAGGGGAGGAACCCTAATAGAGGCAAACCCGAATGAAACTCCTCTATCAAGCACTGCCGACATAGCCCTTCGGGGACCTACAGCAATAACTTTACCTGCACTAGTACAAATGGTAGAACACATTAAGGCGACATCAAGGTAATGGAAGGAGTTAGAACCTCAACTATCTTGGCAGGTATAAGCCACATATCTACGGTGATATCTGCCGTAATACTCATGTTCATCCCTTTATTTTCAGCTGCTGAAATTGTAGCCCCGTCGGGAGGCTTAAATCAGCTATCTGAAACGAAGGTGACTCTCGTGGAGCTAAATGGTACCGGAGTTATACTCACACTAATCTTCCCGTGGGTTGTGACGGGCCTGTCCGTAGTTTCGACAATTATGGGTGCTCCAGAAAGAAGGGATGACAAGAGAGTACTATGGCGTTGGAGATCTTACTCCTGGGGTGCGGCTATAGTCATGATTTTTTTTGTGGCTCTCAGCTTCACAACGCTCGGAATTTTCTACATTCCTGCATTAGCTCTAACCATAGGTGCAGCGGTCTTCAGTAAATAGCTTTACTCAGCAGGGGATAAAATCATGCGATATGACTTCATAGTGGTGGGAGCTGGGTCTGCAGGTTCTGTGGTCGCTTCCAGATTATCTGAAGACCCTAAGAAATCAGTACTTTTACTGGAAGCAGGTCCTGACTATCCGGACTTTGAGACTCTCCCCGAAGATTTAAAGAGAGGGTGGGCTACTGGTGCGGATCTTGCTGTCGGTGGGAAGCATGATTGGCAACTCCATGGTAAGGCTTCATCCCTAGCCGAAAAAATGGAAGTCCCAAGGGGAAAAGTTACCGGTGGAACAAGTGCGATAAACGGACAAGTATTTCTCAGACCTGTCCCAGACGACTTTAACCGATGGGCCAACTTTGGTAATTCCGAATGGACATACGAAAAATCATTACCTTACTTAATTAAAATTGAAACAGATTTAGACTACAGTGGAGATTTCCACGGTAAAGAAGGACCCATCCTAGTACACAGGCACAAACTTGATACTTTAACAAACGATCAACTGGCTTTTTACAGGGCGTGCAGGGAAATGGGATTTCCTGACAACTATGACCATAATCATCCCGATTCCACAGGGGTCGGTCCATATCCCTTAAACAACCCAAACGGAATAAGATTCAGCACTGCACTAGGATACTTGAGTGAATCAAGACATAGACTTAACCTAACAGTTCGGGCAAATTGCGTAACCAAACGAATCATTTTCGACGGCAATAAAGCTGTAGGGGTAGAGGTACGTAGTGGAAATGACGTGTACACCGTCGAAGCCGACCAAATAATACTCAGTGCCGGGGCCATATCATCTCCGCACTTACTTATGCTTTCAGGTATAGGTCCATCCGACCAACTTAAAAAGCAAAACATCAATGTCATCAAAGATGTTCCATCAGTGGGAAAAAATCTGCGTGACCACCCTACGGTCCATACGAGGTGGAAACCAAATGACAATTTTCAGACACCGAAAGAATCTATAGGGCCCCAAAAAGTAGCACTTCGTTACACGGCAGACGGGTCACCATATATAAATGACATGATTATGGTAATGCGTTACAACCATGACATTGGGCGTGAAATTGGGAGAGAAAAAGGTCTCGACGACTCACGACAATCTGTGGAATATGGACCTCTTGTGATATCCGTAGGTATCTATCTAGCAGAAAGTTCAGGGGAATTAAAGCTTCAGTCATCAGATATAAATATTCAACCTTATTTAGATTACAACATGCTAAGCTCTGAATTCGACAGAAAACGTCTTAGAGACGGAGTAAGACTTTCCAACCGAATCGGATCTTCCCAAACTTTCAAAGATCTAGCTGAAAAACGTGTAGAACCAGACGATGAAACTTTAAACGATGATTCCAAGCTCGATAACTGGATGTTGCGAAATGTTCTTACGATGCATCACATATCAGGCACATGCAAGATGGGACCAGAATTCGACCAGTCTTCAGTTGTTGACCAGTTTGGAAAAGTACACGGCATAAAAAATCTCCGCGTGTCAGACGTCTCAATAGTCCCCGAGTGCCCAAGAGCCAATACAAATATAGCAGCTATGATGATAGGAGAAAGAACCGCAGATTTCATAACTGAGGGGGTATGAAATCATAGCTAGAGATATTACACATTAGGCATCACATCATTTGCCAGTAAGGTCATCGAGTTTTCCCAGTGTTCTTTAGGCTGCCACTCATGACCCATAGCCAGTAACACGCCAAATCCCCCCACTTCATCATTTAGTTCCCGAATTTGTTGAACAGCATCCTCGGGACTGCCAACAATCCACAAATTATCCATAAGATACTCGACATCTACTTCTGAATCAGGCATATTAATGTCTGACTTCATATTTTCTTTTGTCGACAGAAGATTGAACCAGTATTTCTCGTAATCCCTTTTTAATACACCCTCCATTACATGTTTTCGGGCTTCCTCAGTTGTGTCGGCTATATAAACTTCCCGAGCAATTCTCCACTCATTTCTGTCAGGAACCAGATGCGATTTACTAGCACCGTCAGTGACTGCTTCCCAATGAGTTTTTATAACTCGATTATGTAAAAGGTTGAGACTGATGGGAATCCATCCATTCTGCCCAGCAATAACGAGAGTGCCAGAATAGGGTGAGCCTCCTCCAAGTGCAATAGGGGGATGTGGATTGGTATACGGTTTGAGATGAAATCTCAAACCAATATCATCCTCTGGTTCCGGGATTCGGAAGCTCCAGTGTTCTGATTGATAAAACCCGGGTTCTGGGTTTTGCCAGACGTCTAAAATAGCCTTTAAAGTTTCTCCAGTATAAGCCCGCCTGTCATCTGAATCTGGATCAAATCCAAACATTTCATAATCACCTCGAGTGGAACTAGATCCAACTCCCCATATAAATCTTCCCTTAGCCATATGGTCTAGCTGAGCCACCCTATGCGCCAACATCATTGGATTATGATTAGGCATACAGTGAACTCCGGTACCTAATCTGATATTTTTTGTCATACCCAGAGCCTGAGCTATCAACAAGTCAGGGACAGGAATATTTTCCCATTCAAAAGTGAAGTGCTCACCAATATATGCTTCAGCAAATCCAAGCTCATCCAACTTGACCAACTGGTTAAGATCACTCTCCAACGTTTCAGTAATATTTGAACCAGGTGGATGCAAAGGCATCGTAAAAAATCCGGCCTTCATGTTTTTATCCTTTCTGACTACTATTTTCTCTATCTACCGGAAAACTGACGAATCTTACTAGTTACCACCTGTGACATCGAATCAATAGATATTTCCATTAACCGAGCAAGATCTAGAGTCTTATCACCCACGCCGGAGGAAACTGACTCCAAAAAAGCAGTTCGCACCTCAGTATTTACGTTAAATTTCCTTACTCCCAAATCGATAGCACGAGATATCATCCATTCCGGTAGTCCTGAAGCTCCATGCAGTACTAGAGGAACAGATACAGAGTCACGTATGGTGGAAAGTCTATCGAAGTCCAATTTCGGTTCTTGGATATATTTACCGTGGATGTTGCCCACACAAACCGCCAGAGCATCAATATCGGTTTTATCACAATAGTCCGCGGCCTGATCAGGGTCAGTCAATAATGATTCATATTCCGGTATAGTCAAGCCATCTTCCGTTCCAGTGAGGCGACCAAGTTCTCCCTCAACAAATCCTCCAAAAGACCGCATTTTGTTAACCACATTAAAAGTGAAATCTATATTTTCTTCGTATGATAGATGTGATCCATCGGCCATAACTGATCGCAAACCCATGGAAACAACTCTATCAATCTGATCCTGTTGTGGACAGTGATCAAGGTGAACAGAGGTAGGCACTGTAGAGTCCTCCGCCATCGCAAGCGTCAATGCAACCAATGCACTTCCAACAGATTCCAATGAGACTGGAGCAATTTGTAATATAACAGGGAGTTTTTCTTGTTCGGAAGACCGTATTACAGCAACAACTCCTTCAAGGTTGTATACATTGAAGGAACCGACGGCTATACCCTCTTCCTCAGCAATGCCGATAATATCCCTTGTTGAAGCTAACATAAAAGACCTACATTCAAATTAGGCCGAAAGTTTACGTACGACATTCGCTATAGAATTCGGAGAACCAACATTTCCCGGATAAAGGACAAGATGCGTGCCCGGAAATTTTGTCTCCTCTCCAAGTCTTAGAACTAGAACCCCTGGTTGTATCTGACCTGGAACCACAGCTCTAACCATTCCAAGACCATTGGTAGTTACATTAGAGGACGTCATACCTCCCTTCGAAATAATGTATCGAGGTTTGGTTTCTATTCGCCTTACAATCTCAGTCATTGCATCAGTAACTTGGGCACCGATACGTAGATATTCTTCCGGAGAGGACCCTGTCACTACTTCCCTGCTGGTATATACAGTCACATCCTGTGAATTTCTCAATGCTTCGTCTACTTTCGTAACTATTGTATCCACCAGGTCAGGTTTCTCCGAAAGCACTGACTCAACTTCTAATTCAATCCCCACCATGCCCTTTATATCAAGTACATTTTCAAGCTGTAAAGTGCTTCCGGGAACATGGGAACCAACCAGTATGAGAGCACCCCCCTCATCTGAATGGACTATCTCTTCTTTGGACAACATATCGTTTGAATCCTGGCCAATTCTGGACCTGACAAACGAAGCGGATGTTCTGCATAAAAAGATTTTGCCTTTAGCCTCCGCCCGCAAAACTGCGAGTGCAACAACATTCAGGTCATTCATGGCCGCGGCATTAACGATACACACTTCCCCATTCTCAAGATTATTTAGAATGTTCTCCACACCGTCGGGACCACCCATTCTTATATCTTCGATGGAGATAGATATAACATCATCAGGGATTAAGCGGCCTTTATATTTTTCCTCCATCCACTCTCTCAGATTTGAAGACTTATATCCAAATGCCGTATCTTCAGCGAATGGAGTCTCTGCGGCAGGAACAAGGTTTTCTCCATCGGAAACGTATTGAACATCGTTAATCGTGTATCGTCCACCTTGAATGAAAAATGGTATGAACAAAAGGGAATCAAAACCTCGTATACCTCTTTCATGTATCGATTCTGCTAAAGCTTCTACTTCCTCAGGGAAATGGCCCCGAAGAGTTGAGTCTGAACGAGATATAACTGAGAACCTTTGTCCGACTTCGGCCGATGCTTGTAGAAGGTTCTTACCTACCAACCTGTTGGAATCCATGGCTTCAGGCAGGGTTTGGGCTCTACTGTTTATAAGGAGAAAAGAGGCTTCCTCAGACGTACCAAATTCATTGGCTATCGACTCAACGGACCAATCCGTCAGAAGTGACACATTCTGCACTGTCTGTGAGCCAGTCGGATCGTCATCCAAAACAAACACCTGGGTCGGATTGGCCGCAATCTGCCTCCTGATCTCTGGAATTAGATCATCTTTCCAAGGGTCAGGAAGCGAGGCGAGCGTCTCCTTCAGAGATATTGTCTTGGGTATTGGAAATGATCCACTCACGCCGGCTCGAACATTGGTAGAGCTATTTCACCCTCACCCTGGTCATGCCAATTCAACTTAACCCGCATACCACATGAAATATCATTTACTGGGTTACTAACATTAACTATATTAGTCATTACCCTAAAACCTTCATCTAGGTCCACGTAAGCCAGCGCATATGGGCCCAGGTCTTTGAAAGCCGGATGCCTACTCTGCATAATCACACTATATGTATATACAGCACCTTCCCCTTTAGAGGTATTCCAGCTGGTATCTAACGAGCCACAAGCAGTGCAATGAGCTCTTGGGTAAAATATTATCTCCGAACAGCTGTTACATGTTTGATATTTTAATTCTCTATTTTTCGTAGCTTCCCAAAAAGCCTCTGTGTCCGGTTCTGGAAATCTTGGTTGTGGTCTAAGTGGTGAACCTTGTGTCATTTTATTACTCCGCTTATAACTACTTTTACGTCGACAATGATCTGAATTTAATCGGCTGCCAGTATTGTGGCTGAGGTGGAATGCCGGGATCCTAATTGGCCCCCATTACCCACAGCAACTGCCAATTGCGCGCCATCTACCTGTGACGTCGATTCTCCTCTCAATTGACGAGCCGACTCTAGTAGAAGAAATATTCCCCTCTCACCCGGATGATTGGAAGACAGGCCTCCACCATCTGTGTTCAAAGCGGGACCACCTGATTGATCAAATTTCAAAATACCAGAACTAACGTAATCTCCACCTTCGCCTTTGGCACAGAAACCTAGATCCTCAATCATGCACATCACAGTAATCGAGAATGAGTCATAGGCCATGAGAACATCTATTTCACCTGGTGTAACTCCCGCATCTGCAAAGGCCTTTGGCCCTGACTGGGCACCCGCGCTTACTGTTATGTCCCCACCGTTTTCCCTATATTTTGTTGCCTCTCCACCTCCAATAATCCACACCGGTTTTTTTGCGCAATTGGATGCTATTTCCTTGGATGCTATTACAACCGCACCACCTCCGTCCGAAACCATACAACACTCCAAGAGATGTAAAGGCCAGGCAATCAGACGAGAGTCGATCACGTCTTGAGTTGTAATCTCATTAACGCCCACAAATTCCAGATCGGTCATAGCTTTAACCGCCTCTGGGTTTCTCATTGCATGATAGCGAGTGGCCACTGATATGTTGGCGAACTGTTCATCAGTTGTTCCGTATTGGTGCATGTGCCTGGCTTTTACCATGCCATAGTTAGAAATTAAGGTCATACCCCAAGGATCTTCCATGTTATTAAACGGTGTTGGGGATCCCTGTCCTGTTGCTCCACCTGTGCCAATTGCACGACGATCAGAGTGCGCAGTAGATCCGTAGGTAAGCAAAGCAACATTCGCTTTCCCAGAAGCTATCATAGTAGCCGCATGATTAGCCTGAAATTCGTATGAAGAACCACCCACGGAGGTAGTGTCAATTAGATCCGGTTTCAAACCTAGGTATTCAGAAATACCCAAACCTCCAATATTTTGATGAGTCCCTGTGTCATATACAGCATCCACATCTTGCCAATTAAGGCCAGCATCTGAAAGGGCTTTAGCTGCAGATGCAGCTTTAATCTGCAAGGAACTCACCCCAGGAGCTACTCTTAATGGATACTCATGAATTCCAACAATTGCCGCTTCGCGCCTCTGGGACATATGGATCTCCTCCAACTCAAGTTCAAGTTATAAAAGTTTGCCATCTCATGGCTCTCATGACGCAAGTTAGCACAGGGCTACCAGAGCGTCAATTACAGCGATAGATCAATCCTGCGAGTCTATACTTACAATATAGAAAATATGAAAACCACTCTAATAAATTCAACATGCTCCCGGCAGGTATTTTGCGAATCATGTGCTTCAAAAATTAATAGCTGTTCACACAAATATTGTGCCTCATGCGGTAACAAAATACGCCACGGTTCAATTAGTGCAACACAATCGTTCATTACAGCAGCTACGAAAGGAAGAAACGAAATATGGCGATATGTAGTGGGAATCTTGCTTGCCCTGATAATTTGGCAGTTAATAGGCCCACTCCCTTTTCTAGGAGCATGCGGAACTCTGAGTTTGATAGAAATACTGGGTTACAGATGCGAACTTGAACTTATGTCTATTACCGGACCGTCACAGGTTCCGGGATTTACGTTGACCATGCTTACATTTGTAATCGGATTAATAGGACTACAATGGACGATCAAATGGATTCACCATAGAGACCTACTCCAGGTTCTGACTGGGCGTATTCGCTTTGACTTAAGTCGATTCTTATTTTCTTCTGTCATAGTTTTGTGTTTTTCCTCATTGGCTCTTTTTGCAGGTCTTTCAATTGGTGACAGTGATGTTCTAGGAGGGCAGGTCACCAGGAATTCTGTAGGAATAGACTGGATATTTCTTTTGATGGCAGCCCTCGTACTAGTCCCCATACAGGCAGCTACAGAGGAAATTTTCTTCAGAGGATACATACTGCAAGGGATTAGCCATTGGAAGAGAAATCGAATGTTTCTGGTCTTACTAACTTCGATCATATTCACCATCGTCCACATCGCCAACCCAGAACCATGGGAATACGGGGTATTCGCATACATTATCAGTGTATTTCTGATGTCTTTGTTTATGTCACTGGTAACTGTCTTAGACGGTGGACTTGAACTAGCAATAGGCTTTCATACGATGAATAATTTATGGTCATTTTTGATTCTTGGTTTGGAAAAATCTGTCATACCAACTACGACTTTATACACCTTGAATTTGGAATCTTTAGACGCAGTTAACGCTATAATTCCAGGGATCGTACAATTCACACTGCTATTTGGTATCTTCAGCTGGCGCTACCAGTGGTTCAACAAGAATATTTCCCGCACACAGGTAACAAATACACCTCTCAAAAACACGAAAGACTAGTGAAAGGCCATACATATGAGCAGCAAAGCATTAATTCGCAGCATCACTCTAACCAAATATAGATTTCCGTTTGAGAACGTGGGCCATGATCTTGGTTTCGCAATGGGTCCTTTCTATGAACCCGGTAGTACAGGTGCTCGTACTGTTCTTGGTATAAAAATTGAAACAGATATTGGCATTTCAGGCGAATATATGAGCATTGCCCCTGGTACTTTCGAGCAAATACAAAGTTTCGGAGGCTTTCTTATAGGGAAAGATGCTACTCACAGGGAATTGTTTTATAACCAGGCAAAAACACTTCTAAGAAAACAGGACAGAATGGGGATTGGACCAATTGATATAGCCCTTTGGGACTTAGCGGGAAAGATGCAGGAGACTCCTATATACCGTATGTTGGGAGGCCATCGTGAAAAATTGCCTGCATATGCTAGTACGTATCATGCAGACAAGACTAAAGGTGGACTCAACAGCCCCGAAGCATATGCGGACTTTGCAGAACAATGTCTTCAAATAGGATACAAAGGATTCAAAATACATTCCTGGGCAGATGCGAATATACAAAGAGAAATAGATACCGTACACGCCGTAGGATCCAGGGTGGGCGAAAAAATGGCTCTCATGATTGATCCCTGCTGCGTCTATGACACTTTTGCGGACACACTCGCCGTAGGAAGAGCATGTGACGAAGAAAATTTCTTCTGGTATGAAGATCCTATGAGAGACGGGGGAGTGTCTCTCTACGCTCACAAACAACTAAAGAAAATGATCAAAACCCCTCTTCTACAAGGGGAGCATATTCACTTAGTAGAAGCACACACAGATATGGCCATTGCAGAAGCCACCGATTTTTGGAGAGCAGATCCAGAATATGATGGCGGAATAACCGGAACTATGAAAGTCGCTCACGCCGCAGAGGGTTTTGGTATGGACCTAGAATTACACATAGCTGGTCCTGCTCAGAGACACTGCATGGCTGCTATGAGAAATTCCAATTTCTATGAGATGGGCCTTGTTCATCCTAAGTTATCAAACATTGCAAATCCACCTGTTTACAGCTGCGGATATTCCGACCAACTTGAGTCAGTGGATGAAAATGGTTGTGTTGACGTTCCCCAGGGCCCCGGACTAGGGGTGGAATATGATTGGGAGGGAATAAAAACATTCCAATCCGACCAGGTAGGTATTAAATAAACAAATCAACCGGATAATAAACGAGCTCAAGTTGATATTGAATAAATATTCCTCAAAGACTACATTTCCATAATGCGTATTGGACTTATTACCGACACACATCTACCGGGACAGAGTCGCGACTTAAGTGAGCTTGGCCCATTACCTGAAAAATTTCTGTCAAGTGTAGATCTCATTATGCATGGTGGGGATCTAACTTCTCCCATCGTCCTAGATTGGTGTGAACAATTTGCTCCTGTTATTTGTTCCACAGGAAATAACGACCCTATCCCAGATCCTCGAATGAATGAGGTACAGATTTTGGAGACCCAGGGCTGGATCATAGGGATGATACACAGTTTAGAAGGCCAGTTTCGTCCCATTAAAGAGCTACAGAAATTATTCCCAAAGCACGTTGATATAATGATTTCGGGTCATACGCATCAAGAAAGACTGGAATATAGAGAAGGAATAGTCCTAATAAACTCCGGAAGTATCACATTCCCCCAGCATAAAGAAGTACGTCTTGGAACTGTCGGGATTTTGGAAATAGAACCAAAAAAATTAAAGGTGGATATATTCCCACTTGGCGAAACACCAGGAAGCCCCAATCCAGGAAGTCGTCTGTATCTAGAAATTGATGATGGAATAGTTATATCCAGCGAAGGAAATGTATTACTACAAAGTGATCCCAACACTAAGTGAGACTAGTGGACTTCGACATTAGCTGGTGCTATTAATTATCTCAAACTCTTCGTTGGAAATATCACCTTTAGCATCCACCATATAAAACCTTACTTCTGGCTCCTGTTTCTCAAGAGAAACCAAGACATAGCAAAAATCTACCCATCCTGACTCCACTGCCATCCTTGTATCAGTTTCAGACGGATATGCAGGGCTATGGGTATGAGAATGGTAGAAAGCCATGAGATCCAGTCCAAGCTCATCCGACTCTTTCATAACATTCATCTGATCCTTCGGGTCCATTACATATCTATACGGACTTGGCGTGCTATTTCTAACACGATACAGAGCGGAGATGAGTCCGTCTTTACCAGCTAAGATTCCACAGCACTCATTGGGATTTTCTTGAACGGCATGTTCAATCATTTCATCGACAAAATTACTAGGTACAGAAATCACTTGTTACTCCAATTATAGATACAAATCCCAACTACCTTGAGGTCCTTTTAAATATCCTGAATATTAGCTCTTTTATAATACCGAACAGTGACTTTGGCTTTCTCAGTCTCTCACGAGCACAATCCGCACATGTACAGGCTGGAGGATGATCGTAATGCCAGTTTGCTCTTCCCATAATTTCCCCTTCACCCTAATTTCTGTATGCCAGTATCTTGGATATATTTCCAGCTGTCCACACTAAATTTGTCTACTCCCTCGGCGGCCCTGCACCTTCAAATCCACGCTGACGCCATGACTCGTAGGCAATTACGGAAACAGAATTAGCAATGTTCAAGCTTCTATTCCCAGGAGCCATTGGTACCAGTATTCTTCTTTCAGGTGGTATCGTTCCAACAATCTCTTCAGGTAGGCCTGCCGATTCAGGTCCAAAAAGGAACGAATCGTTGTCTCCATACTCATGTTCTGTGTAAAAGTTCTTTGACCAAGCAGAGGTAGCAAATATTCTTCGGCTGGGAAACCTATCCAAGTAAGCCTGGTAATTTTTATGTTGAGTGACCACAGTTAAATCAGAATAATCTAAAGAGGCACGCCGTAACTTGGATTCTGTTAAATCAAAACCGATAGGGTGAATTAAGTGCAATTCCGCCCCAACATTCGCACAGAGTCGAATTATGTTGCCGGTGTTGTAAGGAATTTCGGGCCTGTATAAAACAATATGCACGACATCTTCAACCAGAAAGAAACACTGACCCCTGAATAATCGAATCCACCCGCTTAGTCTGAGAGCTGTCTCAGTCTTGGGTCTAACCGCTCTCTCAGCCAGTCACCAGTAAAGTTGAGTGACATAACTACCAAGAAAATGGCGAGCCCCGGAAATACAGTCGGCCACCAAGCCGTTGCAAGATAGCTACGACCATCTGCAACCATACTTCCCCACGTCGGTGTCGGTGATGGCACACCCGCTCCCAGGAAACTAAGAGCAGCCTCGGCCATAATGAGAGATCCCACACTGAGCGTTGAAATCACAACTGCCGTGTTTACAACACCGGGCAGTATATGCCTGATTAAAACCCGGACCGTGGAAGCTCCAGCGACGCGGGCCAAATCAACATACGGCTCGTTCTTTATAACCAGGGTCACACTACGAATTACCCTCACAAAAGGCACCCACGCCAACGCAACCATAAGGAACAAAAGTAAAGTCAAACTTTGCTCAAACAACAAAACACACACCAAGGCAACCATTAAAAATGGCAAAGCTTGCCATATATCGACTGCCCTCGTAATGATTTCGTCCACTATCCCACCATAGTAACCACTAAAGACACCCATTGCAGTGCCAATCGTCCCACCACTCAACAAAGCAATGGCGGCGACTACTAGCGAAATCCTAGCTCCAAAAAGCATACGGGAAAAAACATCTCTACCGGAGTGATCTGTCCCAAGAAGATGATTCGTAGTTCCCTCTTCCGTCCATGCCGGCGGTATGTGTCTATCCCTTATACCACCAGAACGCGCATCATGAGATGCCAATATATTGGCAGCCAGCGCACAAAATACCAAGATTGAAAGAACGGTTATCGGGATAAGAGGATAACGTCTAAAAAAGCGCCAGCCTTCATAAAGATGACTTATCCCGGGTGGATAATCTTTAATCCCGAGGAGATCCTTTTCTATTTGACCTAGTTGGCTTTGACTCATCTACTTATCCATACCTAATTCGGGGATCAATTACCGCGTAAAGAACATCGGCCAAGAAAGCAAATGAAACATATATACCAATAAAACAAAACACCGTACCTGCCAGAAGAGGCCAATCATTATCGTAAACAGCCTGGTTCAACGCCACAGTCCCGATTCCAGGAAGCGAGAAGATAATCTCTATAACAAGTGCTCCATTTAAGTAATCCGCCAGCAAAACCAACGATGACGTCAATGGAGGTATAAGAGCATTTCGCAAACCGTGCTTCCAAATGATCTTCTGGGGAGCGACACCTTTCGCCCTAGCAAGCTTTATGTATTCAGAGTCAAGAATCTCCAACATTGATGAGCGGGTGAGCCTCATTATTCCAGCAGCGGCCGGCCAACCCAATACTATCCACGGCAGAATCCAGTGCTGAAGATTATCCCATTTGAAGAAAAAGCCCTCTTGCCTTCCTAAGGTTCCCGCCGGGAACCAACCCAGTATGACGGCAAAAATCAAGATCGCCATCACACCAGTCCAAAACTGGGGAGTAGCCTGCCCAAAAAGAGCAAATATGCGCCCTAAATAGTCCCAAATAGTGGCACGTTTAACAGCAGCCAAAACACCCACCGAAACCCCAACCGTCACTGCAAATATCCAAGCACCTGCAGCCAATTTGAGAGTCGTCCCGATGTGAATGGCAATTATGTCTTTAACAGCCCTCTGGGTGCCAATGGAATAACCCATGTCCAATTGAGCGATATTCCACACCCATCTTGCGTACTGCACAGGCAGGGATTTATCCAAGCCCAATTCAGCTCGGAGCATAGCGATATATTCCTCAGTAACATCAACCTGAGCATCGCCGAGATACAAATCAATAGGAACCGGCCCAAGCCGAGTGAGAATGAAAATAACCAAAGTGGCGCCAATGATCGATATAAAGATCGAGAATAATCTTCTTACCAAAAAACGTGCCATCTGAAGGTTAATGCTCCTCTACATATAAATATGGGCTTCACCAGATCTCCGCGAAACAACCGTTGCCGGGAGATGCTCTCGAGCTACAAAGGCGGGGAAAATCTCTCCCCCCCGCCTTTGCAACATCTACCAAGTATGGGGCCCAGTTAATGGACTCCCACACTCAGTAATCTATCTTAACTTCTGTCCCTACTTAGCAGGGATTATGTGCTGTGGTCTGCCCCAGTAACCACCAGCCGAAGAGCGGGAGCTCCACGAGTCGATAGTCTCAGGGTTAGCAGCAACACCCCTTGGGGGCTGCACCATTCCACCGTACAACTGCCAGTAGTAGTAGTAGTCAACCATGTCCATGTGCATAGCTTCGCGCTTGGACTTGTCTTCCTCACCATTAATGGTTATGTACATGTAGTCAAGGAACTTGCTCTCAAACGCACAGCCCCAGCCTGGTCGGCTGAACGTGCTGTCCGAAGGAGGGGGCGGCCAGTCGAGCGGGTAGTTAGCAGTCTCAACGCTGCAGTTCTTTACTACAGGCCATGGCTGCGTGCGGTCCCTCATGCGAGGAACAACAACTGCACCGTACTCTTCAGTGAGCAATGTGGTCTTTACCCCGAGTTGCTCCCAGCTGGCTGCAACTGCGTCGGCCTGCTCTAGGCAGACGTCACCAGTCTCACAAGCATACTTGTTCAAACTGATCTCAAACCTAACCCCGTCAGAACCGACTGGGTATCCAGCCAGATCAAGAAGCCTTCCAGCTTCGTCGAGATCAAGGGGGATTTCCCAAGGCCATTCGTAGTCAGGCTCAACGGCTGGAACATCATATTCAATCCAGTCAGTACCATCGCCCAACAAATCGTTACCATACTTTTCGTGGTATCCGTTTATTGTAGCCTGGTTAACTGTCCTATCAGGATCCCAACCAGGGAATTTTGGTCCCATGAGCTCCAAATAAATCGGAGTTCCAAGTCCACCCTGCAACACTTCTACGATACCTTCTCGGTCTATCGCCATGCCAAGCGCCCATCGGACGAGCCTGGCCTGTTCCATGTCACTTACCCCGTCTGGGTTGTTAGTGTCCTCATATGGGCACTTATCACCCCATGGGCAGCCTAGATGTGCATGATCTTCAGCGTATACGGGAGAAAGCCAAGGCTCTAACCCTTCTTCTGTCTTGGCGTTGATGTCTGTCCAGAGGTTACCCGGCCAGATCGCGCTAAGAGTCATCGTGTCCTTGTCCGACATAGTCGTTATGAACTTCAGACCCTTACTTTCAAGCTCTCTCAACTTACCGAAGTCAACTGAACCAAGGTCAGCCTCTCCTGTCTGCATCATGGCCAAACGGCTGGATGTATCAGGAACCTGAATCACTGCGAACGTACCTATATGAGGTGGCTCGATCCAGTGGTCAGTAACAGCGTGTACCTCACCTCTGTTGTTTGGTAGCCACTCACCAATAGTCCAAGGACCCGAACCTACGGGTACGAACTTAATGGCTTCTGCTCCCATTTGATCAAAGGCCTGCTTACAGTCAAGTCTGACTGTCGTGTCGTTGATGTCGAACTCACTTAGAGGAACACCCCAAGTAAGCTTGGTGATAACCGGCACTTCCACCGTGTATTCACCTGTGACAACAGCGGGGCCGAATGTTCCACCAAGCTGAGCACCAATTGCGGCACCAAGGCTTGGGTTCACAACAGCGTTCTGCCTGTCTAAGTTCCAGGCAACGTCTTCAGCTTTAATGTAGCCGAAGTCTTTACCTTCGAAATCGGCAGGGGTGTTGCATCGCAGATCATCTCTGATCTCCATCGACAACCTATCACCTGCTGAGTTCAAAGCCCAGGACTTGGCAGCAAACGGGGAAAGAAGTTCAGTTCCGTCGTGGACGAGAAGCTGATCATAAAAACCCATCTGGAGCTCACCTGGCGAGCCACCATATGTCTGCACTTCGAAGTCTCCGAACTGCTCTGACACTTCACGGATAGCCATCGTGACTGTGACGTCGCTGGCTGCCTGAGGGGCTGCCGGCGGTGCAGCTGCTGGTGCCGGGGCTGCTGCTGCAGGTGGTGCAGCTGCAGGAGCGGGAGCAGCAGCTGGTGCTGCTTCCTCTTCGGCATCATCGCCACACGCCACGGACACGAGAGCCACCAAGGCGGCCAACATGAACAATAACGTTATATATCTAGATTTACGGACCATAGAGAATTCCTCCTGAGTTCTTCTATCACTCACAATTGGAAGACATGATAGAGACCTTTCAGCAGATGTCAAGCACATAGACTGCCCATTTGAGCATTCTGATCAGAAAATTTCCATTTCCCGACACACAACAAAAGGGATACATTCTCTTAAGTTGGCACAGTTTTATTCAATGTCACAGGGTTTTGCTTAGAAGACACAGAGTTGATGTGAACAGATAAGAGAATAGAGAGGAACGTTGAGAAACTATGTGAATTGCAATAACTTGTGGCGAAAGGCACATGTCATATGGGAGAATGAGCGTCGAGCTATTTCAAATACCAAATAGAGAAGCATAATTTTGGAACAGAACTAATACCGGCTGTGTAAGCTGGATAGAAGCATTTAAAAATTCAGGAGGAGAATCATGGCTAATTACCTAGACGGTAAGGTGGCTATTGTCACAGGGTCCGGTAGAGGAATCGGTGCAGGGGTAGCAAAAGCCCTTGCAGGCGAGGGAGCCAAAGTCATTGTTAATGACATTGGAGCAGCTTTAGACGGTGAAGGTCTTTCCAACACTCCGGCAGAACAAGTAGTAGATGAAATAAAGAGTTTTGGAGGAGAAGCTGTCCCCGATTACACCGATATTTCTACTATGGAAGGCGGAGAATCCGTTGTACAAACCGCTGTAGATACATACGGACAACTCGACATAGTTGTCACAGTAGCGGGAATTCTTAGAGACCGAATGATTTTCAACATGACGGAAGAAGAATGGGACGATGTCGTCCGGGTCCATCTAAAAGGGACCTTCACAGTTTGCAAACATGCAGCAATCCTTTACAGACAGCAGCGAAGTGGAAGAATTGTCACCTTCGCCTCAGAATCAGGTCTTTTCGGAAACACAGGGCAGGGAAATTATGCTGCCGCCAAATCCGGAATTGCTGGCTTCACAAAGGTCGCAGCGAAAGACCTCGGGCGTTATGGGGTAACAGCAAACTCAATATGCCCAAGAGCAAACACGCGTATGACACAGTCAGTACCAGATTCTGCTCGACAATTACGAGCCGATAGGCCGCAAGACCGCGAAGCAACACCGAAAGAGTTGGCCATGCATCCCGATGATATTGGTCCTTTTGTAGCATATTTATCTAGCGATCAAGCAGCAAGTATAAATGGCCAAACGTTCCTTGTTTACGATGGAGTGATAACAAAACTCTCGCTACCGAGGAGAATTCGTACGATATTCAAACAGGGTAGATGGACAACAGAGGAACTATTAGAAATGGTTCCCCAGAACCTCACACAGGGCTTAGTCAATCCGTCGCCACCCCAGGCACCACGACAATAATCAATTTGAGTCGGCGGACAGCCAATAAATTTAGGAGTATGGAAAGATGGGTGATCTTTTAAAAGATAAAGTAGCAGTCGTAACAGGATCTGGTCGCGGCATAGGTAGGGGTATCGCACTAAAACTTGCAGATGAAGGCGCAAAAGTTGTAGTGAACGACCTTGGAGGAGCCGTGGATGGAACAGGAGACTCAGCCACTCCAGCTGATGAAGTTGTGAACGAAATAAAGGCGTCAGGTGGTGAAGCGGTAGCGAATTACGATTCAGTTACAACGATGGACGGAGGAGAAAACATTATCAAAACTGCATTAGACAGTTTTGGAAAACTCGACATCGTCGTCGCAGTAGCAGGAATTCTCCGTGACCGAATGTTGTTTAACATGACAGAGCAAGAATGGGATGATGTTATTTCAGTTCACTTGAAAGGAACTTTCACCGTTTCAAAGGCAGCAAGCATTCTCTTTAGGCAGCAGAGAAGTGGAAGAATCATTACTTTCTCATCAACCTCAGGTCTTTATGGAAACTCAGGACAGGCTAACTATGGAGCTGCTAAAGATGGCATAGCTGGATTTACGAGAGCAGTCGCGAGAGATTTAGGAAGATATGGAGTCACTGTCAACAGCATTTCTCCAGGAGCAAACTCTCGTATGACAGAGACTGTTCCTCAATCGGCGAGAGACATCAGAGCTTCAAGTGGAATCCAGGCTAACTCTGCTGTGACTCCTTTGGAATTAAACCGTGATCCAGAGGACGTTGCGCCTATGGTGGCTTGGCTGGTCTCAGACGAGGCAAGTGAGGTTAACGGTCATGTATTCCATTGCCAGGGTGGACAAATTTCCTTGATGAGTAATCCAACGGAAGAGCGCACTCTCCGCAAAAATGGAAGATGGAGCGTTGAAGAGATCGACGCCATGTTCTCAGGCACTATCGGGATGGACATGGTGAATCCTGCACCACCCCAGGCTCCTAGGGAATAGGGGACCTAAGGAAAAATTCAATATGGCTGTCATTAGGTTAGCTGATCCCAAAAAGGACGCTCGCCAAGTGGCGGCCATCTACTTCCCCTACGTGATAAACACACCTATTACATTCGAGTCTGAACCTCCAGATGGAAAAGAAATGTCATCCCGCATGGAACACGTTTTGCATTCGTACCCGTGGCTTGTCTGTTTTCACGAGGATGAAGTGATGGGATACGCGTATGGTGGCCAATTCCGTACACGAGAAGCCTACGACTGGACAGTAGAAACTACGGTTTATGTGCGGGAAGCAGCACACGGGTTGGGTATTGGGTCTGCCCTCTACATGAGCCTTCTTGAGATCCTGAGAATACAAGGATATGTGTCAGCCGTCGGTGTCATAGCCCTGCCGAACCATAAAAGCGTAGTGCTTCACGAAAAAATGGGTTTTGGACGCGACGGAACATTACCTTCTGCAGGATATAAAAGTGGCACATGGTACGACGTGGGACTGTGGTGGAAACAACTTAACATTCCACCTGAATATCCAGAAAGGCCCTTAGAAGTATGTCATCTAGACCAAAGTGCTGATGGCAATTTAGCCGCTGCTCTGGCGAAAGGGCAGAGCAAGTTGAGAATCTAGATACCATCGTTTGAATATTAACCTATTCGATAATGATAGCTATACTCTCAATAATATCGGCGTACCCTCCAACAGCTGGATCACGGGGGTGAATTGCCTCGACGACATCCATCCCTGATGTAACCCTT
>ERZ724561.33-NODE-33-length-26621-cov-5.868083_pt1 | contig 26621 bp, 18 predicted proteins | sample MGYA00375855_ERZ724561 | MGnify/ENA primary metagenome ERZ724561 (study PRJEB28725, sample SAMN03264854) | marine sediment metagenome | biome: marine pelagic biome; feature: marine oligotrophic desert; material: ocean water | place: Pacific Ocean:North Pacific... | reverse complement strand
GAGTCGGAATCCAGAGGGGCAGAAGCCTTCGGTTTGGCAGGCATCCTAGTCGATGTGGCTAGGGCCGCTAAGAGCAGGGCTGAGATGAATAACAGAGTGAATAGTCTGCTGAACTCATCGATATGTAGGGCGTTTCCGACATCAGCCTCCTCTCCTAGGAATAAGAAAGAGGTCAGCAAAGCTAGAATCAGTACTCCGCAGGCAATCATATTGGGGAGTCTTGGGTCGTTGTTGAGTTCCGATCTAGTTCCTCCAATGAAGATTGGTACTCTGGTCCGAGTGAGTGGAATGCGCATGGTGGCATCACCCAGATTGGGTATCAGAATCATCGCCACTATGCCAAGAAGCATCAGAATCTCTGGAAGCAGTAGCATGGTCGTGTCGAGGTCGATTTCAGTCAATATCGAACTCATGGCTTCCACTCCTGTGAATGCATAGCGTCGATGAGAGTCTCAACAGTGAATCCTGAGCTCCAGTCAGACATCATATCCCAGAAGATGAACGGCATAATTCCGAATAGCGCCGTCATCGCTCCGAGCAGGAGCATTCCTGCATTCTCGTGCCATGTGATGTCACGAGGTTCCTCATCATGCATGGTATCGGGTAGTATTCCCTTATCTGGGTCGTTAGATTCGAAAATCGTCCTCTGCATAGATGAGAGATAGTACACAGCGGTGATAATCAGAGTCAAAGCAGGCAAGAGAACGAGCCACCCGTAGGTCATCCAGAATGCAATCAATATCGCCACTTCAGCTACGAAACCTGCTAGCAATGGCAGCCCGAGGCTCGCCATCCAACCCAGCATCATGTGTGCGGCCAGCCATGGGCTGTGGTGAGCAATGCCGCGCATCGAGCCTATCTCTAGGGTGTGATAGTGGTGCTTGAAGGCACCAGCCACAGCGAACAACAGAGGGCTGATGATACCGTGTGCGAACATCATGAACAGAGCGCCTGCGATTCCCAGAGGTTGCATCGTGGCTATGCCAAGGAAGATTAGTCCCATATGAGAGACAGAAGAGTAAGCGACCATGCGCTTGAGATTAGTTTGACCCATGCACACCCAAGCGCCGTAGACCAAGCTAGCCATACCGAGGGTAATCAGTAGCGGGATGAATTCAATTGTAGACTCGGGGAAGATTGTGACAGCGACCCTGAGGAAGCCGTAGGCGCCCATCTTCAGCATAACTCCGGCTAACAGCATTGATCCTGCTGTGGGCGCCTGCACGTGGGCGTCGGGAAGCCAAGTGTGAACTGGTACGCTGGGCATCTTGGTTGCGAAGCCAATCAGCAGCATCAGCCAGACCAGATGCCTAAGTCCTTCACTTGGAATCAAATTTTCTTGGGCCGTCATCGCTACTAGATCGAAGTGGTGACCAGTCAGGCTACCTAAACCAGAAATCGGGTCTGTGTGGAAGTACATCACGAGATTTCCAATGAGCATAATTACGCTAGCAGCGAAAGTGTAGATGAAGAACTTCATCGCCGCGTATCGGCGATCCTCCCCTCCCCATAGTAGAATCAGGAGGAACATCGGGATGAGAGTCATCTCCCAGAAGACGTAGAACACGAACAGGTCGAGAGCTACGAAGACGCCCAGCAGGGCGCCCTCCATGATCAGCAGCAGAGGGAAGAAGAGGTGTCCCCTCTTGGCATCCCACTCGACAAGCATCGAGATTGGAATGAGTATCGCGGTAAGCCAAATCATAGGGAATGATAGGGCGTCAGCCCCGACCTTCCAAGTGACACCGATTGAGGGGATGAGGTTGACCGCCTCGTTCTGCAGGACGTAGCCTCCTTGGGTGATGTCGGTCCAATCGATGCTCCCCCACTCGCCTAGGAAGAGCAGGGTCGTGATGGCCGCCACCGCGAGAGCTATGCCCATGCTGATGTTTCTCGAGACTCGCATCAGCCCCTCTGCCGACGACTTCGGCAGAAACCTCGGGAGGACAATCAGCGCCAGCCCCATGAACAACGGGACCAGCGTAATCACCGACAGCGGGTCATCAATCAATTGCTCACCCCCCATAGCAGGGCGAATATCGATATCATCCCGACCGCAGCCATCAGAATGTAGTCACGGGCACTGCCCGTGGTGATTCTGCGGATTTGTACCGAGCCTGTGGCTGAGTTTGATTCAATCTGCTTGATTACGCCGTCTATGACGTTCGCGTCGAACCACGCCGAGAATGCTGCGAACGGTATCGCGGTCTTAGCGAGGGCGACCTCGTACAGGTCGTCGAAGTATAGCCTCCTCTGAAGCGCCTCGGCGAGCTGTGAGTCCGCGAGTTCCGAGACATCCTGCGAGCCGAACCTGCTCGACAGGTCAACGAGCCATGAGACCAGCGGACTGGCCTCGACGCCATCAATCAGCCTGCCTCCGTGGATGCGTGAGGCGATTACGGGACCGATGACCATCGCGAGGAGCATGGTTGTCCACCCAACCAGTCTGAGATAGGAGTCCTCAGGTAGGAAGGCGTGCTCTAGGGTGTCGAGTAACCCGTGGTACGATAGTTCGGCATGATGGGGATCACCCAGATAGTCTGAGGCTCCGAGCAGAGCGAGGGCGAAGCCGCCGAGCGCTGTTATGACGGAGAGGATGATTAAGGGCTCCTTAATCCAAGGAGTCGTCTCGTGAACGTGTCCGACAACCTCGCTCTTGGGGGGTCCAGCGAAGGTCATCAGCCACATTCGAGTCATGTAGAAGCCGGTCATGCCGGCAGTTGCGAGCACCAGCACCGCTGGGACTAGCATGAGGGGTTCCTCATGCAGGCAGGCGGCCCAGGTCTCGGCGATGATGCCTTCCTTGGACCAGAAACCGCCAATCAGTGGAATGCCTATGATGGACATCGAGCCGAGCATCATCGCCGTGGCGGTGACCGGCATCCTAGCAGCGAGTCCTCCCATGTTGCGCATGTCTTGGGGGTCGAAGTCGCCATGGTCGTCACCCTCGTTGGTGCTGTACTTCTCGCTGAGCTCGCGCACGTGGTCGTGCGCGTGGTGTACCTCGTGAATCACCGAGCCGCTGGCCATGAACAGCATGCCCTTGGCCATGGCGTGGTTGAACAGGTGGAACATCGAGGCCCCGATGACGAAGTACCCTGCGTGGTGCTCGTCGATGTTGAGGAACAGCAGGCCTGCGCCCAATCCGGTGAAGATGTAGGCTAACTGGCTCATGGTGGAGTAGGCCAGGACCTTCTTGATGTCGTTCTGGACGAAGGCAATCGCCGCTGCCATGAACGCGGTGATGCCTCCTATCCAAGCGACAGTCAGGGCGAACTCCTCGAGCCCGGCCACGCCATTGACGTGGACATCGACGAAGGGGACCATGCGTACGACTAGGTAAAGGCCAGCGTTTACCATGGTAGCCGCGTGAATCAGGGCGGACACCGGAGTGGGGCCCTCCATGGCGTCAGGCAGCCAGACGTGTAGGGGGAACTGCGCAGACTTGCCAACTGCACCGATGAACAGCATGATAAGGGCCCAGTTCAACTCTCCTGATTCGACCACGGCGCCACCTACTCCGGTGGAGGGGTTGTCGAAGAGTACTGCGAAGTCCAACGAGCCGTAGATGTCGTAGAGCATCAGAAGGCCGACCACCAGGAACACGTCGCCAACGCGGGTGGTCAGGAACGCCTTCTTGGCCGCGTAGGCCGCGCTGTCCTTCCAGTAGTAGAAGCCTATGAGGAGGTAGGAGCACAGACCCATAATCTCCCAGAAGATGAATAGCCACAGGAAGTTGTCAGCCAACACCATTCCGAACATGCCTATGGCGAACAGTACGAACTCTCCGTAGAAGCGGTGGTTACTGTCTTCGTTGATTTTGTCCGTATTCATGTACCCTAGACTGAACCAACATATCAGGAAGCACAGGAAGGTAGCTACGAACAGAAGCATCAGGGTGACGGAGTCTATCCAGACCCCGACCCCGATGTCTGCGAATCCGGTGCTGACCTCCCATTGGGTCCCGGTCTGCTCAATGACGTCGAATGTCAGCCACGAGAACGGATCGACCACGGAGTGCGCCTCGAAGTGGGCGGAGCCGACCACGTAGTCGTAGATGATCCAGATGGCGATGCTGAGCGAGAGCGATAGGGCCCCTAGGCCGAAGATACCTCCCTCCTTGTATCGCTGCTTCCAAGTCTCGTTGCCGTTGTATATCTGGCCGACTACCAGTATGGCTGGGAAGGTCAGTAGAGGCACGACCACAATCAGGAAGGCGGCCTCGACGGACTCCCATCCAGCTAGGAACTTGAGGGAGGGTGCGACCAGTAGGAACGGCACGAGTGGGACTAGGAGTTCCCATTCGTTTTTCGAATCGCCCATTCTATCACCTCAGTTCCTCAGGAGGTTTGCCTCTTCCAGGGAGATCGTCTCCTGGGTGCTGTACAAGGAAAGCAGGATGGCGAGTCCGATGGCAACCTCCGCTGCGGCAATCGCGATAGCGATGGCGGTGAACACCCACCCGTCGACATCGCTGTAGTGGCTTGCTCCGGCAACGAAGTTGAGGTTGGCAGCGTTCAGCATCACCTCGATGCACATCAGTACTACGATGGCGTTCTTGCGGGTGAAGGCCCCCAGCAGTCCTATGCTGAACAGGATTACGCCGAGGCCGGCTATCCAACTGGCCTCGATCACTGCTCCCCCTCCAAATCCCAAATCAGATTTGCCAGTCTCTCGTCGCGAACCAGGTACGACGCTCCAATCATCGCCATCGCGAGCAGCAGTCCCAGAATCACGGTGGCCAGCCACCAGTCGCCGAACAATGCCACGGCGAAGTCTAGGGTCGAGGGAGCGTCGCCCGCTCCTCCCCAGATTGAATGGGACATCACCTCGGACAGCAGGATGAGCATGAAGGCGAGGAGTCCTGCCTGCGTAAGTGCGGAAAGGCCTCTCATTCAGACGTCCTCCTGAATCTGCTTGCGCGTCAGCATGACGCCGAACTGGACCACCAGCATCACAGACCCAAGATAGACTAGAATCTGGATCGCAGCCAGCATCTCCGCGCTGGCCATGACGAAGACGCCGGCCACGGCGAAGAAGGTCATCATAAGCGACAGCAGGGAATGCGCGACGCGTCTCGAGTAGACGCATCCGAGGGCTCCGCCTATGGCGGTGGCGGCTAAGATTAGGAAGACCAAGGCCTCGAAGTCGATGGTCATGATTGAGCCTCCGCTCGAGCAGCCTTCCTGTCACGCTTCTTCTGCTCCTTATCGGCTCGCTTGGCGAGCTCCATGTCGACCCTTTCCTGATGCACTGCGGGGAGCACTCTGGTCCTGCTGGCGTCCATCCAGAGGTCCTCTCTAGAGAATTCTGACATGCCATCATACTCGTTGGTCATGAAGAAAGACTCGAATGGGCATGCCTCGGCACACAACCCGCAGAACATGCACCTGCCGATGTCGATCTGTCCTGAGACGATGTCCTGCTCGGCAGGCTTGAGCGTGCTGGAGTCGATGGTCTCAACTCCGGAGCCGTCAGACCAACGAACCGTGGCCTTGTCGCCAGACAGCTCGATGACTTCGGCGAAGTCATACTGAGCGGGGGCGTCTGCATGTGCATTTACCAGATCGAAGTCGGCGGCAATCCCATCGTAGTCCTCCTTCTCCCTAGCCGCGTAACCGCCCTCCTCCAGCTCGTCACCATATCCATGCCAGTCATCACCCTCCTCGGCTAGCTCGAGGACGTTGACCCTGACCTCCGAGGTCATGTGCAGGCAGTCGTTGGGGCAGACCCTGACGCATGCCTTGCAGGCAGTGCAGGTCTCCCAGATGATTCCGATCCTACCGTTGTAGTTACCGGGAACGAATAGCCAAGGCTCTAGATCCTCCAACCTCTCGTACGGGTACATCACAGTAACCGGCCTCTCAAGGAACGGCATAATCTCGCTCGTCTCCCGGTCCGCCGAGAACTTCTGCCAGAGAGTAGGATGTTCGACGCCCACCCTATTTCGCGTGGTTGAGTCAATCATGGCTGCAGACTTTCCGTGGTAGTCGTTCCTGAGGATTGCAAGCCTACCGAGGAAAGGTACCGTCCTGAGCGCTGTCTTGAGGGTCATCCACATCGGGCGGATGACTAGGTTCCTGAAGTTGGGAGTCGCATGGGGGTGTCCGGTGTTGGCCCTGTAGTTCATCTCTTCACCCCCTAATCCCTGTGGCTCCCTGGTGATGCCTTGATCACCGTCTGAGTGCTGTACGGCCTGCGCTGGACTTCCAGCGCCTCCTTGTCCTCGTCAATCGCCAGCACAACGAACAGCCCGCCCGAGATCACGGTGACCGCTGCTGGAACCCATAGCGCCCAAGGCTCCCCGGTCCAGAACATCAGACGCAGGACCATAGCGAATACCAAGTTGACCATCGAGAGCGGGAGCAGGTAGCGCCATCCGAACTCAAGGATCTGGTCCGTGCGGACCCGGTGGAGAGATGCGCGAATCCAGACGAAGACCGCGAACAGTCCCCATGCCTTGAGCAGGACCCAAGACACACCTGGGATGAGTGAGAAAACGAAGGATATCAGCCCGCCCACCAGAGGCAGGTCAGAGAGTGTGTGCTGAAACGGTGCCTCCCAACCTCCGAGGAAGAACAGGGCGAACAGTATGCACGCTGCGTAGGCGCGCATGTACTCGGCTGCGAACATCAGCCCCCAGCGGATGCCACCGTACTCGGTCCACCAGCCCTCCACGAGTTCGGCCTCTGCCTCGGGCATGTCAAACGGGATTCGCTCGACCTCGGCGATCATAGTGACTAGGAAGAGAAGGGCCCCCAGAGGCATAAGGAAGATGTTCCAGACGTTTCCTTCGTCCTGCCCCATCTGGAAGTCCACTATCTCGATGATGTTGAACGAGCCGCTCAGCACCGCGACACCAAGGACCGTGATCAGCAGCGGGATCTCGTAGGCGGTGAGTTGCGCTGCTGAGCGCATGCCCCCGATCAGGGTGTACTTGTTGTTTGATGCCCAACCAGCGAAGAACACGCCGAGGGGAGCTACTCCGAAGATGGCCATCATGAAGATGAGCGAGAGCTCTGGGTTGGCAGCGTAGATGTGAGGTCCGAACGGGACGAACGCGAACACCATGACGGTGGTGGCTAGGATGATGACGGGGGCGACCTCGTAGACCACCTTGTCCGCGTTCCTCGGGACGATGTGTTCCTTGGTCGCGAACTTCATGAAATCGGCGAAGGCCTGGAAGAAGCCGGGTAGCAGGAACCAGTATCCGTGGTAACTGCGGTTATTGACCCGCGAGACCGTCTCGAGCTCGTGCGAATTCCCCCATGTGGAATTTAGTGCGTTCACTGCCCAGCCGATGGGAGTCCCCATCCCGAACGGCAACTGATTCCACCACTCACCTGCAGTGACGCCGCTCTCGCCTACCCACAGACTCCTGAGGGTGGTGGTGGCACCTAGCCTGTCCATCAGACGACCTATGAACTTCCGCTCGATGTACGGTATGGCCAGCATGGTCGTCATCATCATGCCGAACACCACTGTGCACATGATGGTGGCATGCATGAACGACTCAAGAGCGGGTTGGATGCTAGCGAAACCGCTCTGGATGTTGAATATGGGGCCGACCGTGATCGGGTTCTGCCAGGCCCAAGTGCTGGGAATGGTCACTTCCATGTCGATGTCACTGGAGGGCAGTATATCGTGCACGTTGTCCATCGACCAACTGCAGAAGGACTCTGACCACCCAGTTATGTCCATCCAATCACTGCTAGCCATCATATCACCTGTCAGTCTCCCCTATGCATGGGTCGAAGGAACCCATGATGGCTGGTATGTCGGCTACCTTGTAGCCGATCATGCACTTGGCCGCGTATGGAATCGTGATGAACATGGGAGATCGTATCGAAACCCTGTATGGCTGCTTGCCTCGTCCCTCTCCGCCGCCAGCGATGTAGAACATCGACTCCCCCCTACTGTCCTCGAAGTGATGTGCACCGGTCGTCCCCTCTGGAGCCCTAGTCGGTGCCTTTGCTAGGATCATCGGGTCTTCCGGCTCGTGGTAGGTGTCAGCACCGCCGGGCATCTTGTCAAGAGCCTGTAGCACCAAGGACGCGCTGACGCGCATCTCCTCGACCCTGACCCTGTATCGGTCATAGCAATCGGCGCCCTTGATCGACGAGCGTTCGACAGGAGGTGCCCAGTCGAGTTCGCTGTATACCGAGTATGGGTGTGCCCAGCGGATGTCGTAGTTAACTCCGCCAGCGCGTAGGTTCGGGCCCGTGACCCCGTGGTTGACCATCTCCTCGGGCTTGGCGTAGCCGACTCCTTGGCTGCGAACTAGGAACACCGTGCTCTCGTCGAACAAGGCCTCGTACTCCTGAATCCTATTCAGGAACAGCTTGAGCTTGGCCCGCGCCCGTTGGGCGAAGCCATGTGGGAGGTCGCGCTTCACGCCGCCGACGCGAGGGAAGTTGTAGTGCATGCGAGAGCCACCGAGTTCCTGCAACAAATCCATCATCATCTCGCGTTCGCGGAGGCACCACACCATGACGGAGAGGTTGCCGATGTCGGGTCCGTAGGCCCCCAGCCACATCAGGTGGCTCGCTATTCGCTGCAGTTCCACCGCCACCAGCCGGATGTACTCGGCCCGCTCCGGCACCTCAACCTCCAGAAGGTCCTCGGCGGCGTAGATGTAGGCGTGTGACCACGTGTTGGCACTGGCGTAGCAGAGCCTGTCGCAGTAAGTGGTGATCTGGGTGAAGTCTCGGGACTCGCATATCTTCTCGACTCCCCTGTGGATGTAGCCTAGGTCGGGTTCGGTGTCAACGACGGTCTCGCCGTCGACCTTGACCTTGAGCGTCCATAGACCGTGGGTCATTGGGTGCTGAGGGCCCATTGAAATCCACATCTCCGCCATCTTTCCACCTCACTTAATCTTGCCAACGTCGGCTGGCTTGCGCATGAATCCCTGAGCGTCGTCGTACATCTCCTCGAAGCCGTGATAACGCAGATGATGCTGCTTCTGCAGAGGATGGAACCCCTGGGGGGTCTCATGCGGCTGCAGAACCCTCCTCATGCCCTGATGGCCGTCGAAGTCAATGCCGACTAGGTCCCAGGTCTCCTTCTCGTTCCAGTCGGCCCCCACCCAGATGTCCTGCACCGAATCCACAGACGGGGTCGTGGTGTCTGGGATGTGGACGTGAATCTCGAGCTCGATAGGCACGCTGGCTCCCCTCAACTTCGTGGGATTCGCCATCATGGGCCGGACTAGGCCGTTCTCGATCGGGGGATCCCTGACCCCGGTCCTCAGCAGGTGGTACACCACCTCCCATCTGCGCTCGGCTTCGGCATCGGGCCAGTGGATGCCGGTGACCATCGAGCAGTGATCTACGGCGTGCTCCGAGTAGAGATTCTCGGCTAGGAATCTCCAGCTCTCTGGTGATGCACTGACGACCACCACGTTTCGTGGGTTTGTGCCGCTCGATCGCTCTACCACCTCTGCTTCCACGCCCTCGATTGCTGACGCCGCATCGGCGACCGCCTGGGCGGCAGACTTCTGGGAATCGGGTGAAACTGTATTGCCCATGCTAACTCCTACTCGTCTCCGGGAATCATGGGGGCAGTGGAAGCCGGGATGGCGTCGTCGGGGGCCGCACCTATTCGGATAATCTTCTGCCGCAGTTTGTCGAAGCCGTCAATCAGAGCCTCTGGCCTCGGTGGGCATCCTGGTATGTAGACGTCAACCGGAATCACCGTATCGACACCCTCGAGGATGTTATACGACTGGAAGTAGGGTCCGCCGGAGATGGCGCACTCGCCCATGGCGATGCACCACTTCGGCTCGGGCATCTGCTCCCACAGCCTGACTATGGGATCGGCGAACTTCTTGCTTACCGGACCGTTCACGAGAAGGACGTCGCACTGCCGGGGACTTGATCTGAAGAAGACCCCGAATCGCTCGGCGTCGAATCTGCTGGCTCCGGCTGCGGCCATCTCCAATGCGCAGCACTTGATGCCGAGGTGGAGCGGGAACAGGGACTTGCGCTGGCCCCAATTGAACATCCTGCCAGCGAGTACCCCGATGATGTCCTTCATCCGGCTTGCCTTAAGCGCCTCGTCGGTGACATCGCCCACCACGTCCACAAGCATCCTGCTGTTGAAGACCGAGTAGTTCTGACCCTCTTCCGCCATGCGCTCACCTCAGATGTAGATCCGCCCTCGCTTTCGGAACACGTGCCACACCCCGAGCCCCATCAGGATGATGAATGCGGTAAGGGTAGCCAGAGCGCCGATGATGTCCTCGTTCAGCATGCCGTCTTGGACGGCGATGACACCGCCGAACGCTAGGAACATGAAGGCGATGTCGAAGACTAGGAAGATGATGGCGTACCAGTAGTACTGGAAATGGAAGTTGATGTGGGCGTCCCCGACAGGCTCGGCACCGCACTCGTAGGTGCTGTCCCTGCGGATGTACAGGCTCTGGTCGGTCTCGTAACCCGGAAGCAGCCAGGACCGCATCTTCGTCGGGTCATTAGGTGATTTTCTAGGCCTGAGGACCGCTGCCATGACGAAACTACCCACGGGGAATCCGATTCCCACTAGCGCCATCACAGCGACAGCGAGATAGGCCTCGGGAACAGAAGTCATAGCAACACCCGTCGGTCCCTAACGGGACCGTCGGGTCATTGCACCTGAATTTGGGCAATAAGCCTATCCGGGCCTGAGTTTGGTGACATGTCTAGTCCTCAAACTGATTTTCGAGGGCCTCGGCTATTCGACGGTTCTCCGAGCGCGAACGGAAGAACAGTACTATGACGAGAATGGCACCTAGGACTATTGAGCCGTAAACGAGGGCTTGGGCCATTTCCTCGGACAGGCCGATGAAGGTCGAGGGCATCTCGGAAGTCATTGTCAGGTCGATGGGTTCGCCTGCGACGGCGAGCCCCTCCGGCTGAACTGTGACAGTGAACAGGTAGGTGTCGTCATCCAGCAGATCGCTGGGCGGAGTGACGCTGACTTGGACCTCCTTGGTCGAGCCAGGTTCGAGCTCGAACTCATCGAAGTCGACGTTTACCGTCCAGCCCCTTAGCGACTCGCTGGAGATTACCTGGACGTCCTCGACGATGTTTCCGTGGTTTGTGATATACAGAGTGAAGTAGGCCTTGTCCGGGTACTCAGCTGTCTGTTCGTCCTCGCCCTCGAGAGTGAATCTGAGGTCGTGAATCGTCCTGACCTCGACGATGATGTCGACGGAGGTGCTCTGAGCTGTATTCTTCTCCGACGAGGCGCTTACTTTGACCACGCCTGCGACGCCATTGGCGACGCCCTCCAGGACCTCCAACTGGACCTCGACGAGTGCTCTCTCGCCCATCCCCAGCGTCATCGTGCCCTCGACCTCCACGCCCTCTACCGTTATCGTCCTCAATACGGAGGATTCCATTCCGGTGACGGTGATTACCGCGGTGTCCCCTCCGGGGTAGTCGCCGGTGTTCTCGACCCAGAACGACGCAGTCATGGAACCACCAGGGGGGAGGGTGGCCTCAATCTGGTCAGGTACCTCACCCGGGCTCTGGGGCGATATTGCCATGGCGTAGTTGTAGTTTGAGACTACCACGCTGAGTGTGTGCTCGTCCGACTCAGTGGTTCCGTAGATTGCTATCCTTGCCAGCACGCTAGCAGAGTCAGCGTCCTCCTCGCCCTCAACCAGAATATCGAGATATACCGTCTGCATCTGCCCCGGATCCAAGACGATCTGCGTGATTGTGTTCCCTTGCGAGTCAGAGAATGACGACTCCCACATGGGGGAATTGCATCCAGTCTGGTCTCCTGGGTCACAGGCCAGCAGCTTGAATGTGTCCTGGATGTTTCCAGAGTTGGTCACATCGATTGGGAATTGGACCGTCTGGCCGGTTTTACCCGTCTGTTGGGTAGACAGTACGGAGGTGGTGACGCTGTGGCGAGCGGCCACTGACACTGTGAGGTCCTTCGAGTCATAGGGTGTACTGCCCCCGCCGCGCCCGACCGTGAAGGTGATGACCGTGTCCTCGGCCGCGCTCGCGTCCTCCGGGACGAAGATTTCGGCAGTGACTGTCTCCTTGTTGTTGCCGGAGTGCGAGCTACCGATGGTCACCGAGGTCTGGGAGAAAGAAATCTGCCAACCCGGAGGCAGTCCCGTGGCACCTATCGACATGGTCTCCATGCCGTTGCCCCGATTGGTAATCTGAACGCTTACCGTGTCTGAACTACCTGGCTCCACGTTGCTGAGCTTGTTCTTGCTCAGAGTCATCGATGCTTCGTGGCTCTGACCTACCGTGACGGTCAGAATCTGTTCACAGCCGACTGAGGTTCCAGCACGTCCTTGTATCTTGATTCCGACTTGTGTCCCGGACTCTACGGAGTCATCTGGCGTCACGCTGAAGGTGAACGTATGACTGTCTTGGGATCCTGCCGGCTCCGAGAGAAGCTTGCTGAGCGGGCTATCGAAGTCAAACCATCCCGAGATATCGTACTCGGAGTCCTGAGCCTGAGCGTTGGCAGTGACCGTCCACTCCGTGTTTCCAATGTTCTCCACCTCGAACGAGTTGGTGGCCGAGGCCCCGGGATCGAGATTGTGGGAAGTGAATTGTAGGTCGGGCTCACACTCCTTGCGCTCTGGGATCTTGAGGGTCAGAGTGATGTTATCTTCAGCCTGATCAGCAGCATTTGGGTCATTTGTCACCGTGGCCTTGAGGATGAAGCAATGGTCGCCCGCCTCAGTCGAGCTCCCATCAGGCACATCGACGGTCACTTCGACGGTCTCCTTGTCCTCGGGATCGAGTTGCAGTACCTGCGGATCGACGGTGGCATCTAGGGTGTCGGACTCGCAGTCGCTGTCCGAAGTCATCTCCAACTGGACGTTCGCCTGCTGCTCGCCGTTGTTCTCGACCTCGACGTCCCAGACCACGCTGTCGGACTCAGTCGAGTCCCCATCGTAGGTCTTCAGCTGCTCATCGGTGGTCAGCTTGACTGAGTAGAGTCCACCGCCGTCGCCTGCGGTGGTGGTCACCGTCACGTCGTCACTGGCGGGGGACCCTAGGCCACCCGTTGCTTGGGCGTTGACGGTGGTCTCGCAATCGCCATCGGCCTGGTCGTTCACCGAGACCGTTAGTTTGACGGTCTCGGACTCGCCTTCGTTGACCGTGACTTGGAACGTGTCTAGGGATGAGCTGAATCCGTTGCAGTCGTTGCCCTGCTGGGTGCTGAGGGACACTGTGATGTCCTCATCGCCGTCATTGGTCACGATGATGTCATACTCGGCGTCGTCATCTGTCGTGGCCTCCTGGGCCGTGGGGTTCGCGGAAAGCGACACTGAAACGGCCGCTGAGGCTAGTGGTGACGCGATTGTGAGTAGCAGCATCGCTGTGAGGATTGCTGCAGAAGGAGTACGCTCCATCGTGACCCCGAGATAACCGTCCCTCTAAGGACTTCGGGCACCGCGACCCCTAGGGTCGCGTAATTTCACGCTTCAACCAGTTCGTCGGAAGAGGAGTCGCAGTGCAGGCAGTTGCCCATCGAAACGATGTCGCAGCCCTGCACCTGTCCTGCCCTGTGATACCTAGCGCCACACTCGGAGCAGGCCCACGCCTCGCCCAGTGTGATGTCCTGACTACATATCCAGCAGGGAATGCCACTACCCTCCTCTTCCTCATCTTGTTCGCCCAGTCCGAGACTGTCCGCTATCTTGCTCAGGGAGTCAGTCTGAATCAGGCTAGAGGAGTTCTCCCCCCTGCGGGAGTAGACATAGAGGCCGCCACCCACTAGAGCCAGTACGATTAATGCGATGAGGAGCGTCTCGACCAGAGAGCTCCCCTGCTCTCTGGCGGCAGGGAGGACGTCGATCTCTATGCTGAAGGAATAGCCTTCGATGTCGTCGGCTTCGACCAACTCGACCACGACGACTCCATCATCCCCTGAATCAGGGGTGAATCCCACATCCAGACTCCTAATCTCGCCCGGTCTGAGGCTGACCACCACGCCGTCGAGGATCAACGGGTTCCATCCCTCCGGCCCGGAGACCTGGAGGATGTGGGAGATTTCCGAGTTCCCGGTGTTCTCCAAGTCGATGTACAGCGTGGTTGGATATCCCTCGTGCCCGGTGGGCTGGTTTGTCAGGGACCAGCTCACTCTGGCGACTGACTCCACAAGCAGGGAAACCGAGTCACTGACCTCCACGCCCTCGCCCTGCATCACGAGGGTGACGATGGGCTCGGAGGATGCCTCGGCCGAGAGGGGTATAACCACTGTGCACCAGACCGTGGACGAGGCTCCTGCAGCGAGCGAGGAGGGAGCGGAGCAAGACGACGACCAGTCATCGTCGGGCACTTCGAGGTTAGTGGTCGGGCGCCAGGTTGTCGAGCCTTGGTTGGTGACCGTCCAAGCGAGATCGAAGCCGGGGTCGCCGACCGGGTGGGCCCCGACTCCCAGCGGGTGGTCTGCGACGGTGCCATCGGGCAGGGCGACCATGTGGAAATCCAGAGTCGGGATTGCCCCCGAGAGGACGTTTAGAGTCCTGTTCCAGTCAACGTAGAAGCCGTCACTTGTGGCGAATCTGAGTTCCAGATCTCCGCTGACGGCCACTCCGTTGCCCTGCAGTGATGCCGACCAGACACCGGTCTCGCCGGCTGGAATGCTGATGCTGTCAAGCCCACCTGATACGGTCCACCCTCCGGGTATGTTCCGCACATACGGCTGCAAGTCCAGCAACCGGTTGCCGTGATTGTTGAGCTCCACTTCGATCTCTAGCAGCGCGTCAGGAGCGATGTCGTGCTCGACTCCATCAGAGGACGGCGTCGTGGTGACCTCGTCTATCGCCCTTACCACAAGCGGAATGTCCTCGCTCCATGAGTCGGAACTGACTCGTGAGTGGATGGTCACCGCGGCGTCGAATACCGAGCCTGCGGGTATCATCGCCCCAGGTGGGTTAATCGTGATGTCGATGACCCGGCCGGAATCCTTGGCCATGGTCCCGGTGGAGCCATGCGAGGACCCAGTGAACGCTCCGAGGGTATCCAAACCGAGATGCCAGCCGGCAGGTGAGACCAGTTCCACGTCGTAGGTCTGGGCGCCGTTGCCCTCGTTGAAGACCAGTATCTGCAGTTCCGTTGGCTCGAGTGGGCTGACCAAGAATTGCTCACTCGGCATTACGATGTCGACTCCGGCCAGAACGGGCACGTCGAAGTAGATCACGAGCTCAGAAGTGACACTGTTCTCGACGTCGGTCCCAGTCACGACCATGCTGTAAAGTCCGGGAGGTGGTGGCGCTGGGTGGACCATTGTCAGGCTCACCGATTCGGTCTCGGCCGCTTCTAGGTTGAAGGTGTTCGACGTGAACGAGGTGAACCAGTCGTACTGCATTCCGTTCTGGATTCTGACGGGGTCGCTGACCTCTATCGTGGCGTTGGTCTCGAACAGGGCGGTATTCATCAGCGAGAGATGCCATGTGGTCGAACTGTCAGTGGCGTCGCCTAGGGTTACCGTCTCCTGCTCGGATGAAACCCTGACTCCCGGCGCGCTGACAACCACCGTCTGGGTGAGGTAGTTGTTGCTCTCTGAGGCTTCCTCGACAGTGTCGCTCGGGTCTATGTGGAAGGTGAATACGACATCCCCCTCCTGAGTCGCCGTCCAGCTCCACTCGAGTACGGTCGACTCCCCTGGAGACATACTTAGTTGGTGGGTCCCGAGAAGGTCGCTATCTGCCCGAGCGATGACGGATAGGTCGGCGACGGAACCGGCGCCTTGGTTCTGAATGACGACCGAGACATCCACCTCCTCCCCCACTTGGGGAATCGGCGAGGATATCTCGAAGGAGTTCTGTACGAAGGCTGGGTCCGGGCTGAGGTCGTTGACGTTGACGCCTCGCACGGCGAGGGCGTACGGCTGCCATGTTCGGCCACCACCGTGCTGGGCGTCGCGCACGCGCACCGTCCACGTACCGGTGGCAGCGTTGTCGATTAGCACGACCTCGACGTTGTTGGTCGAGTCCTTGGTCCCGCCAGTCACCGAACGCCCGTTGACGAATGCGTTGCCCTTGTATGAGACCTGTCCGTTGGGTGAAATCACCTCTAGGTCGAGGTCGTTCCTGAGTTGGTCCGAGGAGGAGGAGGATCCGGGGTAGTCCGACCAGGTCAGTACGACCTTCATGGGCTCGCCCGCGCGTGTGATGTCGAACGTGTACTCGCTCGTCTGCCCGCTTGAGAGTCTCGAGCGGTCGTCTACGAAGATTCCGACATCGCTGTCAGGAATCAGTGAATCGACTAGGTTCACCCTGCCCCACCCCTCGTCGTCGTTGGGGATGTCGCGGGCCCCCATGTCCTGAGCGCCCAGTATCAGAAGTCCCTTGATTAGGGCCCCTTGGGGAGCCTGTCTGCCGATGACCTCCATGAGGTACTCCCTGACGAGTACGGCCGCTCCAGCCGCCGCGGGGGTGGCCATCGAAGTGCCGCTGTACTCGAGGTACCAGTTGTTGCTCCAAGAGCCCTGAGCGCTGTCCGCCTCCTGCGACTTGCACGACCTGACGTAGTCGCCTGGTGCGACGAGGTCGGGCTTAATCCTGCCATCGTCAGTCGGACCTCGGCTGCTCCAGTAGTACATCTCGTCGGGAGCACCGCTGTATCGGTTCTTGTGACCGCCGATGGTGATGACGTTCTTGGCGGTCCCAGGAGGTGAGACGCCGTCGTTCCTCTCGTTGCCAGCAGCGAATAGCACCGTCATCCCTTGGTAGGACCAGTACTGGTCCCACGTTGCGGTGCGATCGTCGGCGTCCTCCGACTGCGTGGAGTAGCTACCGCCTCCGCTGCCTGCACCCCAACTGTTGGTGTGTAGGCGCGCGCCGTTGTTGTAAGCCGAGTTGAGCATGCTGTTGATGCCGTAGCTGTACAACTGCCCTGTATCGTCGTCCTCCATGGCTTGGAAGTAGACCTGTGCCTCGGGTGCTACTCCTTGGTAGGTGCCGCTGCTGCGGAACCCATCACCCATCACGGTGCAGGCGACGTGGGTGCCATGCCCATCGGAGAGGTCAGCAGTCGAAGAGTCACCGGGGGTGACCGAGGTCAGACCGGCAATGCGTCCGGTGAAGTCTCCGTGGTCGTCATCAAGTCCGGAATCGCCTACGGCGATTTTCTGCCCACTGCCGTTCAGTCCAGTGATGAACGTGGTCTCGACCGAGTTGATTCCCATGTTCACTCTGGCCTGGTCGTTGTGCAGAACCAACAGCGGCATCGGCGCGACGTAGGCGACGGACGGGTGCCTGACTAGGTCATCCACGTAATCGAGAGAAATCATTCCCCACATCCTGCCCTGCTCGGGGGACCAAGCCTCCTCCAACCATAGGGAAGCTGCCATTTCCAAGGAATCCTCGAAACCCATTCCCGGCTGGTCGTGGCGTATCAGGTCCGAGTCCTTCCAACCTAGGACCTCGACTAGAAGCGACTGCTCACCGCTCGCCATCCTCAAATCGGGATGGATGAGGAGGCCTGAGGGGACTGCGTGTACCGCCTCGACAACCTCTGTCCGGGAGAGCGTCGAGATGGTCTCGGGTGTGGCCTGCACTAGGAATCCGGAAGGTGGTATTGTGGATCTGACCTCAAGATCACCTGCCTCAAGAAGGGCCTGCCTTCCCTCCCAGAGACCAACCTCGCCATCAATGAGGACCATTGCCAGATCGCTCCTTGGCTGAGCCAGTTCGGTGCTCATCTGAACCGCGGGGATTAATCCGGAAAGAGTGAAGACACCTATGCTGGAGTCTGCTCTGGTTGCTCTGATGTCCTCGAAACCGGAGTAGATTGTTGGCGCCCCAAGGTCCTGAATGCTATTGGAATCAGGAGAGATTTCCACCCTCTCGTACATGCCATCCAACGACGGCGAAGAGGTGTCTGTGGAATTCTTTGACTGCTCGATTACTGGGATGTATGACAGTAGAAGAATGGCAATCATCAGCGTCACGGAGCGCTTTGTCATCGGCTACCGCCTCACAGTCCTCAATTTGAGCGTATGGGTTCTACGAACCCATGAAGAGTCGTGATTGGGGACTAGAAGAACCGGTACTGGGTCTCGTCGAAGAACAGCTCCATCGTCCATCCTCCCACATCGTGCGTCCACCTCTCGCTCCTCTGGCCGGAGTAGGAATCGTAGTAGAGCAGAATCTCGATGGTGTAGTTCTCCCACACCGAGGCACCATCGATGAGCAGCTCCATGTCGTCACCTGAGACCGATGAGTGGGCTGGTAGGTACTCTCTCTGGAACGATGACCTAGATACCTCTAAGCCATCCGAATCAATGAACCTAATCTGCAAATCGATGTTCTCGATGGTCCGGCTGCCGTCGTTGTCTAGTTCGACCAAGACGACGTGGCCCGGTCCTCCCTGTCGGTAAACCACGTCCAGACTCACTCTGTCGTAGGGGACTATCCAAGTCAGGACGAATAGGCTGGCAGACAACAGTAGTACGACTGTCAGGGAGGCGAATATGACCCGAGTTGGGGAGATGAGTCGGGTTGCTCCCTCCTCAATGCTCTCCAGCACCTCGTGAGCCATCTCCGTGTCGGCCTCCTCGGCCTCGCTGCTGAGTTTCTCGAGCAGTCCCATGTCAATCACCTCCTAGTAGCGTGGCCAGCAAGGTCAGTATCGCCGATGAGAAGGGCTCGATGACCATCACGTGCTTGGTCGAGCCGCTTATTCCTGGAATCATGTTGAGAAGTGACAGGTCCGAGGCCAAACCATTGACCCCCAGAGTCGTGCCAGTCGGAATCCCATCGGTAATCTGAGCATCGAGGAGGACGCCCCTGAGATCGAACTCGGTCCCCTCGAACTCAGCTGAAGCGCGGGCGGAGACGATGATTCTCTCGCCTTGCACGTCATCCAACTCGATGATGCTGTACGGGGCCACCACTTCCCTGATGTTCACCGTGGCCCGCTTCAGGTTCTCCCCCAGTGCCTCTAATTCCTCAAGCACCATCGGCGGGGTGACGGGTACATTGCTGAGACGGATGTACATGCGCTCGACCCCGTCCCCACCCGATCTGATTGCGAGGCCGAATGACTGCGTGGTCTTGATTGACATGAAATCGGTCATTCCCTCAGCTAGGAGAATAGTGTCCCCTCTCTTGTTTATCGCTCTGCCAAAGGCCTCGATGTACAATGACATTCCTTCCTCCGAGGCCCTGAAGTCCAGAGTCGGGGTGCCTTGGAAAGCTAAGTTCTGGGTTATGTCGAACTCAAGGGAGGGGGCCGTTGTCAGGTTTATCCATCCGGGCACGTCGGTCAGGAAAATCGTCGCCGGCCACCAAGCTGAGTCCAGCCACTGCATCTGTTGCATCATTATGGCACCGACGGCCGAACCCTCGCGCCGAAACTGCTCGGGAACCGTCATGTCGATGGATATCTCCCTGCCTAGGCTGGCTTGGAGGTCGACTGTCTCGGGGATATCATGAATCATAACCTCCGTCCTGCTTCCTGCCTCTCTGTTGATGAGCAGTATGTGGACCCAATCCAGCCTGTCGGAGAGGACGTAGTGAGTCGATGTGGTGACCTCTGTAATCTCACCGACCGTCCTAATCTCGAAGATTGCATCGAGGCCGAGGTCCGTGGGCACACCCACGCTCAGACCCTGCAGGGTGAGCAGTAGGTCCTGGCCGTTGATACCGTAGACTTGGAACATGAACTCGCTGTGTGCGGGGACCCATCCCTCGAGTCCCAGACTGATTGTCCAATCTTGGCCGTTGACTTCGTTCGACCTAGATATGGATAGATCAATCGTCGGAGGTAGATCGGGGAGCCATGCCCTCAAGTGGAATCCATCAGCGATTCCCGTGGGAGCCGACTGGAAAGCGAATCCGTGAACCCAAGTCGGCGCCTTGAGGGAGCCGTCGCCGTGTACTGCCTCCACAGTGAGGTCGAACATGGAGTCTGCCTCGAGTTGGATGCCAAAGGAAAAGTCCTCTCCGGACTCGGAGCTGGTAGAGATATCCGAAGTAATACCTGACAGGACGCTGTTGACAGATCTGCCGAGATCAGCGAAACCGCTGATGAAGAAAGCGACCCCCGAAAGTCCGTTCGATGTGTTTAGCTCGGGGACATCGAGGCTTGCTCCGGAGTCGGTTCCCGTCGGAATCTGTACCCCGACAGTCGAAGGAAGTGGATCGATTGAAGCCAACACAGAGAGTGGGTCTCCTCCGACAGTCGGTGCGTGGTCGACGTTGATGTTCAGAGCACGGTCTCCTGACACCGAAATCTGAGCGGTTCCCCTGCCGGCGGGGCCAGTGGCCCCGAACTCCGCGGGATCCGTCCAACTGACCTCGCTCAGACCAGTGAGTCTGGCAGAGATTGTTGAGGTCTGGGACTCTTGGTCGTGATGGAAGAGGAAGTGGTCGCCTGTCATGCTGACGGGATTGGTCGAGTTGCTGATCTGTGCCTCGATGGATGATATGGGCGTGGACGAGGACCAACCTGTCATGCTGCCTGAGGATGTGCTGAATGAGTCGGGAACCCCGGTGATTACAGCCGCTTGGCGCTGCGTGTCGTCCTTGCCCGCGTAGGTCACCGACCCTATGGCCGAGGAGGCGAGATACTCCATCCCACTCGGAGTAACATGGATGGATAAGTTGCTGGGTATGTCACTGAGTACCAGGGACTCGAAGGAGGCGTCATCGAGCGTTCCCGAGTGATAGTCGATGTATGTGAATGAGAAGCTCTCGTCGGATACCGTGCGGAGTATCGCAGTCTGTTCATCCAACTCGTTGTCGTCAATCAGGGAGAATGCGATGAGTCCGCTGAAGCTAAGGCTAGCCGCCACTGGTGTCAGAGGCGTGACTGGTCCGTTCCGGCCTTGGACCGTTTCCATCTCACTGTCTCTAGCCAGCATCAGGTGGTCGCCGGTACCAATCGGGTGGTCACTCGAGCCTATCTGGACCGTTAGGCTGGTTAGGGGCATTTCGGATCTGGTTACCAGCCAGTTGTCGGTGAGAAGCAGGTGGACCGTCCTGCCCTCGAGACCGCTGGTCCCATCGACGCCTCCGCTGATCACATCGACCACGGCTGAGGGAACGTCGTTCAGGATGGTTCCTATGTCTAGGAACAGGTCGACTATGTTGATTAGGACGTTGTCAACTATCTTTGAGACGAAGTCGAGGCTGTCCTCCGAATCGAGTGCGCTATCGCTCGATCCTCCACTGAGTTCGAATGATCCGTAGAGGACCAGTGCCGTGGGCAGGTCCCTCGCTGTGATGTGTATCTTCCTGTGGTCCTCGACAGCGCCCTCCCTGATGAACCACGAGTCGTAGTCGAGTTCCTCCAATGATTGCACCGATCGTAGGAGAATCAGGGTCTTCGGAGGATTAGCCGGATTGACCGGGAGAGTGGGGTCGTCCACGTTCTCGCTGTCGTCTCTGGAGAAGTTCTTGATTCCGATGATGAACCCGAGCCTCTGAGGGAGCTCGCCCGGTAGTTGTGATTGCGAACCGTCGGAGCCGAGCATGCGGAAGACGCGCTCTATCTCGCCTTCCGACAACGACCCTTTCGGCAGCCCCCTCAGCCACCCTGTGGAATCCGTCACGTTACCTCTGCCGCCGTCGCTGGACTCCTCTGGGGGGAGTTCTGACCTGTTCTCGTGGAAGTGTATGTGCAAGTCAGTTCTCTCGTCTGCCCAATACTCAATCGTGGTCAGGCCCCTCTCGCCGTCGACGATGCTGTTCTCGGGCAGAACGCTATCTGTCCTGATGACCACGTCGGCCTCCTCGGGGATGACCACGGCCTGCTTGTTGGGATGGAATGATAACTCGATGTAGGCCAGTTCCCAGAGGTCCCTGTCCCCACTGTCGTCAGGCGGCGAGAAGTGCATGTAGCCGAAGCCGGCCGAGAATCCGCAGTTCAATTCGGTGTAGGTGGCGAAGAGCATCTCGTCGGGGGAGTACCTGTCCGGGCAGTCCCCCCCACCGGGGTTCCTGAATTCGATGGCATATGGCGCGGCGATTGAAGCGAAGGTGATTCCGGACTCGTCCGCTCCTTGGTTGATGAATCCCAGAGTGAGGGCCTGAATGAGGGTGAACACTAGGTCCGCGCTGGCTCCCGTGATGTCGAAGTAGAATCTCTCAATCCCCACTCTGAGAGTGAAGTCATCGGGTTGGGCAGTGAATCTCGAGTCTACTACCCAGATGTAGGTCTCGCCCTCTCCGAGGGCGAGAATGGAATCCTGTCCCGAATATGCGAACGCCTTAATCAGTGAGACCTGAAGGGAATCCATCTGATTCCAGTCTAGGTCGTTCTGGCTCGACTCGAGCACCTTGACGGAGTAGGAGATGCCTGGCTCAATCCACAGCGTGCCTCCCTCCACACCCCATCCACCGAGGAACTCCCAAGCGATCTTCAGTCCCACCTCGATATCGTCGTCCCCATCATTGTCGACATCAATCTCGTGAAGGAGTGGTTCGGAGTTGATGTCGAATAGGGAAAGCAGGTTGGCTGAGAAAGTCACCACCTCGAAGGTCTGGATCTTGTTCCCATCGAGGTCGATATACTCCGTCCAAATCACGTAGTCGGTCAGGTTCACCAGAGTCTGCCAGATGTTGTCGACCTGGCCCGGGGGGCTGCTGCTGGGATCCAACAGCAGGTTGTATGGGCCCGGATGCTGCGGCTGCGGCGGGGTGGTCGTGACCATGCTCGCCCCGTCTATCGCCCCGTCCACGTTTGCCAGAGGGTCCGAGGCTCCCGTCGGAATCACCGAGTTGTGGACTCCTTCTATGACCGGCTGGGCCAGTTGCGCGACGGAGTTGCTGTCGAGTATCTCCTGTCGCTCCCCGAGGACCTCAGACAGCTGGTCGAGTATCTCGAAGTCCTGAGACTCTATTCTCGCCTCAGCGCTGACCGCGGAGAACGGCGAGAGGATAGGGAGGAGGAACAGCAGGGCCATCAGCAAGGTGTGCGAATTGCCTGTCCTCGGAGCCCTGCAGACCAGCCGGACACCACTGTTGTCCATGTTCGCACCTCCTAGAGGTGCGCTATAGGGTATTGCCCTACAGGAACCGGCTTTGCATCGAATAGCCACACTGGCTGAATCATCCTAAGCTGACCGACTCAATCGAGCCGCAGTGTGGGCATGCCGTCCTGGCAGCGTCTACGCCAGATGGCAGTTCTACCTCGAACTTCTTGTCACACGAGGAGCAATTCTGGCGGACTGTCCTATCTTGCTCGGGCTCCTCCTGCTCGGGCCGGAACACCTCGGTCTCACTGTCGCCCGGGGTCCAGTTGGAGGCTGCTTCCTCAGTTGGAGAGTCATGCGAGAACTCGATCTCATCCTTGTCGACTGCGTCATCCTCGCCCTCGAACTCCGATAGTAGATTGCTAACGTCTCCAGAACCAGAGGGGGCCGCCTCCGAGGAAAATTTCAGCAGTTCAGCGATGTCGGGGTCAATGTCAGCGTCATCCGACTCGCCCATGGCAGTAGCGATACCCTGGCTGGAGCCCGACATGCCGCTGGAGAAGTCGCCGAATACCTGCTGGGAGGGGCTCTCGGTCTGCATGGTGGGCTCGCCTCCCCCCCACATGGCCTTCTGCTCCTCTGCTGAGGGTGGTGCGGCAACAGGCTCGTCCTCGTCCTCCTCTGCAATCATCGCTGCTAGTCTGCGATTGGACATGAAGCGCCAAACCAGCATCACAAGCAGGATGGTCACCACAAGGGCCCCTGCAGCCATTAGACCCAACTGCATCAAGTCGAGTTCGTCTCCCTCGGTACCACTGAACACGTTCACGAGAACCTCGAATTCAGAAACCAGACCGGCGTCGTTCTCGATCTGGCAGACCACGGTCACGGGGCCGGAGGTCTCGAAGCTCCACAGCACCGAGTCGCCGAATCCGTCGCCGTCGTTCCTCGGGTCCCCATCGGAGTTCGAGTCGACGTCGCCTTGGAAGTCCCATGAGAACAGCAGGTTGTTCGACTCGGCATCACTAACGTTGGCCTCGAATCGGAAGGTCTGGCCCACTTGAAGTTCCAACTCCTCCTGATGTGTGCCGATTACTGGTGGAGTGGAATCGTAGAGGCTGATGGCCGCAGAGTCCTCGGACGCCAGCCCCGAGTTGTCCGTGACACGCAGTGTGATGGTATGGGGTCCGGCGGCGTAACTGGAGTTGAACAGGTGACTGAACACGGTAGCTCCCTCGTCTGTTCCCGCGTTCGAGCGCATCAGGACGTCATCGACTAGCCACTCGATGGTCGCGATCCCCCAGTTGTCGCTCACCACCGCGCTTAGCACCACGTCGTCCCCGAACGAGCGCTCAAGAACTGAAGATGCTCCGATGCTCACTTCGGGCGCGGAAATGTCGGCAATCTCGATTGTCTGGTAAGCGCTGGCGCTGCGCCCGTCGGTAGCCACCACGGTCAGCCTGATGGTGACGTTGGTCGGACCCGACCAGCTCACGTTCACCGAGGACCCGGCGGTGTCATCGACGCCGTCCCCGTTGGTGTCCCAGTGGAAACCTGACTCGGGAATCTGGCCTGAATTGTTCGGAGTCTGCGTCGCGTCGAGGGTGACGATGTCGCCGACGTTAATCATCTCGAGAGAGACGCCCCCGCTGATTACCGGCTCCAGCACGGGGGTCAGCGAGAGGGTCACGGTGACTGCGATGTCCTCGGTGCCCGCGCCTCCGCCGGCTGGACCGGCCCTGTTGTCGACCACTAGGTAGAGGTCCTCGCCCTCGTAGGTCTCGGTGGCCAGCCATACCATGTCGCGCTCCTGCATGATGAGGAGCATGTCGGTGCCCTCGACGCGTGAGGCGGCGGTGCCGCCCTGCTCGTACAGAGCGACCTGTGACGAAGTCATCAGGAAGACGTCTGGAGCCCCCTCCATGGTGTTGGCCTCCATCCTGACCTGAGTGCCGGCGTCGACTACGAACGGCCCATGCAGGACCGAGTGCTCGCCGGGGTCAAGTCGAACGATGGTGTCGGCGAGTGTGAACGGCCCGGCGGTGACTGTCGCCGAGTCGAGAGATATCGATGCCATCGAACCGCCCTGAGCCCCCCCTCCTCCATCCTGCGGGTGAGCCAAGTTGTCTAGGACGAGGTACCATCGAGTCGTCTCCCTGTCATCGGGGACGGTCCAGTGCCAGGACCCGGTCCCGTTGAAGTCCTCGAAGACTGAGTTCCTCTCCCATATCGAATCGCTTCGGTAGACCTGCTCGTTCTGGTACACGGAAATCGAGTTGACCGAGAACATGAGGATGTCGATGTTGGAATTCGTGGTGAGGTCGAAGGATAGGATCTCGCCTGGCTCCAGCTCGCCAAGATCCACCCTCACGCACGACTGGTCAGCGGCATCCCAACTCGCCGGCATCATCGACTGGTCGGCGTTGGTGCACGAGATTACGCCCTTCGAGTCAGCTTGGGCGACAGGGGCCGAACTGAGTAGTAGCACGGCGATTAGCAGGGTGGCGGACGCTCGGCGCACGCAGAACGGTTCGCCCTCTGCTTTTGAATCGTATCGCAGTCGCGTTCATCCAATGCTCAAGCATTGAGGATTGATTTTCTACCCGCTTTGCACTAGTCAGGAGCTGCGTGGAATCGGGGTTGACGGAAACCATCTGAGGACTACTACGTCGCCTATCGATCTGACCCAGTTCCAAGGTATGGCGACGTGAATACGCCCCTCGACCAGATCGGCTGGCGGGTCAGCCACGAAGATGTGCGTGCAGGTCCAGCCGTCGGTGTCGATGACCGTGTCGTGGACCGTGCCGAGCAGCCTTCCGCTCGGCATGATTACGGGAAGACCCCGAATCTCTGACACTTGCCGGTCTGCCATCGACTGCCGCCGAGAATCAACAGGCATCAATCTGACGGCCGTATCGGGCCTACTTGCCGCGGTTTTTGTTGGCCTTCAGGCTGGGCCGGAGCTTCTCTGCGCCCTTGCCCTTGTTCATCAGCCCACGACCGCGCTTGCCCGCGCTCGTCTTCCCGCGGAACGCGCGCCCGCGGTGACTGTTGCCGCTGGACACCCAACCGAGTTGCTTGTCCGCCTTGATGACGGGGTGTGACGGGTCAAGCATGATGACCTCGTAGAACTTGTTCTTGCCGTCCTCTCCGACCCAGTACGAGTTCAGCACCTCGAGGTTCGGGTAGCGCCTGCTGACCCTCTCCTCGGCCATGCGCTGAATCGACTTGCCCATTGTGATCTTCTTGATACCTGCCTTGGAAGGCTTTCGCTTCATGTGGACCTTGCTCTTGCGCAGTCCGCCTCGACGGACGCGGGTCCTAACAACGACTACTCCCTGCTTGGCCTTGTAGCCGACCCTTCGAGCAGCATCTATGCGGGTTGGTTTCTCGATTCTCTGATACACGGGCTCTCGTCTCCAACTCGCCATGCGGTCGCGTCGGTACCTAGGCGGCAGTGATGCCTTGGGAGTCTTCCAAAGTGACCTAACATGCTGTTGAACACCCATTGTCAGACCCCGTTGCGGCCTGCCGACCAAACCCCCCTTTATCAGTCTGCCCACATTGCTCAAAGAGTGTCTGAGAGGGTTATTGGTCCGCGCTCCCGGACTTGAACCGGGGACCCCCTGATGGCTGCCTACAACCAAGTGTTTCCAGTCTACAGTCAGGTGCTCTAGCCAACTGAGCTAAGCGCGGCCATACCAGTCGAGTGACCTTCCACTTATCTCGCT
>ERZ724561.32-NODE-32-length-26785-cov-3.254333_pt1 | contig 26785 bp, 22 predicted proteins | sample MGYA00375855_ERZ724561 | MGnify/ENA primary metagenome ERZ724561 (study PRJEB28725, sample SAMN03264854) | marine sediment metagenome | biome: marine pelagic biome; feature: marine oligotrophic desert; material: ocean water | place: Pacific Ocean:North Pacific... | reverse complement strand
CTTTGAATGTAGGCCAGCATTACTCCCATAGCTGCATGCAAGCCTGCTAGCGTATCTCCGATGCTTAAATTTGGTCTGACTGGAGGTCTATCAGGAAAACCATTCACGTATCTGAAACCCCCATAACCCTCACAGACTGAAGCGTAACCAGGTAGGTGTGATCTCGGTCCAGTTTGGCCGTAGCCAGAGATTCTTGCTGAGATTAATCCAGGATTGTCTTTTTTTAGATCATCAGGGCTCATTCCCCATCTCTCTAGAGTGCCGGGTTTAAAATTTTCAATTAAGACATCAGACTTCAGGATTAGATCTTTAGCAATTTGTCTTCCTTCATCTGATTTTAGGTTAAGCGTTATTGATTTTTTGTTGCGAGAAACACTGTGCCACCAATACGAGGTATTATTTTCGGTTAATCTCCAATACCTGACTGGATCGCCAGTGATAGGTTCTATTTTAATAACCTCTGCACCGAAATAACCTAAGACACTACCGGTGAAAGGACCAGCAATTAATTGACCCATTTCAATGACTCTCATTCCACTCAATGGCTTATCTTGTGATGCTTTATTCATATGTTTAGTTTACCTTTTTGGGGGCTATATTAGAGTTCCTTATACCATTTTGATAATGCTTTTCCAATTTCATCGGGCGAATCTTCTTGAATAAAGTGGATGCCTTTAACCGTTACTTCAGTTTGATTTTTCCAACTCCTGCAAAAATCTCTAATTTTCCCTGTGGTAATAGCACCTGGCTCTGCATTGATAAACAATTTGGGGATATTGTTTGTCTTCATCCATTCTGCATATTCATTAACAATCTGACAAACGTTCCCAGGCTCACCTTCAATGGGTATTTCGCGTGGCCAAGACAGAGTAGGGCGTCGATCTTCCCCCGAGCTAAGAAATGGTCTTCTGTATTCGTTCATTTCATCGGCATCCAACGTTCTAATGATTGAGCCTGGAAGCACCTTTTCAATAAAGTAATTTTTTTCTAAAACCAGATCTTCTCCTGCATCCGATCTAAAACCTTGAAATATGCTTTTAGCGTTCTTATCCCAATCATCCCAAGTCATCTCTTTTACAATTGCTTCCATATAAGCTATGCCTTTTATCAGTTCGGGGTGCTTGTAACTCCAATGAAAGCCCAAGGCCGAACCCCAATCATGGACAACTAAGGTGATCTTTTCATTATTGGTTAAGGCTTTAATGGCTTTTTCAACATAATAGAAATGCTCCTCAAAGCGATAAGAGTTTGTGTCAGGGTTATCTAATTTGTCAGAGTCTCCCATCCCAATTAAATCGATAGAGATGCAAGAAGCTTGATCGTGTAAGTACGGTGTTATATTTCTCCATAAATAAGACGAAGTTGGGTTCCCATGAAGAAAGACTATATGTTCGCCCGAACCTTGATGATGATAGGCAATCTCTTTGCCATCAATCAAGACTTTCTTTTTATCCATTTTCTTTATCTTTAATGGAGTTATTGATCAGGTTTAGAAAATCGGATTCATTTTCAACAGAAGCCACATCTGAGGCCGTTACTCGGTAACCGTAATTGTTTGCAATGTCTTCATACTTCTCTTTTCTGTAATCGAGCAATTTTGGAAAGACCCATCTCACAAAATCATCAGGATCAATCTCTTCATTGGTCTCACCTGTTTCATTGCAATAATTGTCCAAATGCTCAATGAGGAATTCTTCAGTGTAGTACATTGGTTTCGGATTTTTCCTTGCTCTTTCTATTAAGGCATCTCTGATCTCTTCATCATCTTCGATGTAGAGAATAAGTGTATGCTCGATAAGGGTTTCCATTGCCTTGGTGTTGTTTAACTCGCAAATACTCCCACCTGCATCATTAATGAAGTGATCGTAGGAGTAAATTCGCCTAGACTTTTCTATGAATTCTGGCACATCCAACATCGCTTTGATTTCTGCATCTTTATGCATTTTTTGACGTTTTAGAAATTCATCAAGAGATAAGCCCCCTTTGGTTTTATCACCAATTTTCCCAAGAAAAGTCGAGATTGGCAGCAAATTGTCCACAGTAATATTACTGGAGATATAAATCGAGTCTGTTCTTAGCAATTCAGCTAAAAAATCTATTTCCATCGATTGTTCTTTTATATTATCGAGTATTGGTTCTTCTAGGTATTTAGTGCCTATCCTGTAATCTCCAGAATAATGAAACCAGTCACTCTTTGGCAGCTTATTAGCGAGCGTTGTCTTGCCAATGCCAGACATCCCTAATAAGGTTATTGCTTTATTAGGTTGCGATGAGAATTCTTCGACTGTGGTTTTCATATCATTTATCTCTAATTCTAACTAGATTAACCTTTTTTATGGTTTCCTGTGCTCATTATGATAATTTTTCGAGAAAAAGGGTATCATGGGCGACTTTTTATAACAGTAATTTTTTGGATAAGCTAAAAGTAAATGCAAGAAAACAGTTGGCAAATATACAAATTTGGCGGAAGTAGCTTAAATGATTCAGATTGCATCCTAAATGTCTGCAATTTAATTAAGGAGAACTCTAGCCAAAACTTGATTGTAGTGGTCTCTGCAATGGCAGGAGTCACCGATCAGCTTGTGGATTATTCCGAATCAAGAAACCAATCAATTTTAGATAAAATAGCAGATCGTTATCGAGCGACAATTAATGAAACAATTCAAGAAGAATCAATTCATGAAGCACTTCTGGAAGAGTTTTCAAATGATCTGAAAATCATTAATGAGCTAGCAGAATCTTATTCGGAAAAATCAATTAAGACTGAAGAAAATCAGATTTTAGGTTTTGGTGAAATTTGGTCATCCAGACTTATTCAAGGCGTTCTCAATGAATCTAAAGATCAAAGAGATATTCATCTCCTTAATCCCTTGGAAATTATTACCCTTTGTAAAACAGAAATGGGTGTCAATGTTGATTGGGTAGAGTCAAAGAAATTATTCAGCGAATCTCTGACTGACAAGAACGGGGTATTTATTATGGCAGGTTTTATAGCTATGGGTTCAGATTCAATAGCGACAAATCTAGGCAGAAATGGCAGCGATTATTCTGCCTCTATCATGGGCTCTTTAGCTGAAGCAGAATCTGTTTCTATATGGACAGATACAGATGGGATTATGACGGCTGATCCAAACAAAATTGAGTCTGCAAAAACCATTGAGCAAATGTCTTATGACGAGGCAATAGAATTAGCTTACTTTGGTGCTGAAGTCATCCATGAAAAGACGATGGCGCCGTTGATTGACAAAGATATACCGATTTATATTCGGAACACTTTTAACCCAGAATCAAAAGTGACTCAGATTTCATCCGCTGTGGGTCAAGGGCAGAGCGTTAAAGGGATAACCACTATTGAGAATATAACGCTCGTTAATATTGAAGGTTCTGGAATGATAGGGGTTCCTGGAACAGCAAAGCGTTTATTTTCTTGTCTTAGTGATGCTGGAATTTCTGTCATCCTTTTGACTCAAGCCAGTTCAGAGCATTCAATTTGTTTTGCCATAGATGAGCAGTTCTCAGATCGAATTGAAGACGTTATAAAAGACGAGTTTAGTGATGATTTCAGTATTGGAAATCTTCAAGAGATTGAGATACAAAACAATGCCAGTGTAATAGCAGTGGTTGGCTCCGGAATGACTGGGACAAAAGGAATTGCTGCTCAATTTTTTAGGGCAATTACTGAGTCAGAAGTTAATGTTATGGCCATTGCACAGGGTTCTTCAGAGAAAAATATTTCAGTGGTGGTCAGCAAGGATGATTTAGATCGAGCAGTTCAATTTGTTCACAATTCTTTTTTTACGGGTAAAGCTAAACTGATTATAGGTTTAGTGGGACTAGGTAATGTTGGGGAAGAATTTTATCGCCAAGTTCATGCACAAAAAGAAGCTATATATAAAGATTTTAATGTGGAAATAAATTTTGTGGCTATGTCGAATTCATCACATATGATACTTAGTGACACTATTTCTGAGTCAGATGCAGCATCGCTTAAGGAAAAGGATCAATCCTGCCAAGCGTCTGATGTCGAAGAAATGATTAAATTTTTAAACGATTCACCAGGAAATATAAAAGCACTAATTGATTGCACAGCAAGTGATGTCATTCCAGATCTTTATGCTAGATGCTTTGAGGCAAAGATTAATGTCATTACTGCAAACAAAAAGGGTTTGAGTGGATCAATAGATCGATACAAAGACATTCTAGGATCCGCCCAAGAGAACAAGTGTAATTTTTTATACGAAACAACAGCAGGCGCAGCCCTGCCTTTTATAAAGTCGGTAAAAGACTTTACAGCTTCAGGGGATAAAATTAAGGAAATAGAAGGGGTCTTTTCTGGGACTCTAGCCTACTTATTTAATACTTTTGATGGTGAAAAACCGTTCTCTGAAATTGTTTCTAACGCTAAGGATCAAGGTTACACAGAACCCGATCCTAGGGATGATTTATCAGGCATGGATGTGGCGAGAAAATTAGTGATCTTGGCTAGAGAAATGGGTCAATATATTGAAGTCGATGATGTTGAGATTGAAAACTTAGTCAATAAATCCCATCAAGATCTTAGTGTTGAGGATTATTTAAAAGCAATGGCTGATGACGATGAAATGATGCAAAGCAGATATCAAGAAGCTAGTAATGAAGGAAAAGCTCTTTGCTATATCGCCCAGTTAAATGGGAAAGGTGAAGCTTCAGTTACGCTTAAAGCCATAGATCAAGCCCATCAATTCTTTGGATTAGAAGGCACAGAAAATATTATAAAATACAACACTGAGCGTTATTCTAGTTACCCTTTGGTTCATCGAGGTCCAGGTGCAGGTCCCGAGGTAACAGCAGCAGGAATATTTAGTGATTTATTAGCATTATTAAATACACATTAGACAATACTTATAAATAGCAGATGAATTTTATCAGCACAAAAGGCACTTCCATTGCTTCTATAGAAGAGGCGTTAATGAGCGGAACCTCTGAAGACGGCGGACTTTACATGCCTGAATCTATACCTAAAATTAACATTGAAGAATTGATGACAATTGATAATTATCAAGAGTTTTCATATCAGCTCTTATCCCATTTTTTTAAAGACTCGAGTTTGGAGGACGATTTAAAAGATATTGTTAACCAAGCCTTTAATTTTCCAGTGGTCTCAAAGGAATACAATGAAGATGAAGTCCAATATTCTGTTCTTGAATTATTCCATGGCCCTACAGCGGCTTTTAAGGACTTTGGAGCACGTTTCCTAGCCTCCACAATGTCTGAGTTGGTAAAGAATAAGAATGAATCTTCGTTGACCACAATACTGGTTGCCACATCGGGTGATACAGGCGGTGCTGTGGCTTCGGCTTTTAATAATAAAGCTGGTTTTAAAGTGGTGATTTTATTTCCAAAGGGGAGGGTGTCCCCAAGGCAAAAACATCAATTAACTTGCTGGGGCGATAATGTCGTATCAATAGAGGTCGATGGTGAGTTTGATGATTGCCAACGACTTGTCAAAGAGGCTTTTAATAATCAGCAGCTTTCAAAACAGCACAATCTGTGTTCTGCCAATAGCATTAATATTGGCCGTTTGCTTCCCCAGTCAACTTATTATGCGTGGACAGCTTTGAATCGATACAAAGCTCATGAAGATTCTTCAAGTTTTATAATCCCTACTGGAAATCTGGGAAATGCTTTCGCCTGTTTTATGGCAAAAGAGATGGGCTTTCCTATTCATCAAATTGTTTTTGCAACCAATGCCAACAAAACAATCCCTGATTTTATTGCAACTGGTAAATGGGAGCCAAGACCAACCCTTCCTACCTTAGCCTCAGCTATGGATGTCGGTAATCCAAGTAACATGGAAAGATTTTTTAACCAATACTCTGATGAAAAAGAATTATTGGAGAATCTTAAAGCGTATGTTGTTGAGGATGCTCAAATTAATGAAGAGATCTTATCTGTATTTGAAAAAAATAATATTGCGATATGCCCTCACACTGCCACTGCCTTTAATGCTTTTAAGAATTTACCTTCCTCCGCTTTAAATCAATCGCACTGGGTATTGGTTTCAACGGCTCATCCAGCAAAATTCGAGAACATTGTTGAGCCTATCATAGCTACAAAAGTAGAGATCCCTGAGAATTTAAAAACTATTTTAAATCTGGAAACGTCTTTTCATACAATCGGGAAAGATCTAGAAAGCTTGATTCATTATTTAGAGCAATGAGCCTTTTTCCATCTTGCTCAGGATGTCGAACTCGTTAGTGAGCTTGGACAATGCTCTCCATTGAAGCCAATGGGTCATTGGGATTTGGTACAAGATTACCATCCGCAATCAATTGACGGATGATATCCCGATACCACTCAGCCAAATGCTGCACCATCCCGTAGTTGATTAAGACCTGCATAGCTGTAACAGCTTCAGCCTCGGCGCACAACTGACCCTCATCATCTTCGTATTGGTATTTACCATCGATGAAGTCACTAACAATGTTCAGAGCTTCTATGATTTCCATAGTTGAACCTCCCGTTGTTAAGGATTATTTTTTTCAGGAGGTCTGGTGTTTAAAGCATTAAATTGTCTATGGCTGTTTGAAAAAAAAATGCAGTCTAATGAGTTGGCTCTAAAAAGTAAAGACTAAACACCAACCTTTGTGAATCTTGACAGGGACTTATAAAGCTCTTATTTTTGCGAATAAAGTTTTGGTGTTTGTTCTCGTTATCGAAGAGAGCTCAGAAAGGCTAATCTCCATAAGACTGGCTAATTCTTTAGCAATATAACCTAAAAATTGTGGTTCATTTCTTCTAGTGTTTAATGATTTACTCAATGATTTTGGCATTAAATACGGCGAATCTGTTTCAATCAAGAGTCGATCTTTTGGGATATAGTTGATGGCTCCTAGAAGTTCAGAGTTTCGACGACTATCACATAACCATCCGGTGACACCAATATATAGTCCTAAATCAAGATAAGATTCCATTTGTTCCTTGCTTCCCGTGAAGCAGTGAGCAACTCCTTTGAGTTCTTTTGGACCATAGTCTTTAATCATGCCAAGGAAATCATCGTGTGCATCTCTTTGATGAAAAAATAATGGGATATCTACCTTATGGGCTAGTTTTAAATGACTTTTAAAGATATTTCTTTGTTCTTCTGTCGATGAAAAATTCCTAAAATAATCTAAGCCGCATTCACCGATAGCCACAACTTCGTCATGGTTTAGTAATGGCATTAGATCATCTTTGAAGTTCTCGGATGCATTGCTGGCATTGTGTGGATGTATTCCTGCGGTCGCCCAAATCTTACCCTTGTAAGATCTCGCTAATTCAATGGATTTAAGGCTTTCATTAACAGAACTGGAGGTGACAATAATCTGCTCTATCCCATTTTTAAATGAGTCTTCAATTATCTTATCTCTATCCTGATCAAAGCTTTGATCGGTTAGATTAGCACCTATATCTATGAATGAATCTTGCATAAAATGATTTTTCAGTATGTCTCTAAAGGATATTGTTACAATACATTTTTAAAAATAATACATTGATGAAGGCTTTTCTAACAAAAATAATTCCAATTTTTCTTCTGATGACTCTTTTGCCATCAGTCAACGCCGATGATCATGAGAATGAAACTGTTACCACTGCCTTAGAATATTATTTAATTGAGAATCAAGATGCACTCATTGCTAAACATCAAGAGCTTAGCAATCTCTTAAAAGAGCAGGATCAAAAACAACTGCAACTCGAAATTCTGTTTCATGAATTTTTAATTGCCGATATGTCTTCAAAAAAAGTGAAGAGGAAATACAGTCGGCTATGCACCGAGAGCACAGAGAATATTTTAGATCAGGGTGATATTCAGTCTGAATTATATGCCATACTCTCAGCTTGCTTTGGTCTTAGCGCAGAAACTAATCTATTTAGAGCTGCCTCTCATGGGACTAAGTCAGGAAAGATGATTGAGAAAGCGCTTGAGCTTGATTCGGATAATTCCTTTAACAACATGATAAAAGGTGTCGGTGATTACACCAGACCAGCTTTTGCTGGAGGCAATAAATCCAGAGCAATTACCTACCTTAAAAAAGCCATTGATTTATCTAAAAGTAATAACGATAGAGAATCGTCATTGGTTATAGCCATTGCTTCTTTTCATCTTGCAAATATCGCTTTCCAGCAGAGAGAATTTGATATTTCTTCGCAGTATCTTGATAGATCCCTAGAGATAGCGCCTACCTATCAGAAGGCGAAAAACCTAAAAGCTAAATTAAGTCGAAACTAGACCTCTGATGACATACTGGAGGATGCCACCGTGTTGGAAATATTCCCATTCCTTAGGCGTGTCAATTCTTACAGTTACCTCAAAGGTATCTGATTTATTATCTTTGTTTGAAATGATAATTTTAGCTGTCTTATCACCCGGTTTGATATCTTCTATACTGAATGACTCAAAACCATTGATTGACAGAGATTCGGCATTTTCATTTGGTAAGAATTCCAGGGGTAGAACACCCATCCCAATAAGATTAGATCTATGGATTCTTTCATAAGATTCAGCAATAACGGCTTTAACACCTAACAGTGATACGCCTTTAGCAGCCCAGTCTCTTGAAGATCCAGTCCCGTATTCTTTACCCGCAATGACAATTAAATCCGTGTCAGATTTTTGGAACTCTTCTGCGGCTTCAAATATCGAAATAGGTTCCTGATCATCTTCCATTTTAGTCCATCCACCTTCGGTTCCAGGAGCCAACTTATTCCTCAACCTAATATTAGCAAAGGTTCCTCTCATCATAACTTCATGGTTGCCTCGCCTTGATCCGTATGAATTAAAACTCTTTCTTTCGATGCCTCTTTCCAAGAGATACTCACCAGCTGGAGATTTAGGGTCAATGTTACCGGCAGGTGATATATGATCCGTAGTAACTGAATCGCCAAGGAGAGCCAGCACTCTAGCGTTACTTACTGTACTCATCTTTGGAAGATCTAAGGTCATAGAATCAAAATAGGGTGGTTTTTTTATGTAGGTTGAATCGTTGTCCCATTCGTATATTTCACCCGTTGGAATTTCAAGTTGCTGCCAGACTGAGTCACCTTTAAGTAAATCGTCATAGGCTTTCCTAAACATCTCAGGGTTTATGGTTGATGAGATAAGATTGTCAATTTCCTGTTTGCTTGGCCATATATCTTTTAAATATATTTCCTCGCCATCATCAGAAATACCCAAGGGTTCTTTTTCTAGATTAACAAGCATCGATCCTGCAATAGCATAGGCAACGACAAGAGGAGGGGATGCTAAGAAATTATGTTTAATTAAAGGATGTATCCTGCCTTCAAAATTACGATTACCCGATAAAACTGATGACGTGAAAAGTTGTTTTTCATTCACAGCTTTAGCTATATCCGGGTTTAATGGTCCTGAATTTCCTATGCAAGTGGTACATCCGTAACCAACTATGTTAAAGCCCATATTCTCAAGATCATCCAGTAAGCCAGTTTCTTCGAGGTATTTTGTAACCACTTTTGATCCTGGTGCAAGACTTGTTTTAACCCAGGGCCTAGTTTGAAGACCTCTGGATCTTGCGTTTCTAGCCACAAGCCCCGCAGCAATCATCACTGCTGGATTTGAGGTGTTGGTGCAACTGGTTATTGCAGCAATCAATACGGATCCGTTTGATATTTCATCAATGGAATTATCAGCCCCATTAATTTCTTGTTTTACTACCTCTGGGACCTGACCCAGGTTAATTCTGTCTTGAGGCCTTTTAGGTCCTGATAAGCAAGGTTCTACTGCGCTTAAATCTAACTCTATAACATCGGTGTAATCAGGCTCTTGTCCTTCTGTTCGCCAAAGGTTTTGAGCTTTCGAGTATTTTTCGACTAGCTCTACATGTGATGCAGATCTGCCAGATAATTTAAGATATCTTATGGTTTCTTCGTCTATTGGGAAAATAGCACAGGTGCTCCCAAATTCAGGAGCCATGTTACTTAAGGTTGCCCGGTCAGCGACGGGTAAATTCTTCAAACCGTCACCAAAAAACTCAACAAATTTGCCGACAACACCGTAATTTCTCGTAATTTCTGTAACCGTTAATACAAGATCTGTTGCAGTCACGCCTTCTCTAAGTTGCCCGGAAACTCTAATCCCAATAACATCAGGCAGAAGCATAGTTATTGGTTGTCCAAGCATTGCTGCCTCGGCCTCAATTCCACCAACACCCCATCCAAGGCAACCAATACCATTGATCATCGTTGTATGGGAATCTGTCCCAACGAGCGTGTCAGGGTAGGCCATTAGATTGTCATCGCTCTCTTTCGAGAAAATGACTCTACCTAAATACTCCACATTAACCTGATGAACGATCCCTGTGTTTGGAGGTACAACTTGGAAGTTTGAGAAAGCTTCCTGTCCCCATCTTAAAAATTTATAACGTTCCTGATTTCGTTCAAACTCGACTTTGTTATTTTTTTCCAGAGCATCAATAGATCCAAAGTGATCAACTTGCACAGAATGGTCAATGACAAGTTCAGCAGGCGATAAAGGGTTGATCTGAGTTGCATCTCCCTTCATAGAGGCAACAGCATCTCTCATTGCCGCTAAATCAACTACCGCTGGTACTCCAGTGAAATCTTGTAAAATCACTCTGCTTGGCGTGAACGAGATTTCTATAGCCTTACCTGCTTTTGCGTCCCAGTTGAGTATGGAATCAATGTCCTTTTCTCTAGTTTCATCCTCTAGACTGTGCCGAAGAGCATTTTCTAGAAGAATTTTATGGGAAAAGGGTATTTGATCTAGGTTTTTTGTATCTAATGATTTGAGATCTAGGTATTGATATTCCTTAGAGCCAACAGTTAATGATTGAATGTGTTTTGACATTAGATATCCTTAATCCGGGCTTGATTGTATATGAATATCATAGAATTGTCTTTAGTCACTTGAATAAGATTCAGACATTATTTTTCCACCACCTAGACATTTACCTTCTTTGTAAAAGACCAAATATTGACCTTTTGTTATGGCCCATTGCGAATCATTAAACTCAACAATTACTCCATCATTAAGAGCCTTAAAGGAGCATTTAGCATCATCTTGTCGATACCTACTCTTAGCCTCACATTCAATAATTTCTCCATTTTTTATTATTTCTGCTATTCCATCATCTAGCCAGTTCAATGAGCCCACAAAAACGTTCTTTTTCCATAGGAGCGCATGATCTCTGCCTTGAACAACGATTAATTTATTACTATTCATGTCTTTTTCAGCAACATACCAAGGTTCCCCTGAATGATTTTTCATCCCACCTATACCGATATCTTTTCTTTGACCAATAGTGAAATAGGCTAAGCCATCATGCTTGCCTAGAAATTCCCCATCTGTATTAACAATATCGCCTGGTTTTGGGGGAACAAATGCTTGAATAAACTCTTTAAACGGTCGTTCTCCTATAAAACAGATTCCTGTGCTGTCTGGCTTATCATGGTTTGGAAGCCCCTTTTTGTAAGCGTATTCCCTGACTTCTGATTTATTCATATCACCAATTGGGAAGAGAACCTTTGGGAGTATTTTTGAATCAATGGCGTGCAAGAAATAAGTTTGATCTTTGTTGTTATCAACACCCTTATGGAGCTCTTGTTTTCCATTATTTTGAAGGTTTCTTGCGTAATGACCTGTAGCAATCCTATTCCCTCCTAAACGTTCAGCGTATTTAGCAAATCGATCGAACTTTATCATGCGATTGCATAAAACATCTGGGTTGGGAGTTAACCCTGTATTTAATTCATTTAATGCAGTATCAAAAACTTCCTCTCTGTATTCTTTTGAAAAATTAACGTGATGCATGGTTATTCCTAATTCTTTACAGGCATCCATTGCATCTTGATGGTCTTGAGCTGCTGTGCAATAAGGCTCATCATCATTCCAATTGGTCATGTGCAAACCTTCAACATCAAAACCTTGTTCTATTAGAATTGATGCTGTTACGGCAGAATCCACCCCTCCCGACATACCGACTATAATTAAATCTTTTTGGCTAATTTTGAGGCAACCCCAGTATAGTTTTTAGGTGAAAGGTCTTTGAGTTCATTTTTTACTGAATCACTTACTTCCAGAGAATCAATAAAAGTTATTAGTGTGTCTTTATCGAGAGTTCTGCCTCTTGTGAGTTTCTTTAAGTGTTCATAAGCATCTTCAATTTGCTCTCGTCTCAATATAGTTTGGATGGCTTCTGCTAATATTTCCTGATTCTTATCTAAATCATCATTTAGCATCTCTTTATCAATTTTTATCTTATTGAGGCCTTTTATTAGGGATTGATTGGCAATTGACATATAGGCAAATGCCGATCCTATATTTCGCTGTGCAGTTGAATCACTTAAATCTCTTTGAAGTCTTGATATCACTAATTTTGAAGCAAGATGATCCAGAATTGAATTGGCTAAACCTAGGTTACCCTCGGCGTTTTCGAAGTCAATCGGGTTTACTTTATGCGGCATCGTGGAAGATCCAACCTCTGATGATTTAATGGTTTGTTTAAAATAACCCCAAGAGATATAGGTCCATATGTCTCTGCTTAAGTCTAGACAGATATTGTTAATTCTTATCAGGGCATGAAATAGTTCTGCCATCCAATCATGAGGCTCAATCTGTGTGGTGTATAGGTTATTGGTTAATCCTAAGCTTTCAATAAATGCTGAGCTTAAGTCAATCCAGTTTATTTCAGGATAGGCAATTTTATGGGCATTAAAGTTGCCAACAGCACCGTTCATCTTCGCTCTATATTCTATCCCCTCTAATGTACTTATCTGCTGATCAAGACGAGAGACAAAATTGGCAAGTTCTTTGCCCATGGTTGTCGGACTGGCAGCTTGTCCATGAGTTCGAGATAGCATTACATCTTCTGCCCATTGATGAGAATAATCTCTCAGTGTATCTCTCAATAGGTTTAATTCTTTATATTGAGACTTGCAGGCGTCTTTTAACATGATTGCATAGGAAATATTGTTTATGTCTTCTGAGGTACAGGCAAAATGAATAAACGGTATTAAGTCTTTTCCACCTGATAGATTACTAAGTTTCTCTTGGAGGAAATATTCCACCGCCTTTACATCATGATTGGTTTCTTTCTCAATGGATTTAATGGCTTTAGCATCATCGATTGAAAATTGAGTAATGATTTCATCGAGTTGTCTCTTTAAATCATCTGATAATGTTGGAATTTGCTTCAGGTCATTATGCTCAGAAAGAAACACTAACCATCTTATTTCCGTTAGCACTCGGTAGCGCATGAGCGCTGACTCACTAAAGTATTCTCTCAAGTGTGCAGTTTTTTCTATATATCTGCCGTCAATAGGAGAAATTGTTTGTAGCTGATCGTCGTTCATTTCAACCACCTATATTCTTAAAATTGAATGATACACGAAAGTTTCTTCTGTGACTGCTATTCTCTGTGTATTATCATATATTCATAGGAGATAATTTTGGCTGATAAAGACTTTAGAATAGAAAAAGACAGCATGGGCGAACTCAAAGTACCAGCTGATAAAAAATGGGGTGCTCAAACACAAAGAGCAGTTGAGAACTTCCAAATAAGCGGTTACATGATGCCAGAACAATATATTAAAGCTCTGGCACTCTTAAAATGGTCTCTCGCATCAGCTAACTCTGAATTAGATTTACTACCCTCTGAAAAAGCTGACGCTATAAAAGATATTGCCCTAAAGATCTCGGAAGGTGAATTTGCTGACCAGTTTCCTGTTGAGGTTTTTCAATCAGGGTCCGCAACCAGCACTAACATGAATATGAACGAAGTCATTGCAAATCTTGGTTCGAATGACAATATTGAAATCCATCCCAATGATGATGTTAATCTTGGGCAAAGCAGTAATGATGTTATTCCATCGGCGCTCTCCATATGTGTGGCAATTTACCTCCATGAACATATGATTCCAGCCGCAGTTCATCTAGAAAAAACAATTAATGACAAAGCATCTACACTAACTTCGGTCGTCAAGATGGGCCGCACCCATTTACAAGATGCAATGCCAATAACTATGGCGCAGGAGCTGGGTGGTTGGTCGGCTTCAATCAGAGACTCCATAAAACAGTTTGAGAATGCGCTAGAAGAAATTCAGGAAATAGCAATAGGTGGAACTGCAGTTGGGACTGGAGTTAATACTCACCCTGATATTGGAAGAAGAGCATGCGAACTAATGAATAAGAGAACTGGACTTGATTTCAAACCTTCAAGTGATTTATTCCATGCTATAAGTTCCCAAGACAGATCCTTATTAGCTTCATCAGCTAACAGGAGCCTTGCAGTTGCTCTTACAAAGATTGCGAATGATCTTAGATGGATGGGTAGTGGTCCACTAGGCGGACTTGGTGAGATCACATTGCCTGCTTTACAACCGGGAAGCAGTATAATGCCTGGAAAAGTTAATCCTGTTATACCGGAATCTGTTTGTATGGTAGCTGCACAAGTTTTTGGACATGATGCCACGGTTAGTCGAGCAGCTCAGTCTGGAAATTTTCAGCTCAATTTGATGTTAAGCCTCATTGCTTATGATCTTATTGAATCAATGAAATTATTAACCAACTCATGTTATGCATTGGCAGATAAAGCTATTAAAGGATTTGAAGTTAATCTTGATAATATCAACGAAGTCTTAGGTAAGAATCCAATATTAGTCACAGCTCTTAACTCCAAGATTGGATATGAAGCAGGCGCCAAAATTGTAAAAAAAGCTTATCAAGAAAAACGATCGATTATCGATGTAGCACTTGAAGAAACAGATCTTGACGAGAAAACCTTAAAAGATATTCTGGACCCTCTTAAACTCACTCAAAACCGATAATAATTCTCTGTCTCATGTTGAATAAGATAAGAGAGAGTTTTCAACATACACGACCTTCTGACGATCCTGTTTCTGAGGTAATGAATAGATTGCCAGAGCATATAGTTAAAGGTTATTTGCAAAATATAAAACTAAAGCATGCGGGTGTTCTTTTGGGTCTTCAGCAATCCACTTCAGGAATGGATTTAATATTCACTAAGAGGGCAACTAAACTTAAGAATCATGCGGGAGAGATTAGTTTTCCAGGGGGCTCTTTTGATCAAACACATGATAATAGTATTATAGAAACAGCGAAGAGAGAGGCTTATGAGGAGATAGGTTTGTCACAGCAATCATCAGAAATCATAGGATTTGTTCCTCCTCAAATCAGCTTAGGAACAGGATTTATAGTTACCCCAGTAATTGCTTTAATAACAAATGATTTTAAGCCTGTTGCAAATGAAGATGAAGTAGAGGAAATTTTTCATGTGCCTATAGATTTTTTCATAGACCAGGAAAATCTTATGCACGAATATAAGATTTATGACCAAATAAAATGGTCTGTATATAGTTACACCTATAAGCAATATTATATTTGGGGTCTTACGGCACAAATCATAAGAAAATTTTGCAGTTCAATTCAATAACGGGAGGGAATTTTGAAAAAATTACACCAAATCACCTCTAGACTTAGAGACCCTGATAAGGGATGTCCCTGGGATAAGGAGCAAACATTTGAGTCTATTGCCCATTGTGCAATAGAAGAGGCCTATGAGGTTGTTGAGGCAATAGAAAACAAGGACTATGACTCGCTTAAAGATGAATTGGGCGATTTATTGTTTCAAGTGACATTTCATTCGAGCATGGCAGAAGAAATGAATTTATTTACTTTCGATGATGTTGTTGATTCAATTTCTGAAAAATTAACTCAAAGACACCCACATGTGTTTGCAGACAAATCAATAAAAGATGCTCAGACACAGACAGACAATTGGGAGCGGATTAAAATTGAGGAAAGAAAACAAAAGAAAGACATTAAAAGTGTTCTAGATGATGTAGGTTCAAATCAGCCTGCGTTAAATAGAGCCTATAAGATCGGGAAGAGGGCTCGTTCAGTTGGCTTTGATTGGAATGATGTCAGTGGTGTGATTAATAAAATTGAAGAAGAAATTGACGAACTTAAAGTGGCTATAACAGACGGAAATAAAACAGATATTGAAGAGGAGGCTGGCGATCTTTTATTTAGTGTGGTGAGTCTATCAAGGCATACTTCAATTGACCCTGAAACCGCAATAAGAAAGGCTAATAGAAAGTTTGAACGACGTTTCAGAGCTATGGAACAATTGTTAAAACAATCTAACAAGGAGTTTTCAAATATGTCATCTAGAGAACTTGATGATTTATGGGAGCAGGTAAAAGCAACTGAATAGTCTGATGAATCAAAGATTAAATACCCTTAAAAATTACTCAAAGCGTCTTAGTAATAGACCAGGTGTTTATTGCATGATGAACACAAAAGAGGTGGTAATTTATGTCGGTAAGGCAAAAAATCTGAAAAAAAGAGTCAGCAGTTATTTCACTTCGAATAATTCTAAGGAGAAGCAAGAAGCCATCTTAAAAGATACTGATTCAATATCAGTTACAGTAACTCGTACCGAGAGAGAGGCATTAATTCTAGAAAATACACTTATAAAAAAACACAGTCCCAAGTTCAATGTTTTACTTAAGGATGGGAAGAGTTACCCATACATTGAGGTAAATACTAAACATCAATTTCCAAGATTCTCTTTTCATCGAGGTAAAAAGAATACAAAACAATCGGAATATTTTGGGCCTTACCCGAATGTGAATGCTGTGAGAAATACCTTGAGCCAATTACAAAAGATTTTTTTATTGAGAAATTGTGACGAGTCGTTTTATAGAAATCGATCTAGACCGTGCTTGCAGTTTCAAATTAAAAGATGCTCAGGTCCATGCGTTGACATGGTCTCAGAGGAAGAATACCGGTTTAATGTTGATCAGGCTCTAGATTACTTAAAAGGCAACGATCAATCGATTATTGATAAATTTATTGCAAAAATGGATGATGCTTCTTCACAGCAAGACTATGAAAAAGCCGCTTTTTTTAGAGATCAAATTAGCTCACTTAAAGTTATTCAATCGCATCAGTTTGTCGATGGTTCGAATAGCATTAATGTTGATGCCATATCACTTTGTGAGTCCTCTGGAATGTTTTGTATTTCAGTCCTTTTTATTAGGAAAGGACAAATCTTAGGCAACAGATCATTTTATCCAAAGAGGACAAGGATGACTGATCCTGATGAGATCCTCGAATCATTTCTAATGCAATATTACTCTGAGCATCAACCCCCTGAAGAAATCCTAGTCAATTTTAATTTAGGAAATATAAAACTTTTAAGCGAAGCTATTACTGATGAATCTGGGGTTAAAGTAAAGATAAAACATCGCGTTAAATCATATAGAAGAAAGTGGGTAGAGATCGCGACATCGAATGCAGTTGAATCATTAAAATCTAAATTAGCTTCTAAAGCCTCGATAGAGGCACAACTATTTGAGCTTTCTGAAATCATCGATAATGAAGTAATTGTTCAGCACATTGAATGCTTTGATGTAAGCCATATTATGGGTGATAAATGTGTTGCTTCATGCGTGTCATTTAATCGAGAAGGGTTTAACAAAAAAGATTACAGGCGATTTAATATTAGTGGGATAAAAAAAGGGGATGATTATGCAGCAATGTCACAAGCTCTGAATCGTCATTATTCTAGGAGTATAAAAGAATCTAGAGCATTACCTGATATCGTTCTTGTCGATGGGGGAAAGGGTCAGGTGAATATTGCGATCAATGTGCTAAAAGACTTAGGAATCATAGGAATTCCTGTTTTGGGGATTGCTAAAGGGTCTAGACGTCATTCAAGTCAAGATCGTGTGTTTTTGAACGACAATAAAATGCCCCTTAGATTGTCAAAGAACTCATCGGCTAAATTTTTAGTTCAATCAATAAGAGATGAGGCACATCGGTTTGCAATCACGGGACATCGGAATAAGAAACGAAAACGATTGCTAACCTCAGATATACAATCGATAGATGGAATTGGGCCCAGTAAAAAAAGAGACTTATTAAAACAATTTGGAGGCATTCAGGAGATTAAAAGAGCTTCTGTCGAGGATTTAATGACGGTTAGAGGTATAAACGATAATCTGGCCGAAAAAATATACAAACACTTCAATGCTAGTTAATTTTTCTGAAAAGTAGATATTATAATTAAGAAATGAAAACAACTCTTAATTTCGCAAATCTATTAACGCTATTCAGGATTGCAAGCATCCCTTTGATTGCAGCTTTATTTTTTTCACCGATTGACAATGCTAGACCTATCGCAGCAATTGTTTTTATTCTAGCTGCATTGACCGACTGGTTTGATGGATGGGTTGCTAGGGAATATGATTTGTCTTCAAGGTTTGGGGCTTTCCTTGATCCAGTTGCAGATAAACTGATAGTGTCTGTTGCTTTAATTTTAATTGTACAGAGTGATCCCTCTTTAATTAATGCACTGATTGCATCAATTATTATAGGTCGAGAAATTACTATCTCTGCTCTTCGCGAGTGGATGGCAGAACTAGGAGAAAGACATCATGTTTCTGTGATCGGCTTTGCTAAGCTTAAAACTATTCTTCAGATGGTTGGGTTATCCTGTATGTTATTCTCAAAGTCCCTTTTTGGCATCGACATTTATCTTATTGGAACCATTTGTCTTATTGGTTCTGTTGTACTTACTCTTTGGACCATGTTTATTTACCTATTTAAAGCATGGCCAATAATATCTAAAGGCGAAAACTTATGAAAAGTAAATTTCTATTAACTACCCTAATATCTCTCACTATTACTGCCTGTGGTACAGGTAATGATGAATCTTTTAATCAGATTCTTGATGATGAATGGAAGAGAGGGATCCAAGAGAACCCAGTTTACGCCTCTAATATGGGGGACAAGTCTGCTAATCAGGATTGGCCCGATATTTCTGAAAGTGCTGTCAGAGAGCGACAGAAGAAAACTCGAGAGGTGCTTGAGCAGATAAGATCAATTGATCCACAAAGCCTCTCCATTGAGAACCAACTTAATTACAGGTTATTCTTATACAATTACGAGCGATCTGTTCGTGCACAAAAGTTTGATAGTCATTTACTTACATTTGGTCAAAGGGGAGGTATTCAGTTAGAACATGAAACTGCTGAAGGGCTAAGTTTTAATACTTCACAGGACTACAAAGACTGGCTGGTCAGACTGGAGAAATTACCCACATTAATCGATCAACACATCAATCTTGGTAGGCTTGGCATAGAAAGAAAAATCACAGCTCCAAATATCCTAATGCAACGAGTGGCCAATCAAATACAGCTTCAATTGGTTGATAACCCAGAGGAGAGTCCATTCTTTAATGTCTTTATAGATATCCCTGAAAACATTCAAGATCGTGAAACAATCCAATCGATGGCCAGGGATGTCATAAAGAGTAAGGTTATTCCTGCCTATTACAAGCTCAATGATTTTTTCACTGAAGAATATCTCCCTGCTTCTAGAACCACATACGGCGTTCTTGATTTACCAAATGGATTTGAATGGTATGAGAATTTAGCCAGATACCACACCACCACTGATTTAACTCCCGATGAGATTCATGAGATTGGTTTATCTGAAGTCGAACGTATTCGCTCCGAGATGCAAGAAGTGATAGATTCTTTAGAATTTGACGGAAGTTTCAATGATTTTTTGACCTTCTTGAGAACTGATCCGCAATTCTACTATGAAACTGAGGATGAATTACTCGAGGCCTATTTAGCCACATCCAAGAAAATTGATCCAGAGATGGTTAGCCTTTTCAAAGTTTTACCCAGAACACCTTATGGTATCAAGCCTATACCAATGGAATCAGCACCTGATACTACTACAGCTTATTACATGAGACCCGCAGCTGATGGATCTAGAGCTGGGTATTACTATGTCAACCTATACCGACCTGAGGTTAGACCTAAGTATGAAATTGAAGTCTTATCTGTTCATGAGGCTGTTCCCGGGCATCATCTTCAAATAGCTCTAGCTATGGAACTTGAGGGCATACCTAATTTTAGAAAATATTCTGGTTACACGGCTTATGTCGAGGGTTGGGGCTTATACAGTGAGAGTTTAGGCTACGATATCGGACTCTATTCAGATCCGTATTCTAGATTTGGCGCTCTAACTTATGACATGTGGCGAGCCGTTCGTCTAGTTGTGGATACAGGGATGCATTATAAAGGCTGGACTCGACAAGAAGCGATCGATTTCTTTACTGCTAATGCAGCTAAAACCGAACAAGATATCATAAATGAGATTGATCGATATCTGGTTATGCCTGGACAAGCGCTGGCTTATAAGATTGGACAGTTGAAGATATTAGAACTGAAAAATAAAGCTAAAAAACAGCTTGGTGATGATTTTGATATCAAAGAGTTTCATCATGCTGTCCTAAGCCAAGGCGCGCTTCCATTAGCAGTTCTTGAAGAAAATATAGAGACTTATCTTTTAGAGGTTAAATAAATCCTCAAAATTAGTTTGAAGAAGTGATTTCATTTCCATGGATGAGTACTCATTGGCCTCCATGGCTTCAAGGAAGTTGTTTAGATGGCTGGCAGTATAGCCTGGAAATTGAGGACCATCGGACCCGTATATAACTTTTCCTATCAACTCTTCTTCTTTAATAATCCTTAGGTACTCGGGGAGTATTTCAGTGGCTTTCCTTGCACCCAATGCACCAGGCTCTAAAAAAACATTATCGTATTTTTTTGCCAACTCTATGCAGGAGTTTAGATAGGTTAACTTGACTTCAGCACTGTCATAACCACTGTGACCAAGAATAAACTTTGCGTCTGGGTATTTAATAATAGATTCCTCTAGATACAGAGGATCAACATAAGGTGGTTCTTTTCTTGTGTAGGGATTAGGGCTCGTTCCTGTATGAATGTATAAAGGTTTATTGAGCCTACCTGCAATTTCATAGATGCCATCAAATCTTTTATCGTCCAATCGCATTTGCTGATGAGCGTGTGCTAATTTGATTCCATGAGCATTATACTTGATCAGGTCGGCCTCTAATTTTTCCAATTGCATCTCAGAATCAATGTTCCAATGATCGGTCCGAATGCTATAAAATCCAAACATTCTTTCAGGTTGACCTTTGATTTGTTCGTGCAAGAATTCATTGCTGGCTATACCGGTCGTGTCAGGACTGTAGACAGCAAAAACACCACCTCTCCTGATGCCTGCATTATCCATTTGTTTAAGGATACCTTCAGAGGTCAAACCACTGCCCAATAGTCCACTCATTAGGAATTTAAAAGGCTTTGGGACTCGTTCTGAATATCTTTCCTTGTAGGGCTCGGTAAGAGCTTCCCATGTTCCAGTGTGAAGATGCATATCAATGATATCTATATCAACCCCATCTACAGTTATCCCGTAGGTGACGGTGTCATCTTTCAAAAGATAGTTATAGGCTACTCCGCCTAAAATAATCAATACAATTGCTCTTAGTATAAATTTTTTCATGTTTCTTTCTTTCCTTGTTCTAATAATAAGTAATCTTAACTAATTTTGTAATAAATAATGTAAAGCAAAGCCATAAACATCAGAAATGTAATTGATGGTTTTGTTTCTTGGGGTACCAGCACCGTGCCCAGCTCTGGTTTCAATTCTTATTAATATTGGGTTAATGCAGCTTTGTGCTTCCTGAAGTCTAGCTGTAAATTTATAAGAATGAGATGGAACCACGCGATCATCGAGTTCGGAGGTTGTCACCAATGTTGGTGGATAGCATTCGCCTTTCTTAATATTGTGATAGGGCGAGTATTTCACTAGAGTTTCAAAACCCTCTTCATCTTCAGGTGATCCATAATCGCTCTCCCAGGCCCAGCCAATGGTAAATTTATTAAATCGCAGCATGTCCATAACACCGACACCAGGAAGGGCTACACCAAATAAATCTGGTCTCTGAAGCATTGTTGCTCCGACCAAAAGACCTCCATTTGATCGTCCCTCGATAGCTGTTCTTCCGGGTCTTGAAAGTTTTTGGTTATGGAGGTATTCAGCCGCTGCAATAAAATCATCAAATACATTTTGTTTATTATCTAACATACCTTGTCGATGCCATTTTTCTCCATATTCACCGCCGCCTCGAAGATTAGGCACTGCAAGGATGCCTCCCATTTTCATCCATGCAAGATATCGTTCTCTAAAGCTAGGGAGTATTGAGATATCAAATCCACCATAACCATATAAGAGTAAAGGTGTGTTTTGATTTATCTTTAAATCTTTCTGGTGTGACACATACATAGGGATTAATGTACCGTCTTTACTCGGATAAAATATCTGTCTTGTAATAAAATCTTCAGAATTGTAATCAGGGACTTCTTTTTTCCATAAGAGACGAGTTGAGCCATTTCTTCCGTTGTATTCATAGATTTCGTTTGGCTTGATGTAGTTGGTGAACGTAAAATAAAAAACATCAGAATCATGGTTAGAAGAAATACTTGAAATAATCCCTTTTTTGTCAAAACTTAATTTTTTCTTAGCCAGTGTTTGCTTGTTGTAAAGAAAGATTTCAGTCGAGACGTCATTAAGATATTGACACAAAATAAAGTTTTCCAATAATTCAACACGTGTTAGAGCATTTTCAGTCTCTGCAACCATTAATTTCCAATTTACTTGGTCTGGATTATTAATATCAATGGAGATTATCTTGCCATTGGGGGCTTCAAAATCTGTGAAAAATAAGAACTCTGAACCAATATTTCCCAGAAAAATAAATTGACCAATCAATTCTGGGATAAGTTCTACAAAGGATTCATTATTATTTCTCAAATCTTGATAGAAGATTCTGTTTCTTTCATCTGTGCCTTGACTAACCGAAAGGATTAGATAGCTACCGTCTTCACTAACAGTTGTACCCCAGCCCCATTCAGGCTTATCCGGTCGTTCATAAATGAGTTTGTCTTGAGTTTGAGCTTGACCGATTGTGTGAAAGAAGAGTTTTTGATTTTGATTTAATTCTTCGTATTCATCACCTGCTTTAGGTTCAGAATATCCTGAGTAATAAAATCCTGAGTTATCTTTAGCCCATTCAGCACCACTAAATTTTGACCAATTGATTGTGTCTGATAAATCTTTTTTGGTCTCTATATTTTTGATTTTCCAAGTTCTCCAATCAGAGCCTCCGTCGGAGATTGAATAAGCAAGGAGTTCTGCGTTTGGGCTAATGGATATCGAGCTAATTGATATTGTTCCGTCTTCGGATAAATCGTTTGGATCTAACAAAAGTGTTTTTATTGAATTGACATCTTCTGAATAAAACAATTTGCTTTGCTCCCATGAGCCATCGTTGTAATAAGAGAAAAATTTTGTTTTTTCTCTAAAGGGAGCAGATTGAGTTTCTTTATTGAAAATATTTTCTAGTATTTCCTTGAACTTTTTTTGCTCTTTAAATCTCTCTAGAAAAGATTGACTAAGAATATTCTGATTCTTAATCCAGGTTTTAGTTTCAACTGAATCTAAATTTTCTAAATCTCTATAGGGGTCTTCAATCAGATACCCATGATAATTATCGACGACATCCGACTTTTTTGAAAAAGGGTAATCCATACTCTCTGTTAGGCTCGCTGACGAGTAAATAAACAAGGAAATATAAATTAATAAAGGATAGTATTTGCTCATGGCTGTAAATATTAGCTCAATATAAAATTTTGATAAACAAAATCTATGGAACATCTTCTTGAAAACCTAGGATTGATACAAGACGGAACTGTTTTACCTGGATTTATTTTCGGGGTCGTTCATGTCAGTCTAGTTATTCTAGGCTTTTATACAGGTTGGAGCATTAATCGACTCTTAAAGAATGCCACAAAGGGTTATATAGCTGGAATTATTGGGGCTTCTTTAGCCCATGTCATAGCTGACCTGTTAGCTGCACTGATAGATCCGACAATGAGAGCAAGAACAGCAGGTATTGTTTTAGGTGGACTCTTACCCCTACTTTTTATTCCATTACTCGAAAAATATGTCACCAAGAGCAAAAGCCATATTATGGTTGGAGATCACGAGGACATTGAGAAAGATTTAAATGATGAGCATCACCACTAACCAGACTAATAATAAATTGTGCTAAAATAGTTAAAAATGGATTGAGGGAAGAAATGAAAGACTTAGATGTAGAGGCAACCTGTACTATTTTAAATAATATCATGGAATACGAACTAGCAGGTGTTGTTCGATATACCCATTCTTCAATAATGGTTAGCGGGCCTTATAGAATACCTATTGTTGAATTTCTTCAAGCACAAGCTCAAGAATCACTTCTTCATGCTCAAGAAGCTGGTGAATTGTTAACAGGCTTAGAAGGTCATCCCTCTCAGCAGATTGCACCGATCGAGGAAACCCATAAGCATTCTGTCGATGATATTTTAAAAGAAAGTTTGGAGCATGAACTAAAAGCACTGGATCTATACAAAGACCTTTTGAGTGTTGTAGAAGGTAGATCTGTTTTTATAGAGGAATACGCCAGAAACAAGATAGGGCAAGAAGAACAGCATTCCTTAGAGCTTAGGAAAATGCTTAGAGATTATTCAGTTTAATCAGATCCAGATAGGCCATAGTAATTATTAACTGTTAACTGAGCTATTTTTTGAAGAAATAGCTTGTCTTCTGCGCTTACACTTCCGTTATAGTCATAATTGATTCCAACAGGTGATTCACCGAAAACACTCGCAAAAACTGTGCATGCTGCTAAATAAGTTCCTAATAAATCTGGGTGTGTTCCATCTAATTTATGTAACTTCATATCAGGTCGTTCCTTGTAAGCTGCCTCAAATGCCAAACCAACAGGTATCACTAAAGCTTGGTTTGTATTCCCTGATAATGTGTACATTTCCTCAATTGATCTAATTAGATTTGGGGCATAATCTTTATGTGATTCTGTGTATGCATGTGTCATATAAAGAGCAGGCTCAATATCTTTTGATCTGATAGTTTCAATGTGCTGGTGAGCTGTTTCACCGAATTCAATTCTATCGCTTTCCGACAGTACTTCGCCGCTCCCACCTTGGAGTATAACCAGATCAAATTTCTCTATGCTGCTAATAGCACGAGGTTGAATTAAACGTTCAACATCATGATGCTTTAGCCTAGAGCCTCCAATCGTTGCTGATTTCACATTCTTGCTACCGTCGAACTTGGCGAATCTTTCATTTGCCATGTTTTTAAAGTGATTATGTAGACTGTCGTTGTAATATAGATAGCTATTACCAATAAATAAGACACTTTTTGGAGTATCTTTAAGTGCTTTTATTTCAGGTGCTATTTCTCCAACTGTATTAAAGCTGAAGAGAATTAGGGATGTAAGTAGGATTTTCTTCATTGTTTTTTTACTACCTTTCTCTAAATGCTTCGTTAGCAACTTTTGTAACAGGTTGTAAAAGATAATTCAGAACAGTTTTTTCACCGCTAACTATATCGGCTTCCGCAACCATCCCTGGGAGAATTCGTATGTTTTTTCCTAAAGATGTAAAACCATTTTCCTCGACAGCTATTTGGCAGATGTACCAAATAGTGCCATCTTCTTTTTGAATTGTGTCAGCTCCTACTGTTATAACCTCTCCATTCAGGGAGCCAAATTTAGAAAAATCAAAGGCCGTAAGTTTAATAATAGCCTCTTGTCCTGGGAGAACATAGGCAATATCTTTGGGGTTAATCTCAACCTCAATAATAAGGTCATCATCTATAGGGACTATTTCAAGTAAGGGTTCTCCAGGTTGTGCAACTCCTCCCGTTGTATTTACCAAAAGTCTATTTACAATTCCATCCACTGGAGCAATTACAGTTGTTCTCAAGAGCCTATCTTGAAGTATTGGAAGAGTTTCTTCTGATTTCATTAATCCTGCTTCAGCATCTGAGATACGCTGGAGTAGACGAATTAATTCCATTCTGGATTCCACTCCAGAATCAACAAGGGGTTGAAGTATTTCTAACTCCTCATTGAGTAAGTCAAAATTGTTTTCAGCTGCCTTTTTTTCTTTTACTAAGGCCGATAATTCCGATTCAAACTTAGTGCTATCAAATACTATTAGAGGATCTCCTGAAGAAACTGTTTGCCCAGTTCTTGTGAGAATTTCTTTTATTATTCCTCCTTCTAAGTTTTGAATAACCTGTATCTTCGAAGAGGCAACCACTCTTCCCTGTGCTTTTGTTACTTCTTCTAGTGTCGCAAAATTTGCCCAAACTAGGATAAGGATCCAAAATAAGCATATTGAATATAGAATTATATTTGCATTTCTAAGTTGTCTTTCTTCAATCATTTTTCTGTCTTAATTTCGTTAAAACTTCATCTTTTTCACCATCCAAAACTACCGATCCATTAGCTAAAACAATAATGCGATCAACCAGTTCTAACATAGACATCCGATGAGTTACCACTATGATTGTTTTAAACCCTCCCAAATTAAGATTTTCAAGAAGGTCTTTCTCAGAATTGATATCGAGTGATGCAGTGGGTTCGTCCAATAGCAGCACTTCAGGGTTTCCCGCTATTGCCCGAGCTAATGCAATGGACTGCATTTGCCCTCTTGATAAGGACTTACCTTTATCCGAGAGTATGTACTCTAAACCACCTGGAATGGTATTCAGGAAACTATTTAGGCCGCTCAGTTCTATTGCATTCTGGATTGCTTTGTCTTCTATCCAATTTCTCCCCATAACGATGTTTTCTTTAATCGATCCAGAGAACAATTGGAAATCTTGAAGCACAACCGCTAACTTTTCTCTGAAAGTATCCTGATCAATTTCATCTATATTAAGATGATTAAAACTTAATGAACCTTGTGTAGGTGTGTAAATTCCAGAAATAAGTTTTATTAAGGTCGTTTTTCCTGAGCCGTTTTTACC
>ERZ724561.30-NODE-30-length-27013-cov-5.991929_pt1 | contig 27013 bp, 17 predicted proteins | sample MGYA00375855_ERZ724561 | MGnify/ENA primary metagenome ERZ724561 (study PRJEB28725, sample SAMN03264854) | marine sediment metagenome | biome: marine pelagic biome; feature: marine oligotrophic desert; material: ocean water | place: Pacific Ocean:North Pacific... | reverse complement strand
GGTCGTACCGCACGTCGATTGTCTCGCAGTCGAAGCTCAGTCCGAGCTCCTCCTTGACCGCGTCTATTCGCTCCAACTGTCCGAGCAGCACCGGCTCGCAGATGCCCTCCGCGATGCACTGCGATGCCGCCTTGATGATGGTAGGGTCCTCTCCTTCTGAGAACACTATCCTCTTGCTCTCCCGTCTTGCGATGTTGATTACACGACGCATGATGGAACGAGTCAGTCCGAGCCGAGCCTCGAGCTCCTCCCGGTACCTCTCGGCGTCGAAGTCATCGCCCGGAATCCTCGCGACGCCCTCGTTCACAGCCGCCTCGGCCACCGCACTCGCCTCCCATATCAGAACGCGCGCGTCGAACGGCTTGGGAATCAGGTACTCCGGCCCGAACTGCAGTTGCTCGCCTCCGTAGGCCGCGGCAACATCATCGGGGACTGGCTGCTTCGCGAGATCCGCGATGGCATGGGTGGCTGCCATCTTCATGCTCTCGGTAATCTCCTTGGCCCTGACGTCTAGTGCGCCGCGGAAGATGTAGGGGAACCCGAGCACGTTGTTGATCTGGTTGGGATAGTCGGAGCGTCCGGTCGCCACCACAGCGTCCTCACGCACCTTGTAGACCTCGTCTGGGGTAATCTCGGGATCGGGGTTGGCCAGTGCAAAGATTAGCGGGCGGTCAGCCATCTTGGCGACCATGTCACCACTGACGATTCCACCCTTTGATAGTCCGAGGAACAGGTCGGCACCCTCCAGCGCCGAGTCGAGGCCTCCGTCGGGTATGTCACGAGCGAACTCGGCTTTGTACTCGTTCAGCTCTCCGGCGTCCTTGCGTGAGTCTGTCAGGATGCCCTTGGAGTCGACGAGAATCATGTTCTCGGGTTTCACTCCGAGCCTGATGTAGTGGTGGGCACAGGAGATTGCAGAGGCACCGGCTCCCGAGACGACCACCTTGATCTCGCCGATGTCCTTCTCGACGACCTCCAGCCCGTTGAGCAGGGCCGCTCCGGAGATAATCGCGGTGCCGTGCTGGTCGTCGTGCATCACCGGGATGTCGAGCTCCTTGACCAGGCGTCTCTCGATCTCGAAGCACTCGGGGGCCTTGATGTCCTCGAGGTTGATGCCGCCAAAGGTCGGCGCGATGGCCTTGACCGCCTCGACGAACTCGTCGACATCCGTCCGGTCGACCTCGATGTCGAATACGTCGATATCGGCGAACGCCTTGAACAGCAGGCCCTTGCCCTCCATCACCGGCTTGCCTGCGAGCGCTCCGATGTCACCAAGTCCCAGCACCGCGGTGCCGTTGCTCACCACAGCCACCAGATTGCCCTTGGACGTGTACTTGTACGCCTCGTCCGGATTGCTCTCGATTTCCTTGCAGGGGTAGGCGACTCCAGGCGAGTAAGCCAGCGACAGCTCACGCTGGGTCCCGTGTGGCTTGGTCGGCACCACTGTGATCTTCCCGGCGGGCTCCGCCGCGTGGTAGTCCAACGCGTCATCACGCAGACTATCGTCGTCCAGTCTCCCACCTCCGGAGCCCTCCGGCATACCCCTCTGCTATGATGCTATCCTACCCCTAAAATGCGCATTATCAGCCTGTAAACAAGCGTTAGTGGAAATTTACGATTTCAGAAACTCTCGTGATTTTCCGCCTACGGCGGAGTGAGCATAACACAAACACCGACCCACTTCTTTCATAATGTCCACGAAGCGGCGACAACCTGTGCCAGCGGCATATTCTACGAGCAGTCGTCCACAACAGAGGCTCGCCCTCATGTTGGTGTTGCTGATGCTTGCATTGCCGTGGTCGGCCATGACTCCCCCCGGTCTCGAGGACCGCGTGGAGGACAGCCGAGCGACTCCGAGGGCGTGGGGAGCGGGAGGCAGCAACGACACCGGCTGGATAAGCCTGGATGCAGTCGGAGCCGACCCTGCGAATGGTACCATGGCTTACGCTGACCTGTTCATGGACTTCGCTCCTGGAGCCCTGTTGGACAACCTGACCTTCGAGATCTCCGTGGATGGCAGTGATGGCTACTGGGCCACTGAGCCCCAGATCACGCTGATGGACACCCAGACCCCGATACTCGATTGGAGGGACTACGGCGACCTAGGACGTCAGGACTCCTTCACCGACAACTCCCCCGAGGTCGAGGACGGCGTGCTTGACACCTGGCTACAGCCGAACTCCGTCAGCGACGCCTCGTGGCTGCTGCCCAGCGGGGTCACCATCTCCGACCTCGTGATTGACGCCCTGAGGCCGGCCGACCCGAGGGTCTCGTTCTCGACCGAGTCAACCATCATCCACGACAGCGCTACCAATCCTGTCGACGGCAGGCTGTACGTCCTGCTAGATGACGACCTCCTGCATCTCGACGAGCATGCCAGCAGGAGGATTGTCGACATCGAGCTAGGCGTGCAGGGCAGGAGTCTCGCAGTAGACGCCGACAATAACCGCCTGCTCATCGGGACCGCAGACGGCAAGATTCTGTCGCGGAGCTTAATCGATTCATCTACCAATTCGGACCTGATGGTGTTGGACGAAGACACCACAATCGTTCGTGCCGTGACCACTGACGACTACGGCACGGTCTGGGCTGCCACTGACTGCAGCCTACACCACATGACGGTCAGCCAATCCTCCTGGACGGAGAGTGACTTCTGCTCCACCGACCTGCTTGAGGTTCCGACTGACCTGCTCGTCTTCTCCGACCAGGTCTTCGTCGCCACCACCGGGAGCGGGGTCCGGGTCATCGACTACAGCACCATCAGCGACTCGGCCGGCATCTCCGTAACGATAGACGGCAACACTCAATGGAGCACCTCCAACTACCTCACGAGCAACTCGATTACGCAACTGGAGCTGCTCAACTCCCATCTCCTCATCGCAACCATAGGAGGCGGGGTGAACAGGTACGATGCCGTAGCTGATTCGTGGCTGGGCACGTGGTCGACCAATAATTGGCTCGCCTCGAATGTGGTAAGAGGTCTCGCACTGACCGAGGACTGGTTGCACATCCTCGCCGGAAGCACGGTTCACGCCTACGACACCGGAGCCATGCTGTTCCGTTCGCAGAGGCAGGTGACCGACATGGGCCTGTTCAACGCCGCAACCACAATCACCGCTTGGCCCGCGCTGGGCTTCAGGAGCCCATCCTCCGGCATGATGCTGGTCGGTGACGGCTCGGGTACTTTGGCGCGTCAGGTCGGCGAGAACCTCGATGGCACGATGGCTCTGGTCAGCAGCCCCACGACCTCGCAGATGGAGGTAGTGGCTCACATAGACGATGGGGAGCAGGGAGAGATATGGATAGGTGGTGGCACCATCATAGACAGGTTCGACGAGGCAGATCAGGTATGGCGGACCCCAATCGACTTGACTGACTACGTCAGCAACCCCTCGTCGGTGACCTCGTTCGCCCAAGACGATCAGGGAATAGTGTGGGTGGGTACCCTCAATGCGGGCTTGCTCAGGTTGGAGGCCGATGATGGGAATTTCCAAGGCACGGCCTCCGGAGTCAGCTCCGATCACATCTCTAGCCTAGCCTTCGATGCCAACTCGAACACTCTAGTGGTCGGTCACTATGAGTCCGGAATATCCCTCATCAATACCTCGACAAACACGCTGATTGAGGTCATGACTACCGAGGACGGTCTGGACTCGGACATAGTGACGCAGGTCGCCACTAGATACGGCATCGCCTACATCGCTACCCCTGAAGCCGGCGTGATGCGAATCAACCTGTACGACGTCTCCATCCTAGGCTCGTGGCAGTCCCTCGGGGCTGACAACCTAGAGGCCACGCCGGTGGCCGTCGACGGTGACACGTTGTATCTCGGACTCAGTGGGTTCGGTATACTGGTAATCGACCGTTTGACCGGGGACATATCCGATCACTGGACGCAGGACGGCAATCTACCGGACGACGACGTTCTCTCCATGCACATGGACTACAACGGCGGCCTGCTGGTCGGCTCCAGCGTCTCCAACACCGGAGCCTCCGGCAACGGGGGAATAGCCCGATGGGACGGCAGCAACTGGCAGGTTCTGCCCACCTCGATACCCGGCTGGAGCAATGACCCATACGTCTTCTACGACGTCACCAGCGACGCAGATGGAATCTATGCTGGCACCAATCGAGGAGCCTGCATGTGGAACTGGAGCTATGACTTGCAGGACTGCGTATCCCCTCAGGACGGCATGCCATCCCGCTTCGTCTACTCGGTGGCCAAGATTGGCACAGACCGTCTGTACGCAGGCACGTACAGCGGCGCGGCGGTAATCAACACGCTAAACGGCACCGTAATCGAGGTCTGGAACGCCGGAGACAGCACCCAGAGGGCGAGGACCGTCAAGATCGGCGACATTCTCTACCTCGGTTTCGAGAACACCGGAATCGCTCGTTACAACCTGATGAATCAGACATGGCTGCAGGCCTGGGACGGCACGCAGGGATACATCGACGACGACGACGTCACCGCGCTGGTAATGGGGCGCAGCGAGGGCACGATGTGGGCCGGCGGCGACTTCGGCCTGACTCTCATTGACGTCGTGAACGACACCGTGCTCAAGAGCTGGAACCGAGGCACCAACACCGACGGACCGACTCTGTCTGACACCCCTCCCGCAGACATAGTCATCATGGGTGATGTGTTGCACTACTCGCTGCAGAGGAGCAACTCGTGGTGGGCCTCAAACGATCAGATATTCCGAATCCACCTCAACAACAACTCCAGCCTATCGACCTTGGACGCCGGTGACAAGCTCGGAATGTCCTCCGTCGTACATGGAATCGGCGCGGTTGGGGGCGAGTTGTGGATTGGCACCAGACCGACCCAGTACTGGAACGACGGCGACGGCACCATAGTGCGATGGAACACGGTCAACGAGACGTGGTCGGAAAACCTCGCCACTATAGGAAACGTACTCCGGGTCAACGCCCGCTTCCTCGGCGACTGTTTCCCCCTAACCTACACCTGTGAGTTGTGGGTGGCATACGGGAACAGCATCATGAGGAGGTTCGGTTACACACATAACTCGACATTGATGCTTCTAGATGAGTGGACCGACATAGAAGGCCCCATCAGGGGAATGGAGGAGTGGAACGGGACCTACCTGTTCGCGAGCATGAACGGCATCCTGAGGTGGGACCCGAACAATGAGACATGGCTCGACCCATGGCTCGAGGACGACGGCCTGCCTTCAGGCTCTGCTGAGCAGTTCTACACGATGGAGGTGGTGGGCAACGGCCTCTGGCTCGGCGCCTATGAGGGCGGGGGCTGGAACCCCGACTCGAACATCATGATGCTCGACGGCACCACGGACAATTGGTCCACATGGGAGCTCGGCACTGGTGACATCCCGGGTGGATATCCCGCCGACATAGAGGTCTGCGACGACATCATCCACATCATGATTGGACGGGTGTCATGGTGGGGTAACCAAGGTGGAATCGCCAGATTCGACATGGCAGACTGGGACAATGACGGGACGACCAACGAGTGGATAGCACCGATGACTGAGAGTAGTCAGGGCCTATCTGACGATGACCCCCGAGCTGCGGCCTGCGACGAGCAGAATGACGTCCTATACATCGGCTTCGACACCGAGGGCGTGGGCTTCGATCGCTACAACTACAACACTGACCAGTTCATGCGCACAATAGACTCTCGGGACGGAATCTCGGAGGACCGAATCTTCCCCGGTGGCATGCTTCACCACAACAACGTGCTCCTTGCGGCGCACCAGTATGACAACACCGGCGGCATCTCGAGAATCATCACCGCGGGGACATCCACCGCCAACGGGCAGGTTCTCGACCCTGGGATGGACGGCTGCTCGATAGAGAGAGCTCCATCCAGCACTACTCCAGTATTCGCGATCGGACGCTCAGGGCAGACCACCGGCCTGAATCGCGTCGACAGGCTGGACAACTCCGGCCTGATTGCCAGCGGCTTCGACGAACTCGCCGGACTCACCAGCGGCAGGGTCGTCGAGTTCGAGTCGAACGGGACCCATGTATGGGCCGCCCTAACCAGTGACCCCAACGGGTACTATGCATCCTCCGTACTACAAGGTGAGCTGCTGGCCAATGGCTCGGTTCGCTGGGAGTTCGGATACAACGCCAATCAGGACGTAATCAACTCATTGATGCTCGATGACGACGAGCTCTGGGTAAGCACCGCAGGGCGCGGGCTGTGGTCCATCGACCTGACTAACCGAATTTTCGCCCCGACACCGGCCGCTCTACACACCCAGATGGACGGGATGGTGCTCGAGGACGACGGTACGATGTATGTCGGCCTGATGGGCAGCCAGGGTTCTGCAGCAGGCTTCCAGACCTTCAACTCCAACACACGCTCGTGGGGGCACGGAAGTCTGATTGCCGGCCTTCCCAGCAACACCGTGCGTGATTTCCTCGAGTACGGGGACCACATCATGATCGCCACTCACGGTGGCATAGGGTTGTGGAACACTACCAAAGATGGTTGGGACGACCCGATAACCACTATCGATGGCCTCCCCACCCCGATTATCGAACACCTCTTCGCCATCGGCTCCCCGAGCACGAATGGCAGCACCCAGACCTCTGGGATTCAGGGCAACGGCACGGTGCTCGCGGGAGGCGCAGCCGGGCTGACAGTTCTCCACCGAGACAACCTATCGGTCCTCAATACGCTCAACTTCGGAGACGGCCTCATCGGCAACACCGTCTCGGGCATAACCTTCGCAGAAGCGACATCCCGTCTTGTCGTCAACCCCGACGGCACCTCGACGATGCTGTACCACGACGCTGCCATCTTCATCTCGCACAACGGTCAGGGTTCCACAAGACCGGGCGCTGCAGCTTGGGACCTAGCCACCGACGTGGCGAATGGGACATACCACATCGACATGATTCCTAGCAACGACGTCAGGTCGATAGCCACTGACGACTGGGGCGTCCACATCGCCACCGACAGCCAGCCCTTGGTCCATTGGAACGCGACGATGATGGAGATGGAGTCGGGCCTTGGACGCAGCTCCCTGCTGACATGGCCGCCGTTCCAGATGGTTTCAGATGGCGACTACATCGCGGTCGTTAGTCCCAGAGGAGTTGATGTGGTCAAATCAGGTGGTGACCACTCGAGGGTTACCTCGGAGCTAGTCCCGGGCATTTCTCATGTGTTCCTCGACAACTCGGGGCTCTACGCGGTCTCGGACGATGGTCTGCACATATTCGAACCGGTCGAGAGCATGAGGGAGTTGGACAGGGGCCACCAGCGCCGGGCCGATCCCCTGATCGCCCTGTATGCAGGGAGTTCCTGGACTATCACAGACACAGCGCACCCCGGCATGTCAACGGTCCTCATTACCGACGAGAACCCAATCGTCATCCCACAGTCCAACGAGATGTGGATTCCCGGGAAACTGCCTCTTTACACTGGCGCTTTGACGCTTTCAGCACCTCAATCCGGGGCTTGGGTCTGGGCAGAGTCCCAGATTCTGAACTACTCGGGGATATGGGATCTAGCTGAGATGAACCCGCTCATTGAGAGCTCCTTCCAATCGGCCGTCTCCAACCTCGCTCCTGGCTCGTCATCTGCCCAGTTGCACATCCAGATGCAGTCGCCCCAGAACGGCTCCATACAGGTCCGCATCACCTACGACTGGCAGCGCGTGGAAGTCCCCACAGAGATGACCTCGCTCATCAATCGCCCGAACGACGGTGGTGGTGTCCTTGAGGCATCTTGGCTGCCTGCGGAGGACGCCGCTTGGAACTCCTACCGGCTGTATGTCTGGGACTCAACCGACGAGCCCGATTGGGAGCCGACCCAGGACAAGCTCCAGGAGTTCTCCACCTACATCGAGGTCCCGTTCTGGTCACAGACGACAGCCACCATAACCACCGCAGACTGGGAGGGCACGGAGGTTGCACTGTCCGACGACAGGGAGTACAGGGCCGCCATAGCCATCGCATACGCGGACGGTTCGGTAGGCGTTCCCATGTCATGGCCGTACAGTGCCACACCTACCGATGAGGTACCCTTCCCGCCCGAATGGCTGGTAGCCGAGCCAATATCCGGTGGGTCGGCCGGCACGATCTACACCGAGTGGTCAGCCTGCACTGAGCTCGACCCCGATAGGACCAGAATCTGGGCCGTGCAGCACCCTATCAGCAACGCAATTGCCCTCAGCGGCGAGATAGACGTAGCATACGGGGCTGGCAACTCGACGGTCCTACAACTAGAGGCTGGCAAGACTTACTGGCTCGCCTCCGTCTGCGTCGACGAGGCCGGGCAGTTCGACGCGGCTAACGCCACTGTCTTCGGCCCCATAGTCACCGCCGGTGGCTTGGATGACGGCATACCACCGGCCCCGATTACTGGCACTACTGCGGTTGACGCCCCTGACGACGAGGGCGGCAGGATCCTCGTATCTTGGACTCCCAATGATGAGGAGGACTGCACCTACCACACGGTGTACGTGCTGCCAGCCTCCGGTTTCCAGCCCCCTTCGACAGTCGATGGCTGGCCCGTCGCGGCCTATGTCACCGACTGCACCACGGGTGAGATGGTGATTGACTCGATGGGCGAGTCCTCGCTTGAGAACGACGTGGCCTACTGGATAGGGGTGGTGGCATCTGATGACTGGGGCAACGAGAACCTCGACGACGTCCTAGTCGTCGACGCCACTCCAATTGCCAACACCCAAGGACAGGGGCAAGCGCCCCCGCGAGTGGAGGGTCTCAGCGCTTGGGACCACCCTGACGACGACGGCACAGCCATCGACATCGTGTGGAACCGCTCGCTTGCCGCCGACTTCAGTCACTACGTGATCTGGGTCTCTGACTACCCACTGAACGACCTGACCGAGATATGGGCCGAGTGCAGCGACGACCTCGCTGCATGCGGGCTGTTGGAGATCGACCAGAGGCAGATTGGAGGAGCATTGCAGCTACAGATTACAGTCACCACAGCGCTCTACGGCAGCACCGTGGACACCTTGTCTTCCGAACCCATAGTCCCATCCATACCCCTCTACGTCACCATAACCACCCACGACATCCTCGGCAATGTCCATCTCACAGGGATGCAGGAGCACATGGTTCTGGTATCCCCATTGGACAACAGGGGAGATATCTCCCCACCAGACAGGCTCGGGAAACCGATACTGGAGGATCGCTCTCCAGACAACGGCGACGGCATGTTCGTGACCTTCCCAGAAAGCGAGGCCTCCGATATAGGAGAATACTGGATCTTCGCAGCAGCGGGGGCCCCGTTCGACTCGATAGGCAACATGGAGCCGGCGATGGTGGTGGCACGGAGTGCCCAGTTGCCAGTGCTCCTCGAGTCCCTTTCGGGGGGTCAGCCACTAGCTCCTTCAGTGCCCATCTGGATTGTCGTGGTCGCCGTTGACTCGTCAGGCAACTACTGGGACACCAACCTGCAGGCTGAGATGATCAGCCTAGTCAATGAGAACTCGCTCGATCCGGGACTCCACCTAGAGGAGATTACCGGCATCAGGGCCAACTGGAACCCCGCCGGCGACCACGTCGAGATTCGCTGGGACGATTCCAACGACCCGCAGATCGAGTCCTACCTGCTATACATCTCTCTGGAACCCTACGAGATCACATCGGAAGCGACCCGAGTCGGAATCATCGAAGACCCGACGACGATGATGATACTCAGCGACATCGAAGGCGACCCCCTCGACAACGCAGCCACCCACTGGCTCGCAATCGTGGGCTTCGACGGCGAGGTCCACCGCCTTTCTGTCGACCCGCTTGAGATCAGGCCGTGGTCCGAGACATCCTTCGGCTCGTCGGAGGATGGCGAGGGCGAATCAGGAAAGTCCTGGTACGACCAGCTGATTGGCGGCGACATGAACACGCTGATCGCGATGGTCTCCGCCGTGATGATACTGATCGGCGCCCTGATGGTCATCAAGCCGCGCCAGCAAGCTGCCCCTGAGCCCTGGGAGATGGGGGCCTTGGAGGTCGAGATGGAGGAGCAGATGAACCGGGAGGCAGCCGGGCTCAGCGACGACGACTTCGAGGACGACCTAGTAATCGAAGACGACGGCCCCAGCTTCAGCTCGGCGCAGGACGCCGAACTGGAGGAGCAGAGCGAAGCCGACACTCCAGATGCCTCGGAGGCCGTGATTGACGAGTTGCTGGGAGTCGACTCGGAAGAGGCTGAGATCGACGAGCTCGACGAGCTCGACGACATGGCTGACGACTTAGACTTCGACGACCTCGGAGAGATGGCCGAGGACCTCAATGAGGCCGATGAGGACGTTGACAGCTCCTTCGTCGATGACATGCTCTGATGCTACGCAGGCATTGAAGCGCCGACTCCTATCGCAAGGCATGCCCGGACCCCGCTCGGCAGTGTGGTCAGCAATCGCATGGGACGGAGCATCCTCCCTGCTCGCAGCGGACATGCACTTTGCTAGGATGGCGCGTCACGCAGCAGTCCTAGGGATACCGATGCCCGATGACCTACCCAAGATGGTCTTCGATGCCCTAGCCGACCTCGAACACCCAGGTGAGGCGAACGACAGCGCCGATCAAGCAGCATTCCTCGTGAGGGCGGGAGTCAGGTCGAGTGGCGAGGTCTACGTCGAGCCAGCCGTGATTCGGACCTGGCCCGACTCCCCCCTAACTGCAATCTCCCTAGCGGCTCCGAAGTGGGAGGAGCCGGTGAGGGGTACCAAGCACGCGGAGTGGGAGCCGTACCAGGATGCGAGGCTGACCGCCGTCGAGCACGGCGCCGACATCGCCCTTCTGTTCGAGGACGACATCCTCGTCGACGGCGACCGTTGTGCCCCGATGCTTCTCGACCACGATGGCGTCGCCTACCACCCACGACACAGTGATGGCGCGCTTGACTCCGTGACCATAGAGCAGATTAGCCCGGGGATGGAGAGAGCTGGTATACCGGTGAGGCCGGCCCGGCTGACGCTTGGCATGATACTACGCGCGTCCGAGATGGTAATCTGCGGTAGCGGGATGGGAGTCCGTGCGATTGGCAGCATAGACGGTCGAGCCATTGGAAATCCCGGCGGAAGGCTGTTTGAAGCGGCCTCTGGGGCATGGTTGTCCAGGCTCGAGGTCGGTTGGAACACCGTCGATGACTTCTAGGGCACCCCAGTTCCTCCGACCGTAGCGTTGAAGGAGCGCACCTCCGTGGTCCGCTCGAAGCTCATGCCCACCTGTAGGATATGCACTCAGAACTACCCGCTCGACCAGTTCGTGAGCGGCAACGGGCCGCGATACCAGGTCTGCGTTCGTTGTGCGGTGGACAACGACCTAGTCGATCGCGAGGACGCACCACAGCTCTACTCCGACGACATCGTGAAGGCCCGTACCTCGCTGTTCGCCCGCCGCTACAGGATGTGGATTTTCGTTCTCCTGGGCTGGCCGCTCTACCTCACTCTAGGTCGTGGTATCGAGCTCTGGTCGAACGTGTTCCTAGTGGTCCTCGTCATCTGCACCCTCGCGGCCCCGGTGATGCACTTCCTCGGCTCTGTCAGGTTCAACGCCGAATTGGCAAAGCTCTCGCCTTGATTCACCCACGGGAACCCTTGAAATACGACCCGAGGGGCTCCAAAATCAGAGGGAACGGTGGGTTCCCTGTGAAAGCCCGTGAGAATGGATGGATAGAAAAGGAGGAGCAAGCAGAGTCAGAGGAGGATTCGGAGACCAGCAAAACGGCGCTCAGTGCAGCGTTTTGTCAGTCGATGAACCCCTGAATCAGCCCGCTCCAGACTATCATCCGACCCTCCCGGCTCGAGTCTCTCGCGCACTCTCAGCGCGCGCGCTCGCCGGAAAGAGAGAACAGCGGGTTCTCTGAACTGAATTTGGAAGTGAAATGAAAATGCAGAAAACAAAGAAAACGAGTATGTTGATTGCTCTGCTTCTAGTGACGATGGCAGGATCCACCGGCGTCAGCGCCGATGGCTCCGACCCTCTGAATCCCGATGACGGCGGTGCCGACTGGGATGGCGATGGTCTGACCAACGCCGAGGAGCAGAACGCAGGAACTGACATGAACAATGCAGATACCGACAACGATGGCTTGCCAGACGGGTGGGAAGTGGCCTACGGCCTCAACCCTAACTCGGCTGGTGATGCGAATGCAGATCCGGATGGTGACGGACTGACCAACTCCCAGGAGTACGCCGCGGGTACCAACCCGAACTCGGCGGACACCGACGGAGATGGTACGAACGACGCCCAGGATCCATTCCCGAACGATCCAAACGACGGATCGGCTTCGGACTCCGACGGTGACGGTATACCTGACGCCTACGATCCTGACTTCGAAGATAACGGAGAAGGAGACGGAGACGGCGGCACCGAAGGTGGCGGCGGATCCGAGCAGGACCAAGGCGGCCAAGGCGAAGGCCAAGGTCAAGGCCAAGGTCAAGGCCAAGGTCAAGGCCAAGGTCAAGGCCAGGGTCAAGGCCAAGGTCAAGGCCAAGGTCAAGGCCAAGGTCAAGGCCAAGGTCAAGGCCAAGGTCAAGGCCAGAACGGCCAGCAAGGCCAAGGTCAAGACCAGGGCTCACAATCCGGCCAGGACGGCCAGCAAGGCCAACAGGGCGAGCAGGGTGAGCAGGGTCAGCAGCAGGACAACGGTCAAGGACAGCAGCAGCAGGGTGGCGATCAAGGCGGCCAGCAAGGCGAGCAAGAGAGCCAAGATCAGAATGGTAACAACCAGAATGGTCAGAACCAGCAGCAGCAGGGCCAGACCCAGGATAACAACCAGGGTCAACAGGGCTCTCAGTCAGACCAGCAGCAGAATCAGCAGCTCGACAACCAGGACCAGAACGGCGAGAACGACAACGACGGCGACGGGATCCCAGATGATCTCGACTTCGACGATGACAACGACGGCATCCCAGACAATCAGGACGCCCACCCGGAGGACCACGACAACGACGGCATCGATGATGCAGAGGACGATGATGACGACGGAGACGGCATAGACGACCGCGAGGAAGTCAATGACGGCAACCCGAACACCGACATCTACGACCACGACAACGACGGCGTCGCTGACAACTGGGACTTCGACATCGACAACGATGGCATCGACAACTGGAACGACGTTGGACCGAACGGCGAGGATTACTCGCGCGATCATGACAACGACGGGATGGATGACGGTGTCGACCCTGACGATGACAACGATGACATCCTCGACGTCGACGAAATCGACGGCGTAGTCGGAGTCTGGCGGTACGACCACGACAACGATGGTCTATCCGACCGGACTGACACCGACGACGACAACGACGGACTCTCCGACTGGTTCGAGCAGAACGACGGCTGGGACATGACTGGTCAATTTGACCACGACAACGACGGCATCCCCGATCATCTAGACGATGACGACGATGGCGACGGCATCCCAGACGACGAAGAAGACAACGGCATTCTCTGATTGCCGAATCTTCGTTCTGCCAGCCCGCCCGTCGAGTTGACAACGCGGAGACAGGCTCCCCGGGGGCGTTTCAGTCCCCGGGCGAGCCGCCCCATCAGAAATCGAACAAGGTAGGCTGGCTCGACGAGCGTAGCCTAGCCACACCGGTCAACCGGTCGAGTGCGCGCTGCACGCGACGCTCCGAGAAGCCGCGCTCCTTCTGCAGGAAGTCGCGCAGGTCCTCCTCGACGGCGTGAGTGGATTGCGGCAGAGGCTCACCCGTGGTCGGATGCTCGAGGAAGAGCGAGCGTATCTCGTCCAGCCTCTCCGGCACCTCGAATTCCCTTGCTTCAGCCACCGCCTCGAGGGTACCGTGCTCACGAATCAGCTTGAGACCGGTCTTAGGACCTATGCCCCTGATTCCGGGGTGGAAGTCAGTGCCGATCATGATGGCGAGGTCGACCAATTGCTCGTGGGTAATATCGTGCTTGGCCAGAGTGTCAGCTAGGACGACCTTCTCGGCCTGTAGCACGCGACCAAACCTCCTCGTGCCGTGCGAGGTGAGGTTGCGCACCATCACTGGCGCACCATACAGCAGCGTGTCCCAGTCTTGGCTGGCGACCGCACCCACCTCTCCGTTCGCGCACCGTACCGCAGCCGCTCCCTCGGCTTCCATCGGCGCCTCAACCCAAGTCGCGCCAAGGATCTCGAACAACCGCTTCGTTTCAGCCACCATCTCTGGCGTGTACTCGGCAGTCTGAGGACCGAGCTTCTTGGCCGCGGTCATATCGCCCGCCTCGACGGCGGCCTCCCAGCGCGAGACCGCCTCCAGCTTTCGCTCCTTGCGCCCCTTCAGAGTCTCCCGCTTGAGCTCGTGCGGCCGGCCGTCGAAAACGAACACCGGATCGATTCCCTCGGACAACATCACCGTCGTGCGATCTAGGAATCCCATCAGATGAGCCACCGGCTTGCCGTTGTACGACAGTGGCTTACCATCCTGCCCGGTCAGGCTGGTGATGAACTGGTAGGCGTTGAGGAAGACGTCGACAGCGACACGCTGACCTGACAGGTCACTCAGCTGAAGCGGCTCGATGACCGCCAAATCACGCAAGTTGCAGCCCATTCTCGCTTTCCCCCCGCCGGTGTTGGTCCACGGTAACGGTCGAGGCATTTAGGGATGAAGCCCGCCGCGGTCCCCATCGAGGTGTGCGAGTGCAAGGTCTGACCCTGATAGGCAGCGGATGGCATCCTACTCTGTTCAGAGCCGAGGTTAAGGCCCTTACAGGACCAATCGAGGTGATGCACCCCAGAGTTCTGTACATCCCGCTCACCGAATCGACGTTGCCCAGATTGTCACGAGCGGCTTTGCTCGACGATGTACTTAGCTTGTCGGCTAGGTACTGGGTGTACTCGGAGACGTCACAAGAGGACCTTTCCAGAACGATTGCCGAGTGGGCACGACTGAATCTTCCAGAGGGTAGCTTCGCCGTCCGAGCGCGCAAACTGGGGACGGGCATCCCCGGATTCTCCAGCAGCGAGATCGAGAGCGAGGTGGGTGCTCTGGTCAGGAGAGACACCAACCCAGTGGACCTGCATGAGCCGAAGAATGAGATCTCCGTGGTAATAGCCGGACCCGGTGATGGCCCCATCCATCGCGACGACATCGGGCAGAACAGCCCAATCGTCGTGTGGGGCCTGAGACAGCCCGGCTGGCAGCGTGACAGCTATGCTGGAAGGGCACCTACGGACAGACCGTTCTTCCAACCTGTCTCGCTGGATCCGAGGCAGGCAAAACTCATGATTTCGCTCGCTCACCGGCGCTCGGCTGAGACGGAAACGGTCGTGGACCCGTTCTGCGGCACGGGAGGCATCGCCATCGAGGCCGCACTACAGGGCATCGAGGTGTTGGCCAGCGACCTCGACCCGAGGATGGTTGAGGGGACGCTGGAGAACCTAGAGTGGGCTGGTACCAGCGCCAGCGTCGAGACCTGCGGGGCATCGGACATCGCTTCACTGTGGGGTAACAAGAGCAACTGCTGCTTCGTGTTCGACCCACCTTATGGCCGCAGTTCGTGGAAGTCCGGAGACGGAGCCGAGTTGTTTCTAGAAGCACTCTCTGCAGCTCAAGATATCGACCCGAGTGGTTCGATATGCACTATGCTTCCCACAGGCCCCGAGGCACTGGATTCGTTCCCCGAGGAGGATGTCGAAGTGCTCGGCATGCCCTGGAGTGAGCTCGAGGGGCAAATCAGGGGATGCGGGTGGGAGCCTGTACTCTCAGTACCCATCAAGGTCCACCGTAGCCTAGCTAGAATGGTTGTTGTCTGTCATCCGGCGGATTGAAGACAGGTGGGCTTTCGTCGCAGTCCGGACCGTTAGGGTAGTTTGGATATCCTTCCGGCTTTCGGAGCCGGAGACGCGGGTTCGAATCCTGCACGGTCCGCCACTATCTCTGCCAGCGACTCACTTCGTCGCCATCCACGTCGTCGACCGATACGCGCCTCAACCCAGCCGCAGATAGCTCGCTCTCACTGAATGTTATCCCATCGTCCCCCGAGAGTTCGAATGGCGAGCGGCAAAGGTGGGCCCTGTCCACCGCCTCCTCGGCTAGGAAGCGCCTCCAAGTGTCAGCCCCCCCTTCCACCATCAGCGACTGCACACCCCGGTCCCCGAGCATGTCGAGAATCCTTGCCACCGAGATATCGCCGTCGTCATCAACTAGAACCACCCGCTCCACATGAGGGGCATCGTTCAGTTCGCTCGTCTCGGTGCAGTGAATGACAAGGGTCGGTGCGGCTCCATCGCGCATCAGTGCACAGTCGCTGGGAATCCTGCAGTTCGGATCGATGACTACCCTAAGGGGCTGCTCACGCGGTCCAATGTCAGGCCCCCGCACAGTGAGTGAGGGGTCGTCCCGGATCACCGTGTTGATGCCAACTAGCACTGCCATGGATTCCGCGCGCAGTTCGTGCACCAGTTCTAGCGAAGCCTCCGAGGAGAAACGCTCGGCAGGCAGTTCCGAATCACCGTCTATCCTGCCGTGCGAGTCGATCGCTGCCTTGAGCAGGACGTGTGGCCGCTTGCTTCTGCACCAGTGCATGAACTCGAGCATCTGCTCCTCGCACTCGTCCTGCAACAGGCCCTCATCGACCTCTACACCCTCGGCTCTCAGCGCCGCGGTACCCCCACCGCGGACCGTGGGGTTCGGATCGGCGGCCCCGATTACGACGTGAGTTATCCCGGCCCACAGCAGTGCCTCGGTGCACGGCGGGGTCCTACCGAAGTGGTTGCACGGCTCTAGGGTGATGTATGCAGTTGATCCAGTAGTGGGAATGCCCCTAACTTCGGCGTCCGCGATCGCCATCTGCTCGGCGTGCAACCCTCCGATGTGGTCGTGCCAACCCTCAGCGATGATGGCACCGTCTTGGACCAGAACGCAACCTACCAGTGGGTTAGGCACCACTCGTCCCCTACCACGCTCCGCCAACTCGAGAGCGCGACGCATGAAAACCTCCTCTCCGTCCATCGGTCCCGGACTCGGGAACTACCTCTCACTCATCATTTCTTGTATTGAGAGAATTCAAGTCGAAACCCCGTCCTGTGCCCTTCATGCCCCGTGTCGCCTGCATCCTCAATCCCAACGCTCGCGATGGCCTCTCAGTCAGGCAGTGGGACCAGTTCGAGCCCGCATTGAGGGCAGCAGGTTTCGACATCGACCTGCACCACACTGAGGCACCCGGTCACGCCATGGACATCGCCGAGGGACTTCTTGACGACGACCACGACCTCATCGTAGCAGTCGGTGGTGACGGCACCGTGCACGAGGTCGCATCGGGATTGCGGGGCTCTGACAAGGTGCTAGGTATACTTCCGATGGGGAGCGGCAACGACTACGCCAGAGCCCACGGCATACCGACCCCCAAGGGCAACAAGTTCCCGGACATGCAGGGCGCTGTCGACATCCTGGTAAATGGGACGGACCGCAGGGTCGGCTCGGTCAGGGTCGAGGGCCCACCAGCACCCAATCATCCCTCCAAGGCAGCCCCGGTGCCACGCTCCTGCAACGGCGGGCCTGAGACTGCCGGAAACCTCGTCCGCTGGAGCTTCCTCGAGTGCGACGCTGGCGTGACCTCGATCGTCAACCGGATGAAGGACGAGGGCCAGTTCAGGCGTATCAGGGGTCAGATGAAGTACACCCTGCTCGCAATCAAGGCCATCATCTTCTGGAAGAAGCAGCGAGGAACAATCTCAATCGACGGCGGAGAGCAGGCCGGAGTCGACCTCTCGGGACTGTTCTGCCTGAGCCAGTGCCAGACCTTCGGCGGCGGCTACAAAGTAGCTCCCGGAGCCAAGCCAACTCAGGGACACTGCTCCCTAGTGATGGCTTGGGGCCTGTCAAAGCTGCAGATGCTGATGCTGATGGGGCCGTTGGAGAAGGGCAAGCACATCGGGAAGTGGGGGGTGACGATGGAGTCCGCCGAGAGATTCGAACTCGCAGCTTCCGACGGAGATCCACTTTTCGTCAACGTGGACGGGGAGGCGGTGATTACCACCCCCGCCACGATGCAGTACCATGACGACCAACTGACCGTTCGAGGAGCAGCCTCGATACCCAACGAGTAAGTGGCGCAGACGGAGAGATTTGAACTCCCGAGTCACAAGGACACCGGATTTCAAATCCGGCGCTATACCAGGCTAAGCGACGTCTGCAGCAGGATTGCGAAACCGTCGCTGTCCATGAATCCTTTCGGACTCAAAGCCCGTAGGTCCCGGGTCTGCACCAATCAGGCAGGCTTGTGCCGCCATCGGGATGTGTCATACCGATGAACAGCACCATGATGATGATGAAGAAGGCTGGGAACAGCGCCGTCAGCGTCAGTATTCCCGAGTCGTTCTCACCCCACAGGTGCATGAAGATGGCTGCAATCATGATGAACTTGGGAATCGCAATCACGGTGAGTATCCACAGAGTGATTTGCCGCTCCGTCATGCCTATTCCCTCTGCGGTGGAACCTAAGTCTGCTCCTACGGCCGCTACCTCAATCAGGGTGAGCAGCATCAACCCGTAGAAGTTCATCCAGTACGCATCCCTGCCCAATATTTTGTTTGACATGCTATTACCTCAGTATAGATAGAAGAATGGGAAGACCAGGACCCAGACTAGGTCGACGAAGTGCCAGTACAGGCCGAAGTACTCGATGGACACGGCGCTCTGCGGGTTGTACGCACCTGTCCAGGCCTTGTAGGTGAGATATGTCAGCCCGATTATGCCGCCGAACACGTGCACCCCGTGCGTCCCCGTGGTGACGTAGAACAGGGTCGCGCTGACCTGTATGTTTGCCACCATGTGCGCCCCGGTGGCCTCGTCCACGTAGTGGTGTGCTTGGTAGTGGTCGTTGTTGATTAGGTAGCCCTCGCTGTACAGCGAGTGTATGTCGTGCTCGTGGAGTCCGAGGAAGCCGATCTCAGGCACGTGGAAGCCGATGAACCACTCAATCATCTTCAGAGTCAGGAAGAGGGTGGCCAGACACCAAGTCGCTGCGAGGTAGCGGTAGACCCGCTTCCTGCGAACCTCCTCGTCGACGCTGCCAACTGGCTTGTTAGCCCAGCGCAGCGCCTGAACGACGGTGAAGGACGAGATAATCAGTGCGAATGTGTTGATGGCTCCCGGCGCGATGTGCCACCAGCTCGAGGCGATGAGCTTGCTTGCCGGCTCGAAGCAGGTCACGGCGACCCCCTCAACCCAGTCACCGGACTCGAACACCGTGTCACAGCGCGGTATGCCCTGACGGTATCGCATGTAGGTAGAGAACAGCGAGCTGAAGATCATCATCTCGGACATCAGGAAGACCCATACCCCGACCTTGCGAATCTGGATGTTCTTGAATGGAACTCCAACGGAGCGAGGCTCATACGAACCGTCGAACGACATGTCCTGACGACACCAGACGATTAGTGCCGCAGCCATCACACAGAGCGAGACGAACACCATCGGGAGATATCTGCCATCGTACTCTCCGAACGTGAACAGACCCCCTAACGTGAGGAGGAACATACCGCTTCCTATCGACAGGATGAGTGGGGACCACGAGTTGTGCGGGGCGCCGTGCCCCCAGTCGTGTGGACCCCAAGGACTCGGGTGGTGATCGTCATGGTCATGGTAGTCGGCGCTCAATGCGATCCCCCCTCTGATGCATCATCATCCACCATCAGCCGGCGGAACATCTGCCCCAGTCTGCTTGGCTCGTTGGCCACGTGCTCGTTAGCGTCCTTCAGCTCTGGCAGGTTGTGAGGGTCGAAGCTGGGGGTCGGTGGGGGCGAACTCGTCATCCACTCGAATGACCAGCCTCCCCACGGGTCTGCAGGCGCCTTCTCGCCCCTGATTAACGACTTGATCATGTTCACCACGAGTAGTAGGTTGCTGGCGAAGAACAGGAAGGCGGACACCGAGATTAGCATGTTCCAGTCCGCTGCCCACTCTGGCAGGGCTTGGAAGTCATCGGTGGTGATGTAGTAGGTATGGGTCCTCCTAATCATCCCCACCACTCCTAGCCTGTGCATCGGCCAGAATAGGGCGTTGTAGGAGATGAAGGCCGTGAGGAAGTGCAGCACTCCGAGCCTCTCATCGAGCATCCTTCCAGTCATCTTTGGGTACCAGTAGTAAATCGCGGCGAAGAATCCGAAAACAGTGCCTCCGACCAGCACGTAGTGGAAGTGAGCGACCACAAAGTAAGTCTCGTGCAGGTGCACGTCCAAAGCCATAGATGGGAAGAACATCCCGGAGATGCCACCCAGCGTGAATGTCACGAGGAAGCCAAGGGTCCACAGCGTGTGGGTGCGGTAGACCAGCGAACCGCCATGCATCGTCTTGAGCCAGTTGAAGATCTTGATTCCGGTCGGCACGGCAACCAGCATCGTGGTCAGCATTGTGATGAACCTCAAGGCGGGTGACATTCCCGATGTGAACATGTGGTGACCGTAGACGATGAATGAAACCAGGCCGATTCCAGCCATCGCGTATACCATCGATTTGTAGCCGAAGATTGAGCGCCTGGCGCTGGTCGCGATGACCTCAGAGATGACCCCGAATGCGGGAACTATTACCACGTACACCTCTGGGTGCCCGAAGTACCAGAACAGGTGACTCCACAGCAACGGGTCCCCCCCGGACGCGACATCGTAGAACGCGGTTGCAATGGTACGGTCCAAGTAGACCTGTATCAGGCCGACACCGAAGGCAGGGATGGAAAGGAATAGCATCAGGTTGGCAACCAGTATTGACCATGTGAATAGCGGCATCTGGAACCAACCCATCCCCGGCGCCCGCATCACCGCCATAGTGGTCAGGAAGTTGATGCCCGTCAGAGTGGATGAGGCAACGAGCATAATCTGGCCAGCGGCCCACATACTCACCCCCGCGTGAGTGTTCTCAGTGACGACGTAGGGAGCATACCCAGTCCACCCGGTGTCGGCCCCTGCCCCACTGAACACCCCTGTGAATATCAGCAGGGCCGCTACCGGTTGCAACCAGAAGGAGAGAGCGTTCAGTCGCGGGAAAGCTAGGTCGGGCGCTCCAATCTGAAGCGGCACAATCCAGTTGGCGAAGCCCGCAATCAGCGGCATGGCCGCTAGGAATATCATGGTGGTTCCGTGCAGTGTGAAGAACTGGTTGTAGTAGTCCTGCGAGATGAATTCATTACCGGGAGAAGCCAGCTGGACCCTCATCATCAGCGCCATTATCCCGCCCACTCCGAGGAAGAACAGCCCCTGAACGAAGTACAACGTACCGATTTTCTTGTGGTCGGTACTGGTGAGCCACTCGGTAATCCAGGGAGCGAAGCGCTGCCATTCGAAACCCTCTGGGTTGTTGCGGTAGAATACGTACAGCACTACGATGCTCAGAAGCACCGCTGAGACCATGATTAGAGTGGCCAATACCTTGAACGGATCAGCTTCGGGGAGCTCTGCCGCGCCGAATCCGAGGACCTTGACCTGCGCCTTTGCCCACATGTCCCCGCTTGAGCCGCCGTCACCCTCGTTGCCGTTCACCGAGTTGGTGTGGAGGATGAAATCCACGTCCGACCCGCTCTCCGGCGCAGTCCACACCAGTGACCACGAGCGCTGGTCGTTACCCTCTGAGGTATGGCTTGCTTCACTAGGGCCCCAGAGTTGGGTGGAAGAGTCCTGCGTGGCCAGTGTGCCTCCGCTCGCCCATAGGTTGAATCCGCCTAGGTTGGCGTTGCCGTCTATTGCCGGCCCACCGGTGAATGAGACGGTGACGTTGTATGTCTCCGAGGCGTTGTAGGATTCGGGAAGCCCTGAGATTGATGCAGTTACGGACGGATCGGCCTCGGTGCCGTGGCAGTTGCACCCAGTGTCCTTGACGCCAGATATGCCAGAGGGCAGCGAGGTGACAGCGGGCACGACAATCATGGCTATGGCCATCAGGGAAATCAGCGCGAGCCTGCGTGAGACGGCTCTTTCCCCCATGTCCAATCACTCCACGTTGACCTGCGCCGTCATGTAGGCGTGGTTGTCACCGCAGTACTCAGCGCACAGCATCAGGAAAGAGGTCTCCTCCACAGCTGGCATCCACAGATAGGTCTCCTGTCCTGGGACCACGTCCTCCATCATCCCGAATCCGGGGTTCTTCACCGCATGGGTGACATCGATTGAATTCAACACAGCGAAGTAGGTCTCACCCGTCTTCAGGGTCAGCAGCGGCTTCAACTCGCCCTCCACGGTGGCGTAGTCCGTGGAGCAAAGGTCCTCTGACAGGCCGTTGCAGTCGAACTCCCAGAACCACTGCTGTCCTGTGATGTCGATCTCCCAATAGCATTCGGACCTCACATAACCATCGCTGTCGATGTAGTTGTTTGACGACTCACCCTCTTGGCACTCGCTGCCGTGGTAACCATCGGGACCCGTCTGGCTCCATACCGCATCCAGCGGGGCCCACGAGATGTAGGTCAACCAAACGATGAGAATGAAGGGCAGGACTGTCCAGGTGACCTCCAGCTTCAGATTGTCGTAGTCCTTGGGGAAGACCCCCACTTCGAGGTTGTCCACATTGGGGCTCTCGCCGTCCTCTGAGCGGTAGAAGAAGGAATGGTGGTAGAGCCACCCGAAAGCGATGGCTCCGACTAACAGGGACCACAGCATGTAGTCCTCCCAGATGGCATCGTATAGGGGGGTCACTCCAGCCATCGCTATCTCTCACCCGCATGCGCACGAAACACCCTCATAAGTATCGCGGAATGGACATCTAGAAGGCCCGAACTAGATGGTCTATGAACGACTTCAAGAGAACCTCCTCATGAGGCCTAAACACATGACCTCTGAATCTCGACGGAATCGGGCCATGTCGCCAGTGCAATAGGTGTCTGATATGTCTGAGAGAGAGGGACTGGGGGATTGGGTGGATGACCGTGCTCGTCGAGCCGGTCCGCCTGACCGGGAGATTCGATTCCAAGCCGCCGCCAAGGCCATGGCGGCGAGCATCAAGAGGAACCGTTCTGGGGAAGGCAATCCAGACTGCCCGGTGCTGGTAGAGGGGGCCAAGGATGTGACAGCCCTCAGGGCACTCGGGTTCTCCGGCGTCATCGAGACAGTGAACAGGGGCTGGGACCGCTCTAGGCTGGTGGCCTACCTGTATGACACGTATGGCACTCGCAACACCGTGGACAGTGGGCCGCCGCTGATTCTACTGATGGACTGGGACAGGACCGGGGGTAGGCTGCAGACGACCCTCAGGGACAGGCTGATGGCTCTCGACGTACCTGTGGACGAGGAACTAAGACAGGTCCTTCTCAAGGTGATGAAGCCCGAGGGTAGGACCGTTGAGTCCCTAGCCCCGCACTCTAGGAAACTGTCCCCGATGATTGACGAATTAATCGAAGAGGCTGAGTGACTACTCCGGAAGCACCGTGGAGGTCTCCTTGACCGTGTTGAGCACCAGATGCGTGACCGAGCGCTCCACGCCGTCGACCGACATCACATTCTTCGACAGGTCGTCGAGGTCGCTGCGGTCCCTCGCTCGGGAGATTACCATGGAGTCGAAATCGCCGGTCACGTCGTACACGCCGTAAACACGCGGATCCTTGGCAATCTTCTCTTGAATCTCGATTAGGCGGCCCTTCTGAATGCGAAGGCCGATGACGACGGTGAGCTCCCATCCGGCCATCTCGGGGTCGAGCAGCACCGTATAGCCGAGGATGGCGCCGGACTCCTCGAGGCGGCGCACGCGGTTACTCACAGTTCCCAACGAGACCCCGGCCTCCTCGGAGATCCTACGCATCGACGCCCTAGCGTCGCGCTGCAGCACGGATAGTATGCGTCGGTCCGTGTCGTCCAGCATGAGCCCACCAGGAATAGATCATTTCTCGAACCGGCTATTGAACATATGCCAGCGACTGGAAGCCACGGCTATTCGATTGTTCATCATCGGTGGACTATTCCCCTTCATTCTGGTTGAACGTCAAGCCGCGTTGCAGAGCCAGCAGAAGACGTTCGGAGCTGCCCAGCATCAAGCTAATCCTTCCACCGACCCAGACTGGAAGACAGTCACCGTTCCCGGAGTCGACAAGGATGAGCCCCCCCTTGATGTCACCGGGTACTCCGCCCTCGACGGGAGCGCCCCCTTCCTCGAGCAGGGTGTCGATGAGCACGCCGTCGACCTCGCACGAGGCGCCGGGTAGGCGTGGGCCGAGCACACGGGCCGCGCCTGCCACTACCCTCTCGACCTCGCCATCGCGGAGCATGGCGGCGTTGAGCCCGAGGTGCATCACCCTGAGCGGCCGCCAACGGCCGCCGGGAACCCTGATTCTACCTCCCCTGCGGCTACGACTGGACTCCCAGACCACCCTTGCCTCCGGCGTCGACAGCAGCAGGCGCTTGCCGCGCACCCAGAGATCGTCAGGCAACTCTCCCCAAGTGGACTCGACCGAAGAGGACAATGACTCAGGGAGGGGTTGCGGGGAGTTCGCAGCATCGGGTTTTACGTCCTCAGAATCGAGGAGAGAGACGTTGTCTGGCACAGGGCGCGAGGGTGCGTCAGAGGACTTCTCCAGTACAGCGAGGAAGAAACCACCTCCTCCAATACTGTCGTTCCAGACCCTCATGCAAAGAGCGAGTTGCTTGGCGATACCCTCCTCTTCGGGAGGTAGCATCGAATTGGGAACCTCCTCCTCGGAGGGCGCCCCTTCGTCGTCTAGGGTGGACCACTCTGCGCGCCCCTGCTCCCCAGGAACCCCGGCTAGCAGTGGTGATGTGGGGAGCAGGCTCATCGAATCGCTGGAGCGCAGGACCTCGGCGACCACGGCCTCGTCCTCGACCGGGTCCAGCGAGCAGGTCGAGTAGACGATTCGGCCACCCGGCTTCAGCAGCGCCGAGGCCTTGGACAGGAGGGCGACTTGCAAGTCATGCAGCGAACGCCCGCCAGAAGGCAGCCACCTGCCCCAGACGTCCGGGTTCTTCCTAGTCGTTCCCGAGCCGGTGCAGGGGGCATCGACGAGGATGCGATCGAATCCCGACTCGGGGACGCGTGGGAGGTGGCGACCGTCGTGATGGATCACGGCCATCGACCTCGAGCTATGCCTCTGGACGTTGGTCACCAGCATGTTGACCCTGGAGTTCACGATCTCGTTAGCAAGCACCAGGCCGCTGTCCCCGAGATGCTCGGCAATCTGGGTCGTCTTGGAGCCCGGGGAGGCGCACATGTCGAGGACGACGTGACCCGGCCTCGCTCCGAGCGCCAGCACCGGCAGCATCGAGGAGACCTCCTGACGGGTCAGACGACCGGTCTCGTGCAGTGCGTTCAGGACCTGCTTGACCTCGCCGTCTGCGGAGCCGCGCACGAATGGCAACTCCCACGCACTCCCGGGCTCGCCGAACCAAGTGATTCTCTTCGAGCCAATTCGCTCGAGCCAACCCTCGGTCCAGTCCCGGTCAGCTCGGAGCGGATTGACACGGACAGTCTCAGGCAGCCTATCGAAGGAACCCCTCAACCAGACTTCCGAGTCCTCCCTCCAATTGGAGACCGCCCTCAACAGGACACTGTCACGAGCCATCTGACTCCAAGGAACATCGCCCTGACCCACGTCCCCCGGGTGACCGCGGTGGAAATCAACTGCGCGATACCTCCGCGTCACTCCACCAACTGCATATTCACGATTTGCAACCGAGCAGCACCGTAAACGGTTAAACCCTCAGCGAAGCGCTCGTCATCCGCGGCGTAAGCCGCGTGGGATGCACATGACACGATTTCGTAGAAGAATAGCCAGAACATCAGAGGAACCGACGAAGACCGATTTGAATGGGGCGACTAGGAAACTGGTCGAATTGGTAGAACGTGCCCGAGCGGTGGGGAGGGAGCAGGGCCCCCTAGTACCGGTCGAGGCTCTGGTCACCATAGAGCGTGACAGCTGGATATGGCAGATCGTCGACCGCGAAGTGCTTGACTCGTTGAGTCACAGGCTGGTGTTCGAGTCAGACAACGGCAAGCGCAGGGAGATTCTGATGACATCCTGTATCGACACCGCCATGAGCGCGGCCTCGAAGATCGTCGAACTGGACGGCGGATGCGTGCTGATCGAGACGCTGGAACCCTGAACGACCCCTCTGGGGTCGCTTCCGGGCATCTCGCGGAATTGAAATAGTGCAGGCAGGTGCGACGCCCGATGGCCAAGGAGAAGAAGGGCAGTGGCATCCAGCAGGCGGCTGGGCTGATTCGCTACTTCGACGAGGAGTCGGAGGACGCCATCCAGATCTCCAAGGGCATGATTTACGCAGCCTGCATCATCTTCTCGGTGGGTATCTACCTAGCCAACCACGGCGTGTGGTCGTGGATGTGGTCGACGCTCGGCCTGTGATCACTCCTCTTCGGAGAGGTCCACGAACGGAACCTCCTCGATCAAGTGCCCAGCTTGGACTTCGTCCCGAGCCTCCCGTATGACTGGGGAGGGGACACCATCAGCACTGCTCTCCGAGGAGCGGACCTCGGTGTCCGGGTCAGCCTCTATGAGCGCGCTGGAAGCCCTCCCCAGCGCGCGTTCGACTGCCGGTGCGTTACGGTCGGCCAAGGCAGCACGGGCCTCGCTGATGGCCATCTCCGCGGCGTCGAGGACACCCTCGACTGCCTCGTCAGACCCCCTGAGTCGCCTGAGCTTGTCCTCAAGCTGGTCGACCTCCTCGCCCATGTCCTCGCTGGCTCTCGCAATCAACTCCTGCCAGGCGGCTCTGTGAAGAGCGACCTCGCATTCGGTGACTCTCTCGAACTGACGCAGCCGTCGTGGCTCCCAAGGGTTACTGCCCAGCGAGGCGACCAGATCGTGCACGCACCTCGCTCGCTGGCCCAGCGGGCCGGATAGCTCGATTCGATTGAGAAAGCACCCGGTGAACAGGCCGAAGCCCCAGTACGGTCTGCTGGAGATGCTCATCGTCAGCTCGTTGGCGTGGGAGCCCAGCGACCAGCGTTGCTCGTCGAAGCCGGGCAGCTCGACAAATCTAGGGGGGTCGTGCGGTCCGAGGGCCCTAAGCGCGGCCTGTGCGACGTCGCCGAGGAACACTTTGCCTCCCGAGCCCTCCCAGCCCTCCGGTCGCAGGTAACCG
>ERZ724561.29-NODE-29-length-27680-cov-3.886981_pt1 | contig 27680 bp, 28 predicted proteins | sample MGYA00375855_ERZ724561 | MGnify/ENA primary metagenome ERZ724561 (study PRJEB28725, sample SAMN03264854) | marine sediment metagenome | biome: marine pelagic biome; feature: marine oligotrophic desert; material: ocean water | place: Pacific Ocean:North Pacific... | reverse complement strand
ATAGTGATATACGGTGTTTTGGGGAGTTTGGTTCAGTGGTTTGGGGTGGTGTGTTTGTTTGGTGGGTGTGTGGTTGGTTATGTCCTTGGTATCCTCCGAGTGTTGGGGCCTCTCTTGCCTTGACCTAGCCTCGCTGTGCTGGTCGCTCCGTGCCCCCCTGTTGTGTTGGGCCGTCGTGTCTGGACACGGAGTCAGATGCCCCTCTGACGGGCGATCGGACCGGTGTTAGCGGCGAGTGCGTTTGTACTGTATCATGTCGGCTTAGGGGGTTGATTCGTTTTTTGGAGATTTTTGATGGCTGAACGTAAACGGAACCGATCTAACTTTGGTGTTCGAGGTCTTGGTGCTGAAGAAAGTACAAAGAGCCAGCCTGCTACTCCTAAGCCGAGCCAGTCTCCTCCGCCATCACCTGACCGTTTAGCAGAACGCTCTGGTTTAGGGAGGGGCGTATACAGCAATAGGGATTATTACAATACGGCCACTTATTCGCTACCGGATGTGGCGAGTCTTGGTCGTGGTATTTCGCAGACACGACGTGGAGATGTACAACCGGCGTATAAACCTACTGCACGTGGCGGTAGGGGCGATTACGATAACCCTAATGTTCCTACACGGGCTATGGCTGGCGGTCGCCCAAGAGTAGGTGGCGGTAGTGATGCTGTGGATGCACGAAGGCGGCGTAAAGCGTCAACAAAAGCCACATATCGTGAAATTGAGGCTGCCCCAGCAATTCGTAGCCAAGAAATCCAAGATCAAAATAAAACCGCTGCAAGGCGTGAAGCTATTCGGACACGTGAAACGTATGAGCCTGCTGATAGAGGTGCGCTGTTCGAAGCAGAAAATACTGGCTGGAGTGCACACGTAAAGCATGAAAGAGGAAGTCAGGCTAACCGTCAAGAATATACCTATGGGGCAGCAGATTTCGGTATGGCCTCTGATGCTCTTATTAGCTGGGAAAACAATAGAGCGGCTGCCCGAGATGCCGACCGGTGGGCTACAGGAAACAATGCGCTTGGGAGAGCAGACGCTTCAATGGCTGACTCACGTGTCACACCCCCATCAGTTCCAATCGAACAAAAAAAGAGTCGAGGCCGCATACGCCGAAACGACCGCAACATACAAGCCTTCTACTAGGGAGAAATCATGGACGACTACTCACACGCAATAGAAGTATCACGCGAACGAGCCGACGAAGGCCGAGATTTTGACCCTGAGATCTTTGATCTCATGGAAGGAAACGGCAACCAGTCACGAATCAACGATGGGCAACCATCGTCCTCCTGACCCATTATGACAATAGAAGACATAGCAGAGCGTTCTGATGTCTGGCGAGACTCCATAGAACACATTCTGAAAAACGTCAAAGCTATTGCTGGGGCGGTTGTCGCAGCCATCATTGGTGTCTGGGCGTTCTGGCCCAGTGGAGATCCAGAACCCACAGCCCCAATCACAGATGAAGCATGTGTAGCTTTACTCGGATCATTGAATGATGAAAGTGTGCGAAACTGGTCAGAAGAACAGTGGGGCGTCTTCGAGGCGTCGCAACGAGCATTGGAATGTGACTAATGGCTGAAGATATAGAAAACGACTTTAAACAAATCAAAGTCAGCCGCCTAACTCTCGGACTTATCATGTCCGTAGCAGTCACCTCAGGCGTAATTGTGTGGAACGCCGCCCAAGTAGCAGGCCGAATAGGCGAACTCGAAGACACAGTGAACCGAGTAGAACAAGACATGGGTGAGTTGCAAATCGAAACCGACCCCACAATCCTCCTCAGACTCGACTCATTAGAAGAAAAAATCGACGAGCTTGCCGATACTGACCACAATGCGGAACTCACGTCCCGAGTCGTGGAACTTGAAGAATGGATTGAGGAACTCGACCGAGACAACGGTGAAGAATTTAAGTGGGAAATAGACGATCTTCACCATAGGACATATGTATTGGAAGAAGCAATCCGTAGTAGATCTTGGGGGGAAAATTTTCTTCGGGAACATTTTGGGTGGTAGCTGATGACAAAATGCCCAAATTGTAATTGTGAGTCATGCCCCTGTAGCTGCAATCATTGTGATTGTTGTGGACATATGGATGGCTGATGAAAGTTTGGATCGACCAAGATCTCTGCACCGGTGACGGGTTATGTGCAGAAATATGTCCTGAAGTTTTTATTATGCGAGATGACGGACTCGCCTATGTCCAAGAAAACGGGCATGTGTTCGACGATCCGGGTGGGGCGCTTGGGTTAGCAAACTTTAAGGAAAGTGAATTAGAAGCAGTTATCGAATCGGCAGAGGAATGTCCGGGGGAATGTATTTACATTGAAGTAAGTTCTGGGTAATGGTTATTTATGGGTGTTTATGTGAAGAAGAAGAATGTATATGCCACTTCTATCACTATGACTGCGCCTGTGAGCATTGCCCAGACTGCGCTGACGAATGTTTTTGTTTCGAATATGCAGAATGGATAGAAGAACCTATGGAACCAACCACACTTGCCGAAATTTTTGAACAGAACCCCGACCTTTTAGGGGAACGAGGGCCAGTCGATCCTTTTGAAGACGATGAGCTTTTAGAATGCGGTTTAGAAAATCCTGAGATTTGCGATACCTGCCAATAAGGGGCCCATATGCCATCTGGAAAAGCGACCACTGTTGAGAAATGGACTGATTATTTAGCGTTTCGGCGGCAAGGTCAATCAATCTTCCACGCTGCTAAAGAATGCGGCCTTTCCTACCATGCGTGCAAAGATGCAGAAAATGGGCGTGCGCCTAAAAACTATTTAACTGCAGAAGCCGCAGTAGGCAAAATGACCCAGCCGGAGGTCCCAGAATATGATGAGCTTTCTCCCGAGGCGCAGGCTGCATACGATAATATCGAAGTCTTTGCCAAAAGGTATTTCGGCATTATTTTACAACCGTGGCAGATTGAAGCAACCGAACGGATCATGGATCTCCTCGACACAGAATACGAGGAATACGCCGTAATCAACGCCCCACCCGGTACAGGCAAATCCACATTCTTCGCAAAAGTATTGCCTGCATGGGCAACAGTCCGCAACCGAGCCATACGTGGAATGATCGGATCCTCTACCCAACGGCTAGCTGAATGGTATGCACGGCGACTACGTGCAGAATTTGATAGAGGTATCCCAGTTAAAGCTGAACTTAATGATGTGAGACTCAACTTAGCTGTAGATGCTGAAGCAACTTTGCAAGAAGACTTTGGTATGTTCCGTCCAGACTCGACAGAGATATGGCGAGCCGAAGCTTTCACAGTGTTACAGAAAGATGACACCCCACTTTCGCAGAAAGAACCTACGTGGTCTGCCTTCGGAATGGACTCCGGTTTCCTCGGGGGCCGTTTCGATCTAGTTATATGGGACGACGTATACGATCCACGCAAAATGCGTTCTTCTGAATCCCGCGAAGATATGCGAAGATGGTGGGATGAAGTGGCTGAAACAAGGCTCGAACCCGGCGGACTACTTGTACTACAAGGACAGCGAATGTCCGCTGACGATATTTACCGATACGCACTTGATAAAGTGGCCCCACCAGACGACTATGAACTCGAAGAATTCGACCCAGAAGACGCACCAGATGACTGGAGGAAATACACTCATCTTAAATATCAAGCGCATTACGAAGAAAATTGTCAAGGCGACCACAAACCTGACGCCGCATCTTGGCCCGAAGGGTGCCTACTTTACCCTCGGCGGCTCCCGTGGCGACGACTCCGCCACATCAAAGCTCAAACCCCAGACCGGTTTGAAGTCCTTTACCAACAGTCAGATGTAAACCCGTCAAATGTTCTTGTCGATCCTTTATGGGTAAGCGGAGGCGTAGGCAAAGACGGGGTGCATTACCCCGGATGCTGGGACGACGACCGGGATTTATGGGAACTCCCCAATGTCCACACAGACGATCTTTTCGTAGTAGCAACCGCAGACCCCTCGCCAGCTAATTTCTGGGCAATACAATGCTGGGCCTATAATCCTTTTACAGAGTTCCGGTATCTCCTAGAATCGTATCGCCGGAAAATGGACGCACCAGCGTTCCTTGATTGGAGCCACGAACGCCAAGCATTTTCAGGAGTTGCTGAAGATTGGTGGCAAATAAGTTCAGATATGGGGGCTCCAATAACTCATTGGATTATTGAAGCAAATGCCGCACAAAAATTTATTCTCCAATACGATCACTTCAGGCGTTGGGCAGCGCTACGCAACGTCCAGCTTGTGCCGCATTATACGCACTCTAAAAATAAGGGCGACCCCAAGTACGGGGTGCAAATGCTTGCTCCGTTATGGCGCGTTGGCAGAGTGCGTTTGCCCGGTAAAAGAGACACAGAAGCAAGACCACATTCGCTTTTACTGATAAACGAAGTTACCAGATGGAACGCCGAAGGTACTGGTTCACGCACAGACGACTGTGTTATGGCAGAATGGTTCCTAGAACATAACCTAGATAAGATTTATGTTCCGTATGATATGCAAACTCGCCAATGGCGACCCTCGTGGCTGTCGGCTGAATCTGAAATTGTGATGAGGTAAGAGTGAAAACAGTCGATGAGATCCTTGCACTATACACCGTTCGTTCAAGAGCAAACGATGGTGCAAAACAAAAAATGCGGACTCTCCGTGATTACTATAACGGTGATGTCATAGTACCACTACCAGAACTTAACTCCGACGAACAATCCGCAGTTGCAAACTTATTGTCACAAGGGCTCGACCAAACAGCAATGCGTATCGCATCAACAGCCCCCGACATTTATTGTCCACCGACTGATCCTTCTAAAAAGAAATCACGAGACAACGCAAGCATTCGCAGGCGAGCACTATTTGGTTGGTGGGAACACAGCCGAATGGATTTGCAACTAGCTAAACGAGCACGCCAGTTAATCGGATATGCAACAACTTGCACACAACTCAGATTCAACATGGAAACTGGTGCCCCGGAATGGCATTTGCGTGATCCGCTAACTGCGTATCCAGCAACAATGATGGGCGTAGACGATATGCGCCCAAGAGATGTCATCTTTGCATACGAGCGTCCGCTTGGGTGGTTGCGCCAAATGTATCCAGAAGCTGCACGCAAATTCTCTGGTGATGGTTTAGCAAGCGACGATCAAGGCATAGAGCTTCTTGAATATGTAGACGAAGAAGAAACAGTTCTTATCGGAAGTAGGTCGCCTCTGAACTCGGGGATGTATAGCCCTATACCGCAGAAAGAAAGCAAATCTGTAGTCGTAGAACTCGAACGTACCCCTAACCCGTTAGGGCAAACGCCTGTAGTGTGCGCTCAAAGAATTAGTCTCGATAATGCACAAGGACAGTTCGATGGCATCATTGGCATGTACCAGATGCAAGCTCGGTTAATGGCTCTTGAAGTTATAGCTGTACAAAAAGGTGTATTCCCTGACACATGGTTAGTGGGCCGTCAAGGGGAAACCCCACAAATAGTTAACCCAGCAGATGGGCTGACTGGAGAAGTTGGGGTAGTAAGAGGCGGCGATCTACGGGATATACAAACACAACCCGGATATATGACTAACCCGGCGATTGATAGATTAGAACGAGCCCAGCGCTTAACAGCAGGTATACCTGCCGAATTTGGTGGTGAGTCACCATCCAATATTCGTACAGGGCGTAGAGGTGACGCAGTTCTGTCAGCCGTCGTGGATTTCGCAGTACAAGAAGCACAACGAATCATGGCTCGGTCGCTGCAAGAAGAAAACAAACTAGCAATAGATATATCTAAAGCTTATGCAGGATCAAAAGCCAAAACATTTTATGTAAGCACAAAGAATGCTAAAGGTCGAGTTGATTATCGACCTCGGGAAAACTTTGACTCAACAGACAATGTTGTGTCTTATTCACATCCGGGTGCAGACATCAACAATCTTGTCATAGGGGGAGGACAACGAGTCGGAATGGGCACCATGTCCAAGAAATCGTTTATGGCGATTGACCCACTGGTCGATGATCCAGAGTTTGAACACGATACGGTAATCGGCGAACAACTAGAACAAGCACTACTGGCATCTGTGCAGCAGCAAGCATCGCAAGGAGCTATACCCCCAGCGGATCTTGCTCGCATCATGGAACTAGTGATGAACGATAAACTGGAACTAGCCGGTGCTGTGGAAAAGGTGCAACGAGAAGCGCAGGAACGCCAAGCTGAACTTGTTGAAGCAATGGCCCCTGAAGCGCAACCCGGACTAGCAATGCCCGGCATGGGTGCCGAATCGCCTGTCATGGGGGAGCCTGAACCGCAGGCAGGGCCACCCGGACTCGAAGAATTGATTGGGGCTCTCTGATGCCACGTAAGGGAATGGGACAAAAAATACAGACAGCTAAAGGTCAAGAGTACGGGCAAGCAACTCAACAAGAAGAAGCGCAACGTGTAGCGCCACTTCCAGAGCTTGCTCCTCCACCACGGCCACAGCGTCGTGAACCTGTTCGCCAAGCAACTCCTCCGGGGGCAGCAGGCGATCCTTTCCGAAGTAGCGAACGACCCAACGAACCCGTTACCATGCCGGTAACCCAGACAGCAGAATCGCAGATACAGTTAAGTCCAGAACGGGCACAATCTATTCCTCCTGTGCTGCACATGCTGTACTCAATGGCGAATAGCGCTTATGCAGACCCAGCTTTGCAAGACTTTGTTCGGAGAATGGAAAACTTCACCCCAACTAAATACGATCCTCCGCGATGAGCGTTCTCGGTAGAGTCTTCAAAATCGTGCGAGCCCCCGTAGATTTAGGGGCGCAGCTAGGAGATTTCGTAATCGACGGGATTACTCATCTGCCTGAAGCTAGAGATGAAAGCGGTTTTGTTTACGCTCCCATACGTTCGTACTTTGAATCGTTTAAAGACAACATCGTCGGACAAGCGAGTATGACAGGCGAAGGGGACAAGAGCGTACTCAAAAGCGTTTTCGGGCCAGAAGGAATGCTCGGGGCAACTGTCGGGGGGCTACCTGAAGAAGGTTTAATTGGGATGCCTCGGAGAAAGTTCGGAGATCTTTTCTGGGATCCGTCACTTTCGTTTCTCCAATTCGCATACAAGAACGGTGTCGATAGACCCATAGGCAGTATTGCGACATTGTGGAGTTTGGCTGATGCAGATGCAGAGTTTGACGACACTGAACCGTTTTCTTTTAACCCTTTTGAAATAGGCGATACGTTTACTGGAATAGCGAGGAGAGCTAATAGAACTATCCCCGGTATGTCCTTTAGTGATTTAGTAACAGACCCAGAAAAAGCAATTAAAAACAATCAGTTCTTTAATTTAGATACTTACTCAGATGTTTGGGAAATAACTAATTCTCGTAGCGCAGGTCAAGCAATTATGCTTGCACAACAACGAGTCAACATCCTTGACCCTCGCGAATTGCAACAGGCTAAAGGCACGTTGTGGTATCAGATGGGGTCTGGGCTAATAGATTTTTCTTTAAACATTGTCGGAGATCCTGCCTTCCTTGTAGTTAAAGGTGTGCGTGGCGCACGCGCGATGAAACGCATGGGCACACAATTCGATGCAACAGGCAATGTTGTCTTCGGTCCGAAAGACAACCTTTCCCCGTTCGTTTATCCTCAGCGGCCCCCGAAAAAACGTAACTCAATTTTGTATAACGCCACAGATGGACGCATCGGTAGGGGCAAAGGTTCAGTCGCCGAATACGACGAAGTGTTCTCTATCGACAAAGACCGGAATATTCATTATCAGAAAGATCCGTCACGATATGACCCGATGTATGGCAAGACCCCAGAGTTTGCCACAATAGACGATGCGATTATTAGCCCTGAAATGGATGTGTTTAAGCAACGCATTCAAACGCTGGTCGTTGGAGAAGTAGGGTATCGAAGCAAAGACGCTCATCTTAAAAGACGAACATCTAGTCCTCATGGCGCAGCGGCAGATAAAAAGCGTCCATATAAGGGGTATCTAATTGATGAAGCTCTCGAAGCATCGGACGAAGTTATCGAGAAAGCTGCTTATGCCGAAGAAGTTGCTGTTTTAGTAGACGATATAGACACAGAGCTAATGAAGCTCGCTCCTGATGGGAATATCACTAAGGGCCGGTTCGATCTTGCAAAAGCCGAACAAGAAGCTTTTCAGGCAATGCTTGAAAAGCCTTCGGCTCGCACCCGTGAAGCGTGGGAAAAAGCTGAAGGGCTGCTAGACGAATGGGATGATCTTATATCCCAGAAACGAATGCACCAGAAAGATGCATTAGCAAACCTCGGAGAAGTAGAAACCTACAAGTCGCCAAAGACTGAAGGTTTACAAGCCACTGAACAAGCTGCACGCAAAATACAACGGGATATGCAGGCTGGGCGATTTGGTGGCGAGTTTAAAATGATGGACCCCACCGATCAGTGGGGTTTAGCAAAAGTTTTAGCAGATCTCGTTCCGGGTAATGCGCCTATTGGTACAAGCGCTTGGATTCCTTTCGACAACTTTTTGAAACTTCGTTTAAATGGCAAAAACGCTATTGAAGCATTCGAAGCACAAGCACCGATACTCGCCAAACTTTTGTTTGGGGACAATGGTTTAGCAATAAATCAAATTACTAATATTGCGGAAGTTCAAAATGCGTTACTAGAAGCACGAGAAATTCTAAGCAAGGTACCTGAAGATTCTGCTCGACGGCAGCCGCTTAGAGTCATTATCGACGGATTAGAACAACAAGAAAAAATGCTTTACAATGCTGCCCAGAACCGTATTGCAACTGTTCTTGAAGATGTAAAACAAGTTATTGATAGCGCCGACGATCAAGCACAAGCGCTATGGGAAATCCCTGCCCGTGGAACTCCAGAGTTCACGCAGGTGATGAACGAAGTCGCTGCTATGGACAAAATTCCGTGGCTTGAAATTCTTAACGCAAACGATAACTTTGTAAAAACTCTTGTCGAAGAAGCCTCACCTGTTGGGTTCGCCAACAGAATGCCAGTAGACAAACTAGACGCAAGCCAAGCAGCAGTCCGAGGTATCAGCGAACTAGCTGTTAACGAAATCGCTCGGACAAGCAACCTTCCTATTCTTCCTAATAACCAGTTGCCATTCTTGGGGCCAATGAACCGAGCCGGTTTCCAAGCACGCACATTCTTCGAGAAAACATTTGACGGGGTTAAATACCCTAAAGCTTCACGTGCTTATCGAGCTATCACTGAAATGACTACGCAATCAATCATTTCATTTTCCCAAGCCGGAGCAGCGTATCGTCAGTTCGATCGAATGCTAAGAGACGCAGACCGTGTTGTAGACGAGAACGGTGTTTCGATGGTTACCCGAGCCGGGTTAAACAGAGAACAACTTCTTATCGAGTTTCTAAATAACACTGCAGACCAGATCTTTATGAAAGACCATTTCGAAAAGACTGTCGGAACTTTGATGGATCAGCTAGTCGATATGGTTGCGAATACCGAGTTCAATCCTCGGGGTCTTACTTTCGATAAACAAGAACTTGTGTCGATCCTCAGAGGTGACTTAGATCACGCTAAACGGCAGATAGATGAAGCTGCAGACGCAGAAGAAATACGGCGTTCAAAAGCCTATGGCAACGTAGATTACCAATACACCTCAATTAATTTTGCGCGTGATGGTGAAAGCCTCCGGCTTCATGTTCCTTTGAGCCCTAGCCAGTTACGGGAATCACTAATAGTTCCTCGATTCGACATGTTCCAACGTGTCGTTAAAGAAATCAAAGGCGACTTTAAAGAAGTTTACGATGCACAAGGCAACATCAAGGAAGTCCATATAGGCAAAAGCAGAGCAGTTGCACGACACACCGCTCTTGTAGCAAACACCATGTGGAAACGAAGCGTACTACTTACACCCCGTTGGCAAATGGTGGTGAACATAGACTCTCTCCTCCGTAGTTTTGCCCATGTAGGCGCTACCGCTGTGCTAGGTCAGATCGGTCCACAGATGGACACGCTGAAATCTCGGTGGCTTCGAGGTCGAGGCGTAGACGTTACGAAAGTAGTTGAAGATGAACTGTTTGGGTTTCTCGATAGCTACTACGAAGGCGTCATAGACAACCCGTGGGAATTCCAAGACCCGAAATACCGCACGGTAGACCCCGACGACCGTATCTTTGTTAACCCAATGACCGAGCCGCAACGAACACTTGCCCAAGCGATACGTGTATACGAACAAATGTATGACAACGGCGCTGTTTCTCGGTCGCTAAACAAAGTCTTTGAAGACGCTATAGATACTGCTTACGCTTCAAAAAGCTACAAACGCCGTGTCTCAGTAATGACCGCCGCAGGGTTGTACTTCGCTGGCCCTGTCGGAGCAGCCGCAGCCGCAGCCCTATACACCCCCTACCATCGATCAAGTGTCGCTAAACTCGCACGGCACGAAATAGCGCAGACTTACGGCAACCAGCTACGGTTTGACGCACACCATTTGCTAGAAGATGTCGCTTACCAAGAACGAAACTTGTTAACAATAGAAGATTCGTTTGATGTTGACGGTCGGCCTTTAACCAGAGATGAGCAACTCGACTTGCTTAAAGAAAGTCTTGGAGAAGATTTCTTCCTCGAAGCTCAATACTGGGATGCTCTTGTAAAAGGAGATGCAGTTGAATACAGCGACTGGCGGAGAGCTTACGACGAAGGGGAGATAAGTCTCGAAGAAGCCCAAATGCTTGACCTTGCTGAACAGCTTGTAGCCAAAGAAGATCTTTCTGAAACATTCCGAGTTATGCGGCAAAACAGGCGAGAAGCAGCAAAACTTCTTGAAGCCCGAGCCGAGAACCTCGACACATTCCAGCGTCAGATAGTTGATGACTTTATCGCCGAATACCCAGAGATCGCTGGCCGATTCGAACGAGCAGGCGATCTGTTAGCTGAGTCAGGATATCCTCACGTTCAAGTAGGAAACGTAGTATTCGATCCAGCATACGGCGACATCCCAGCGGTACAGGCAGTATGGGAAAAAGCTAATTCAGCGAATGCTACCAATAGGACGCTGTGGGCAACGGAAGTAGATAACCAGCGTAAATCCCAGTTATATCAAGGAGCGCATCAATATGACATTCTTACAGATGCAGGCTCCGCTCCAATCGGCAGTCAACCACGTCAATCATTTGTTAATGCGTGGGATGATTACATGGATCGTCATGCTGGATCTCTTGGTCCTTCGGGGGTAGCAGCCAACAGAGATTTCTACCGCCAATATTGGCTGGGCAAAACCGACGATGAAATAGTTCAATGGTTGCAAAGTGGTGAAGGCCGCAAAATAGATTTGCCTGATGAATGGCGCAATCCCGAAACCATTTATGAGATGGTTGGGCGGACTCGCTGGGAAGCAGGGTCACTCGTACCAGATCTACCTATATTCAAATCGGTTCGTGAACGTCTTGCCCAAGGCGACACCATTACGTGGGAACGAGACATCCAACCACTCCTTGATGAAGCGCAACGTGAGATAGTTTCCGCTTACGAAACTGTTGTGCGAACTGGCATAGATGTACATGGCGAAGGGGCCACTAACCGTCAGGTCTATCTTGAAAGTGTTTTCTTCCGAAATAACCCTCACCGTGAAGCTGCACTAACAGTCTTCAACGATCTTGTGAACAAGCAACCAGTATCCCGAAGTCTTGTAGAACGAAACCAGCAAGCAGCCCGAGAACTTTCCGAAATGCCTACTGTTCTCCTGTACCGCAAATACGGTGAACTAGTAGAACCTTGGGCTAACAACGAGTTCTATGGTCTTACAGACTTTGGCAAAACCGTTAACGATTCTAGTTTCTTAGACGCACGCCAAACAATGTGGCTTCGCAAAGAAGCTAAAGGCCTAGTCAGAGATTTCTTTGAAAAGCGATTCGAAAACCTGACAATGGTCGAAGACGTTGTTTCACGTGGAACACTTTACAAATCGGTTTACGAACGCCAAGTTGCGATGGAGCTACAGCCCTACCGTATCGAAGGCGGCAAATACCGGGTTGACGAAAAAGATGTTAAAAATATTCAGAACCGGGCAAGACGCACAGCGTTGCATGAAACAAAAGTTATTCTTTATGACCTTGCAGAAAAGTCAAGGTTCCAAGAACTGACAACACTATTAATGCCGTTCCTTGGCGCATGGCAAGAAGTCGCTACCCGTTGGGTAGGTATAGCAGCACAAAACCCTGTCTTCGTTGCCCGGACTTTACGTCCGTGGCATGTCCTCACTTCTAAAGACGAGAACAATCAGACACGGCTAGTGTTCCAACTCCCCGGCGTATTCGCTACTGACACTCCGGGGCCATTGAGTCGTATACCGGGCTTCGACAAACTCTTTGGCGATTTCTCAGCTTTAGCAGAACAAAAAGTAGACTTAAACCTTGGCTCTGCTTCAATGATAGGTGGCTTACCCGGAGGCGGTCCTATCGTTTGTTTCGGTGCTGCACAACTACAGATCGTTGCACCAGAACTTATGCAATGGATTCCTAATGCGTGCCTCCCTTATGGCCCAGCCGAAGGCGACAACGTAGCGACGCAGTTCATAGACGCATTCACTCCTTCATGGACGCAAGCTTTCTTTAACGCTAAAGGAATGGACACCGATCAGCGTGCCCGAACCGCAGCTACAGTCTTGCAAAGCTACTTAACGGAACTCTCCGAGCAAGGCATCGTTGTTGGCAGAGGCGGCCAGATAACAGAAGACGAAGTTGCTGACGAAGTAGAACGCCGAGTCCAACATATCTTTGGAATGTTTATGGCACGCTCACTAGCGTTCCCTGTTTCTTTCCAACAACAATCTCCTTACTGGGCCACACTCTCTGATTTCTGGAAACGACAAGACGAATATGGAAGCCAAGAAGCAGTCGATTGGCTGCTAGAGAACCACCCAGATATGTGGGCTTTCACAGCGCGACGCACAAATATTAAATCGGTGGTTGCAGGAACCCTTGAAGGTCGAGCAGCGATCAAAGAACATCAAGAGTTTGCTGACAGAAACCCAGAGTTGGGTCGTTGGGTGACAGGTGAGATTGGCCCACTAGATGTACAGTTCGCATACAACGAAGCAGTCGCTCGACTTGAAAAGATCGAAGGCAAACGAGAGTATCTCGACAGCAAAGGACTTTTGAAGGAAGCTCAAACATCAATCGGGTGGCGAGAGTTCCGAGTATTCCGCAACTCTCGTGATTCTATACTGCGTGAAAGAGCAGAAGCTGGTGGATCAGTTAGCCTTTTGGCACGAGCAAACTACGATTTGTTTACATCCACACAGGATTTTGTTGCTCAACTTGCAGAAACTAATCCGCTTTGGTTCGAGGAATACAACGCAGGCGGTGATCCAGAAAGACAACGACGAATACTGCGTGGGTTCCGTGACGCTGTAGCCGATCCTGCGTTTGAGAAACGGCCTGATATCGTGCCTATTTCTCAATATTTAGAACTGCACGACCAGATAGCGCAAGCGATGGTTGAACGTGCTGAGGTAAACCAGAACCGTAATTTCTTGCAATTAAGTTATAGAGGCAACGCTGATCTTCAACAGCAATGGGAAGTTGGGAAACTGCGTTTGCTGCGTCAGTCAGACTTTGGTTCTGTCTACGATTATTTCTTTAGTAATATAGCGACAGTTTCAGTAGGAAACTTGCCGAGAACGAGAGTTTGATATGGGTTGGTTAGACGATGTTTGGAACGCTGCGTTAAAATTTTTTGAAGCGCAAGGACAAGCAGAGATGAATCAGGCAGAGATGAATCAAGCATTCGTAGAAGAATACATTCTGCCTGCATGGAACGAAGGTTCCGACGACGAGAACAAGTTAGTTGAAGCTAACGAAGGCGAAGAAGCTACAGAACAAGCAGACGATGAAAGCGTTGATGCGTTTATCGACGTTGAAGAACAGGGCGGCAGGCATCCAAGTGGGCGCACAACATGGCTTGTTACCGACGCTTTCCTTATGTCAGAAATGGATCCTGAAACGTGGCGTGTCCCGTCACAAGCAGCAATATTTGGTAAAGGATCTCAACAACGTGGCCCGAATGTTACTGGGTTACCGGGTGGCCGCCACGATTACCGAGGAATGTTGGGGACTGAAGACCTTGCTTACTACGGTATCGCTGCCTCGTCACCTATAACAGAAAAGGTAATGGGAGCTAACGCTACCCGTAGCTGGAGCAAATCAGAAGACATGGCAGCAAGCGGCTTCGACTTCGTTGAACTAGTCGAAGAAGATGTGCCTTTCACTATTGCTGACGCAATGGGTATTTATGATGCACAAACCCCAGACAAACAGCGAAGAATTGCTGAAGGACTAGCTGTCGGAGACAAGACTGCTTCCTACATGTTCAAGGTTCTCGGCTACGAAATGTTTGAGAACCCTGACGCTATTTACGATAGAGGCAATATCCAAGAAGCAATCATGGAAATGTCCAGAGATGCGACGAACCAAGCCCAGTTGTTGGGCCCCGATGGGTACACAATGCTGGGCGACAGATTTATCCCTGACGTATCCCAAAACGAAAGCTTTACTTACACGGTCGGGGATTTCCAAGAACGGCTGTTCGACATGGCTGTCGATTCGGGACTCGTAGCAACAATTTCACAGACAGCTACAGAAGATAAAGCGGTAGCTGTGTATGAGGCAATGACTGGGCGGTCAGCTTCCCCTGAAGTAATTGAGTGGGCTAAAGGTTTGACGCCTCAAATGCAAAGACATTTCTTGGAGGAACGTCCGGGCGATAAATATATTCCTGAAAATACCCAAGAGGATTACATCGCTAGTGAAGTTAAAGAAATGGCTAGTGAAGATCTGGCTAAGAGTGGGTCTGACAGGTTCGATCAAGTATTTTTAAAGGTTCTGACTAATGGTTGATATCGTTGATTCTGTAGATGTTTTAACTGCAAGACGCGAAAATGATTTGGGTCAAGCGATGTTTGCGTGGGTTAAAAGAAACCCTAAAGCCACTATCAAAGACGGTGAATTTGCAGGATGGAATCTTGCGGATGCCGCAGAAGTTCTCAAAGAACGCTATGCAAGTGACACTGAAATGGGGTTGCAGCAATACGCCTCAGCTATCCAAACGCTTTTACGAAACACAGATTACTACAGAGATACTGAAGAAGGCAGAGCCTTAAAAGAATCAGAATGGTACGCCGGTGACGACAGCGAAAGCTGGACAACACGACGAGAATCATTAGTCGCAGCAGACACCGAAATAATTGAGCGTATAGCAGGTGAACTACAACTCAACTGGGAAGACGACCAAATCCTAGAACTCGCAAAAATTGCATGGCTATCAGGCTGGACCGAAGACCAGATTTACGATTTCCTTGAAGAATCAGGAGATCTAAAATTTGGTGTCGAAGCTCTCCCCGGCAGCACAATAGCCATTGACCAAGCGACAATGGCTGGAGAAGCACAACAATATTTCGTAGATTACGACCCATCGGAATACGAAAAGTTTCAACGAGCGTCATTACGTGGCGAAGCAACAGCAGAACAATGGACCAACAAGTTAGCTCACGAAGCAGCCAGACTTTACCCGTCATGGGCTGCTGACATTCTTGCCGGTCAAACCCCGATGGACATAATGAACTCTTACAACCAAGTCTTTTACAGACGCATGGGGTATATGCCAGATTGGGGTGGCAACGACAACGACTGGGTAATGAAGTTCGGAAGCTATGCCGATCCGAATGGTAGCCCGATGACGATAAGTGGCTGGGATGCAAGTTTGGCGTTTATGAACTCGCCGCAAGGTGATAAAGCAATGCCACAAGTACTTAATGCCTACAGCCTTGTAAACGACTTAGGTCAAGCTATGGGAGTTATAGGGTAATGGTTATTGAAAATCCAGTAAATTGGGCTGCAAACGAAGCTGGGTTGTCTACCTCCCAGAAGCGTGCGGCTGCACGTGAAGTAATAAAACAAGAGCAACGTGACCTTAACGAAGCCAATGCAGGCAAAGTCGATGCAGATGGGAACGCTTACGTCCCTTTAGTTGTTGACGGTATCGTTGGTCCAAAGACTGAGGGCGCTAGAGATTTTGTCCCTGTTAAGACACCGAGTAGCACCGACCCTTTGCAGACAGAAGGGATACCGGAATACGCTGCGGCTCGCGAAATTTTAGGGATGACCGACGAACAAATTATTGCCGGTATCCGTGACGGAAGCCTGTATCCTGATCAAAAAAATTATCCCGGTATGCCGGGCCAACCCACAACTGGACTGCAACCGGGTCCGGGGCAGATATGGAACTTCAATCCTGATGCTACAAACCCAGAAGATATTTGGCAAATAATCGATGAGTATGGTCCCAACAGCAGGAACAATAACCAGAATAATAATAGGGGAGGCAACGATCCCTATTCAGATTTCCTTACCAAAGCTAATATCGCTGGAGCTAAAGCGATAGTCAGCGGTTTCTTACAAAAATTTGGTTTAGCTGATATAGCGCCGTGGGCATTAGATCTTGCTTCGCAAGGTTTAAACGCTGACGCAATATTGACAGAGCTTCGATTCGGTGATGACCCTACTGTCAGAGCTTTATATGATGCTCGTTTCCCGTCTATGAAATCTCGCCGTGACAGCGGACTCCCACCTTTAACAGAAGCTGAATACATTGATTTGGAACGTGGGTATTACCAGATTGCAGAAACAGCAGGTATCTCCCCAGCGTTTTTAAATAATAGTGCTGTTGCGTCCGTAAACGCTTTGATAGCAGGCGATGTGTCTTTATCCGAATGGAAGTCCAGAGTGACTTTGGCTGAACAAGCCGTCAACGTAGCGGACGCAGAAACTATTGCTGCTCTTACCGACTACTACCAGTACGACAGCGGCGATCTTGTGGCAACATTCCTTGACCCGAATTACCGTCGGAGTCCAGATGCAGCACCTATCAACATAACCCAGCGAGGCCGCCAGTTCGCTTCAGCACAATTAGCTGGAGCTTCAGAAAGAGCCCTTGGCCCTAACAGAGTATTCAGCAGAGAACTATCTGAAGATCTGAACAAAATGAATGTTCAAGCCAGAGAAATCGCTACAAGAATTGCTCCCGTAGCAGGGCTCCAAAATAATCTGCTAGGCGACGAAGGGTTAACCCCCGACGAACTAGGCCGTGGAGTCTTTGGGGGAGCAAGCAATGTGGGTAATATGCGGCGAGCGCAAGAGCGTAGAGCAACTCGTTTTAAAGGACGCAGCGGTTTGCTGGGCACAAGCAGCGGTATGACCGGCTTGGGTACTACCAGTACTTGACTTGCACTATAGAAACCTTCTATATTAAATACTGTTGTCTGGCCCTTCGGGTGAGCTATTCGACACCCCTCCATCTCCGGTGCCACCGCCGGGATGCGTTACAGGACAGGTGAGTGACATATGACAGAAAACGACTCCACTGGATACAGTGAAGAAGGTTCTGACAGTTCAACCGAATCGAAACCAAATTTTCGACGTAAGCTAGAAGGCGAACGAGATGAGTTGCGTACAGAACGTGACCAGCTTGCTCAACAGCTAGCTAATTATGAGCGTCGAGATACATTCCGTTCAGCAGGGCTCGACCCTGATGATTCGCGTGTTAAGTATTTTGTTAAAGGTTATGAAGGCGAACTTGATGTTGAAGCTATCCGACAGGAAGCATCAGCGGCAGGGTTCTTGGGAGCAGATGCTCCACCTCCAGCCTCGACAGCAATACCGCCAGAAGTTTTAATGGCAGAACAACGAATCCAATCTGTCGGAGAAGGCGGAGATCCGGTGTCACAAGCTGATCTTGAAGCTCGGATTAAAGCAACAAGTAATCCAGATGAATTGCGTGCTTTGATGGAGAGCGAAGGTTATCTGTGGGGCGCAGCAACCTAATTCTCTAACCCATTGGAGTCCTGACCATAGGACTCCCCGTGGCTTATACAACAACTACAACTCTCGGAGATCAGGTAACAACGGCCTTCGATCAGGTTGCTTATTTCGCTTTGCGTTCACAGCCCCTGTTCGAAATGATCGCTGATGTCCGTTCAACAGCCCAGAGCCATAACGGTTCGGGTGTACAATTCACGTTCTACGCTGACATGGCACAAGCAACATCGGCCCTCACTGAAAACAGTGACGTTACCGCTGTTGCGTTGACTGATAGCGCAGTAACCGTAACTCTCGCTGAGTACGGTAACGCTGTTATCACAACCGCCAAGGTGCGTGGAACTTCATTCCTCAATGTTGACGCTGATGCGGCCAACATTGTTGGTTATAACATGGCTGACTCGCTCGACAAAATCGTTTCAGATGTTGCCAATGCTGGCACAAACGTAACGTATGTCGGGCAAACAAGCCGTGGCGCAATTACCGATGCGAACAACTACACCGCTGCCGAAGGCCGTAAAGCCGTCGCACAGCTTCGTACCCGTAACGCTCCCGGTTGGGACAATGGCAACTATGTAGCGATCATTCACCCTGACGTTTCCTACGATCTTCGTGGAGACACAGCGGTAACTGACGTTATCCAGTACCAACTGTACCAAGACGGAGCCCCCGTTCGTGCAGGTTCAATCGGTACCTTCAATGGCATCGAATACATTGAAAACCCCCGTGCTGGCCTTATCGCCGACGGTGGCACAAGCAATGTCGATGTTTACCAAACCCTTATCTGCGGTCGCCAAGCTATTGCTAAGGCGCATTCGCGGGCTCCGGGCTTTGGTCCTGATCCAAGCATCGTGTTCGGTCCTGTGACCGACTCTTTGCGTCGGTTCAACCCTGTTGGTTGGTACCACCTCGTTGGTTACGGCATCTTCCGTGAAGATTGCCTGCAACGTGTGGAAGCATCATCCAGTATTGGCGATAACGCCTAGTTAACGCCATAGAGGTTTGGAGGGGTCGGGTTTTCCCCCTTTCCCCGGCCCCTCCATTATCCTCTGCTATCATTTCAATTATGCCTATCGTTAATGGAAAGAAGTATCCTTATACCGCTAAAGGTAAAAAGGCTGCTGCTGCCGCAAGAAAGAAAAAGAATGCAAAAACCAAACGGTGATGTAACGATCAGGCCAAAGCCGATCCAAGGAACAGGTACTGCTAATGGCTAGTGGTCTTTACGTTGAGACTTTCGAAGCTGCGTTTAAGAACGATCTCGCACTTGACATGGACAATGACACATTTAAGTGCATGTTGGTCAACGCTTCTTACTCCCCGAACTTTGAAACTCACACAAACAAATCAGATGTAACAAACGAAATTTCGGGTACCGGGTACACGGCTGGTGGTGAAGCTCTTACGAGTGTTGCCATGACCAGTAGTTCTGATGGGACAGGCACAATTAAATGGGACGCAGATGACGTATCGTGGACCAGTTCCACGTTGTCAGCGGTACGAGCCGGAGTTATCTACGATGACACGGTAACGAACGACCGTTTGATTGCGTACATAGATTTCGGGGGAGATTTCAGCACAACGTCAGGCACATTCCAAATACAGTGGAATGCGTCTGGCATTTTCACCCTTGATTTGGTTCCATAGGAGCAATAATGCCAAGTTCAAACTATCCAACATCTCTTGACACAACCTCAACGCAGGTAACTCCAAGCTCAACAACTGACTTGGATGCGTCAGGGTACGAACACGATCAAGTTCATGGTGCTGCTTCTACTGCTTTGATTGCTGTAGAAACAAAGCTCGGCATTAGCGCTTCGCCTGCTGCTTCAGCGGCAACGAACGCCTTTTTGGAGCACACCGGCACGGGTACTACAGCGTGGTCTAGTACGCTGACGGGCTCAACGATTGCTGGTGCGACTCTTTCTGGCACGGTTGTTGGTGCGGATCAGATCATGTCGGCAGTAGTTCACAAGGATTATGCCGAAACGGTGTATGCCGGTGGGAACACAAGTACCGCAGTCACTCTCGACGAAACTAACGGCAACACTCAGACGTGGACGATGACAGGTAACTGTACGTTTACGATGCCTTCGGGTTCTGGGTTGCAGGCTGGTACTGCGTTGACATTGATTCTTACGCAGGATGCTTCGGGTTCTCGTACTGGTGCGTTTACTAGTGTTAAGTGGGCTGCGGCTACTGCTCCGACGTTGACGACTACTGCGACTACGGGTGTCGATATTCTTACGTTCATCACTTTTGATGGCGGTGCTGCTCCTACTTGGTATGGGTTTGTCGCTGGGGCGGCAATGGCGTAATGCCATTCGGGGCCGGTAAGGTAGCTTTACTTGGTGCCGCCGGTTCAAGTGGCGGCGGTGGAACACTAGATGTTCTGTATACAACGACACTTTCAACGGATACACAAAAAGTTAGTTTTACAAATGTTGATTCGATTGCGAGTAGCTATCGGACTCTTGTATTGCAATTTTTTGCGGTAGGGGTTAGTGGTACGAATAACTGGAATGAGTTGTTGTATTCCGGTACTAGCCACGGCACAGAGACTAATTTTTCTACCCATAGCTGGGGTGCTGGGGTGAATACGAGCAGTTTTTATGAGTATTCATACAACAGCGACATTGTTGCAGGTGGGGGTGGGTCCACATCTGCAAGTTGGTACGCCCAATCTTCTGGGGGATGGATATGGTTCCCCAATTGGCAAGACGATAATTTCAATAGGGGCGCTATGGGAATAAACGCTTCAGCCGCAGATAACGCTTACGCCTATTTTATAAGTTCTGCTATAGGTAGCAGCGGCAACACATCGGGTACCACTATTTCTATTGCTAACGAAACCTCTAGTAATAACTGGTATGCCGGTTCGCACTTTACGTTGTGTGGGCTTGGGGGAACAAAGTGACTTACGAATTAATTGGTGAAGCTCAGGCCCCTAACGACACCACTACTTCGTTAGAGGTTGAAAATATTCCGGACACTTATAAGCATTTGCAATGTATTATTGCTGGCCCCGGATACCATTCAAGTAATCCCACTTATTGGACTGGTCGTTTTAACGATAAGGGCGGCGGCGCTGGCGAAGATATTTATCAATTTGGTTTGATGATAGCTAGTGGAACTTCTGGTGCTTATCCGTGGACTACTGGTAATGAGGGATCTGCTGACCAGTTTTATTTTGGTTACAACAACGGTGTCAGTCCATACGATGTGCAAGGCATAACAATATTAGATGTTTATGATTACACGGACACAGCGAATAAAAAGTCTTGGACTTCATACGGCGGCACTATAGATGAAACAAGCACGTCGAGTGGAGGGGATACGATGGTTGTAGGTGCAGGTAGTTTCCCGTGGACTGAAGCTATAAACAAAATCAGTATCAATATGAACGGAAATAATATGCAAACTGGTTGCACTTTGCGTGTATTTGGATGGGGAGCACCATAATGAGCAACTGGGTAGCGATAGCAGAAGCATCAGTTACAGATACTACGACTACCGGTGTCGCATTTACTTCGATTCAGCCTTCTTCAACGTCTAGTTCTGGTACTAATTATGACGTTCTTCGTCTGATGTGGTCAGGGTACGCTGACCATTACGATTATCAAGATGACATGATAATTTATATCAACAACGTCACAAGTAACTACTATTATTCTCAATGGTTTTGGTCACCGGCTAATAACGCAAGCCAAGATACCAACAACAACCAGCAACGAAGTAACTACGCCGGGTTCAAAGGTAATCTGATTCATGGTCGTAGCACATACAATTTGGGGTATTGGGGTAGCGGATTCTGTGATATCTATGGTTGCTACGGAGGTGCAAGCTCTGACCGTGGTGATGTAGTGAATTATTGGTCTATGTCTGCAACTCCTTTTGGCTCTAACTACAGCAGCACCAGTAAGAATCGAGGAAGCGCTAGTGCTGGTGCGATGGATGTAACCGGAGGTACGGTTAATGTTTACGAAATTGATTTAGTGCCATCTAGCGGTGCTTATTGGGGTGACGGTTCAAGGTTTTGGCTTTACGGATTACGGAATGAGGTTGCCTAATGTCGGCAATGAATAGATTGATAGTTGATTGTTCTACGGGCGAGGAACGACTTGTTCCTTATACCGCAGAAGAAATCGCTGAAGCTGAAGCACAAGCTGCTCGTCACAAAGAGGAGGTCGCTGCACAAGAAGCTGCGGCTGAGAAAGCTGCTGCGGATAAAGCGTCAGGTAATGCCAAACTTAAAGATCTTGGTTTAACTGACGACGAGATCGCTGCGCTCACTAGCTGAGGATTGTTATGCCGTTTGGATCGAGTAAAGCCGCAATGATGGGAGCCGCCGGAGCAGGCGGTGGTTTTGGTTATGAGTATTCTGGTTCTAAAAACGAATACACTAATTGGAACAGTACGGGTTATACCTTTGTTGAGCTAACTACTTCCGGCAGTTTAGAATTTACTGGTGACGGCACTATTGACATGGTTGTTGTCGGTGGTGGCGGCGGCTACGACGTTGGTTCTAGCACTAATAACGAGAATGGGGGCGGTGGCGGTGGTGGTGTTGTTCAAGTAACTGGCTTTGAGGTTGTCGCTGAAACTATTTCTGTAACTATTGGTGCGAAAGGCACGTGGCCAGTGTCAGGCGGCGGCCAATCAGGTACTAATGGTGGTCAAACTGGGTTCACTATGAATGGTGTGGATGTCGTTGCTGGTGGCGGTGGTCGAGGCGGCATGGGTGGCTGGGCTTATTGTTCATCCGGCCAAGATGCTCCTGCGCTTACTGCTCCCGGTGGAAGTTGGGGTTCGATTACCCGAGCTTCTGGTGGCGGGGGCGGCGGCGGCGGTAGGTGGTACACCTATTGCGGTAGTAGCGGTGGTGCTGGTGCTTCTGGTAAGTATGATGGCACACCGGCTAGTGGCACATGGTGGCCTAACGAAGATTCTTCTGCTGGTATAGGTGGCAACGGTGCTGGGGGCGAAATGTGGGATGCTGGTGGCGGCGCTGGCGGTGGTTCTGGCGGTGGTTACGACACACAAAATAGTCGTAAAGGCCAGAATATGCCGGGCACAGGTAGTGGTTGGGGTGGCCAAGGTATACGTTGGCAAAACTATGGTTACGCCAAAAACGGGTCAGTTTCTACTACGACCAATGCTTTTTATGGATCGGGTGACGGTCGGGGCCAGTATCTAAATCCAACGTCTGATTCTCATAGTTATTCTAGTTGGGGTAAAGGTGCTGCTTGGCTTGACGGAGCAGGACATGGAGCGTCACAAGATGGTGTAGTGATACTTAGGTTTGAAGATCTTTAAGGTTGTTGGATGAGAACTTTCGCGCAGGTAGATGAAAACAACATTGTTGTTAATATCGCCCTCTTTGAAGATGGCCTTACTCCAGTCGATTTAGGGTGGTCTGGTTGGTATGAAACCGCAGACAACATCCGCAAAAACGTAGCTGGTCCCGGCTCAACATTTGTTCCAACAGCAGACGGTTATCCTCTCGGTTTATTTCATGGGCCATCTCCACACAACGGATGGGTGTTGGACGCTAGCTACGATTGGCAACCTCCTGCCGATAAGCCTTACCCTGAAGGGTTTGGTGAGGAAGGCGGTACCGCTTGGAAGTGGGATGATGTTATGGAAGATTGGTTTGAGCTATCTCCTACTCCTGAGCCAGAATGAATATCGTAGACGCACCCGGTAAAGTCAACACCGGTCGGCCACTCAAACCATTCGGCATAGTCGTCCACCACACAGCCTCCAACCGCAACGCAGATCCCGACAACGTGATCGCAATGTGTGTTCGAGGAGTGAACAAGGTACCCGGACCTCTATACAACTACCTCATAAAACGTGATGGCACCATTGTCAAGTTGACTGCTGAGAATGTGAAAGCTAACCACGCTGGCCGTGGCTTACAGTCAGTGTTGACACGAATGCAACAGAATAATCCTGTTACGGGTAACGCTTCGAGCGCCGGTAAGATCAGCGCCAACTCTCGTTTAATAGGTGTTTCAATTATTAATGACGGGTTAGGGGAAGATGTACCCGAGGCACAGATGGACGCACTCGTAGATTTGTGCGCCTTTCTGTGCGACGGACACAACTGGAACCCCGACTGTGCTGTGATAGGCCACAAAGAATGGACTTCACGCAAAGTTGACCCCTCGTTTTCTATGCCAGAACTACGTTTAATGGTTCATCGACGCATGATTACATCAGTCCCAACAATGACTTTACCTAAAGAACCAGAGGACGGACTTGTTCCATTCCCCGGAACACTCCGCAAAGGCTCACGCAGCCAAGCAGTTGTTCATGTTCAACGAGTAGTAGGAGCTTTAGCCGACGGAATATTCGGGCGTGGTACACTCGCCAAAGTAAAACAATGGCAGCGAGCTAAAGGGCTTGTTGCAGATGGCGTAGTTGGTCCAAAAACTTGGGCGGCTATGCAGATACGGAGACAAGAAGTTGTTCAACCAGCGTTTTATTAAAGACAGTTTGGAACGTGGAATCTCCACCTTTGCTCAGGCATGGGCCGCAGCTATGGCTGTACCCGGACCTGACTGGGGTGATTCCTTGAAGATCGCCGGAGTTGCGGCGCTTATCGCTATTGCTAAGGCTGTTGCTGCCAGAAAAGTGGGAGATCCAGAAACAGCATCGGTTACTAGCTAGAAAGATGAGGCTGTTCGGTGCCGCTCCCTGCCGTCAATCCGTACAACAAAGATGAGATTGAGTATCAAGAGCCGGGGTTCGACTACGCCCCGAAATATCCGGGCAGCTACGATTACAACGAAAGCGGAATCGCTTATGCGGAGTCCGGCTTTCCTTATCAGAAACGTGATGCGACTGTATCCGTCAGCACGATTGCGTGTTCGGCGGATCTGTCGCCCGTTTTTGCTTATGTTTATACACCGAAACGTCCGGGTGGCGTAGGCTATTCAAGCGGTTATGACTACAACAAGACCGGGTTCGATTACAACGAACGTGACACCTCGGTACCAGACAACCGTATCTTGGTGGATTACAGCCAGTCGGGTGTTGGCTATTCCCAGCCTGTTGATACTGGTTTTACTGTTACGGTCATTGCGACGCCAGCCACAATCGGTGTTACGACGACGTTCTCGGCAGGCGTATCGGTCCCGGCGACGGTTACTCCGTCTACAGTCGCCTGTCCGGTAGTAATTGTACCTTCAGTTACTGCCAACTCAATCAGCGTACACGGCGGCATCACTGCTCCAGCTACTCTCCCCACACCCACCATCTCAGCGGTCGTTACACCGGCTACGGTGGCGACTGCGGCGACGTTCCCCGGCCACTCGCTCTACATCACTGTCGATGCGACACCGGGAGTCATCGCAGCTACCGCAACGATGCCATCGGAAACACCGAGCGGTAATTACACAGCAGTTGTAGATACCATTGCAGCGACTAGCACAATGGGAGCTAAAGAAGTTTATCGGCTGCTCGTTATGCCAACGGCTAATACACTTCCACGTATAGGAGTTCCAGAAGCTTCGACACCTGCAGCCCGCGCTCTTATGCGTCACTTCGCACCCGGCGCACAAGGCAGTAATGTATTTATAGTTAATGGCTCGACTGTACAAACATATTTACCAGCAGACTGGGCAACAGTTACTCGCTGGATTTATGGTGGACATGAAAGCCCCCGTGACTTAACACAATCAGAAGAAACCGTACTCGTAGGAGCCGGTTACTCATTTAGAGTAGGACCAGAATAGTGCCAATTTATTGTTACCGATGTCTTGATTGTGGGTTGACCCATGAGATCCGTCATGGGTTTGACGAAACCTACGATGGAGTTTGTGATGCCTGTAAAGGAGTAATTCGCAAATACTTCGGTGAAGTACACATTGCTGCGTCAGCTACACCAACGAGAGGTATGCACGATGGCAAGGCGATTGATTGGTCTGGATCTAAAGCTAAAGAAAGAGACAAAGAAAGAGATATGGCAGCCTACAAACGCCTCCGATCTGAAGGTATTCAGCCCAAGAACATTGACGGCGCTGCCAAAATGGAACGAGAAGCCGCAACCTCTCACGAAATTAAAGCCGGGACGCTTCTTCAAGGGCCGAAGTCAGAAAAGAAACGCAAAGAACGTGCCCTTAACGACGTTCTTGGGAGCACATAATGCCTGCACAAATATGGATTGACCAGACAAGGGACATGCTTTTATCAGGCTATGTTGAAGAACTTAACTTAGTCATAGCCCCAGCGTTGACTGATGCTACTGGCACAACTGTGCATGTGCAGAACGCTTCAAGCAGCGGCATTGTCAAAGGCGTAATAATAGAAATCAACGAAGAACTTATGTACGTTACCGCTGTAACGGGTACCGAAGTCTCTGTTATCCGTGGGTATGGGGGCTCAACGGCTTCTTCGACGGGTCACGCAGTCGATTCTTTAGTGAGGACATCACCTAAATTTCCCACACACAGGATCATCGACGCCATCAACGACGACTTGGCAGATCTGTCAGCACCTGACTCTGGTTTATTCCAAATGAAAAGTTTGCAAAGCATTACTTACAATGCAGCTATCGACGGATACAACATGACAGGACTAACGGATGAAGAAGTCCAGTCCATCTATTCAGTGACGTATGCCCAAGTCGGTGTCGAAGCACGTGAACCCGACGTGAGAGCATGGGAACTTAAACGTAACCGTGATACAGATACCTTCGCTAGTGGTTTAGCACTTGTTCTTTATGGGACTGCGTGGCCGGGAAAGAAATTAAACGTCAGCTACAAATCCCCATTTACGTCTATTACTAATAGCAGTTCGACTAGAGTTTCAACGGGTTTGCCTACGACCGCATATGATTTGCCGCCTTTGGGAGCAGCAATGGCGTTGATGACAACTCGCCCCATACGGAGAGAGTTCTTAGATGCACAAGGCACGTCTCGAATGGGAGAAGAAGTACCGCCCGGAGCTATCGCTGCTTCGTTCAAAGATCTAATGGGAAGAAGATTCGCAAGAGTATCAGCGGAAGCAGCACGGCTAGCAGCCAAGTACCCTCAACACTTGAAAGACAATTCAACTAATACACCTCATGGTAACTGGGGCCGGTACTGGTCGTGAGTTTTAATTCCGAATCGTTACCTATCGAACTTAACGGTGTGTCTTATTTATTAGACACACGTGAGTATCGACGTACAACGATTCCTGTTTCGCGTCAGCAACGTGACAACAGTAGGGAACCCGGAGAGAACACTCTTGATACGACTGGTGCGTGGGTACGCTCACAAACTGACTGGTCTTATGGTGCAGGACAACTTTACCTCGACTATGAAGACTCTGATCGTAGACGTTTCTTCTCGTCAACAGGTATTGATGTGTGGACTAAGGGCCAGATTACTTTGCTGCCCGAAACTGAAGACGCAGCGTCAAGCCTGACCTTAGGCACAGAAGATCTAATCATCAAACGGTTTACGAAAGCTAGCGACGGCACCGAATACATTTACATGGCATCGGACTCCAGCTTGTTTTTCAGCACCAACGGTGGAACAGCGTGGACAACTATCAGCACCACAAGCAACGTCACAAGTCTGACAAGCGATGGCGCATCAGTCTACGTGGGTCGTGACACCACAAACGTCCCACAAAAATACGCCCTTGGGTTAAGTTCAGACTTGGGATACGGCAGCCTAACCCCTGATCTTTTGCATGTCGCAGCCGGGCGTATGATCGCTGCCGATTCTAATTCTATTTACGAACTGGATTCCTCTGGAGCTAAAGCCAGTTCCTCCCTCGACTATTCGTTGCCTTTGTCTTCTAGCACATGGGTGTCTGCCAGCGCCGCAGCTAACGGTATCTACGCTGCCGCCAACACAGACAACACCGGATCTTTGTATTACAT
>ERZ724561.28-NODE-28-length-27736-cov-3.177551_pt1 | contig 27736 bp, 27 predicted proteins | sample MGYA00375855_ERZ724561 | MGnify/ENA primary metagenome ERZ724561 (study PRJEB28725, sample SAMN03264854) | marine sediment metagenome | biome: marine pelagic biome; feature: marine oligotrophic desert; material: ocean water | place: Pacific Ocean:North Pacific... | reverse complement strand
TACAATAACAGGCACTTCTACCTTAGCTATACTTAGAATCTCTGAGGTGTAAAGTTTAGTTCGAATTTTAACTAACAAAGAAAAAAACTTAGATAAAATTATAAGTAAATAAGAAGGTTTCTTATCGCCATACCAAACTTCTTCTAATTTCCGAGAGAAATTAATCATTAAACTGCAGGCGATGAAGTGAGGCGTATTCAGCATTATTATTTATCAACTCCTCGTGTGTTCCTTCTTCAACAATCTGACCTTTTGATAGAACTATGATTCTATCTGCATTTTCAATAGTTGATAATCGATGCGCAATAACTAGGGTTGTGCGGTTTTCCATGAGTTGGTCCAATGCCTTTTGTATGTGCTGTTCACTCTCAGAATCAAGTGCAGAAGTAGCTTCATCGAGAATTAGGATTGGCGCATCTTTTAATAATGCTCTAGCGATAGCAATTCTCTGTCTCTGCCCTCCTGAAAGCAGGATCCCCTGATCACCAACTATTGTGTTCAAACCATCGGGAAGACTATCAATAAATTCATCCATATGCGCAGAAGAGACCGCTCTTCTTACCTCATCATCAGAATATTTACCGTACGCTATATTATTGAATATGGTGTCGTTAAATAAGGTAACTTCTTGGGTTACTAAACTGATATTAGATCTTAGCGATCTAAGAGAATAATTTTCTATATTCTCTGAGTCAATCATCAACTTCCCGGATGAAATATCATAGAATCTTGGAATTAAATTAACCAAGGTTGTTTTTCCGCTCCCTGATTTGCCCACAATAGCTAATTTTTCATTAGAGTTAATTGTTAGATTGATTCCTTCTAAGGTTCTATTATTATCATCGTAAGAAAAATTTACGTCTTGAAATGAAATTGAGCCAGCTACACCTTCTGCCTCAGTGGTCCCTTGATCCCTTTCATCCTTTTCATCGATTAATGAAAATATTGACCCAGCTGCGGCTATCCCTTTTTGTATCATGGCATTAACATTGGTAAGTCTTTTAAGAGGTGTCATAAGGAGAACCATAGCTGTGATGAAGCCACTGAAATCACCAACTGTCATGGCGCTTCTTACCTCATCAAGTGTGGCCACATAAACAACTCCTGCGACACCAAGAGAGGATAAAAAGATAGTAACTGCATCTCCTATAGCTTTAGTTGAGAAGAGCTTCATATTGTGTTTCCTATTGTTTTCGTTCACCACAGAGAAGCGCTCTTTTTCAAAGTCTTGGCCATCAAAAATTTTTATAATCCTATGGTTCTGAAGGGTTTCTTTTATAGCATGAGTGACATCGCCCATAGAATCTTGAATTCTTTCAGAATAACGCCTGAATAACTGACTCAAAAATCTTACTAAAAGAGCAATCGCTGGGGCTACTATAAAAATTACTGAAGCCAACATTGGGCTTAGAAATATCATATAAGCGGTTAGAACAATTATTGTTAGCGTATCTCTTATCAGAACAGTCAGTATGTTAGATGTAGATTCTGCAACTTGTTCAATGTTATAGGTCACTTTAGAGAGAAGCTCTGCGTTAGATTCCCTGTCTAAGAATAGAGTTGGAAGCGTAAGAAATTTATTATAAACCTCGCCTCTTAATAGTTTTATAACCTGTCGACCTATCCATGCAATATTATAAACTGAGAAGAATCCTGAGATACCTCTTACAAAAAAAATAATAATAACCGCTAGCGGCAAGAAAACTTTTATTTGATCTACGTCAAATGAACTCTCAGTCCCTGCAAAGCTGTCGGTTAAGGTCTTGATCAGGAAAGCGAAGCCGGTATCTGTGACTGCAAAAACCAGCATAGCGATGACACCAATAGAGAAAATTAGCCAATAGGGTTTTCCATAGCTAAGAAGTCTTAAATAAGTTTTATAACTGTGTTCCATAATAAATTTTATGGCAAATTATACGTTACTCCTTAAGGTCACGAGTCTTTCGATTATGATGATTTTGTGAAGTTTTAAAAACTATCATTTGTTATCAGGGGAAGACGGTATTAATTTTCCAAAATTTAATTCATAAACTTTATCCATTCTCTTGGCTAATTCTTGGTTGTGGGTAACCATAATAAGACTAGTGTTGAGCGATCGATTTAGGTCGAGAAAACTATCGAAAACCCTGTCAGCTGTCTCGGGATCAAGATTTCCTGTAGGTTCATCAGCCAATATTAAGCTTGGCGATGTGACCAAAGCCCTAGCCACTGCTACCCGCTGACATTCCCCTCCTGATAACTCATGAGGTTTATGATTTATTCTGTGCTCAAGTCCGATTCTAATGAGTAAATCCTGTGCCTTTGTTCTAGCCTCCTTGGTCGTTTGCTCTCTAATCAGTAAAGGCATCATAGTGTTTTCAAGTGCTGTAAATTCATTCAAGAGATGGTGAAACTGATAGATAAAACCAAAAAATTCATTTCTTAATCGACTTTTTGACTTATCGTTCAAATCTTCAGGGCTCTTCCCTCTTACATAGAGTTCTCCACTAGTGGGAGAATCTAGAAGGCCAATAATTTGAAGTAGAGTTGTTTTACCACTGCCAGAGGGTCCTACAATTGCAAAAGTCTCCCCCTGTTGAATAGAAATCTCGATGCCATTGAGAACTTCGATATCATCTTCACCTAATCGAAAATTCTTATGAATATTTTTTAGTTCTAGAATCTTTTCCATCGTTACCTATTTAATTTTAATAATTCAGAAGGATCAATCTTTGTAGCGTTATAGGAAGGAATAAATGCAGACAACATAGAGAGTATAACTGCGATAAAACAAATACCTAAAATCTCAGTCCAAATAATGTCTACTGGTATCTCACTCAAGAAATAAATCTCGGGCTGATATAAGTTGATATCAAATATAGTCTCAATAGTTAAAATAAGGCTGCTTAGATTCATGGACACCAAAAAGCCTAGAACACTTCCTATTATTGAACCTAGAAAACCAAGAAAAAATCCAAGCGTTAGAAAGACCTTGTAGAGAGACTTATTCTTTATACCCATGGAGCGCAGAACGGCAATGTTTGATCGTTTCTGTCTCGTCAGCATAATCAAAGTTGAAACAATATTAAAACAAGCGACACCCAGTATTAGAATCAGTACGATAAATATGATTTTCTTGGTTAATTCCAATGATCTAAAAAAATTTGGATTCTCCCTAGTCCAATCAGTAGCTAAAAACCCACCACCAGATTCAATTGAGATCTGTCTTGTATAAATAGAAGCTTTCTGAGGTTCAAAGTACTCGATGTCAGTACCAGTAAATTCATCTTGGATTTGAAAAAATAGTTTTGCGTCTTCTAGTGAAGAAAAAACTAAATGTCGATCAAGTTCAAAAACTCCAGATTCAAATATGCCTACAATATTAAATTCTTTTAAACGAGGAATAGCACCAAAGGGTAGAGAGGTATCGTCCTCTGTCATAATGGTTAACTTATCTCCTAATTGTAGGTCTAAATTCTCTGCTAGACCTTTACCGATTAAAACATTAAAAGGGCTTTCAAATAGGTCGTTAGCATTCCCAGACGACATAAGCACTGATAGTTTATTCTTAATGACGTTAGAATCCCTATTGAACGACTTTATCTGTATTGCCTCAAAATCTATATCACTTATGGCAAGCGCCTCTCCATGAATGAACACCGAATACGATTTAACATAATCTTTGGTGTTTAATACAGAGTGCAATTTTTCATCATCACTCCGATCACTTGTGCTCATTACAGTTGCATGAGGTATAAGACCAAGCATTTTTCTCTCTATTTCAGTTTGAAATCCATTCATTACAGACATAACTGTAAAAATAACTGCCACCCCCAAACTAATCCCTAAAAGACTTAAAATTGATATAAGCGAAAACATAAAGTCACTGTTTTTTGACCGTATGAATGATCTGATAATTCGTGATTCAAAATGTTGGTACATCCGAGTTCCTAATTCCTGTAAAACCTTGTAATCAATGCGGGATCCTTCTTAGAGGCTTTCATAGAAGGTAAATAAGCAGCTAAGAAACTGACCAAGAAAGCGACCACAGAAATTATAATTATATCCTGCAGCCTTATCAGATAAGGCATATTTGAAATGTAATAAAGACCCGATGGAAAAAAATCAAAACCAAAGACAAGGTCTATAAAGTTTTCAATCTTACTTAAATTCTTCAGTGCAATAACACCAAGCAGTAAACCAAAAAATATACCCATAAGAGCATTAATCATTCCCTGTAGGAAAAATATCTGAGTAATATCTTTTTCTCTAAAGCCAAGTGTCCTCAATATTGCTATGTCCTTACTTTTTTCATTTATGGTCATTGAAATCATAACCATAATATTGAACATAGCCACCAAGACCACGAGAAATAATAAAGTACTCATTATTGTTTTCTCAATGACGATTGCTTTAAATAATGCACTGTTATTCATTGACCAATCACTTACAGTGAGTCCAGTGTTATTTAGCAGTCTTTCCAACTGAATGATGTATTTACTTGTTTGATATGGATCCTTAACCATAATGGACCAATGATTAAATAAGTTCTGATCCATACCTGAACCCAGAAGCTGATTACTAGCAACAATCACCAAAGAGTTATCGAACTTTGCAAGGCCAAATTCGATAATTTCGCTAACTATATAGCTCCGGGACTTCCCAAGCGAAAATGATAGCTTATTCTCAAGGCTAGGAATCCGAATGATTAATTGATCGCCAATTCTAATTCCCATTCGATAAGCCAAAGACTTGCCAATAATTATTTCAGATGATCCTAAATTAGATAGCTTAAACTGACCGAAAAAACCCTTTCCTGTGGAATTATTATCTAAGATATCCAGACCTTTTATTTGGACTCCAGCAGTCAAGTTATTGAATTGGATAACCCCTTTAGAATCTATTGAAGAAGATATAGACTCAATTCCCTCAATAAATGTTAGATCAATTCGATTTAATGGATTTGAGCTAATAGCTCGACTGCTTTTTATGGTTATATGCGGCTCCACATTTAAAATTCGTTTATGAATCTCTGACTCAAATCCATTCATGACTGATAAAACAATCAGAATCGACGCAATACCTATGGTGATCGCTATCGAAGAGACAAGACTTACAATTGAAATAAACTTACCTTTATCTTTTGTAAAAAGAAAACGACTGGCGATGAATAATTTGTTCTGCATCCTGTAAATTAAGTTTTAATGAGTAAGAAACATCATAAATACTTTAATCGTAAAGACGAAGAAAAAAACAACAAATCTGTGAAATAATACACTCCCTAAACGTCAATAAGATGAACAAGATAACCAAACAACTTTTAATCAATGCCAATGAACGAGAGTCAGGGGTTACTATCGCAAAATACGGTCAACTGTATGGTTCTTCATTAAGTTTAGCGATAGCAGAAGACATGTTATTCAAAAAGGAACCTCGCTTGCTTATCTGCCCAGATAGTCTCTCAACAGAATCAATGACCGAAGAAATTAAATTCTTTAACCAGACTAATCAAGAGATTGAGGTGTTTCCAGATTTAGAGATTTTGCCTTATGACTTGAGCTCACCAAGACGTGATGTTCTCTCAAAAAGATCAGAGATTATATACAAATTAATGAAAGGAGAAATTGATCTTCTTATAATTAATGCCTCCAATTGTCTATGGAAACTTCCACCTCGAGAATTCTTTGAATCAGAAAGTTTAGAAATAAAAGTAAGGGAAAAGTTGTCCATGGATGAACTAAAAAAATCCCTAAAGCGAAACGGCTTTGATCGTGTTTCTGTGGTTAAAGATCAAGGAGAATATGCGGTAAGAGGTTCTATTATTGACTTGTATTCACCAAACGAAATAAATCCAATAAGAATAGATATTGATGACGATTTTATTGACTCTATACGATTGTTTGATAAGGATTCACAGTTAACCATAGAACAGGTAAAAGAAACTTCAATTATTTCGGCAAATCATTTTCCAAGAGACCTAAAATCCATAGATTTCTTTAAAACTAATATGAGAAATCATTTCGAGGGGAATCAAATGGAATGGCCTTTATACAATGAGATCAATGATGATCCCGAAAGTCATGGAATCTATAATTATCTACCCTTATTTTTTGACTCTATGTCATCGATTATCGATTATTTAAACGGTGAGACTAAAATTTATCTATTAGAAAGTGCTTTATCGAGTCTATCTGAGTATGAAAAACAAATTCATCAAAGATTCTCTGATTACCAATCTGATACTCAGCCACTGATGCATCCTAATGATTTATTTTTTCAAAGTGAGAAAGAAATAAAGAAAATTAAGGCTCTGTGCTCAGTTCTGATTCAACCAGAGAAACTGTCCGACTCTGATAAAAGCATAAGCTTGAACTTTAACACTGAACCAATAAATCTAAGGATGGCTGGTAAGGATTTGTCCGATAGAGAAAAATTGCTTCAATACACTAAAGAAAATTCTATGGAAAAAGTTTTGATATCAGCTCCCACAAGAAATAAAGGATCAATGATCAATGATTTTTTAAAATCCGAGGGAATAAGAGTAAATAAGATCGAAGAATGGGGTGAATTCCTTAATAACGGCAAAGGAATTTATATAACCCCTAAAATTCTAAGCAACGGTTTTTCGATAAACGATAAAAACACTGCAATTATTGGAGAAACTGATTTATTTGGGCAACGATCAAAACGTCATGTGGGCACAAGAAAACGACAGAACCCTGAGGCTATTATTGAAAACTTGAAAGACTTAAGAATAGGAACCCTTGTTGTGCATAGAGATTATGGGATTGGAAAATATGATGGATTAACTAAATTAACTGTAGATGAAGTTGAATCAGAGTACATCTGTATCAATTATGCTAAAGGTGATTTACTGCAATTACCAATAACTCAGATGGAGAAAATCTCTAGGTACATTGGTGACAGTAATGATGAGAGCTTATTGAGTTATCTTGGCAGCGACCAATGGAAGAAAATTTGTAGTAAAGCAAAAACTAAAGCGCAAGATGTAGCTGCTGAACTTCTAGAACTCTATGCAAAAAGAAACTTAACCATAGGTAAGAATCAATCTGTCAATCAGTATGAATATCAACAATTCTGCTCTGGGTTTCATTACATTCTAACCAAAGATCAAGCACTAGCAATTAGTCAGGTATTGGATGATATGTCCTCATCTAAGAAAATGGATAGATTAGTTTGTGGGGATGTTGGTTTTGGAAAAACCGAGGTAGCACTAAGGGCAGGTTTTTGCTCTGTGATGAATGGAAATCAAGTGGTCATCATGGTACCAACAACTCTTCTTGCTCAGCAGCACTATGAAACCTTTCAAGAAAGATTTAGTGATTGGCCAGTTAACATAGAACTCTTGTCTAGAACTCAAACTTTGAAAAAAAGAGAAAAAATAATCGGCACTATTAAATCTGGTGAAACCGATATTATTATTGGCACACATGCTGTCTTATCAGAAAAGATAACCTATCCCAATATCGGTCTAGTTATTGTTGATGAAGAGCATAGATTTGGTGTCAGGCATAAAGAACAATTAAAAAAAATGAAGCACTCTGTTGATTATTTGGCCATGACAGCAACACCGATACCAAGAACTCTAAATATGGCTATCGGAGAACTTAAAGATATTTCTATGATATCAACACCGCCAGAAAGTCGTTTAGCCGTTAGAACATATATAAGTCGCTGGGAAGATGCGTTGATTAAAGAAGCATGTCAGAGAGAAATTAATAGAGGTGGTCAGATACTTTTTGTTCACAATAAGATTGAAGATATTAAGAAAATTGTGGATCGATTGAAGGCTTTTCTTCCTGGTATTTCCATGGAGATAGCTCATGGGAAGATGAGGGAAAAAAGACTAGAAGAGATTATGATGAAATACTATAACAACGAATTCAGCTTACTAGTAGCCACGACAATCATAGAAAGCGGACTTGATATACCTAATGCAAACACCATTATTATCAATAACGCTGATCGATTTGGTTTAGCTCAACTGCATCAATTAAGAGGAAGGGTTGGGCGTTCTGAGAGACAGTCATATGCTTACTTATTGACACCCCCCAAACAACAGCTATCTGCAGATGGAATCAAACGTCTTGAAGCAATAGAGGCAATTGAGGATCTTGGTGTAGGATTTATTTTGGCTACTCATGATCTAGAGATAAGAGGTGCTGGAGAAATCCTTGGTGATGAACAAAGTGGGCAAATTCAAAAAATTGGATTCTCACTTTATAAAGATTTATTAGAAGAAGCTATTAACACATACAGAAAAGATGACAAGGAAGAACAAAGTTCTTTTATGACAGATATCAATTTAGGAATCCCAAATCTAATCACAGAAGATTATATGCCTGATGTGCATCTAAGATTAATGTTTTACAAACGTATTTCTGCTGCAAAAGATGGGGCGCAGATAACAACCATAAAAAAAGAATTAAAAGATCGTTTTGGAAATTTGCCTGAATTTACCTTAAATCTTCTGCAAATCACTAAACTTAAACTAATAGCTAATGCTCTGGGAATTGAACGCATTAAGATGAGCAAACAGTACGGACGGCTCTACTTTCATCTCTCAACAAAAGTGGAAACTGATCAACTACTAAAATTAATAGAAAGCAACGGAGATAAATTCAGACTCTATCCTGATCAGTCTCTTGGATTTAAGGTGGAAAACTCTGAGGATAAAAAGAGGTTAGATGAAATTAGGGTTATGTTGGATTATTTAGCAAATGATCAAGTTCTTGAGACAACTCACTAATATTCTCATAACTAAACTCAGACTGACCTGAAGGTCTCATAACTTCTAGTTTACTATCAAAGTTCTTCTTATAATTACTTTGGACTGAATTTATAATCAAATTCATCTGATCCTTCATGTGACAACATATAACCACATCACAACCGGAAGACAAGGCCAGATTAATACGTTCCTCCATTAAACCGATCTCTTCTGTGGCACCCATTGACAGATCATCCGAAAAAACCAATCCCTGAAATTGAAATTTTTGTCTCAGAAGATCATTTAACCAATATTCTGAAAATGTCACCATTGATGAATCAATACTCGGAAAGCAAATATGGGCAGTCATAATGGCAGATACATCTTTGTTGAATAGGCTTTGAAACGGCATTAAATCATTATCGAGATCATCTAGAGACCGCTCATCTATAGGCTTGTCAATGTGTGAATCAAGCGTCACTCCTCCATGTCCTGGAAAATGTTTAACAACGGCTTTCATGCCTATGCTCTTAAGCCCATTGATATAGGAATCAGATAACTCTGTGACAATTTCTGGAATCGAGTGAAAGGATCGATCACCAATAATATCCGACAACCCATGGTCAATATCAATGACTGGTGAGAAACTAAAATCAATGCCAACATCCATTAACTCCAATGCGTTAACCTGAGCTGCCAAAAAAGATGCTCTCAATCCCTCCTCTTTTGTTCGATCATAAATCTTTCCCAGTTCATTAAACGACGGCAGTTTATAAAATCCCTGCCTAAACCTTTGAACACGACCGCCCTCTTGATCGACACAGACGATTAATTCGGGTGATTTAACTTTCTTAATGGATCTAACCAACTCCATTAATTGCTCTCGATCCTCATAATTCTCTGAAAAAAGAATAACCCCGCCAATCAAATCATGTTGAAGTGTATGCCGATCATCTTCTGAGAGTTTCTTGCCCTCAATAGAAACTATAATAGGCCCAAGAATCATTGGTTAATCAATTTCAACTGGTGTACCAACTTTAACTAAATCAAAGAGCTCTTCAATATCATTGTTCGACATATTAATACATCCTATTGATCTTGGGATACCTAGAATGGCATCATCAGGAACACCATGTAGATATATATATCGTTGCATGGTATCCACATTACCTAATCTATTTTTACCCACTTCTGTTCCACTTAACCAAAGTATCCGAGTTAATATCCAGTCACCATCTTCTAAATTATGGCTATCGGGAGAATAGATATCACCAGTTGGTCTTCGATCTTTGAAAATTTGGCCGCGAGTCTCTCCCTCGCCTATCTTTGCTCGGATAATGTGTCTACCCCGTGGTGTGCAAAAACTATCTTTTTTCTCACCTGGACCAAATCTTGAGGTAGAGATTATATACTCATTAGTTTGAGAATCTATCTCAAGGTAGAGTCTTTGCTTAGCAATTGAAATCGTAATTCTGGCCATTGAATTTATAGCTGTTGAATAAACTCAGAATGAGGATTGTCTTGTGAAGCTAGAAATTTCTTAAGCGTGTCTTTCTTTGTATTTAGTTCTTGCTCATTAATAACTCCCATTGAGAGTTGATGCTGAACATAAATTAAATAAGTATTAAGAGCATCTGATTCACAATATCGTACAACTTCATCTATCTTTTTCTCTAGGTATAAATCCCAAACTGCATTTCCTGTATGCTCCGATTTGCCAGGTAACCCTAAATGTTTTGAGACCCAATCCAGTCCTGAAATTGAATTTATATCTCCATTTGATAATAGCGCCTTTAGGTCTGTGTGATGATTCTTGTCAAAGATCTTTTCATTGATCACTAAATTATTCAACACAGCTCTAAAATAAAGGACAGGCACATCAAATCGATTGCCGTTCCATGTTACAAAATGATCCGCATCCTTAATAGAATCTAGAAAAGTTGCTACATCAGTACATGAACTTAATTCAATATGTCCATTGTGCTCAGTAACAAAGGAAATGGTAATAACCTTCTGTAGGTCAATCGGTAAAAACTCATTACCGTGCTTTTGTAGTTGTTGAAAAAACATAGAACGACCAATATCTTCATCGCTCAACCCATCGAGATTCATATGTTTTCTTCCAAAATCAAGATCGGGAATAGTCTCTATATCATAAATTATGGTCTTCACTGATTTCTCTCCAAAATAACGAAGGCCATTGACCAGGGTTTTTCATCGGTAAGGCTTACATGAGAAGATGCAATTCCTTCTCTATCAAATAACTTCTTCATATTGTCAGATAAAAGCAATTCAGGCTGTCCAGAGGGTTTTGCAACTATCCCAAAATCTTTCCAAGTCACGCCTTTAGAGATTCCTGTGCCAAGGGCCTTTGAAGCTGCTTCTTTACCTGCAAAGCGATTGGCTAAAAATCGATGCTGATCATTAGCTTCTTTGTAAAGCTCTATTTCAGAATAATTCAAAATCTTGGAGACAAAACGGTCTCCATACTTTTCATGGATCTTCTTTACACGGTCAACGTTGACCATATCCACACCAATACCAAAAATGCTCATTTCCTAGCTTTAGCCATTATGGCTTTCATTTCTTGAACAGCTCCTGCAATGCCCAAATCAATTGACTTAGAGATAATAGAATGACCGATGTTTAATTCCCTGATTTCTTTTATTGCTGCCACTTCAGCAGTGTTTTCATAATGAAGACCATGTCCTGCATTGACTCTTAGCCCTATTCGATCACCATGAATTGCACATTCCTTTATACGATTTAATTCATATTCCTGATCAGTGATATTAGGGCTATCAGCATAAAGGCCGGTATGAATTTCAATAGCATCTGCACCGACCATCTGACAGGATTCAATTTGCTTTGGATCGGGATCAACAAAAAGAGAAACTCTTATTCCTGACTTTTTCAACCGTCCTATACAAGCAGCAAGTTCTTCACGTTGAGAAAAAACATCTAAGCCGCCTTCCGTGGTTAACTCTTGCCTCTTTTCTGGAACTAGGCAGCAGTCATAAGGCTTAAGTAAACAAGCAATATCGACCATTTCTTGAGTTGCAGCCATCTCTAGATTAACTCTAGTTTCAACAACTGCAATTAATCTCTCCACATCGTGATCCTGGATATGCCTTCTATCCTCTCTAAGATGGACTGTAATGCTGTCAGCGCCATTCTTCTCTGCAATTAGTGCCATCTGGACCGGGTCAGGGTAATTGATTCCTCTAGCCTGTCTCAGTGTTGCCACATGATCCACATTAACACCCAATAAAATACTGTCTTTTTTACTCATGGAATTAATTTCTATTTTTTATGATAATAGCTGATTCTTATAATCATTTGTAAGTTATAAGACCAAAAAAGTACTTTTTGCTCTAAAATAGGATAAGAATGAGTCATCTAGAAAAATTTGCAACAGTCGATCCATTTAAAGGGATGAATGGAAACAACCCTGGCAAATGCCAAAATCTTGTATCTGGAAAATGGAGAGATGAAAAGGAATATTTCGATAATGTTCCTGATCCTCTAAACGGCGAGGACTTCTTGAAAATTCCAAATACAAAAAACGTTGATGAATTTATCAAGAACTTAGGAGATTGTCCTAAAAGTGGACTCCATAATCCTCTGAAAAACGTCGACCGCTATGTGATGCTAGGGAATGTCTGCGCCAAAGCTGCAGAGGTTATGAGAGATAAAGAAGTAGAGGATTTTTTCATTCGCTTAATTCAAAGAGTAATGCCAAAAACTGATAATCAATGCTATGGAGAAGTAAAAGTAACCAGAGTATTTTTAGAAAACTTTGCTGGTGACGGTGTGAGATTCCTAGGGAGGGGTTTTTCTAACCCAGGAGATCATGTGGGCCAAGAATCATCAGGTTATCGATGGCCTTACGGACCTGTGGTTATTATCGCACCCTTTAATTTCCCACTAGAGATCCCTGCACTTCAATTTATGGGGGCTCTTTTTATGGGCAACAGGCCGTTGATTAAGTCAGCGACAACCGTCGGCGTTGTGTTTGAGCAATTCCTGAGAATGCTTATATATTGTGGTCTACCAATAACAGATGCAGATATGATTCATTGCGGTGGATCAACAATGGGCAATTTAATCAAAGATTCTAATGAAAAAATAAGAATGCTTCAGTTTACAGGATCATCGCAAGTCGCAGAACAATTATCCCAAGATATGAACGGACGCATAAGAGTTGAAGATGCTGGGTTTGACTGGAAAGTCATAGGGCCAGACTATAGTTCTGAATGGGCAGATTACGTTGCCTGGCAATGCGATGAAGATGCGTACAATGCTTCCGGTCAAAAATGCTCAGCACAAAGTATTTTATTTGTTCATGAAAATTGGACAGATCATTTGATGCCAAGATTAAAAAAGCTTGTAGAGCGAAGACGTCTTGATAACCTGAGTATTGGACCTGTATTGACTTGGAGCAATAAAGAAATAAAGAATCATATCAATGCTCTACTGCAAATACCTGGCTCAGAGGTAGTCTTTGGGAACGAAGAACTAGAATCACATACTATCCCGAGCGTATATGGTTCAATGAAGCCAACCGCAGTAGAGATTCCAATTGAACAATTGCTTACCGATCATTTCGATCTTATTACCTCTGAAGTTTTTGGCCCTGTTCAAGTTATCATCAATTATAAACACGATGAGTTGTCGGTTATTCTAGAAGCCTTGGAACGGATACCTCTACATTTAACCGCAGCGGTTGTGAGTAATGACCCATTATTCCAACAACAAGTATTAGGTCTAACTGTTAATGGAACAACTTATACTGGAATCAGAGCTAGAACCACAGGAGCTCCTCAAAACCATTGGTTTGGACCGGCTGGAGATCCACGTTCAGCTGGTATAGGAACACCGGAAGCTATCATTAGTACTTGGAGTTGTCATAGAGAAATCATCAAAGATATTGGTCCGATAGACCCAGATTGGAGTACTCCCGAGCTAACCTAATGACCAGTTCCAATCAGCGGAGTCTTATCGAGATAGAATCCAATTTTGGACCCGATAATTATAAACCTCTACCTGTGGTGTTATCTAAAGGAGAAGGAGTTTGGGTCTGGGACGTAGATAATAAAAAATATTTAGATATGATGTCAGCCTACTCTGCAGTAAGTCATGGTCATTCACACCCTGAATTACTAAAAGTTCTCCATGAACAATCAGCACGCCTAGCCTTGACCTCAAGAGCCTTTTACACTGATACTCTTGGACCATATCTAAAGACAATTACCTCAGTGAGTAATTTTGATATGGCACTACCAATGAATTCAGGAGCAGAAGCAGTAGAAACAGCCATAAAGGCCTCTAGGCGATGGGCTTATCGATCTAAGAAAATAGAGCCAAACAAAGCAGAAATTATCGTTGCAGACGGTAATTTTCATGGAAGAACCACTACCATTATTAGTTTTTCTAGTGATGACAACTCTAAGGATGACTTTGGACCACACACACCTGGTTTTATTTCAGTAGAGTTTGGATCATCCAAAGCTATCGAGGAGGCAATCACTGAAAACACAGCAGCTGTTTTAGTTGAGCCAATACAGGGTGAAGGAGGAATCATTATACCTCCAGACAATTGGCTACCTGAGATTAGGGATATTTGCACAAAGCATGGGGTATTAATGATTCTTGATGAGGTGCAATCGGGCCTAGGTAGAACGGGGAAAATGTTTGCCTTTGAACACGCTAATATACAACCGGATGGTCTTATTTTAGGTAAAGCGCTTGGGGGAGGTTTTATGCCAGTATCATGCTTCCTATCATCTAAAGAAGTCATGCAATGGCTTAACCCAGGATCTCATGGCTCAACATTTGGCGGTAACCCTCTTGCAGCTGCAATAGGTAAAAGATCAATAGAACTCCTCGAGGAAGAAAACTTGATAGAAAATAGTCGTGTGCTTGGTGAATTTTTCAAAAATGCACTTGGTGATATTAACAGCAATGTAATTAAAGAAGTTAGAGGTAAAGGCCTTTGGATTGGTGTCGTCATTGACCCAAACTTTATCTCTGGTAAGGAATTATCTAAGTTATTATTAAAAGAAGGAATCTTATGCAAAGAAACACATGAGACAGTTATCCGATTTGCTCCTCCTCTTATAATCAATAAAGAAGAAATTGAATGGGCATTAGAGATAATAAAAACTACCATCCTTAAAGTGGAAAGCGAATCCAGATCTTAAAATGAGCCCTCAATCAACGAATCATGTGTTACTGATCAAACCTGTAGAATTTTATTCTAACGAGCAGACCATAGAGACCAACCATTATCAAAACACTAATAACAATAAACCACGATCAGAGATCCTGAATGAAGCTCTGGTTGAATTTGATCAGTTTGAGGAAAATCTATTAGATCATGATATTAGAGTGACCACTTTTTTAGGGCAAAAAGGCTGTCCTGATAATATTTTTCCAAACTGGGCTGTTACATTTGATGATCAATCTATGCATATATTTAGCATGCTAGGTAAAAATAGAAGACTGGAAAAATCAAAAAATCACATCCAAGATCTCAATCGTACATATAAAACCACTTTGGATTACACTGAGTATGAAAATAAGTCCCAGTTTTTAGAGGGTACAAGCAGTTTAGTCCTCGATAGGGTAAATCGCGTGGCATATATGGGAATATCACCAAGATCTGACGAGGAGCTTGCTAAGAAATGGGCAAGTGAGCATGACTATCAATTATTTGCTTTTGAAACCCAGAGTCATACAGGGAAACCTATCTATCATAGTGATGTAATGATGTATATCGGAACTGAATTAGCTGTAATCTGCACAGAGGCAATTAAAACAGGGGCCAACAACGTAATTAACCAGTTATCAAAGACACACGAAATATTAGAAATTTCTAGCGATCAATTAATTAATTTCTGCGGTAACTGCATTGAAGTAAAAGACCTTAATAATTCGACTAACTTAATCATGTCGACTAGAGCTTATGAAGGTTATGAGGGCTCGCAACTAAAAGTTTTAAATGATTATTTTAAACATATTATCCACTCAGACCTTAAGACAATTGAAACCTATGGTGGTGGCTCTGCTCGATGTATGATTATGGAATTATTTTAATTAGCCTGCCTAGGAAGTATATTTCTTATATAGCTCTGGATCAGTGTCTCCTTCAGTTGAAAAAAAGAGCACTTTCGATGAAACGTCCAGCTGTAATTGATCCCTCAGATCTGAATAAAGAGGATTAGTGGCAACCTCATGGAGAAAACCTATAGGAACTGCTCCACTCTCGCCTGAGATTATGGATGGATCTCCCTCGGTTGGTTGAGACAATATTTGCATTCCCTTGATGGCTATATTGTCTTCACATATAGTAAAAAAATCAGCAATAGAAACAATAATATCCCAAGCCAGAATGCTTGGCATACCACATGACAAACCTGCCATCATAGTGTTCAAATCTGGTGTTAAATGTGGCTTTTTATCGCCTACTTTTACAGAGTTAAAAAAACAGGCTGCCCCAGATGGTTCAAGCAAGATAAATTTAGGTTGTTGTTTGGTTGAACTTATAAAACTAGAAAATATTGAGGCTGCAAAAGAACCAACACCGGCTTGAGCAATCACATGAGTAGGCCAATCAGAGGTTTGCTCAAAAAACTCTTGAACCATTGTTTTGTATCCGACCATGATGTTTCTTGGAACTTCTGTGTAACCTGGCCAAGATGAATCCTGAAGCAGTACCCAATTATTCTTAATGGCTTCTGACTCAGCGTACTTTACTGTTTCATCATAGTTTAGCTCTGTAATCTCAGCCTTGGCTTTATGCTCAAGTATTGCTTTGAGTCTAATCTCTGAAGAACCTTTAGGCATAAAGACTACAGCTCGACAACCATATTGTTCTGCACACCAAGCAACGGCTCTCCCGTGGTTTCCATCAGTCGCAGTTACAAAGGTTAAATCTTTAATGGATGTTTTATGGCTTTTTATTGACTCGAAACTGAGATTAGATTGACCTTCTGGAACATATTTTTTTATCTCTTCTGCCATGGCATAACTTGCTCCAAGTACCTTAAATGCATTTAAACCTAGTCTCTGACTCTCATCTTTTATATAACAATCTCCAATTCCTATCTCTTGAGCAAAATACCTAAGATTCAGAAGTGGTGTAGGCAAATACCCCGGTAAAGTCTTATGAAAATTATAAGCTGTATCACTATTCTCTTTAATAGATTGACCACTAAAGCGATAAGGATTAGGGATTGATTCTATTTGTTTGTTCAATGTAAGTTACAATTTATTCTTTAAATTGATCTGCAAACAAACACAATATTTCATACATAATAGTAGCGCCAACCAAAGCTGTGTTCCCAGTTTGATCAAAAGGAGGGGCAACCTCAACCACGTCACCTCCAACAAAGTTAAGCCCCAAAAGACCTCTTAAGAATTGCTGAGCTTCAAGTGTAGTAATTCCTCCCACTTCTGGTGTGCCTGTGCCTGGCGCATAAACAGGGTCTAAACCGTCAACATCAAAAGACAGGTAAACAGGCCCATCTCCAACAACATCTCTAGCTTCTTTTATTATTTTGTCTAATCCCATCTCATAAAATTCTTCAATAAATACAACGCGCATACCCGACGACAAAGAGAAATCTATTCCATCAAGAAAATTTTGTGCTCCTCTGATTCCTATTTGTATCGTCCTTTTAGGGTCGAGAAGCCCGTCCTCAACAGCCAATCTAAAAGGTGATCCATGATGAAACTTAGATCCCCATATTTCACCCCAAGTATCAGTATGAGCATCGATATGTATCATTCCAATAGGTCCGTCTTTAGCAATGCCTTTAAAAATCGGGTATGTAATTGAATGATCACCTCCGGCACTAAGAGGTATGACTCCTGCTTTCTTGATCTGACTAAAAAAATTACAAATATCCCTCACAACAGCTTCATGACTATATTGTTCGGATAAAATAACATCTCCAACATCTGCAATCTTTGCCTGGTCAAAAGGATTTACCCTTGTCACGTGGTGATAACCTCTCATTAGGCTGGATTGATTCCTTATTTCTCTAGGACCATGTCGTGCTCCGGCACGATTCGTCACACCTCCGTCGTACGGGACTCCAATCAAGGCTATTTCAAGATCATCCAAAGTTGATGCTAATGGACTTCTCATGAAAGTAGGGATGCCCGTGTACCTTGGCTCAGAACTTGCCTGATATTCTTGTCCTGTAACAGGGGATTTACTTTTCTTATTTTTACTCATTGGTTTTATACATTTATGGATTTAACATATCATTAATTCCAGTGTGTTTGGAGGACATTATCCTTTGAAATTAAAAAAATTAGATCTGCATGGAATAAAACATCAGGAAGTGGACAGGATGGTCGAGAATTTCATCTTTTTAAACCAAGCCGATGTTCCCCTTGAGATTGTTTGTGGAAATAGCCAAAGAATGATTGATTTGGTTATAGAAGTTCTTACAAGAGTCGAGTGCCAAGAATATGATCAAATCAGATTCGGGACGGTAATTATTAGAAAACTTTAATTATTTAAATCATTTTTTTAAGCGATTTTACTACCTTTTTAGTGTTCAGCTCCTTTCCAGACAAATGATATTTAATAGATTCTCTAGCAATTCTTTTAGCAATCCTCAAAGTTTTAGGGTCAGAGAAGTCTCTTTGACCAATTGCATCTATGACAGACCCCTCAATAAGTTTATCACGGGCAGAAGAAGTGGCAGAACTAACAAAACCCTCCTCTGCTATAAATCTGTATAACAGGTTTTGCTCGATCTTCTTTGAAGACATAGCTTCGGTCTGAAAATTGATGGCATAACCAATTTCTGTAAGGAGCTCTATTTCAAATTCTCTAAGAATAATTTCACTCGAATCTGCAGTTGATAAATTCTCGATAGCCAAGGAATAAGTGTCAAATAAATCTGGGTAAGGGTCAGCAGTTGTTAAAAAGTTAAGAATAAGCTCATTTAAATAAAAAGCAGACATTAAATGTTTTCCTGTCACATTAGGTTGTTTTCTTGAGCTGATATCCACACTTCTTAATGTTTTTAGTTGTGATCGGCCTGACCAAGAAACCAATATTGGTGAAAAAGGCTGTAAAAAGGACTTGAATTTAGATTTAGGTCTTTTTGAACCTTTTGCAATAACATCGACTCTTCCATAATGGCGAGAAAATAAATTAATAATCTGGCTGGTCTCAGAGTAAGGCCGTTGATGGATTAAATAGGCTGGCTCACCTTCAATTAACTGATGGGACTTCATAAAGCCCTGTTTTTCCCTCTTTTGATTGACCGAACTTGAGTTGTAAGAAAGACTTTCTTGCCAACCAAAGTCTCTATTTCTTTTCTTGCTTCTGTACCAACCTGCTTGAGTAAACCGCCACCCTTACCAATAATAATTTTTTTATGGGCGTCTTTTTTTGTTTTAATCAGTAAATCTATCATCACAATCTTTTCTTTATCTTCAAAATTATCTATCGAGCAATCAAGACTATAAGGTAACTCATCTCTGAGGTGGTGCATTAATCGTTCTCTTAAAATCTCGGTTATTCGAAAAAAGGTATCCTTGTCAGTAACAGTGTCCTTATCAAATTCTGGAGACTTGATTGGCAGATGTCTTTCAATAACTTCAATCAATCTAATTAAATTTTTTTCATACAGTGCTGATATAGGAACGGTATCGATAAAAACATCATTCTCAGATCGGTCCTTTAGAAAATCAAGTATCTTATTCTTATCTTTGTATCGATCTACCTTGTTAACAACTAATATGCCCTGCATGCTCATTTCTTTAAGGTGATTGAATATATAGTCATCAGTTTTCTTCCACACATTTGCTTCAACCATCATTAACACTAAATCTGCCTGAGATAAGGCATTAACTGCCTCTCTATTAAGAGCTTTGGAATTAAATTTCATTTGCTTTTCTGAGACGAGACCGGGCGTGTCGACGAAGATAATTTGTGATTCTTTATTGTGAACTATCCCTAAAACATTGATCTGTGTGGTTTGTGGCTTAGAAGTCACAATAGAAATTTTTTCGCCAACAAGAGAATTGACCAGTGTTGACTTCCCAACATTTGGTCTGCCTAATACCGCCACGTAACCTGTTTTCTTATTCTCCTTTGTCATCTGCAAGCCTTTTTAAGGCTTCCCGTGCGGCTTCTTGTTCGGCAATTTTAATTGTTTTTCCATCACCTGAGGTAGTAATACCCTCATCTTTTATCACACAATCAATGAAAAATTGCTGGTCGTGTTTTTCGCCAGTTGTTTTTATTAAACGATATTCTGGAAGATTCATTTGTTGTTGTTGCAGTAATTCTTGGAGTGTGCTTTTGTCATCTTTATAACTTAATGATGGATCAATAGAGTTTATTGAGTCATTAAAAATAGTTTTAATAACAGCTGCTATTTTTTCAAAGTTGCTATCCAGATAAATTGCTCCCACAATCGCCTCCAGGGTATTTGCTAAAATTGAATCTCTTTGCTGCCCACCTGAAAGGCTCTCCCCTTCCCCTAGAATAATCTGCTCATTAATACCCAGCTGTCTTGCTAAAGCTGACAATGACCTTTCATTAACTATTGATGCACGCATCAGGCTTAAGTTTCCTTCATCGACCGAAGGGTATAGCTGAAATAGTACATCACTCAAAACCAGGTCTAATACAGCATCGCCTAAAAATTCCAGGCGCTCGTTATTCTCTGCGGAATAACTCCTATGTGTTAATGCTAACTCCAGAAGTGAGGAGCTTCTAAAGTCATAGTTGAAACTATTTAGACACCAATTAGATTTTGATTGATTACTCAAAATATGAAGTTATTCGATCTTGTCCCCAATTCTTTCCCATTTGGGAAAAGAGCTGAAATCCCAGTTAAACCATATTCTAGTGGCCCTCCCCACAAAGAGATCCCTTGAAACAAATCCAGGACACTCGTATCTACTGTCCTTACTGTTGTCTCGATTATCTCCCATAAAGAAATATTGGCCGTCTGGAACACTAAAGGACCCTTCTCTGCCCCGTCTCGATGGGATTAAAAGTAAAGAATGATTCCCTTCATCAAAAGTTTCTTCATAGACATGGGACCCGTATTGTTTAGGGTCCTTAAAAACTGATTGATATTTACTTTTCACTTTAGTGCCATTGATTGTAAGTTCTTTGTTGTTGTAGCTAATTTCATCGCCTGGTAAACCAACCAATCGCTTAATGTATTTGATAGAAGGGTCACAAGGAAAAAGAAACACAACAACATCACCTCTCTGAGGCTCATTAGTGGTTTTAAGTGATTTCCCGGTTACCGGTAGTCTGAGATCATAAGCATATTTTCTAACAATGATAAAATCTCCTTTCTCCAAGGTAGGCATCATTGAGCCCGAGGGAATCCTAAAAGGTTCAAAAATAAAAGATCTCAGTAAAAAGATAAGCAAGAGGATCGGAACCAAAGCTTCTGATAATTCTATGAGACTCGATTTCTTTTTCAAAAATAATCGGCCAACAACCCAAATTAGAGATAAAAATAGGATGATAAAAAATAAAATTGTCTGAAAATCAAATATCATAAGTCATATTATAAGGCGATTGATTCTATAAATGCTGCACTATTATGAATTAATTATGACTTTCTTGAACCGTCTTTTCGCATAATGGATAGAAAGGCTTCTTGAGGAATTTCGACTGAACCAAATTGTTTCATTCGTTTCTTTCCTGCTTTTTGTTTTTTTAACAATTTCATTTTTCGAGTAACATCGCCTCCATAAAGTTTTGCGGTAACATTCTTTCTAAAGGCCTTAACATTGCCTCTAGCTATTATTTTGGCCCCTATCGCTGCTTGTAAAGCCACTTCAAACATCTGGCGTGGAATAATTTTCGTCAATCTTTCGATAATCTTTCTCCCTCTCTGGACAGCACTTTCTCTATGAATGATCACTGAGAATGCGTCCACCTTTTCTCTGTTAACTAAAATATCTAATCGAACCAATTGATCTGGTTTAAACCTTAGAAAAGAGTAGTCAAATGATGCGTAACCTTTTGAAATAGATTTGAGTTGATCAAAAAAATCCAACACCACTTCAGCCAGAGGTAACTCATAGTCTAAAACCACTTGTCTACCTAAATATTGTAAGCGTTTTTGAACTCCTCGCCTGGATTCACATAATTGAATAACGTTGCCGACAAAATCAGGAGGTAGAAGAATTGTTGCTTCCACAATAGGTTCACGGATTTCTTTAACATAATTCATAGCTGGAAGAGCATCAGGGTTATCGATTTGAATCACCTCACCATTGGTTTTAAGCACTTCATAAACCACAGTTGGTGAAGTTGTAACTAGATCCAGATTATATTCACGTTCTAATCGCTCTTGAACTATTTCCATGTGCAGCATACCAAGAAAACCACACCTAAAACCTATACCTAGGGCAGATGAAGATTCTGGCTCAAAATGAAGTGAGGCATCGTTTAATTTAAGTTTATCCAAAGCTTCCCTAAAAGCCTCGAGATCCTCTGAAACTGATGGGTAAAGGCCAGCAAATACTCTTGGCTGAATTGTTTTAAACCCTGGAAGAGCCTCTGTACTAGGATCTTTGTACTCTGTAATCGTATCACCTACAGGCGCTCCATAGATATCCTTAACACCTGCAATCAAGAATCCTACCTCTCCAGCCTCAAGTGATTTCTTGCTTTTTGTTTTTGGTGTATAGACACCTACATCATTAACTGTAAATTCATTTTTGGTTGACATGACTTTGATTTTATCTCCAACCGAGATCTTTCCATTCACTATCCTAAGAAGAGAAACAACGCCCACGTATTGATCGAACCATGAATCAATTATTAATGCCTCTAGATTTTTCTTCTTATTTTCATTAGGTGCAGGGATATCTGAAACAATTCTTTCTATTAATTCATCTATACCCTCCCCTGTTTTTGCACTGATCAAAATAGGTTCCTCAACTTCAATACCTATAATTTCTTCAATATCAGAAATAACTTTCTCAGGGTCTGCAGCAGGTAGATCAATCTTATTAATAACAGGGATAATCTCTAAACCTTGTTCTATCGCACTGTAACAATTGGCAACACTCTGAGCCTCCACACCTTGAGATGCATCGACAACAAGTAGGGCTCCCTCACAAGCTGCTAATGATCTCGATACTTCATACGAAAAATCGACATGGCCAGGCGTGTCAATAAGGTTTAAAACATAATTTTTACCGTCTTTGGCTAAATAGTCGAGAGAAACACTTTGTGCTTTTATAGTAATACCACGTTCTTGCTCAAGATCCATGGTATCCAGAACTTGTTCTTTCATTTCTCTCTCATCAAGTCCACCGCATGATTGTATAAGCCGATCAGCAAGAGTCGATTTCCCATGATCAATGTGAGCAATAATTGAGAAGTTTCTTATATTTTTCATTTGATTAAATAGCCTTCAGTGCTTCCCAATATCTCTGAAATAATGCGTTGGATTGCTGAGTCTTTAATTTCCTTCGGTTCAGCAAAATATTCTATTAATTTTGGATCCTGTAATTCTAGCAAATCAAGAAATATCCTCTGATCCTCTTCGGCAGCAGCTTTGTATTTCTGATTAAAATAATTTAGGAGAAGAAAATCTAGTTCCTTTGTTCCTCGCCTGCATCTCCACTTAATTCTGGATAAGTCATTTATGGTCTGATTCATTCACATCCTGAGTAGCTATCATTTTTTTAATCTCTGCAATAGCCTGACCTGGATTTAGATCTTTTGGGCAAGCAAGAGAACAATTCATAATCGTGTGACACTTAAAAAGCTTGGATGAATCGTTAAGCTCTCTTAGTCTTTCTTCCTTAGCCTCATCTCTGCTGTCTTGAAGCCATCTATAAGATGCCAATAAAGCAGCAGGTCCTAAATATTTATCGCCGTTCCACCAGTAACTAGGACAAGCAGTTGAGCAACAGGCACAGAGGATGCAAGCAGAGGGTCGATCTATTTTTTCTTGCTGATCTTTGGTTTGATATCGTTCAGCCCCTTCTGGTGGTTCTGAACTCGTTTTTAACCAGGGCTCAATGGAAGCGTACTGTTCATAAAAATCTGTAAGATCAATGACCAGATCCTTGACAACTTTCATGTGAGGCAAAGGGTAGACTCTTATCTCCCCCTTTAAGTCTTTTATAGGTTGAGTACAAGCCAATGTGTTTACACCGTTAATGTTATGGGAGCAGGACCCACATATTCCTTCCCTGCATGACCTTCTAAATGAAAGCGAGGGATCAAAATCAGCTTTAATCTTAATTAAAGCATCTAACACCATTGGTCCGCATTGGTCTAAATCAATCTCATAGGTGTCTATTCTTGGATTAGAATCGTCATTAGGGTCATACCTGTATACCAGGAATTTTCTGATATTTTTAGCATCTTCATCAGCTTTAAATATATTACCTTTATTAACTTTAGAATTTTCAGGTAAGGTAAAGTCTGCCATCTGCTTAATCTCCTAATACACCCTAGCTTTTAATGGTATCGATTCAACTTCATCGGTCTTAGTATCAAGCTGAACTGGTTGAGAGTCAATACGAGTTTCATTGGTTAAATCTAACCAGCCTAAGCTATGCTTAAGCCAATTTTCATCATCGCGGTCTGGGTAATCATCTCTAGCGTGTGCGCCCCTACTCTCTTTCCTAGCCAAAGCAGATTCCATTGTAATGATAGCTTGGCCTAATAGATTTTCTAATTCCAATGTTTCAATTAGATCAGTGTTCCAAATTAGTCCTCTATCAGTAACAGAAACATCTTTAAACGAATCTAGGCAAGCTGAAAGTTTCTTTACCCCCTCTGAGAGAATCTCTTCTGTCCTAAAAACAGAGGCGTGGTTTTGCATAATCTGTTGCATCTCTAGCCTAATATCCGCTGTAGCTAAAGATCCCTTTGCAAATCTTATGGAATCAAATTTATCAACTATCCTATCGATTTCATCTTGAGGTAGTGATTCTTCTTTATCATCTTTATTAATTGTCCTCGCACATTGCTCTGCAGCCTCTTTTCCAAAAACCACCAAATCGAGAAGTGAGTTAGAGCCTAGTCTATTGGCACCGTGGACAGAAACAGAAGCAGCCTCTCCAACTGCCATCAATCCTTCGACAACTTCCATCTCACCGTTCTTATTCTTGGTAACCACTTCAGTGTGTTTGTTTGTTGGGATGCCTCCCATGTCATAGTGAACAGTAGGAATAACAGGGATAGGTTCTTTGGTCACGTCAACATCTGCGAATATTCTAGCTGTTTCTGATATTCCAGGTAATCTCTCCTCAATTACTTTGGGGTCAAGGTGTTGCAGATTTAAGTCCATTCTATCCTTATTTGGTCCAACGCCTCTGCCCTCTAGGATTTCAAGTGTAATGGACCGGCTGACCACATCTCGTGAAGCTAAATCTTTTGCATTTGGTGCGTATTTCTCCATGAATCGTTCGCCTTCAGAATTGGTCAAAAATCCGCCTTCGCCTCTCACTCCTTCAGTAATTAAACAACCAACCCCATATATGCCTGTTGGGTGAAATTGAACAAATTCCATATCTTGTAGAGGCAATCCAGCTCTCAAGACCATCCCAGAGCCATCTCCTGTACAGGTATGAGCTGCAGTGCATGAAAAATAGGTTCTTCCATGACCACCAGTGGCAAGTATTACTTTTTTAGCTTTAAAGAGATGCAGATGACCTGTTGACATTTCAAGGGCTACAATGCCCCTGCATTGACCGTTCTCCATAATTAGTTCAAGAGCAAAGAATTCAACAAAAAACTCAGCCTTATTCTTAATCGACTGCTGATAAAGAGTATGCAGCATCGCGTGACCGGTCCTATCAGCAGCAGCACAAGTCCTTTGAGCAATACCCTCCCCAAAATGAGTTGTCATCCCTCCAAAAGCCCTTTGATAAATCTTACCTTCAGGTGTCCTAGAAAATGGAATACCGTATCTTTCTAATTCTAAAACAGCAGTGGCAGCTTGTTTACACATGAATGCTATAGCGTCTTGATCACCAAGCCAATCAGAACCTTTGACAGTATCGTACATATGCCATCGCCAATCGTCTTCGCCCATATTACCTAATGCTGCACTAATACCTCCTTGTGCAGCCACAGTATGGCTTCTTGTAGGAAAAACTTTGGTAACACACGCTGTAGATAGTCCAGCTTCAACCAACCCTAGGGTCGCTCTCAATCCAGCACCGCCAGCTCCCACCACGACTACATCGTGCTGATGTTCAACAAATTCATATCCTTTAGTCATAATTTATGCATTAACCCTCGTAAAATTATATTGATCAAAGCCTCAAATAAATTAATGCGATAATTACCGATGTCATTAATAACAATCGAAGCAATCTAATCATAAACATTATTTTTTGTTGAGTTTGTGTTGCTGGTATATAGTCTTCAATAATAACTTGTAGCCCAAGTTCTCCGTGATAGAGGGAGAAAATTACAGTTAAGAAAATTAATAACTCATTTATCGGATTAGAGATCCACTCTTTAACAAGAATCAAATCTGAACCATGAAGTGTAAAAATAATCTGATAGATCAGCCAATATGTTAAAAAGAAAACAATTATTGCTGTCTGCCTCTGACTCTTCCAATGCTCGCTTGAATGCTCAAAAGGAGCTACCCCAAATATCTTTCTGACTCTTAAAAACAATCTCATAGCAATCCCAGTATTTTTAACCAAAATAAACAAGCAAAAAGAATAGCTCCAGTTACCACTATAAGCCCAGATATCATCAATTCATTCGTCTCAAAACCCTTACCTATATCCCACATTAAATGCCGAATACCGTTCAATGAGTGGTAAAAAAAAGCAAAACTTAAGGCCAAAAAGAAAAGCTTTATTATCAAGTGGTTTGAGAATTTGAGCAATAATATATAAGCAGAATCCCCTAATCCTATAGAAATTAACCAAATTGAAAGAAATACCCCACCAAAACAAAGTGTGAAACCTGAAAATCTGTGCATTATTGATAGTGTGTTCGTAACCTGCCACTTATAAACGGTTAAGTGTGGAGACAAAGGTTGATTATTTTTAGCCATATTTTGGTAAGCTTTTTATTGATCAATTATACTTTATCTTACATATCCAAACAGTTACTTTTTAAAAAACAGATGAAAGATCCAGAGACATTTATGAAAAAATTAGAGCATCTTTCAGTTTTAACAATTAGTGGAGATGATGCCAACGAGTTTCTTCAAGGTCAGATGACACAGAGCACTGATGCTCTATATGATAAAAAGATTCACCTAACATCCTTCTGCAACCCTCAAGGTAGAGTGATTGCAACTGCACTAATACAGTTATGGAATGAAGCTTATTATCTTATTGTATCTTCTGACCTAATTGACGATCTAAGCAATCATTTAAGCCGATATATTCTCAGATCAAAAGTTATTATTAGCAAGAACGAACTAAACGTTTTTGGAATTCATAAGAAAGACGCATCAGAGATAGATGAAGCAGATAATCAATCTCTAAGATCACTAGCTAATGATGATGAAAGATTTGTACTCCTATCTAATGAATACGAAGGCAGAGACTCAATTGGTAAGAAAGATTGGATTCTTAAAGATATAAAAAGTGGAATACCAATTATCCATAAAGTTAACTCTCTAGAATACATTCCCCAAATGTTAAATCTAGATCACCTAGAAGGAATTAATTTTTCTAAGGGTTGCTACACAGGTCAAGAGGTGATTGCGAGAGTCCAGCATAGAGGTAAAATAAAACAGAGGCTTTATAGGATAAAAGCTTAAACTGATATGGTATTTGCACCTAAAGATAAAATAGAACACTTGGGTACAAAAGTAGGAAATGTTCTTATTTCTTCTTTAACTGATAATTCTTGTGATGGACTAGCAGTTATCAATGTCTTAGATAAATTTGAAAAACTATCAATAAATGGGGTCGAACTGAAAATAGAAAAACTTTTCAATTCTCTATAATTTTCTCTTCTTTTTTGATAGATAAACCTAAAGATTCTTGATTTTATTGTTGTTATCAAATTTATAGGGC